>ERZ1645187.803-NODE-803-length-30684-cov-21.840478_pt1 | contig 30684 bp, 31 predicted proteins | sample MGYA00575352_ERZ1645187 | MGnify/ENA primary metagenome ERZ1645187 (study PRJEB40837, sample SAMN11349314) | freshwater sediment metagenome | isolation source: river sediment | host: Sediment | place: India: Wazaribad , New Delhi | collected 2017-02-21 ... | reverse complement strand
AGCGGTGCGGGCCGAGGAGAGCCGGTGCGGCGGCAGGGGCCCCCCGAGGCCGACCCGAGGCCGGCCGGAAAGGTCACACATTGAAGCGGAAATGGACCACGTCGCCGTCGGCGACGACGTAGTCCTTGCCCTCCAGGCGCAGGCGGCCGGCCTCCTTCGCCCCGTGCTCGCCGCCGTAGCGGATGTAGTCGTCGTAGGCGATGACCTCGGCGCGGATGAAGCCGCGCTCGAAGTCGGTGTGGATCTTCCCGGCGGCCTGGGGCGCGGTGGCGCCGACGGGGATCGTCCAGGCGCGGGCCTCCTTGGGCCCGGCGGTGAAGAAGGTCTGCAGGTGCAGCAGGCGGTAGCCGGCGCGGATGACCCGGTTCAGGCCGGGCTCCTCGAGCCCGAGGTCCGCCAGAAACTCCTTCTGCTCCGCGGGGGCGAGCTGGGCCAGCTCGGCCTCGATCTTGGCGCAAACTGCCACCACCTCGGAGCCCTCGGCCGCGGCGTGGCGGGTGACGGCGTCGAGGAAGGGGTTGTCGTGGAAGCCGTCCTCGGCCACGTTGGCGAGGTAGAGGACCGGCTTCTGGGTGAGGAGGAAGAACGGGCGCAGGAGCTCGGCCTCCTCGCGCGTGAGGTCCATGGAGCGCACGGGCCTGCCGGCGCTCAGGTGCTCCAGCACCCGCTCGAGGAGGGCCTTCTGGGCGAGCGCCTCCTTGTCACCGGCCTTGGACGCCTTGACCGCCTTCTGCAGGGCCCGCTCCACGGTCTCCAGGTCGGCGAGCTCGAGCTCGGTGTCGATCACCTCGATGTCCCCGAGCGGGTCGATCTTTCCGGCGACGTGGACCACGTCGGGGTCCTCGAAGCAGCGCACCACGTGGGCGATGGCCTGGGTCTCCCGGATGTTGCCGAGGAACTTGTTGCCGAGGCCCTCTCCCCGGGAGGCCCCCGCCACCAGGCCGGCGATGTCCACGAACTCCATCGTCGTGGCGATGACCTTCGCCGGCTTGACGATGGCCGCCAGCGCATCCAGGCGGGCGTCGGGCATGGGCACCACGCCGACGTTCGGGTCGATGGTGCAGAACGGGTAGTTCTCGGCCGGGATCTGGTTGGCCGTGAGTGCGTTGAAGAGCGTCGATTTGCCGACGTTGGGAAGACCGACGATGCCGCAGCGAAAGCCCATGGTGACGACGCCCTCCCGTTAATTCACTCCGACCCCGTTGTCTCCGCCGGCGGACGGGGCCTGGCGTTCAGCAGGCTCATCACCCGCGCCGCGTCACCGGACGCGATGCGCGGAAGGAGCTCGAGCGCGCGGCCGATCGACTCCTGGATCAGGCGCGCCTCCTCGGCCATGGGGCGATTGAGCACGTAGCTCACCACGTCGCCACCGGGCCCCGGGTGGCCGACCCCCACCCGCAGGCGCAGGAAGTCGTCGCTGCCCAGGCAGGCCAGGATGTCGCGCAGCCCGTTGTGACCGCCGTGGCCACCGCCCCGCTTGAGCCGCACCGTGCCCGGCGGCAGGTCCAGGTCGTCGTGGACCACCAGGACCTGCTGGGGGGCCAGGCGGTAGAAGCCGGCGAGGGCCGCCACCGACTGGCCGCTGTGGTTCATGAAGGTCTCGGGCTTGAGCAGCCAGACCCGGCCGCCGAGGTCCGCCTCGGCAACCTCCCCGAGGAATCTGGAGGCGCGGCGAAAGATGAGCCCCCGGTCCGCCGCGAGGCGGTCCAGGAACCAGAACCCCGCGTTGTGGCGCGTGTCCGCGTAGCGGGGCCCGGGATTCCCGAGCCCCGCCACGAGGGCGAGGGCCGCGGCCACGCCGGCCCGGCGTCCCCGTTAAGGGGCAGCGGTCGGGGTGGCGGCCGCCGCTTCCGCGGCAGGCGCTTCCTCGCCGCCATGGGGACGGGCCACCATCACCACCGGCCGGTCGGTCTCTTCGCTGACCGGGTGGGAGAGCTCGACCCCGGCGGGCAGGACCAGCTCGGAGAGGCGCACGCCCTGGCCCAGCTCGACGCCCGCCAGGTCGACGGCGATGAACTCCGGCAGGTCCTTCGGCAGACAGCCCACCTCCACCTCGGTGGCCAGACGGTGGATGACGCCGCCGGCCTTGCGCCCCGCGCAGGCGTCCTCGTTGAGGAAGTGCAGCGGCACGCGCATGTGCAGGCGGCGGCTGGCGCTGACCCGCTGCAGGTCCACGTGCAGGAGCTGGCGCTTGTAGGGGTGGCGGTGAATGTCCTTCAGCACCACGCTCTGGGTCTCCGACCCGAGCTTCAGGGTCAGCACGTGCGAATAGAAGGCCTGGTTCTCCAGCCGGCGGTTCATCTCGTTCTGGATGAGCGTGACCGGCATCGGCTCTTCGTCCCCACCGTACACAATCGCCGGGACCTTGCCGTCACGGCGCAGGCGGCGGCTCGCACCTTTCCCCACGTCGGCCCGGCGCTCGGCGCTCAGCTCGAACTCGTTCATGCCTCTTCTCCCGTAGTACTCCACACGCCGTCTCGCGACGGCCAAACCGCCTCCCCGCGACCAGGGAGACGCTGATCGAAGCCCGACCGCAACCTAATCGACGAACAGCGAGCTCACCGACTCTTCGGTGCTGATCCGGCGCATGCTCTCGGCGAGCAGCTCGGCGATGCTGAGCTGGCGGACGCGCTCGCAGCGCTCGGCCTCGGGCGCGAGCGGGATGGTGTCCGTCACCACCAGCTCGTCCAGCACCGAGGCCTCGAGGTTCTTCACCGCGGGGCCCGAGAGCACCGGGTGCGTGCAGTAAGCGACCACCTTGCGGGCGCCCGCCCGCTTCAGCGCCCGGGCGGCCTCCGTGAGCGTGCCGGCGGTGTCCACCAGGTCGTCCACGATGATGCAGTCCCGGTCCTCCACGTCGCCGATCACGTGCATCACCCGGGCCTCGTTCGGGCGCGGGCGGCGCTTGTCGATGATGGCGAGCTCCGCGTCGTCCAGGCGCTTGGCGAGCGCCCGGGCCCGCACCACGCCGCCCACGTCCGGGGAGACGACCCGGATCCGGCTCGACATGTGCCGGCGCCAGATGTCGCCGAGGAGCACCGGCGAGGCGTACACGTTGTCCACGGGCACGTCGAAGAAGCCCTGGACCTGGTCCGCGTGCAGGTCGATGGTGAGGACGCGGTCGGCGCCCACCACCCCGACCATGCGGGCCACGACCTTGGCCGTGATGGGCACCCGGGCCGAGCGCGGGCGGCGGTCCTGGCGCGCGTAGCCGAAATAGGGGAAGACGGCCGTGATCCGCCGGGCCGAGGCCCGCCGGAGGGCGTCCACCATGACCAGCGACTCCATCAGGTTGTGGGCCGTGGGCGCGCAGGTGGACTGGACCACGAAGACGTCCTTGCCCCGGACGTTCTCCATGATCTCCACCATCACCTCGCCGTCGCTGAAGGTGCCCACGACGGCCTTGCCGAGCGCCATGTTCAGGTGCCGAACGAGCGCTTCCGCCAGGGGACGGTTGGAGTTCCCCGCGAAGACCATCATGGAGCTGCCGTCAGACACGTTCTCCCCCCGACAAAGCACGGTTGCGTAGAGCTGGGGCGCCAGGATTCGAACCTGGGAATGCCGGAACCAAAATCCGGTGCCTTACCACTTGGCCACGCCCCATCAGTAGGCCGGCGCGGCGCCGGCCGCGAGCAGCGGGGACACGTTGCGTCCCCTCGCCACGAAGCCGCGCCAGGGTGCCGGCAGGTCCGTGGCGAGCGCCCGGGCCTGGGCCTCGCTCCCCAGCACGGCGAACACGCAGGCGCCGGTCCCCGTCATGCGGGCCGTCGCCCGGGCCTCCAGCCATCGCAGCGCCTGGTCGACGGGCGGGTAGCGCCGGCGCACCAGGGGCTCGCAGTCGTTGCCCGCCGCCGCGAGCAGCCCGGCGGCGGTCGCAGCGGGCAGCCCGTCCTCGGCTGCGTGAAAAAGACCGCGTATTTTCAGGAGGGGGCTGTCGCGTGTCAATTGCGGGTCGGCGAAGACGGCCGCCGTGGACACCGCGCAGCCGGGGTCGACGACGAGGTACCAGGGCTCGTCGAGGGCGACGGGCTCGAGCACCTCGCCCACCCCTTCGGCCCAGGCGGCGTGCCCACGCACGAACACCGGCACGTCCGCCCCGAGGCGCAGGCCGAGGGCCGCCAGCCGGTCCACGCCGAGGCCGAGCCCCCAGAGCCGGTCGAGGGCCACCAGCGTGGTCGCCGCGTCCGAGCTGCCGCCGCCGAGCCCGCCGCCCGCGGGAATGCGCTTGCGCACGACGAGGTCCACGCCGAGCCCCGTCCCGGTCTCGGCCTGGAGGAGCCGGGCCGCGCGGACCACCAGGTCCTCTTCGGGCGGCACCCCCGGGAGGCTGGAGACCCGGTGCACGGCCCCGTCCCCGCGCACGCCGAGCTCCACCTCGTCCGCGAGGTCCAGGAACTGGAACACGGTCTGCAGGGAGTGATAGCCGTCGGGCCGCCGGCCGGTGACGCGCAGGAAGAGGTTGAGCTTGGCTGGCGCCGGCCAGAGGGAGGCCGTCACGGGCTGCCGAGGTCCCAGCGGTTGACGACGATCTTCGCCCGCACGTCCTCGCGCTCGAACTCCACCCGCGCCGGCAGGGGCACCGGCTGCTGGGGGAGCCAGGCGAGGTAGCGCACATCCCACCCGTCCTGAGAGAGGCCGGCGGGCCGCCCCTCGCCATCGACCAGCCCCCGGGCCCAGCCCACGCCGGGGTCCGCGAGACCGAGCAGCCAGTAGCGCAGGCCGCGCACGGGCACCCACCAGCCGAGGCGCTCCTGCATCAGGGTCTCGGGGCTCACCGCCGAATACGACGCGCCCGTGCCGGTACGCAGGGTGACCTCGGAGGGACCGCCGGCGATCTCCACGCCCCCCTGACCGAGGGGGCCGAGCAGACGGATCCGGTAGTCCTCGCCCTCCTGGCGCCAGACCAGGCTCGCGTGCCAGGCCTGCTCGCCGGACTGCACCGAGAGCCGGCCGACCGCCTGCCACTCGGAGAGTGGCTCGAGGGCGGTGCGCCGGGAGTCGAGGGCCGCACGGGCGGCCAGCTGGTCGGGCGTCAGCAGGAACGGCGCGCAGGCCTGCACCGCCAGCACGGCCAGCCCCAGGGCCAGCAGCCGGATCCCCTGGAGGGGGCTCACGGCGCGAGACGGCGCATCAGCTCGGTGATGCGCTTGTTGCCCGGCTCGCGCTTCAACACCGCGTCCCACACCTGCCGCGCGCCGGCCTGGTCGCCGGTCGCCCACAGGACCTCGCCCAGGTGGGCCGCGACCTCCACGTCGTCGCTCTGGGCCGCGGCCCGGCGCAGATACTCGAGCGCCTCGGGGAGGCGCCCCAGCCGGAACAGCACCCAGCCCATGCTGTCCTGGATGTAGTAGTCGTCGGGGCGCTGGGCGAGCGCCCGGACGATGAGGTCGTGCGCCTCCTGGTAGCGGTCGGTGCGGTCGGCGAGGGTGAAGCCGAGGGCGTTCAGCGCCTGCACGTGGTTGGGGTCCCGGGACAGGATGGCGCGCAGGTCCGCCTCGAGCAGGTCCAGACGGTCGAGCCTCTCGGCCACCATCGCGCGGGCGTAGAGCAGGTCAGCGTCGTCCGGAAACTCCTGGAGCGCCAGGTCGTGCAGCGTGAGCGCGTCCTGCAGGCGCCCGGCGTCCACGAGCAGCTCCCCCTCCACGAGGATGAGCCGCACGCGGTCCTTGCCGTTCGAGGTCTCCACGCTCTGCAGCCGCTGGCGGGCCTCGTCGAGGCGCCCCTGGCGGGCCAGCAGCACACCGAGGCGCACCTGGGCGTCCACGAGGTGCTCGCCCTGCTCGACCTGCCCGTACCAGCTGATCGCCTCGTCGATCCGGCCCCGGGCCTCGGCGACGTGGCCGAGGTAGAACCGGGCGGTGTTCTGGCGCGAGCCGCGGACCGAGAGGGACCGCAGGTGGCGCTCGGCCTCGTCAAGCTTCTCGGTCTGCAGGTAGAGCAGCGCGAGGGCATGGCGGGCCTCGCCGTTGTCGGGGTGGGCGTCGACCACGCGCTGGAACTCCGCGATCGCGTCCTCGTAGCGCTTGTCCGCGACCAGCAGGCGGCCGTGGGCAACCCGCAGGGCGGCCTCCCCCGGGCGGCGGGCGAGGGCCCCGGCGAGGAGGTCGATGCCCTCCCGGGCCTTGCCCTGGGTCTGCAGGACCTGGGCGTAGAGTAGGACGGCGCCCGGGTCGTCGGGGTGGCTCTGCAGGACCTGCTGCAGGATGGTGGCCGCGCGGTCGAGCTTGCCCCCGCGGGCGGCGAGACTCGCGAGCGCGGACTGGGCGAGCGGGTCGGCCTCCTGCCCCGCGACGAAGCGCTCCATCGCGGCGAGGGCCAGGTCCTGGTCGCGCTCGCGGGAGAGCATCTCCACCAGCAGCGAGTAGGTCTGGGCGGGCGTCGTCTTGAGGTTCGCGAAGAGCGCCCGAATCTCGGTGACGGCCTCGTCCACGCGCCGGGCCCGCAGATAGATCCCGGCGAGCACGCGGTGGGCCTCGTGGCTGTCGGGGGCCACCTCGACCCACAGCCGCGCGGCCTCGAGCGTCGCCGCGTCGTCCTCGGCCGCCGCGGCGATGCGCACCGCGCGCTCCACCACCTCGGGGTCGCGCGTCTCGCGGGCCACCGCCAGGTAGTGGGTGGCGGACACGTCGAGCTGACCCCGCCGCCCGGCCATCTCGGCGACCAGCAGGCGGTAGACGAGGCTCTCCTCGACGGGGGTGCGGCTGCGCGGGGCCGACGCGGGCGCGAGGGCGCTGTCCGGCGGCGTCACGGCCTGCGCGGGGGCGGTCTCAGCGGGGGCGGTCTCCGGCCCGGGCACGGCCTCCGACCCGGGGGCCTGGGGCGAGCCGAGCGCGGCGCAGCCCGCGACCACGAAGAGCGCGAGGAGGGGTGGGGAAAAACGCGCGAGGGCTTGGTCCAGGGCTAGAGGCATCGGAACGCGTCCGGCTGAGGCTCGGCGTGGGGGACGGCGCGGCGGGCCTGGTGGAGGTGAGTCCGGCGAGACACTAGCGCAGCGGGCCGGGCCGGTGCAAGGCGCCGGCGCCCCGTCTGGCGCACGCGCCCGGCTTGTGTTGCTCGGCTGCATCTCTCACAATGCGGTGCTCCACAGTCGTGCCTCCGGTATGTTGCTGTTTACACTCGGCATAAACCACAAGACGGCGCCGGTCGCGATCCGCGAGCGGGTGAGCTTCGCGCCCGATCGGGTCGGCGAGGCCCTGCGCGACCTCGTGAACAACGCCGGCGTGGAAGAGGCGCTGATCCTCTCCACGTGCAATCGCACCGAGGTCTACTGCGAGGCCCCGAAGGCCGACGTGAACGACGCCGTGGACTGGTTCGGGCGCTATCACAGCCTGGGCCGGGACGAGGTGGGGCCCTATCTCTACACCCACAACGGGCGCTCCACCGTCCAGCACCTGCTGCGGGTGGCGAGCGGTCTCGACTCGATGGTGCTCGGCGAGCCCCAGATCCTCGGGCAGGTCAAGGACGCCTACCGCCGGGCGACGCAGGCGGGCACCATCGGGCGGGTGCTCGGGCGGCTGTTCCAGCACACCTTCGCGGTGGCCAAGCAGGTGCGCACGGACACCGCCATCGGCGCGAGCCCCGTGTCGGTCGCCTTCGCCGCGGTGCGCCTGGCACAGCAGATCTTCACCGACCTCGGCGCCCAGTCCGCGCTGCTCATCGGCGCGGGCGAGACCATCGAGCTCGCCGGGCGCCACCTGCGCCAGCAGGGGATCGGGCGGGTCATCGTCGCGAACCGCACGGTGGAGAACGCCCTGCGCCTCGCCGGAGAGCTCGGCGGCTACGCCATCGGACTGCCGGACCTCGGCCGGCACCTGCCCGAGGCCGACATCGTGGTGGCCTCCACCGCGAGCCCGACCACGATCCTGGACCGGGCGACCGTGGAGCAGGCGGTGCGGGCGCGGCGCCGGCGCCCCATGCTGATGATCGACCTCGCGGTGCCGCGGGACATCGAGCCCGGGGTCGCGGAGCTGGAGGACGTCTACCTCTACACGGTGGACGACCTGGAGGCGGTGATCGAGGAGAACCGCCGCTCCCGCCAGGAGGCCGCCGCCGAGGCCGAGGACATCATCGACACGGAGGTCTCGCACTTCATGGGCTGGCTGCACGCCCAGTCGGCGGTGCCCTCCATCTGCGAGTACCGCACCATTGCGGAGGGCATGCGTGACGAGGTCCTCGCCAAGGCCCAGCGGATGCTGGCGCGCGGGGCCGACCCGGCGGAGACGGTGCTGTTCCTCGCCCGCACCCTCACCAACAAGCTCGCCCACGGACCCTGCGTTCAGCTGCGGCGCGCCGGCTTCGAGGGCCGGCAGGACCTGCTGGACGCCGGGCGGGAGATCCTCGGCCTGACGCCGCCCGAGCCCCAGGACTGAGGCGGTGAAGAGTTCCCTGCGCGAGCGCCTCGAGACCCTCGACGAGCGCCTGGAGGAGGTGAGCGCCTTGCTCGCCGACCCCGAGGTGATCGGGGCCCAGGAGCGCTTCCGGGCGCTGTCCCGCGAGTACGCGGAGCTCGAGCCGCTGGTGGCCACGTACCGCCGCTACCGGGGCGTCGAGGCCGAGCTCGTGGCCGCGCGGGAGATGCAGGCCGACGCCGACCCGGAGCTGCGCGAGCTCGCCGCGGAGGAGGTCGAGCAGGCCACCCGGCGGCACGAGGAGCTCGACCAGGAGCTGCAGCGCCTGCTCCTGCCGGGGGACCCCGCCGACGAGCGCAACCTCTTCGTCGAGATCCGTGCCGGGACGGGCGGCGACGAGGCGGCGCTGTTCGCCGGCGACCTCTTCCGGATGTACTCGCGCTACGCCGAGGCCCGGGGCTGGGAGGTGGAGGTGCTCAGCTCGAGCCCCGGGGAACACGGGGGCTACAAGGAGCTCATCGCGCGCCTCATCGGCCGCGGGGCCTATTCCAGGATGAAATTCGAGTCGGGCGGCCACCGCGTGCAGCGGGTGCCCGAGACCGAGGCCCAGGGGCGCATCCACACCTCCGCCTGCACGGTCGCGGTGCTGCCCGAGGCCGACGAGCTGGAGGCGGTGAGCATCAACCCGGCCGAGCTGCGGGTCGACACCTACCGGGCCTCCGGGGCCGGCGGCCAGCACGTCAACAAGACCGACTCGGCGATCCGGCTGACGCACCTGCCCACCGGGATCGTCGTGGAGTGCCAGGACGAGCGCTCCCAGCACAAGAACCGGGCACGGGCCATGGCGCTCCTGCAGGCCAGGCTCTACGCCGCGGAGCGCGACCGGCGCGCGGCCGAGGAAGCGGCCACCCGCAAGGGCCTGATCGGCAGCGGGGACCGGTCCGAGCGCATCCGCACCTACAACTTCCCCCAGGGCCGGGTGACGGATCACCGCATCAACCTGACCCTGTACCGCCTGCAGGACGTGCTCGACGGGGGTCTCGACGCCCTGGTCGATCCCCTCGTCGCCGAGCATCAGGCCGAGCAGCTCGCCGCCCTCGGCGGTTGAGGCCGTGGAGACCCTCGGCGCCGCCCTCGCCCGCACGGCCCGCCTCCTGGCCGCCCGGCACGAGAGCGCCCGCCTCGACGCCGAGGTGCTGCTGGCGCACGCGCTGGGGCGCAACCGGGCCTATCTCTACGGGCACTCGGACGAGCCCCTCGCCGCAGAGACCGGGGCGCGCCTCGCCGCACTCGCGGCCCGGCGGGCGGGGGGGGAGCCGGTCGCCTACCTGGTCGGCCGGCGCGAGTTCTGGTCCCTGGACCTCGAGGTCACGCCCGGCACGCTGATCCCGCGCCCGGAGACCGAGACCCTGGTGGCGGGCGCGTTGGACCGTATCCCGGCCGACGCCCGGTTGCGCGTCGCCGACCTCGGCACCGGCAGCGGGGCGGTCGCCCTCGCCCTCGCGCGCGAGCGCCCGCACGCCTTCGTGGTGGGGGTCGAGCGGTCCGCACGCGCCATCGCGGTCGCCGCGGCGAACGTCCGGCGCCTCGCCCCCCGGAGGGTCCGACTGCTGCAGGGCGACTGGTGCGAGCCCTTCGCGGAGCAGTCGCTCGACGTCGTCGTCGCGAACCCCCCCTATGTGGCGGAGGGCGACCCGCACCTCGAGCGGGGCGACGCGGCATTCGAGCCCCGGGAGGCGCTCGCCGGGGGCCCGGACGGGCTCCAGGCGATCCGGCGCATCGCCCGCTCCGCCCCGGCCCGCCTGCGCCCGGGCGGCTGGCTGCTCCTGGAGCACGGCGAGGACCAGGGCCCGCGGGTGCGCGAGACCCTCTGCCGCTTCGGCTACCGGGACGTGCGCACGCTGGCGGACCTCGCCGGCCGGGACCGGGTGACCGAGGGGCACCGGCCGTGAACCGGGAAGAGCTCGAGCGCTACCGCCGGCACCTCCTGCTCCCCAGCATCGGCGAGCGGGGACAGGAGCGCCTGCTGGCCTCGCGGGTGCTGCAGGTGGGCGTGGGCGGCCTGGGGTCGCCCGTCGCGCTCTACCTGGCCGCGGCGGGGGTGGGCCAGCTGACGCTGGTCGACCCCGATCGGGTCGACCTCTCCAACCTGCAGCGCCAGGTCATCCATCAGACACCCGACATCGGGCGCCCGAAGGTCGGGTCGGCGCGCGACCGCGTGGCCGCCCTGAACCCCGGGGTGCGGGTCGTGCCCGTCGCGCGGGCCCTGGAGGGGGAAGGGCTCCTCGCGGCCGTGCGGGCGGCCGACGTGGTGGTGGACGCGACCGACAACTTCGCCGCCCGCTTCGCCGTGAACGCCGCCTGCGTCGAGGCCCGCCGCCCCCTCGTCTCCGGTGCCGTGACGCGCTGGGAGGGCCAGGTGACGGTGTTCCGCGCGGACCTGGGCGGCGGCCCCTGCTACCGGTGCCTGTACCCCGAGGCCGACGAGGACGGCGCGGCGCGCGGCGCCGCCGGCGTCGTCGGTCCGGTCGTGGGGATCGTGGGCTCGTTGCAGGCGACGGAGGTCCTCAAGGTCCTCCTCGGGGTCGGGGAGACCCTCGCCGGCCGGCTCCTGGTCCTCGACGCCCTCTCCATGGAGTGGCGGACCCTGCGCCTGCGCCGCGACCCCGCCTGCCCGGTCTGCGGCCCCGCCGCGCCCCCGGTCCGCAGCCCCTCCGCGCCCTAGGGCGCAGGCCGGGGGGCTCGGGGGGCCGGGGAGTCTACGGCGGGGGCGCGCGCCAGGCGAGGTCCAGGTCGCGGGCGGCACGCACGTCGTCCAGACGCCGCACCGGGGTCGTGTAGGGGGCGCCCTTCAGGAAGTCGGGGCGGGTGCGCGCGGCGTCCAGGATCTCGACCATGGCCGCGACGAAGGCGTCGAGCGTTTCCCGGGCCTCGGTCTCGGTCGGCTCGATGAGCAGGCACTCGGGGACCAGCAGCGGAAAGTAGGTGGTCGGGGCGTGGTGGCCGTAGTCGAGGAGCCGCTTGGCCACGTCCATGGTGTTCACGCCCGTCTCCCGCGCGAGGCGCTTCAGCGTCACCACGAACTCGTGCGTCGCCCGGCGCTCGGGGAAGGCCAGCTCGAAGCCGGCGTCGGCCAGCCGGCGGGCCAGGTAGTTGGCGTTGAGGGTCGCGTACTCGGCGACCCGGGGCATGCCCTCGCGCCCGAGCAGGCGCGCGTACACGTAGGCCCGGAGCAGGATCCCCACGTTGCCGGCAAAGGCCGAGAACCGCCCGATGCTCTGCGGGCAGTCCTTCTCGGCGAGCCAGCGGTAGCCGTCGCCCTCGCGCGCGACCCGCGGCACCGGCAGGAACGGGGCGAGCCGCTCGCTCACCCCGACCGGGCCCGCGCCCGGCCCGCCGCCGCCGTGGGGCGTCGAGAAGGTCTTGTGCAGGTTCAGGTGCACCACGTCGAAGCCCATGTCGCCCGGGCGCACCTTCCCCAGGATGGCGTTGAAGTTGGCCCCGTCGTAGTAGAGCAGCCCACCGGCGTCGTGGACCGCGCGCCCGATCGCCTCGATGCCCCGCTCGAAGACGCCGAGGGTCGAGGGGTTGGTGAGCATGATCCCCGCCGTCTGGGGACCCACCGCCTCGCGCAGGGCCGCCGCGTCCACGTCGCCGTGGCGGTCGGTCGGCACCTCCCGGACCCGGTACCCGCACATGGCGGCGCTCGCCGGGTTGGTTCCGTGCGCGGCGTCCGGCACCAGGATCTCCACCCGCTCCCGGTCGCCGCGGGCCTCGTGGTAGGCGCGGATCATGGCGACACCCACCAGCTCGCCCTGGGCGCCGGCCATCGGAGCGAGGGACACCTCGGCCATGCCGGTCACCGACTTCAGGATCTCCTGGAGATCGTGCAGGCAGGCGAGGACGCCCTGGCTGTGCGAGGGCGGCGCCGCGGGGTGGCGGTCGAGGAACCCGGCCAGGCTCGCGAGCCGGTGGCAGACCCGCGGGTTGTACTTCATCGTGCACGACCCGAGCGGGTAGAAGTGGGTGTCGATGGAGAAGTTCTTCTGGGACAGGCGCGTGTAGTGGCGCACCGCCTGCAGCTCCGAGACCTCCGGGAGCGCCGGCGGCGTCTCGCGCAGGAAGCACGCGGGGATGTCGGGCGTGTCACCGGCACCCGGGGCGATCTGCGTCCCCGTGTGCCGGCCCGGGCGGGACTGCTCGAAGATCAACACGCGGCAATGGCCTTCTCGTAGTCCGGCTCCTGGAGGATCTCCGGCACGAGCTCGGTGTAGACGACGCGGTCGTTGGCGTCGAGGACCACCACGGAGCGCGCGGCGATGCCGGCGAGCGGGCCGTCGGTGATGAGCACGCCGTAATCCTTCGCGAAACTGCGCGAGCGCATCATCGAGAGGGTCACCACGTTGTCGATCCCCTCGGTGGAGCAGAAGCGCCCGGCCGCGAACGGCAGGTCCGCGGAGACGATGAGCACCGCGACGTCGCCGCGGCCGCGCGCGTGCTCGCTGAACTTCCGGGTCGAGATCGCGCACACCGGCGTGTCGAGGCTCGGCACGATGTTCAGCAGCTTGCGCTTGCCGGCGAAGTCCGCGAGGCCCATGTCCTGCAGGTCCTTGTTGACCAGCCGGAAATCCGGGGCCCGGCTGCCCACCTCGGGCAGGTCGCCGTTGGTGTGGATGGGATGGCCTTTCAGGGTGACGGTCGCCATGGGGGATGCTCCTCAGGTTGTCGTGGGCTCTGCGGGCCGGGGGACGCCTGCGGCGGACCGCTCCAGGACCTCTTGCAGGAGGCGCAGGTAGGCCGCGCGGTCCTCGGCCGTGCGCTTCTCGGTGGCGCAGACCAGGATGCAGTCCTTCAGCTCCGGGTACTCGTCCTCGAGGGGATAGCCGGCCAGCACGTTCTGCGCCGCCATCGCCGCCAGCACCGCGTGCGCCGGGGCGGGCAGTCGCAGCACCGCCTCGTGGAAGAAGGGCCCCTGGAACACCCGCTGCACGCCGGGGATGCCGGCGGCCCGGCGCGCCAGGTCGGCGGTGTTGCGGTGGCTCGCGCTCGCCGCGGCACGCAGCCCCTGGGGTCCGACGACGGCCATGTGGATCGCGGCCGCGGTCGCCATCAACCCCTGGTTGGTGCAGATGTTGGAGGTCGCCTTCGAGCGCCGGATGTGCTGCTCCCGGGCCTGCAGGGTGAGCGTGTAGCCCGGGCGCTCGTCGAGGTCCACGGTGCGCCCGACGATGCGCCCCGGCATCTGGCGCACGAGGGCGCGCTTGCAGGAGAGGAAGCCGAAGTAGGGCCCGCCCGAGGAGAGCGGCGCCCCGAGGGGCTGCCCCTCGCCACAGGCGATGTCCACCCCGCCGCCGCCCCACTCGCCCGGGGGGCGCAGCAGGGCGAGCGCGAGCGGGTTCACCAGCCCCACCACCAGCAGGCCGTGGCGGTGCGCCCACTCGGTGAGCGCGTCCACCTCCTCCAGGACACCGAAGAAGTTGGGCTGGGGGACCACCAGGGCGAAGGCCCCCTCCGGGTCCAGGGCCTCGAGCGCGGCGGGGTCGACCCGGCCGTCGGCGGCCTCGTAGGGCAGCTCGGAGACCTCGATGCCCTGGTGCCGGACGATGGTGCGGACCACCTGTCGGTAGGCGGGGTGCACGGTGCCCGGGACCAGCACCCGCCGGGCGCCGCCCTTGCGCGAGACCCGCGCAGCCATCAGCACCGCCTCGGCGAGCGCGGTGGCCCCGTCGTAGAGCGAGGCGTTGGCGGTGTCGAGCCCCGTCAGCGCCGTCACCATCGACTGGAACTCGTAGAGGAGCTGCAGCGTCCCCTGGCTCGCCTCGGCCTGATAGGGCGTGTAGGCGGAGTAGAACTCGCCGCGCCCGGCGATCTCCCAGACCGCGGCCGGCAGGTAGTGGTCGTAGGCTCCGGCGCCGATGAAGCAGAGCGCGCCCCCGTCGTCGGCGGCCCGCGCCTGCATCAGGCGGGTCACCTCGAGCTCCGAGAGCGCGCCCGGCACGCCCTCCAGCCCGGCGGAGCGCAGCCCGGCCGGGATCTCGGCGAACAGCTCCTCGACGCTCTGCACGCCGACTGCGCCCAGCATCTCGCGCAGGTCTTCGGGCGTGTGTGGTATGTAGCTCACCCGGTCAGCCCCTCCGGCCGTTCCTGTCGCGCCGGCCGCCCCAGCCAGTCACGCTGTCGAGCCGACTACTCGTTCTCGGAGTCCAACATGGCCTGGTAGCCCTCGCTGTCGAGCAACGCCCCGATCTCGCCCGGGTCCTCGGGGGCGAGCCGCACCAGCCAGCCCTCGCCGTAGGGGTCGGCGTTCACCTGCTCGGGGGCGTCGGCCAGCGCCGTGTTGACCGCGACGACCCGGCCGCCGATCGGGCTGTAGATGTCCGAGGCCGCCTTCACCGATTCCACCACCCCGAGCGATTCGTTCGCCTGCAGGGACAGCCCGGGCTCGGGGAGCTCCACGTACACGAGGTCGCCCAGCTGGGCCTGGGCGTGGTCGGTGATCCCCACCGTGACCGTGCCGTCCTCCTCCTGGCGCACCCACTCGTGGGACTCGTTGTAGCGCAACTCTTCCGGTATGTGGCTCATTCGCGGTCACCCCCAATGAAAGACGTCGAATTCGAGGCACCCGGCGGGCGGCGCGTCCGCCCGGGGCGCCGGAGCCGGCGCAGACCCGCCGGCTACACCAGGGGCTTGCCGAAGCGCACGAAGGGCGGGACCACCCGCCTCGCCGGCACCCGCCGCCCCCGGATCTCCACCTCGACCGGCCCGCTCGCACCCGCGCTCACCCGCGCGAGACCGATGGAGCGCCCGAGCGTGGGGCCGAACCCCCCGCTCGTGACCACGCCCTCCGGGGACCCGCCCACGAGGACCGCCTGGCCGGCCCGCATCACCCCGGGCCCTTCGAGCACCAGCCCCGTCAGCGTGCGGGCAGGCCCCGCGGCGCGCTGGGCCTCGAGGGCCTCGCGCCCCACGAACTGGCGCTCGGCGGGCATCCAGGCGACGGTCCAGGCGAGGCCGCTCTCGAGCGGCGAGGTCCCCTCGTCCATGTCCGCGCCGTACAGGTTGAGGCCGGCCTCCAGGCGCAGGGTGTCGCGGGCGCCGAGGCCCGCGGGCCGCGCACCGGCCCCGAGGAGACGAGCCCAGAGCCCCGGGGCCTCGCCCCCGGGCAGCATGACCTCGTAGCCGTCCTCGCCCGTGTAGCCGGTGCGGGCCACGAGCCAATCGCCGCGGGATGCGGCATGGAAGCGGCCGAGGGCGGCGGCCTCCCCGGCGAGTGGCGCGTCGAGCAGGCCGTGCACGGTCTCCCGGGCGAGCGGGCCCTGGACGGCGATCATCGCCAGGTCGCGGCGCTCGTCGCGGTGCACGGAGAAGCCCGCCGCCTGCCCCTCGAGCCAGGCGAGGTCGCGCACCCGCGTGGCGGCGTTCACGACCAGGCGGTAGCCGGCCTCGAGGCGGTACACGATCAGGTCGTCCAGGACCCCGCCGGACGGGCTCAGCATGCAGGTGTAGAGGGCCTGGCCTGCGCGCGCGAGGCGCCCCACGTCGTTGGCGAGGGCGTGGCGCAGGAAGTCACCGGCGCCCCAGCCGGTCACGTCGACGACCCCCATGTGGGAGACGTCGAAGACGCCGCAGCCCGTGCGCACCGCCCGGTGCTCCTCGAGTTGCGAGCCGTAGTGCAGGGGCAGGTCCCACCCGGCGAAATCCACCAGGCGGGCACCGGCGGCGACGTGCGCGGCGTAGAGAGGTGTGCGTTGACCCACGGTCGGGCAGGGCTCCGGCGAGTTGGGAAAGACGCTCCGGCGAGTGGGGAAAGACTATACGCGGCGCGCCGGGGGGTGCAAACCCTGCCCGGGCGAGGCGGCCGCGCAGGGCCGCAGCCCCCTGGATGCACGAGCCCCCGGGTGCAGGTTCGCACGGATGCAGGTTCCCCGGGGGGCGCTTCAGCCGGCCGGCGCCGGGTCGCTATGGCGTTTCGGGCGCCCCGATGGCGCGGCGGGTACACTCGGCAGAGGAATTCCACGTGAGCTTCGACACCCACATGACGACCTACATCGTGATCGCCGCCGTGGTGATCCTGGCCGCTTACGGCGTGCTCATCTACAACCAGCTGGTGGCGCTGAAACACGGCGTCGCGCGGTCCTGGGCGAACATCGACGTGCTGCTCAAACAGCGCCACGACGAGCTGCCGAAGCTGGTGGAGTCCTGCCGGCAGTACATGCGCTACGAGCAGGAGACGCTCGAGCGGGTGATGAAGGCCCGCTCCGCGGTCTCGACCGCGCAGTCCAAGGGCGACATCCCCGCCCTCGGCCAGGCGGAGGGGCAGCTGCGCGCGGGGCTGATGCAGCTCTTCGCGGTGGTCGAGGCCTACCCGGAGCTCAAGGCCAACGAAACCTTCCAGCACCTGCAGGCGCGGGTGACCGGGCTCGAGAACGACATCGCCGACCGGCGCGAGCTCTACAACGAGAGCGTCAACGTGAACAACGTGCGCATCGAGCAGTTCCCGGACCTGATCGTGGCGCGCATGTTCGGCTTTGGCGGCCACCCCCTGCTCGAGTTCGCGACCGAAGAGAAGACCGACCCGAGCCTGCGCACCCTGTTCGGCTGAGCGCAGCCGGGCACGGCGCACCCGTGAGCGGGCCGGGACTGGGCGCGGCATCGGCGGCGGACTTGCCGGGGGGCGCGCTGGTGTTCATGGCCCTGCTGGCGGCGGTGTCCCTGTGGGCCTTCTACGCGTCGTTTCGCGCGCTGAAGCGCGCCCGCGTGGTGGAAGACGTCCCCACCTCCCGCCTGCGCTCCGCGGCCCAGGGCTACGTAGAGCTATCGGGCACCGCCGAGCCCCTGCCCGGCACGCCCGTCCTCGCGCCGCTCTCGCGGCGCCCCTGCGCCTGGTACCGCTACCGGGTGGACGTGCGCCAGCGCGACACCAGCGGACACGGCAGCGAGTGGCGCATGGTGGAGAACGGGGTGAGCGACGCGCTCTTTCGCCTGGTCGACGAGACCGGCGAGTGCGTCGTCGACCCCGAGGGTGCCGACGTCACGCCGGCGCTGCGCCAGACCTGGTACGGCATCTCCCGCGTGCCGGGTGGACCGCCCCCGCGCGAGTCGGCCCTCTCCCGCTTCAGCGGGCGCTACCGCTACCAGGAGGAGCTGATCCGCCCGGGTGACCCACTGCACGCCGTCGGCACGCTGCGCACCGTCGGCGGGCCGGCCGACCAGGTCCCGGCACACGAGGACGTGCGCGCCCTGCTCGCGGAGTGGAAACGCGACGCCGCCCGTATGCGCGCCTTCGACGCCGACGGCGACGGGGAGGTCGCCCCCCACGAGTGGGAGGCCGCGCGCAAGGCGGCGCGCGAAGAGGTGCTGCGTCGCCGCGCCCAGCATGCGGCCCAGCTCGGCACCCCCGTGCTGTCCGCCCCGCCGGTCCCGGGCCGCCCCTTCCTGCTCTCCGCCGTGCACCAGGACACGCTCGCCCGGCGCTACCGCTGGCGCGCCGCCGCGCTCCTGCTGGTGTCCCTCGGCGCCGCCGCGCTGGCCGTCTGGGTGAGCCAGCAGACCTGGGTCGGCTGACTCGGGCGATTTACCGCCGGAAACCGCAGCGAATATCCTCGCCCTTCACCCCCGAGGCCGAGGGCGCCATCGATGACCGACGAGAATCCCCTGCTCGAGAATCCCCTGCTCACGATGGAGGGCCTGCCACCCTTCTCCCGCATCCGGCCCGAGCACGTGGTACCGGCCGTGGACACCCTGCTCGGGGAGGCCCGCGCCACCGTCGCCGGGCTGACCGGCCCCGGCACGGAGCCGACCTGGGACGCCCTGGTGGTGCCGCTGGAGACCCTCCAGCACCGCATCGCCCGGGTCTGGGCGCCGGTGGAGCACCTGAGCGCGGTGGCCGACGAGGAGGCGCTGCGCCGGGCGCACGACGCGTGCCTGCCGAAACTCTCGGACTTCTGGACCGAGGTGGGGCAGAACACCGACCTCGAGCGGGGCTTCCGCGCCCTGCGCGAGGGCGCAGCGTACGACGTGCTCGGCGCCACCCGCCGGCGCGTCGTCGACGAGGCCCTGAAGGACTTCCACCTGGCGGGGGTGAGCCTCCCTTCCGGGCCGCGCGAGCGCTTTCGCGCCATCTCCGCCGAGCTCGCCACACTGACCAACCGCTTCGCCCAGAACGTGCTCGACGCAACGCACGGGTGGGACCTGCACGTCACCGACGCGGCCCGCCTCGAGGGCCTGCCGGAGACGGCCCTCGCCCTCGCCCGCTCGGTCGCCGAGGGCCGTGGTCTCGCGGGCTGGGTGCTGACCCTCGACATGCCCTCCTACCTGCCGGTGCTCAGCCACGCCCGGGACCGCGCGCTGCGCGAGGAGATGTACGCCGCTTACGCGACCCGCGCCTCCGAGCAGGGACCGTGCGCCGGGCGCTGGGACAACGGCCCGCTGATGGAGGACATCCTGCGCCTGCGCCACGAGATGGCGGGCCTCGTGGGGTACCCGAGCTACGCCCACTACGCCCTCGCCAAGCGCATGGCGCGCACCCCCGACGAGGTGCTCCGGTTCCTGCGCGAGCTCGCGGCCCACGCCCGCCCCGTGGCCCTGCGGGAGCTCGCGGAGCTCACCGACTACGCCCGCCGCCGCGACGGCCTCGGGCAGCTCGAGGCCTGGGACATCCCCTTCTACGCCGAGCGCCTGCGCGAGGAGCGCTACGCCTTCTCCCAGGAAGAGCTGCGGCCGTACTTCGCGCTCCCCGGCGTGCTGCAGGGGCTCTTCGGGGTGGCCGAGCGTCTCTTCGGCGTCGCCATCCGCCGCCGCGACGGGGTGGAGACCTGGCACCCGGAGGTCACCTTCTACGAGATCCGCGACGCCACCGGCGAGCTGCGCGGGGAGTTCTACCTCGACCCCTGCGCGCGCCCCCACAAGCGCGGTGGCGCCTGGATGGGGTCCTGCATCGGTCGGTCGCGCGTCGGGGGGCGCTTCCACCACCCGGTCGCCTGGCTCGTCTGCAACTTCTCCCCGCCCATCGGGGATCGTCCCTCGCTGCTGACGCACCAGGAGGTGACGACACTCTTCCACGAGTTCGGGCACGGACTGCACCACCTGCTCACGCGGGTGGACGAACCGAGCGCGGCGGGGATCAACGGGGTGGCGTGGGACGCGGTGGAGCTGCCCAGTCAGTTGATGGAGAACTGGTGCTGGGAGCCCGAGGCCGTCGCGCTCTTCGCACGCCATCACGCGACCGGCGACCCGCTGCCCGCCGAGCTGCTGGAGAAGATGCGCACGGCGAAGAACTTCCACGCCGGCCTGCAGATGCTGCGCCAGATCGAGCTCGCCCTCTTCGACTTCCGCCTGCACGCGGAGTACGACTCCGCAGCGGGCGCGCGGGTGCTGGAGCGGCTGGCAGAGGTGCGCGAGGAGGTGGCAGTCGTGCGTCCCCCCGAGTGGAACCGATTCCCCCACGGGTTTACCCACGTTTTCGCGGGCGGATACGCCGCCGGGTACTATAGCTACAAGTGGGCGGAGGTCCTTTCGAGCGACGCGTTCTCCCGTTTCGAGGAGGAAGGCGTGCTCAACCCCGCCACCGGCCGCGAGCTCCTCGCGCAGGTGCTGGAACGGGGCGGCAGCCGCGAGCCGATGGAGTCGTTCGTCGCCTTCCGCGGGCGCGAGCCGCGCATCGAGGCGCTGCTCCGCCACCACGGCATCCCCATCCACCAGGAGAATCGCCAGTGAAGATTGCAGTCACCGCAGAGAGCAACGAGGGCCTGGACAGCCCCGTGTGCCAGCACTTCGGGCACGCCCCCTTCTTCATCCTGGTCGAGGTGAACGAGGGCAGCGTCGGCGACGTGCAGGGGATACCGAACCCGTTCGCCGAGGCGCACCAGCCCGGACAGATCCCCGCGTTCATCCAGCAGCAGCAGGCCGACGTGATGCTGAGCGGTGGGATGGGCGGGCGGGCGATCCAGTTCTTCGAGGAGCTCGGAATCGAGACGGCGACCGGCGCGAGCGGAACGGTGCGCGAGGCGCTGGAGCACTTCCTCGGCGGCAAGCTGAAGAGCGCGGCGCCGTGCGCGGAGAGCGTGGCCCACGGCCACGGCTGAGCCCCTGGCTCTCCGGGCAGCGCCGCGGGGTGCGGTGGCGTTGCCTGGAGGGCGCGTCCCCTCGCCAGGCCACGCCTCGGCCAATGCATGTCAGGGGGGCGTCGGCGCCCCCCTCGCGCCGGGTCAGCGCCTCAGTACTTGACGGCGCGCGGCAGCTCCTTCGCGGCGGCCACCCACTTGGTCACCTCACTCGCGGCAGGCACGCGGCGCACCACGTTCTTCTTCGCCTCGGCTACCTCGATGAGCTTCTTGTGCAGGTTGACGGCGTTGCGCCGGGCGAGCTCGGGAACGGTGTCGACGCCGGCGAGCTCCAGCAGGTCCGCATACTCCTCGCCGATGCCCTTGACGCGGGCGAGGTCCGCGCGGTTGATCCACTCGAGCAGCAGCTTGCCGCTGATGCCGGTCTTGGCGGCCAGCTCCTTGCGGGCCTTCGGCGTGCTTCCGGCCACCAGAAGGTCTTCCTGGGACTTCACGCCGGACTCGGTGAGCTTCGCGGCATACGCGGCACCGACGCCCTCGATCTCCACCAGCTTCTTGGCCATGCTTCCATCCTCTGCGTTGTTATCGCCCGACGGTCTTGTCGCCCGCCGATTGCCCGCCCCCCGGCCGGGGACCCCTCGCCGCGGCACCAGCGCCACGGGAGAACTTCCCGCTTGTTCCGGGGTCTTTCAATAGCATAGGCTGCCGACGCTGACCCCTCAAATGTTCCCGTTCCCGTCAATGCTCCCGTTACTGCTCCTTGCCCTGAGCTTTTCCCTCACGGGCTGCAGCGAGGAGGCACCTGCCATGCCCGCAAACGACGCGCCCCGCGTGACCGACGCGCCCCTCGAAACCATCGTCCTCGGCATGGGCTGTTTCTGGGGAGCCGAGAAGCGCATGGCCGAGCTGCCGGGCGTCGTCGACGTGGAGAGCGGTTACGCGAACGGCGAGGTGCCGGGCACCTACGAGGCGATCCTCGCCCACGAGCGCGCCCTGCGCTCCGGGGCGGCCGCCCGGCGCGACCCCGGGACGCCCCCCGGGCGCAACCACGCCGAGGTGGTGAAGGTGACCTTCGACCCCGCGCGGGTGACGCTCGCGGCGGTGCTCGCGAAGTTCTGGGAGAGCCACGACCCGACCCAGGGCGACCGCCAGGGCAACGACGTCGGCAGCAACTACCGCAGCGCCATCTACACCCAAGGCGCGGCGCAGGAGCAGATCGCCCGCGGGACGCGCGAGGCCTACCAGCGGGCGCTCACCGCAGCCGGGCGCGGCACCATCACCACCGAGATCGCCCCGCTCGAGGTGTACTTCCGCGCCGAGGACTACCACCAGGATTACCTGAAGAAGAACCCGCGGGGCTACTGCGGCCTCGGCGGCACCGGGGTGCGCTACCCGGCTGCGGAGAAGCCCGCCGCGGACGGGCCCCCGGACGACGGGGCGAGTACGACCCGACCCGCGGGAGCGGGCCCGGTGGCGCCCGCCAAGAGCGGCGCGCCGACCGGAGCGGCCGCCCCCGTCCCGCCCCGCCTGGACGGCGAGGCCCTCGCCCGGGACCGCCAGCTGGTGGTCTTCGAGGCGGCGGATTGCGGGTTCTGCAGGCAGTTCGAGGCCGACGTGCTCGCCCGCTGGCAGGCCGAGGTGCCGGTCGCGCGGACCCTGCGTGCCGAGGTCCCGGCCGGTTGGACACTGGAGAAGACCCTCTTCGCGACCCCCACCATCGTGCTCTTCGAGCAGGGGCGGGAGGTCTCGCGCTACACCGGCTACGACGGCGACGCGGGGCGCTTCTGGAAGTGGCTCGGTCTGCGGCTCCTCACCCCCGAGCAGCGCCGCATCGCCTTCGAGCAGGGCACCGAGCGGCCCTTCACGGGCTCGCACCTGGACGAGAAGCGCCCCGGCACCTTCGTCGACCCGGTCAGCGGCGCGCCGCTCTTCCGCAGCGACGCCAAGTTCGAGAGCGGCACCGGATGGCCGAGCTTCTTCAACCCGGTGCCCGGCGCGCTCACCCTGCACGAGGACGCGAGCCACGGCATGCGCCGCGTGGAGGTGCGCAGCGCCAGTTCCGGCATCCACCTGGGCCACGTCTTCGACGACGGCCCCCCGCCCACCCACAAGCGCTACTGCATCAACGGCAACGTGCTGAAGTTCGTGCCGGACGCCGGGGAGAGGTAGCACGCGGGGGCCCGGGGAGTCCTCCGGGCGGCTCAGGGCCCGCTCACTCGTGGCAACGTCGCGGGGTCGAACTACACTGAAAGTGGTGTCGCAGAGACACTGCGGCCCGGCCCGAAAAGGTTATTCTCGTGCGCGGCCTGCGCACGTAGGAAAGGGGTCGGTCGCGCCCGTTCCTCACACGCCGCGATGAATGCGCTCAGGCCCCACGTGCAGGCCGCGCTTACTGACCATTCCTCCGGCGTCAACGGTCAACGCCAGAGAGGGAGGTCCTAGCCATGTACGGTTCCCGTCCTCACTTCACTGTTTACTGGCTGGCTGCCGTGTTTATCGCCGGTGCGCTTCAGGGGTGCGCATCGGGTGTCACACGATCAACCGATTCGGCGCCGAGCAAACCGTACTTCGCCGACTCGTCCACGAAGGCCGGCAATGTCTTGGTGTCGTTGACGCCAGAGGCCCAGGCGAAGCTGGCCGATAATTTGAAGTTCGACCAGGAAAAGCTTCGCAGCACGATACGCCGGGCCCTCGAAGCGAAGAACCTGATCTCGCCCGCACCGGAAGCCTCCCTGCCTGTCATCGAGGTCGTGGTCCGTGACGTCCGGACACGCTCCAACTTCACGGCCGTCGCCTTTGGATTCCTCGCGGGGAACGACCATATCAATGGGGACGTCGTCGTTCGCGACCCGGGCGGGCGAGAGCTCCAGCGCTTCGGGGTCTCAGCCGCGTACGCCCTGGGTGGCCTTGGAGGGGGCCAGGACGATGCCCGGATGGGGTGGCTCTACGAGACCTTCGCGAAACACACGGTGGAGGAGCTCACTGGAACGGCGGCCCCCTGACAGGAACACCTTCAACTCGCGCGGCGCGTTCCCGCGCCAACTGTTGACGCTGTGTCAGGCAAAGCCCCGGCCGTGAAATGACGGGCCACACGTCGTCATCACTCCACATGACAGGAGGCGATCCACCATGCGATACGTTGCAACGCTGAAGCTCCCGCTCGCAGTCCTATCGGGCCTCACCGTCGCGGCATGCGGCGGGGGGGGCGGCGGCGGTGGAGGGGGGGGATGGTCCACGCTGGACACCTTTACGAAATTCAGCGCGATCGTTCCCGACAGACCCACCCGCATCCAGGGGTCCTCGCAGGAGGTCCCTTACACATGGGATCCCGTCACGGAGGTGGTGACTTCCTACGGAGCACCCACGTCGTTCGGACCCACCGCAACGGCGGACGTCACGGTGGACGCGACGGGCGAGTTCACCTCCCTCGACTTCACGTCCGCCGCGGGCAGCCGGATGTCCTTCAGCGCGAGCGCCGGCGATACTCTCGGCATGCTCATGGTTGGCGTTGGGGCGGCCATCAACGCAGCAGAGGACAAGTTGGCCCTGTATGCCCGGTCCCTGGAGCTGGGGTGGGACTATCAGACCTTCGGAATCTGGATGACGGATGATGGTGCGGGTGGCGGGGTCGCGGGGACCTTCAGCCTGGGTGCGCTCACGCCGGTCTCCTCGATCCCGACGCTGGGGACGGCGACGTATCTCGGAAGCACCATGGGTCACTACGTCGATCCCGCCGGGACCGAGAACCTGGCCTTCGCGGACATGACGGCGACCGTGGACTTCAGGGCCAGGAGCATCGGTTTCAACACCACCAACACGCTGCAGACCGCGGACCTCGTCACCATCTCCGCGAACGACAACCTGAATCTGTCGGGCACCCTCACCTACGCCCCGGGCGTCAATCAGTTCACGGGGCCCGTCACCACCGTGGGCGGTGGCGTCGGGAACGCTCCGATGACCGGCACGGCCACAGGCTCGTTCTATGGACCGGCCGCCGAGGAGATCGGGGGTGGCTTCTCGGCACGCGGTGCGGGAGTTTCCGGATACATGGGCGCGTTCGGAGGCCGCAAATAGGTTTCTGCCATCGGGTCCTCGCATGAACGGACTGCGCGGCCCCTTGTGGGCCGCCCTTCTCTTTTTTATGTGGCACTCGTCCGTGCTCGCGGAGGACCCCCGGGAGACCAAGCGGGCGTATCTCGAAGACACGCTCGAGGAGGCGGAGCGACTCATCGTCGCGGACCCTGACGATCTGCAACTCCACTTCATCCGCGGAATGGCGCTGGCCGAGCTCGGGCGGTACCTCGAGGCCGCCGACGAGTTTCGCTGGATGCTCACCCGGGATCCCTCCCTCATGCGGCCGCGGCTGGAGCTCGGCCGCGTGCTCGTACTGAGCGGTCAGCACGACAGCGCCCGGTACAACTTCGAGCAGGTTCTCGCCCACGAGCTCCCGGACGATGTCCGCCGAAACATATTGAACGTCCTGGCCCGCCTCCGCGAACGCACCGCGACGTTCAGCGTGGGAGTCGACCTCGTGACGGATAGCAATCCGGTGCAGAGCACCTCTGCCCGGGAGGTGGAGATCGACGGTCTCCGGTACAGGGTGAGCCCCGACGGCCGAAGCAAGGAATCGAAGGGGGTCAGGGTCACCTTCGAGGGCACGCTTCCCCTCTGGGAGGAGTCTCTCTGGTTCCTTCGGGGGAACGGGGAGCTGCAGGAGTACTCCGACGACCGGGCAAACGTTCGCTACCTGCAACTCACTGCGGGCCGGAACTTTCATCTTCCCGATCGCACGGTGACGCTCCAGGCCGGCGGGCACGCAAGCAGCTACGGGGGGGATCGCCTCTACGAGGGGGCGCTGGCGGCGGTCAGTGACTATCACCAGGTGCGAGAGGACGCGGCAGTCAAGATCGGGGTCGCCGCGTACCAGTTCCATTACCACGACTACCCCTACCTCTCGGCCTGGCAGGGCGCCGCGCACGCGCAGGGCTTCTATTCCCCTTCGTCCACGTCCAGGTGGGAAGCGCTGCTCGGCCTCGTGAGGAACGATGCGGAGGAGGAAGCCTACTCCTACCTGCAGGCCCAGTGTGCCGGCAGGTATGTGAAGGAGCTCGTCGGGGGATGGATCGTGGGAATGCTTCTGTCCGGGGCGGTCAGCCGTTACCGGGCGCCCGACCCCATCTTTTCCGAGACGCGACGCGACGTCGAGAAGAAGGCACAGCTGGACGTCGCGAACCGCAGGATCCGCTTCTGGAGGCTGACGCCCCGCCTGCAGCTGGGGCACGTCGATCGGGATTCCAATCTCGACCTCTACGCCTTCGAGCGCACGTACGTGCGCCTCGGGCTCGGGGGTGATTTCTGACCGAGTCGCGGTCGGCATCGCCCCTGGAGGAGCGATGCCGTACCACCAGTGGGCTCAGCCCTTGCGCCGACCGTCCACGCTCCAGGCGCCCGCGCCCCAGGCGGCGATCGTGAACAGGCCGCCCACCACCGCCATGTTCTTGAAGAATAGGAGCTGCTGGACCGTCTGCTGGTCGGCCGGCATCGCCCAGTACTTGTGGAAGAAGTACGACGCCACCAGCGTGAAGACCGCGAGGGCGACGGCGGCCAGCCGGGTCCGGTAGCCCAGGATCAGCGCCGCGGCACCCCCGATCTCGACGACCACGGCGAGCACCGCAGCCACGTCCGGCATGGGCAGCCCGGCCGACGAGATGTGGCTCACGGTCCCCGCGAACCCGGTGACCTTGTGAATGCCCGCGGGCAGGAAGAGCGCGGCCATCAACAGACGGCCAGCCAACGCAAGGGGATTCTGCAGCATCTGGAACATGACGGGCTCCTGTGGGTCGAGGTCGATGCCGACGGCACGCGACGAGGCGCACCGAACGTCCTCAGTGTCTCACAGAGTCTGACGGGGGCAACCTCGGGCTGCGGCAGTCGACCCAAATCGGTCTCTCCCCGCCACCCCCCTACGTCCCAGTAGCAAGCGCAAACGGGCATTCGCCCTGAACTGGGTCGCGTTCGCCAGGGACGCGCGGGCCACCTATGCTTTATCCATACCCTGGTATGCGCCGTTTGCCGAACCTCGGGCAGCGGTCTGGCCTCCCCACGCTCGTAAAGGCGTGGGAAAGGGCGGGGTTGTCCGGATTCCTGGAAAACCGTTCGATGAAGGCTGCTGCGCTCATCCATACCCACCGAGCACGCCGCCGCTGGGCCACGGTCTTTGGCTCGGCTCTCCTCCTGGCGGCCTGTGCCACCCACGAGTATCCGCAAGAGCATACGTACAAGTTCTACCGAGGCCCGGCTCGCCCGGCGGCCGAGTTGGCGACGCTCGCGCTTGGGGATGCCATGGCGGTCCGGATCAATGAGCGGCAGATCACCCACAGTGATTACACGCACGTCGAGTTCCTGCCAGGCACCTATAAGCTCGAATGGTTCTGCGGGTACGGCGTGAGCGTGATGATCGAGCCGAGCGGTTTCGCAGGGCGTGAGGCAGCCGCCGACGTCGAGCTCAAGCCGGCTCACCGTTATTCGTTGCGCTGCAGTCGAACGACCGGGCCGAACTACCAGACCTTCCAGTGGGTCTCCGATGACACCGAAGGCCGCCTCGTGCGGGGAACGAGGAGGCCCTGAGGACTTCTGCTCCATGCACAACCGACGGCGCTGCGTGTCCCTCGTCTACGGGTTGCTTCTGCTGCTGGCAGCCTCGCTCAGCAGTGGGTGCGTCGTCGTCCCCTACAAGCCGAGTGCGCGGGTCTGGGACTCTGCAGAGGTCGCCCTCGATCCCGCTCTCGTCCTTGTGACGGCGGCCCGACGAGAATTCCTCGAGGAGGTCAGTGACGCCATCCGCAGTGAGGACGGCGCCATTACAGTCGTCGACCCTCAGGTCTTCGCCGATGCCGCGTTCCTCGATGATGACGAGCGCCTTTCGCGATTGCTTACCGAACCGGCGTGCGCCAGGGTCCGCGAGCAGACCGCAGCCGATTATCTCGTGCTGGTGGGCACGCAGCAGCAGGAGAGCGGTGAGCTCAAAGGCTTCATGACGTTCTATCTGGGTTTTTGGGGCGCGGCGAAGGAAACGGGTGGGGTGAGCAATCTCGCATTTATTTTCGACCTAAAGACCGCGATGCCGCTGAGTCGTGTCAGCTCCAAGGCAGAGGGCACGATACTCGGAGCGGGAGTTGTTTATGGGTTGTTCGTCGTGCCGCTCACGGAATCGAGTGCGATGGACGGGCTTGCGCGTGGCGTGGTCGCCAGGCTACGAGAGGGCGCGGGTGCCGGCCCGCTCACGATTGCAGTGATGGGGGCGGAGCCGGTCCGCGATAAGAGCCGCGTTGTGCTAAGTGAGCGTGAGGTCGCAATGGGGTCGTTCTCTCCAGATCCGGATCGCCGCATGATTGCTGCGAGAGCCCATGCGCCGAACTTCGAGGACGAGCCTGGACCTGAGCCGTCAAGCCCCTCGAAGGCTGCCCTCATCCGTTCAATACAGGAGGGGCTTCGAAAGGTCGGTTATATCTGGGTGCCTGCCGACGGGAGACTTGGGAGATGGACGCGCGCGGCGATCCGGGACTTTCAGTCCAGTTCGGATTACCGCGGGCGCGTTGTAGACGAGATGCCCTCCGAGCAACTTCGGGTCGACATCGAGCGGGCCATCCCCAAGTGGGCGCCGGTAATGCAACTTCTCCCTCAGTCGGGGAACGACGGGCAGGAGTGAAAGATGGCACTCAGCCAGCTCGTCCAGTCGGTCTCCAGGTTCACAGCACAGCCCCGCCGCGAAGGCTGCGAAAGAAGCGCGACAAGCCCCCTAGCGAGGCCATGGGCGTCCTGGGGGTCGGCCGCGGCCGTCGTGGTACTGTCAGGCTGCACTGCGACCTCGGCGCTGATCGGCGTCAGTGAGCCGGGGGTCAACGCGGTCGAGGTAGGGCAGCCGCGTGAGGTGGTGGAGACAATCCTCGGCAAGCGCCTCTGGCGCTTGGGCTCAGCCGAGGGACGGACCTACGACATCTACCAATACCGGGCCAGCCGCTCGTCGCGACCGGTATTGGCCGGCGCGGTGTTGCTTGCAGACTACTTTACGCTGGGGCTCTTTGAAGCCATGACGTGGGACGCCTGTCGCGACAAGGAAGCGGTTGAGGACGTCAAGCAAATCGGCGTTGGCTATGACGAGCGAGACCATGCGGTCTTCGTCTCGCAGCCATGGGTGGTCCATGGGGGCGGTCCGTGCAGACCCATGCGTTCCCTGGTGCCGGCCGACGCCGGGTTGCCGGTGAATGCGAAGCCGGCCCCTGCGGGCGACCTCGATCGGCGCCCATCGCAACCGGCAAGACTGGAACTGGACAAGAAGGTCAACGTGACGGTCGATGGCCGCGACGTCCACGACAGGGCCGTCGAGTTGGCCCCGGGGCGCCACAGCCTGAGCTACGACGCCGTCCTGAAGGACTACATCCCCTACGAGGGGACGTTCGCCGACCTGGAGCTCCTGCCAGGTCGGCTCTATCGACTGAAGACGGAGCGCGTGAGCTGCGGACAGCTGATTGACATATTCTGGGTCGAGGATGCCGACAGCGGTGAAGTTCTCGTCTGCTCTCAGCCTCCATCGGGAGAGTCGCTGTCTGCCATGAAAGATGGGCGCGGGCTCGAGGGGTTGGTCTCCCCGGCAGAAGCAAACGTTGCTTTCCGTCGTTGGCTCCAGTCAGGAGATCCGCGGTCTTCAACGAAAGGCGTATGCGGGCTTGAGAAGTCGCTCAGCGCAGAAGAGACCACCCTCGTTCGACCCGTCCAGAAAGGGCTTCGGGATCTCGGTTATACCTGGGTGCCCGCTGACGGCCAGCTCGGTGCTTGCACACGTGCCGCGATCCGGCAGTTCCAGAACGGCTCCGACTACACAGGTCGCGTTGTGGACGAGAGGCCCTCCAAAGTACTTCTCAGCGATATCAAGAGGAGCATCCAGAAGGGCGCGTCGGCTAATCAGCCGGTTTTCAAGCCGGATGACTGTCCGCTCCTTCCATCCGGAGACAGGTAGCCGTATGGCGTGAGGGGGTGCGGGCGTGTGGGGCCTAGCCCTAATCCAAACAGAAACGGGAACGGTGGTGCCGCCTGTGACAGGCCGAAGTGGCTGTCGATTAGGATCTGAGGCGGGTAGTTCCGATGCAAGGTACAGAGGGGGTTGCGGCCAGTCGCCCTGAGGTCGGGTTGAAATCCAGAGCTGACGCCTAAAGAGCTAGCGCCGAGGGCGTGGGCAGAGCGAGAGCGTGTCCGCAATCAGGGACCGCTGCCGTTCGGGCAGGGTCCCTCGGAGGGCCGCTCCTGGCCGGAAGTGCTCGCTGCCGGTGAGTCCTGTGATGGCCAACCCGCCGCGGTGGGCGGGGTGATTCCGGGTCGTTGACTCTCCCTGCCCTGCGGCCTATGCTGAGGCATAGGCCGCAGGGAGGGCCCGGCGATGCAATCCGAACGACATGTTCGCCTGTTCCGCAACGGGCGCAATCAGGCGCTTCGCATTCCCCGGGAGTTCGAGCTCGACGGCGATGAGGCGATCGTTCGCAAGGAAGGCGATCGGCTGATCGTGGAGCCGGCGCGTAAGGGCGGGTTGATCGCCTTGTTGGCAACCTTACAGCCGCTCGATGAAATCTTCCCGGACGTCGACGCGGGATTGCTCCCACTCGACGACATCGACCTCTGATCGTGGCCGCCCGCTTCCTGCTCGACACGAACATCCTTTCCGACTTGATCCGCCACCCGCAGGGCCGGATAGCGGAGCGGCTGATCCGGGAAGGGGAAGGAAGCGTCTGCACGAGCATCATCGTCGCAAGTGAACTGCGCTTCGGGGCGGCCAAATGCGGATCCCCCAGATTGACCGCGCAGCTGGAGGCGGTGCTCGCGGCTCTGGAAGTCCTGCCGTTCGAGGAGCCGGCAGACCGCCGCTATGGGGAGCTGCGTGAACATCTTGAGCGGCAGGGCACGCCGATCGGGCCAAACGACGTGCTGATCGCCGCGCATGCCCTTGCACTGGGGCTTGCGGTCGTCACCGACAATGTTCGGGAGTTTTCGCGCGTCCCCGGGCTACACATCGAGAACTGGCTGGCGCCGTAGCGGTCGCACGCGAGCCGCCGACTCTTCCCCGGGGGCGTGATCGCTGTCTCTGGGTCCGAAACTGGCCGACTGCCGACGAGGCCGAGCCTCATGACACGGCGACCCGTGCCCCATACCTCCATGAGACTCCTTCCGATGACAGGGGATTCGACTGACGTGAGATACGACCCCACGCTCGCAGCCGAGCAGCC
>ERZ1645187.802-NODE-802-length-30708-cov-5.537468_pt1 | contig 30708 bp, 27 predicted proteins | sample MGYA00575352_ERZ1645187 | MGnify/ENA primary metagenome ERZ1645187 (study PRJEB40837, sample SAMN11349314) | freshwater sediment metagenome | isolation source: river sediment | host: Sediment | place: India: Wazaribad , New Delhi | collected 2017-02-21 ... | reverse complement strand
GCGTAGATCTCGATGGTCTCACGGGCGATGCGCTGCTGGGAGTCGCGGTCGTGGTACTGGAGGGTGCGCATGTTGTGCAGGCGGTCGGCGAGCTTGATGAGCAGGATCCTCAGGTCCTTGCTCATGGCGAGGATCATCTTGCGGAAGTTCTCCGCCTGCTGCTCCTCCTTCGACCGGAAATCGATCTTGGCGATCTTGGTGAGCCCGTCCACCACCTGGGCCACCTCGTCGCCGAACTGGGCGCTGATGTCCTCCACCTCCGTGAGGGAATCCTCGATGGCGTCGTGCAGGAGCGCGGCCACCACGGCGGTGGTGTCGAGGCGCATCTGGGCGATGAGGTGCGCCACCTCGAGGGGGTGGTTCAGGTAGGGCTCGCCGGAGAGCCGCGTCTGCCCCTGGTGGACCCGGGCGGAGAACACGTACGCTTTTTCGATGATCCTCGAGTCCGCCTCGGTGATGTAGGCGGAGACTTCATCGATGATGTCGTTTATCCGTACCGTCACATAGGGCTTCCTACACTCCCAGCTTCGCGAGGCAGAACGCAACCGCCTCGCCCGCCGGGACCTTCTCCACGGTCCCCGCTCTCCTGTCCTTCACCTCGACGATGCCTTCCTTCAGCCCCCGCGCCCCCACCGTGATCCGCCAGGGGATGCCGATGAGGTCCGCGTCCATGAACTTGACGCCGGGCCGCAGGTCCCGGTCGTCCACGAGGGCCTCGACGCCCTTGGCCCCGAGCTCCTCGTAGATCCTGAACGCTTCCCCCTTCACCTCCCCGTCGGTCATGCTCACGGGCACCACGATGACCTGGTAGGGGGCGATGGGCAGGGGGAACACGATGCCGTGCTCGTCGGAAGACTGCTCGATGGCCGCCGCCAGCACCCGGGTGACGCCGATGCCGTAGCAGCCCATGATGATGGGCTTGAGCTCGCCTGCCTCGTCGAGGATGTTGGCGCTCATGGCCCTGGAGTACTTCGTGCCCAGCTTGAAGATGTGGCCCACCTCGATGCCGTGGATGGCCTCGAGCCTGCCCTCCCCGCAGCGCGGGCAGGAGTCGCCGGCCTCGGCGTTCCTGATGTCCGCAACCACGTCGATCCTCGCGTCCCGGGAAAGCCAGACGCCCTTCGCGTGGAAGTCCTGCTCGTTGCCGCCGGTGACGCAGGCGCCCATCCCCAGGAGGCCGAAGTCCGCGCAGGTCTTGATGGTGAGCCCCATGGGCCCGGCAAAGCCCCGGGGGGCCCCGGTGTATTTCTCGATGGTGGGCTCGTCGGCAAGCTCGAGCTTTTCCACCCCCGCCGCACGCTTGAGCTTCACCTCGTTCACCTCGTGGTCGCCCCGCACCAGGGCCGCGATGACGCCCGACTCCGTGGAGTAGATGAGCGTCTTCACGAGCGACTGCGGGGTCACGCCCAGGCATGAGCACACCTCGTCGATGGTCCTGGCGCCGGGGGTGTGGACCTTCTCCGGGGCGCCCGCGGGCGCGGCCGGGAACGACAGGGATTCCGGCTTCGCGATCTCCGCCTTCTCGAGGTTGGCCGCGTAGCCGCAGGAGGAGCAGCTCAGGATCACGTCCTCGCCCGTGGAGGCGAGCACCATGAACTCGTGGGAAAAGTTCCCGCCGATGGGCCCGGAGTCCGCCTCGACGGTCTTGAACCTGAGCCCGCAGCGCTCGAAAACCTTCTCGTAGGCCCGGTACATGGCCAGGTAGCTCTCCTGCGCACCCTTTTCGTCCACGTCGAAGGAGTAGGCATCCTTCATGATGAACTCCCGGGACCTGATGACGCCGAAGCGGGGCCGGATCTCGTCGCGGAACTTCGTCTGGATCTGGTAGAGGTTGAGGGGGAGGTCGCGGTAGGAGTGGATCTCGTCGCGCACGATGGTGGTGATGACCTCCTCGTGGGTGGGCCCGAAGGCGAACTCCGCGTTCTTCCTGTCCTGGAAACGCAGGAGTTCCTTGCCGTAGAACTCCCACCTGCCGCTTTCCTTCCAGATCTCCGCGGGCTGCACCGCGGGCATGAGCAGCTCCTGGGCGCCGGCTGCGTTCATCTCCTCGCGCACGATGGCCTCCACCTTCCGGAGGGCCTTCAGGCCGAAGGGGAGATAGGAATAGATGCCGGAAGAAAGCTTCTTGATCATGGAAGCCCTGAGCATGAGCTTGTGGCTCACCACCTCCGCATCCCGCGGCTCTTCCTTGAGGGTGTGCAAAAACATCTTCGACAATTTCATTTCTCGAGCTCCTTTTCTATCTCATGCACGAGGCACTTCGTGATGTCCGATGAGGCGATGCGCCGGACGGGTCTGCCGTGCACGAAGAGCATGGCGCCCCCCTTGTCGCAGGCAACTCCCAGGTCTGCGATCTTCGCCTCCCCGGGACCGTTGACCACGCACCCCATGACCGCCACCACCAGGTGCTTCCTGATGTCCTTCACCGCGTCCTCCACTTCCGACGCGATTGCGGCCACGTCCCCGCAGGTGCGGGCGCAGGTGGGGCACGCGATGACCCTCACCCCTTCGTTGCGCAGGCCCACGCTCTCAAGGAGAATCCTGCCGGCGAGGGCTTCCTGGACCGGGTCGCCCGCGAGGGAAACGCGGATGGTGTCGCCGATCCCCTCCATGAGGAGCGCGCCCATGGCGGCAGCGGAGCGGATGGCCCCGGCGAAGGGGGTGCCGGCCTCGGTCAGGCCCAGGTGGAGCGGCAGGGGGCTTTCCTTCGCAAAGCGCCGGTAGGCCTCCACCGTTTCCCGCACATCCGAGGACTTGAGGGACACCTTCAGGGCCTTCAGCCCCATGCCCTCGAGCATGTCCGCGTACTGGCGGGCGCTTTCCACCAGAGCACCCGCGTGATCGTCCCCGAACTCCTCCAGCAGAGCCTTCTTCACCGACCCCAGGTTCACCCCGATGCGCACCGGGATCCCGGCGTCGGCAGCGGCGTGGGCCACGGCCCTGACCTTGTCCCTGCTCCCGATGTTGCCGGGGTTGATACGAATCCCGTCGGCGCCGTTCTCGACCGAGGCGATGGCGATCCGGTAGTCGAAGTGGATGTCCGCCACCACGGGGATGGCCGACCCCTTCTTGATCTCGCGGAGGGCAGCGGCGGCCCCGGCGTCCGGGACGCTCACCCGGACGATGTCGCAGCCGGCTTTTTCCAGCGAGGATATCTGGGCAAGGGTCTTTCCGACGTCCCTGGTGTCGGTGTTGGTCATGGACTGGATGCTCACGGGCGCTCCGCCTCCGACAGGGACAGAACCCAGGTGTATTCGCCTGCTCTGCTCTCGGTGAGGTATCATTCGATTTTGAGTACCATATTAAAGAGTACGACTCAAGATTGGAACCGGATCGAACGATAAGATCCCTGATGGCCAAACGATCCCCAGAAGAGCTGCAGTCGCTCATAGATTCCATGGGCGACATCCCCACCTTGCCGTCCATCGCGACGGCGATCATGGAGAAGACCCTTGACTCGACGGTCAGCGCCAAGCAGATCGCGGAGATGGTGGAGCGCGACCAGGCGCTGTCCATCAAGGTGCTCAAGGTGGCCAACTCGCCCTTCTACAGAAGGATCAAGGAGATTTCCACCATCCGGGGCGCCGTCATGCTCCTGGGGTTCAACGTGCTCAAGAGCATCGTGCTCTCCATCAGCGTCATCAACCTCTTCAGCGACAAGAACAGGTGCGCCCTGGACTTCTACAAGTTCTGGCAGCACTCCATCGCCTGCGCGGTGTGCGCGAAGAACATCGCCTTGAAGATCTCCCCCGCCGCCTCGGAAGACGCCTTCGTGGCCGGGCTCCTGCACGACCTGGGCAAGGTGGTGGCAGACCAGCTCCTGTGCAGGAAAGGCGAGTACAGGGAAGTCCTGGAGATCATGAACCGGGCCAACTCGGACATCCTCGAGGTGGAGACGAGCATCATGGGCGTGGACCACGCCACCCTCGGCAGGTTCCTCATGGAGAAATGGAACCTCCCGGCGCTGCTCTCCAGGACCGTGGGCTCGCACCACGGCATTGACGAGATCACCGACGACGAGGAGGCGAAGAAGCTCTGCGCCATCATCCACGTGGCGGACATCGTCACCAACCACCTCGGCCTGGGCATCGGGCAGTCGGACCGGGGATTCGTGGACCCCTCCCTGCTCAACCGCATGGGGCTCACGAGCCACGACATCCAGGACATCTCCATCGCCCTGAAGGACAGCATCTCCAGCATCAGCGAGGAGATGGGCATCCCCAAGGCCGAGCCCAAGACCTATTTCGAGGTGCTCCAGTTCGCCAACGCCCAGCTGGGCAAACTGAGCCTGGACCTCGAACAGAAAAAGCTCGCCCTGGAGCGCAGGACCATGGAGCTCTCCAGCCTGAACAACATGAGCTCCCAGCTCCAGTCCTCCCTGAAGCTCTCGGACATCCTCAACACGCTGACCACCCACACACTCACCATCCTCGAGGGCAAGAAGTCCCGGTGCATCATGCGCCTGAGCAACCTGCGGATCATGATCACCGAGTCCTTCCTCCTGAACGACCTCCCCCAGACCAGAAGCGGCATGGCCAGCGCCACCAAGGACCTGCTCGACCGCTCCAACGGGGTCTACCCCATCGGCGTAGGCTTCATCTTCGCGCCGCTCAAGGTCGACGGCAAGACCATCGGTGTCCTGGAGCTCGTGCCCCAGGAAAACGCCGGGCAGGATGAAATGAACCAGAAGCTCCTCCTGCTCAGGACCATCGCCGAGACCGGCGCCCAGGCCATCCAGAGGGCCATGCTCATCACGAAGAACATCAAGGCCCAGAGGCTGGCCGCCGTTTCGAAAACCGCCATAGCCGCAAATCACGAGATCAACTCCCCGCTGACCACCATCCTGCTCAAGCTCGACATGCTCATCAAGGATGCAGGCCCGCACAAGGGGGCAGTCGAGAACATAAACGAGATCAAGTCGGAAGCCATCAAGATCAAGAACATCGTGAAAAAGATGCTCGAGATCTCCGACGTGGTGGAAACGAGCTACATCAAGAACGAAAAGATGCTCGACCTCCATCACTCCCCGGCGGGGCATCAGGCCCGGCAGCCGGAGAGCTCCCGGCCGGAAGAGGCCGCAGGCTTCGAAGACTACCTCGACGACAGGGCCCAGGCTTCCGCCCGCGACCAGGCCAGGATACCCGGGCCGGACAACGGCAAGACCAGGCCGGGCTTCGAGGACTTCGTGGACCAGCAGGTCAGGGAGCTCAAAAAAAGCGCCGTCATGGCGTCCGGCAAGTCCGCCGTTCACGACACCCCCGGCTTCGAAGACTACATGGACCAGCAGGCCAGGGAGCTGAGCGGGGACATGGGTCATCTGCCGGTCAAGGCGGGCAGGACCGTCACCCCCGGCTTCGAAGACTACCTCGATTAGCAGCTCCCCGGATTCCCCGCTCCCCCTCGTTACACCTCTATGATAAGGACAGGGATAAGGATATGCCCGGAGAGCATGGCCATTCCCGCCCCGAGGGACACCGGGGCGAACGGGTCGACGCCCTGGCCGTGGCCTCCCGGTTCACCCGGCTCTTCGGGGTCTTCGCGGGGACCCTCGTCGCGGACGACGGGGAGGCGATGCGGCCCGACGGGTGCCCGGGTTTCGCCGAAGACCATTTTGCCCGGCGGTGAGGCTCAGTTCGAGCCGATCTGGTTGACCCAGTCACGGTACATGACCGACAGGATGATATAGTCCTTCTCGTTGTCCACGTCCAGGGCGGCGCCCCCCACCGTGGTCTCCGCGATCTTGAACCGCACGTTCAGGATATCCGAGACAAGCCGCTCGACCCCGGGCCTGCGGATGGGGAAGCTCACCAGGCGGGCGGCCTGCCCCAGTCCCAGGGAGGAGAGCATGGCGGAAAGCTGGAGGGTGAGGTAGGTCGCCAGGGTCTGGAGGATGTTGCCCCTGCCGAACCTGAGGATTTCCAGCACCGCCTTCAGGATGTTCGTGAACTCCTTCTGGTAGCGGAATTCGTAGGCGTTCAGGACCAGGTCGATGCTCTCGAGCACGGAAAAGGGCCTGGCCATGTGGAGGTTGTTCTGCCTGAGGTTGCCGTCCCACATGTGGAAGGTGGCCATCTTGATGCCCGGCCTGCCCTTCCTGGGGCCGAAGAGCTCGAGCACCTTTTCCGAGGTCGCCCCGGCCACGTAGTCGAAGTGCTCCATGTCGCACTGGGAGATGAACTCGTGGAGCTCCCGGGGGGAGATGAGCGGGATGTCGCCCGAGAGGAAGAGGACGTACTTGTCCCGGTAGGCGTCGATGATCTCCGGGGTGAGCGCGCCCGTCCGCCGGTATTCGGGGATGGTCTGCAGGAACCCTTCCCAGCCGTTCTCCACGAGGCTGCGCTTCTGCGGGACGATGTCCACGCCGAGGTCGCCGATGACCGGCAGGAAGCTCTCCCTCGGGCCCACCACCACGACCCGGTCGATATCGTCGCAGGCGAGGAGTGCCTCGACGATGTACCGGATGATGGGTTTTCCCGCAACGTCGAGCATGGCCTTGTTCTTCTTGAACACTTTCCTGGCCGCCCGCCCGTCCCCTGCCGTGACTATCGCATCTACGCCCATAATGCCTTAAAAACACCAAAAAGTATTTCCCCTGTCAAGGGGATATAAACTCTATAACCGGCTGCCCCCGCGAATCAATCCCCCGGGGAGATTTTCCCGGGGGAGGCGGCCCGCTTCGAAACGGGGCCCGGAAGACAGGGGCGTGCAAAAAGAAGATTCATTCCGGATTTTCGATCAATGCTTGACATTGGTGCACAATGTCGGCTATATCCGAACCCTATTTAGCAGGTAAGGAGATTGCAGAATGAGTACGTTCATCGCCAGGAAGGACGAAGCCGAGCGGAACTGGGTGCTCGTCGACGCCAAGGATCAGGTGCTGGGCAGGCTTGCCGCCGATGTCGCATCCATCCTGAGGGGCAAGACGAAGCCCACCTACACCCCGTTCATCGACGCGGGCGACTTCGTCGTGATCATCAATGCCGAGAAGATCAAGCTCACGGGCAGGAAGATGGAGCAGAAGATGTACTACCGCCACAGCGGGTACATGGGCGGGCTCAAGGAGCGGACGGCCAGGCAGGTCATGGACAAGAAGCCCGAGGAGATCATCAGGCACGCGGTCAAAGGGATGCTCCCCAAGAACAGCCTCGGCAGGAGCATGTTCAAAAAGCTGAAGGTCTACGTCGGCGAGAACCACCCCCACGAGGCCCAGCAGCCGCAGACGATAACTTTGTAATCAAAGGGAAGAAGACAGGATATGGCTGAAAGGATCTATGCAACCGGCAGAAGGAAGAACGCGACGGCGCGGGTGTGGATCACGCCCGGCAACGGCGAGTTCATCGTGAACGGAAAAGACCTCAAGGAGTATTTCGGCAGAGATACCCTGAAGATGGCGGCCATGGCCCCCTTCGAGGTCACCGACTCCAGGGGGCACTTCAACGTGTTCACCACCGTGAGCGGCGGCGGGATCGCGGGCCAGGCGGGTGCCATCCGCCACGGCATCTCCCGGGCGCTCTCCGCGTTCGACACCGAGAGGTACCGCCCCAGGCTCAAGTCCGCCGGGTTCCTCACCAGGGATCCCCGGATGGTCGAGCGCAAGAAGTTCGGGCTCCACAAGGCCAGAAAGAGACCTCAGTTCTCCAAGAGGTAATTCTCCTTGTCATTGTCAATAGGGATCCTGGGCGCCACCGGGTACACCGGGGCAGAGCTCATCAGGCTGCTGCACAACCACCGGGTCGCCCGGATCACCTATTGCTCCTCCAGGCAATACAACGGAAAGAACATCGCGGATATCCTCCCCTTCTTCCAGGGGACCTTCGACATCACCCTCGAGGACTTCGACGCCGCCGCCATCAGGGAGCGCTGCGAGGTCGTGTTCTCCTGCCTCCCGCACGGCACGAGCGCCGAATTCATCTCGCAGCTGGCCGACTCTCTGAAGGTCGTGGACCTGAGCGCGGACACCCGCCTCAAGGACCTCGGCGTCTACACGCAGTGGTACGGCGCGCACCCCCACCCGGAACTCCTCCAAAAGGCCGTGTACGGGCTGTGCGAGGTGCATCGCGAAGAGATCAGGGGCGCTTCCCTGGTGGCCAACCCGGGCTGCTACCCCACGAGCATCCTCCTCCCCCTTGTCCCCCTCCTGAGGGCGGGGCTGGTTCAACCCGAGGGGATCATCTCCGACAGCAAGAGCGGCGTGTCCGGGGCCGGCAGGGGCTTGAGCCTCACCACCCACATCTGCGAGGCGGGCGAATCCTTCTCCGCCTACAAGGTGGGCGGAACCCACCGCCACATCCCGGAGATCGAGCAGGGGCTCTCCCTGGCAGCGGGCAGGCCCGTGCTCATCGAGTTCACGCCCCACCTCATCCCCATCACCCGGGGCATGCTCTCCACCATCTACGCCTCCTCGGATTTCGACGAGGCGCGCCTGAAGGACTGCGTTTCATCGTTCTACCAGGGCTCGCGCTTCGTCCGGGTCCTGGGAGACGGCTTCCCCTCCACGAAGGACGTCCGCGGCACGAACAACTGCCTCATCGGGATAAAGAAAAACCCCCGGACGAACAGGGCCGTGATCGTGAGCGTCATCGACAACCTCACCAAGGGGGCCTCCGGAAGCGCGGTGCAGAACATGAACATCATGTGCGGCCTGCCCGAGGAAGAGGGGCTTGACTACCTCCCCGTCTTTCCATAATATGAAATCCTGCGCATCATGACTGGCAGATTTCTTGCGTGATGGTTTCTTCCCTTGATTCCCGGGGCGACCAGGATGTCAGCTTCCGGGAAAGCCGAGGATCCGGAAGGGAGAGGCGCGACCATGAAAGGCCCTGTCCGCACGCCCGTCATCGCGGGGAGCTGGTACCCCGGCGACCCCGGTGTCCTGCGAAGTGAAATAGAAGGCTTCCTCAGGCAGGCCCCGGCCGGAAAAACGCCCCGCAAGCCCTCCGTCATCATCAGCCCCCATGCGGGCTACCAGTACTCGGGCAGGGTGGCGGCCCACGCCTACCGTGCGCTCGAAGGCTTCTCCTACAGCACCGTGGTGGTGATCAGCCCCTCTCACCGGGCATATTTCCCCTCCGTCTCGGTCTGGGCAAAAGGCGCGTTCGAGACCCCCCTCGGCGGGATCGTGATAAACGAGGGGCTCTGCGCGAAGCTCCTCGAGGCGTCGGGCATCTTCACCGGCAACACGAGGCCGCACGACGCCGAGCACGCCCTCGAGATCCAGCTGCCGTTCCTCCAGACCGTGCTCCCCCCCTTCGCGCTCTGCCCCCTGATCATGGGCCAGCAGGATCCCGGCCTGGTCCGGGACCTGAGCGGGGCGCTGCTGGGGGCCGTCGAAAACCCGGACGACGTCCTGGTCGTGGCGAGCACCGACCTGTCGCACTTCCACCGGGCGAAGCAGGCCGAGGCCATGGACGGGGAGGTCGTCCGCCTGGTTGGGGCGCTCGACGTGGAAACCCTGGGCAGAAAGCTGTCGGCCGGGGAGGTGGAGGCCTGCGGGGGCGGGCCCGTCCTGGCGGCGCTCATGTATGCGCAGGGCCTGGGGAGAAACGAGGTGAAGATCCTGAAGTACGCCCACTCGGGTCATGTAACCGGCGACGACTCGTCGGTGGTGGGCTACCTGTCGGCGGTGGTGTACTGACGGCAGGCAAAGAAGAAGGCGGCCGGAGCCGCCTTCCCCGCCCAAGGGCATCAGAAGCAGGGCCCCCGGCCCCTCCCCCCGAACGGGCCGGGACCGCCGAACCCCCTCGGGCAGTTCTGTGAGCCGGCGGCGAATTCCTCCCGGGACAGAACGCCGTCTTTGTTCCTGTCGGCGCTGTCGAAGAACGCCTTCCGGCAACCTTCCCGGACCGCCTGGTGCTCTTCCCGGGACAGCGTGCCGTCACGGTTGGTGTCGTACTGCTTCATGAAGGCGTCCCACGCGGTCTTCTCCTCGGCTGCAGACAGCGTGCCGTCATGGTTCGCATCGTACTTTTCCGCCATGAACGGCGGCACCCCCCAGGGGCAGAAGCCTCTTCCCTGGGGACCGGCCGCGTGGATGAGGACGGGGACGACGAGGACCGCCAGCACTCCCGCAACTGCCAACGACAACGATACGTTCTTTTTCATATCCTTCTCCTTTCGTGGATCAGGCGGCATGCGCGGGCATGTTCTCCCGGTGCCCAGCCTGTCTTGCGGTGAAATCTACCACGGGATTGTGGAAGAATTATGGACAAACCATGGAAAGGTTATGGACGGCCCTGAAATGATTTGAAATGGTTTTCGCCCTGTATTACTGGTATTTTCAAGAGAGGCCTCCCTCTTCGGGAGGCGCCGAGGAGCTCGGGATGAGATTCAAGCTCGTATTCAAGATCTTCCTGGCGTTCTTCCTCACGAGCCTCGCGGTGATCGCGCTCATGGCCGGGGTCATGCGCCACCTGGGCATGCGGAACTTCCAGGCCTTCGTGAACAGGGCCGAGATGGAGCGGCTCGCCGAGGTGGACTCGAGGCTGAAGGAGGCGTACCGGGAACGCGGCGGCTGGGGGTTCATACAGGACGACCCGGGCGCGCTGCCCCTGATCCTCCGCCCCGGGCGCCAGGGGACCGGGCCGCACGGGCCCATGGGCATGCACAGGGGCAGGGGGAGGGGCTCGAGCGGGCCGGAAGGGTGCCCGCCCTTCCCGAACACCCAGGGCCCCCGTTTCGAAGGCAGGATCACCCTCTTCGACGAGCACAGGCAGCCCCTGGCCGGGATGGCTTCCTCCACGCAGGACCACATCCTCAGAGAGATCGCCGTCGACGGCAAAACCGTGGGCTGGCTGGGTCTCAGGCAGAGGAGAGACCTCTCGAGCCCCCTGGAGGAGGGCTTCCTCCGCCAGCAGACCCAGGCCTTCCTCATCACGGGACTCCTGGCCCTGACCCTGTCCGCCCTCGTCTCGTTCCTCCTCTCCCGCCATCTCCTGAGGCCAATCGATGCCCTCACCCGGGGGGCCGACGCCCTGGCGGCCCGGCGGTTCGACACGAGAATACGGGTGGACACGAGAGACGAGCTCGGGCAGCTCGCCGGCGACTTCAACCGCATGGCCCGGACCCTGGAGCGCTCCGAGCAGCTGCGCCGCCAGTGGATCTCGGACATCTCCCACGAGCTGCGGACCCCGCTCGCCATCCTGCAGGCGGAGATCGAAGCCGTCCAGGAGGGGGTCATGGAGGGCACGTCGACCCTGGCGTCCGTCCGCGAGGAGATCCTCCGCCTGGGCTCCATCGTGAACGACCTCCACGAGCTGTCCCTGGCGGACAGCGGCAGCCTGACGGTGAGCAGAGAGCCCGTGGACGCACTCGCCACGCTGCGCGAGGCACTGGGCACCTTCTCCCCCCGCTTCTCCCGGGCGGGCATCGCCGTCGAAGAGGAAGGCGGGGCAGGCGCCGGCCTCACCGTCATGGGAGACCGCGGCCGGCTGTTCCAGGTGTACTCGAACATCCTGGAGAACGCCCTGCGGTACACGGATACCGGCGGCGTGCTCAGGGCAAGGGCCTACCCTGAGGGGGCCCATGCCCGCATCCGCTTCGAGGACTCGAAGCCGGGCGTGCCCGACGAGGCCCTCGGGAAGATCTTCGACCGGCTCTACCGGGTTGACGGGTCCCGCTCCCGCAGGCACGGGGGAACAGGCCTGGGCCTCGCCATCTGCAAGAGCCTGGTGGAGGCCATGGGGGGGGAGATCAGGGCGTACCACTCGCTTTTGGGCGGCCTGGGGATCGAGATCGTCCTTCCCCTGGCCGGCAAGGTGTGATACCGGGGGTCCTATGGCTGAAGGGCACATCCTCATCGTCGAGGACGAAGAAAAGATCGCCGCCGTGCTCAAGGGCTACCTCGAGAAGTCGGGCTACCGGGCCACCCTCCTCGATACCGGGGACGCGGTGGTGCCCTTCCTCAGGGAAAAGCACGCGGACCTCATCCTGCTCGACGTCATGCTCCCGGGCATGGACGGGATGGACGTGTGCCGGGAGGTCAGGAAGTTCTCGCAGGTCCCCATCGTCATGGTCACGGCGCGCGTGGAGGAGATCGACCGCCTCATCGGCCTGGAGATCGGCGCGGACGACTACATCTGCAAGCCCTTCAGCCCCCGGGAGGTGGTGGCCCGGGTGAGGGCGGTGCTTCGCAGGCTGCGCCCCCTGGAGCCCGAGGGAAAGCTCATCTCCACCCACGGGATCACCCTCAACGGGGAGACCCGCGAGGTGACGGTGCAGGGCTCGCCGTTGAAGGTGACGCCCAGCGAGTTCAGGCTCCTGAAGGTCCTCATGTCCCACCCGGGCAGGGTGTTCACCCGCACGGAGCTCGTCAATCTCGTCCAGGGCTACGAGTTCGAGGGCTACGACCGCACCATCGACTCCCACATCAAGAACCTCCGCAAGAAGCTCGCTTCGGCCCTGCCCGGGGCCGAGCTCATCGACTCGGTGTACGGCGAAGGGTACCGGTTCTCGCCGCAGAAGGGGTGAGAGCCCCGCGCCGCGAAAGGCTTTAGACAGGAGGAACCCATGGCAGGAAACGGCAGCACACATCCCATGTTCTCGAACCTCCCCCCCTCCCGGATGCGCCGGGGCAAGGTGGTGTCCGCACAGGAGGCGATCCGGGCCATCCAGGACGGCGACACCGTGGCCACCGGCGGCTTCGTCACCATCGGCGTGCCCGAGGACGTCCTCAAGAGCATCGAGGAAAACTTTCTGCAGACGGGCCGGCCCCGGGACCTGACCCTCGTGTACGCGGCGGGGCAGGGCGACGGCAAGGACCGGGGGCTCAACCACTTCGGCCACGAGGGCCTCGTCAGGAGGGTCGTGGGCGGGCACTGGGGGCTCTGCCCCAAGCTGGGCAGGCTCGCCGTGGAAAACCGGATCGAGGCCTACAACCTGCCCCAGGGCGTGATCTCTCACATGTTCCGGGACATCGCCGCGCACAAGCCCCGGACGCTCACCACCGTGGGGATGTGGACCTACGTGGACCCCCGGTTCGGCGGGGGCAAGATCAACTCCGCCACCACCGAAGACCTCGTGGAGCTCCTGAGCTTCGACGGAACGGACTACCTGGCTTACAAAACCTTCCCCATCAACGTGGCCATCATCCGCGGGACCACGGCGGACACCGACGGCAACATCACCATGGAAAAGGAGGCCCTCACCCAGGAGGTGCTGGCCATCGCCATGGCGGCGAAGAACTCCGGCGGGTTCGTCATCGCCCAGGTGGAGCGCATCGCCGAGGGCGGCACGCTCAACGCCCGGCAGGTGAAGGTCCCGGGCCTCCTGGTGGACTGCGTGGTGGTGGCCCGTCCGGAAAACCACTGGCAGACCTTCGCGGTTGAGTACAACCCCTCCTTCTCCTGCGAGGTCAAGGTGCCCATGAACTCCATCATGCCCATGGAGATGGGGGCCCGCAAGATCATCGCCCGCCGGGCCTCCTTCGAGCTCAAGGGAAACAGCATCATCAACCTGGGCATCGGCATGCCCGAGGGCGTGGCGAACGTTGCCAACGAGGAGAAGATCCTCGAGTACATCACGCTCACCGCGGAGCCGGGCATCATCGGCGGCCTGCCCGCGGGGGGCCTGAGCTTCGGGGCGGCCACCAACGCGGACTGCGTCATCGACCAGCCCTACCAGTTCGACTTCTACGACGGCGGCGGGCTCGACTGCTGCTTCCTGGGCCTCGCCCAGGCCGACCGGGAGGGGAACCTCAACGTGAGCAGGTTCGGGCCCAGGCTGGCCGGCGCCGGGGGGTTCATCAACATCTCCCAGAACGCCCGGAAGGTCGTCTTCGTGGGCACCTTCACCGCCTGCGGGCTCGAGGTGTCGGTGAAGGACGGGAAGCTGAAGATCGAAAAGGAGGGCTCGGAGATCAAGTTCCGGCAGGCCGTGGAGCACGTGACCTTCAGCGGCCGGTACGCGGTCATGAGGAACCAGCCCGTGTACTACGTCACGGAGCGCTGCGTGTTCAGGCTCACCCCCAAGGGCCTGGAGCTGATCGAGGTGGCCCCGGGCATCGACGTCGAGAAGGACATCCTCGCCCGCATGGAGTTCGCGCCGGTGATGAGCACGCCTCCCAGGCTCATGGACGGGCGGATCTTCGCGGAGGGGCCCATGAACCTCAAGGACGACATCTTCGGGCTCACCCTGGAGGAGCGGCTCACCTACGACCCGCAGGAGGATCTGTTCTTCGTGAACTTCGAGGGGCTCAAGATCCGCACCCGGGAGGACATCTCCGCCGTGGAGGGGCTCGTGAGGGAAATCCTTTCCCCGCTCGGCCGGAAGGTCTACACCATCGTGAACTACGACAACTTCGACGTCAGCCCCGAGCTCGTGGACGAGTACACGGACATGGTGGGCAGGCTCATGGACCGGTTCTACACGGGCGTGACGCGCTACACCACGAACACCTTCCTGCGCATGAAGCTGGGCGACGCCCTCAAGGAGCGCAAGCTCGCCCCCCACATCTACGAGACGAGGGAGGAAGCGAGGAAGGCCCTCAACCGGGCCTCGTGAGAATAGGCTCCCCCTCCCGTCAGCCCTTGGGCGGGATGGAGGCGATCTCCTCGTAGACCTCTATGGAGGGGTTGCCGTCCAGGAAAGGGGCGATGGCGCCGAACATTTCCAGGAAGTAAGGCGTGGAGCTGTGCGCTCCCAGGGCCTGCTTGTCCGTGTACTGCTCATAGAAGAGGAACTTCGTGGGGTCTTTCTTCGCGCGGTGGAGGACATACCTGAGCGTCCCCTCCTCGGCGGCCACCTGGGGCACGACCTTTCTCATCGCCTCTTCCATCTCCTTTTCCCTGCCCTCTTTCGCCTTGAGCACAGCCACCACGGTCAGCATAGTCTACTCCTTGGAAGAATCGGTTTCTCGTGCGGTGAACAGAGCAGGTACCCCGGCTCGCCACACCCGTAAAATGTGAAAACAGGGCCCGGCCCGGCCCGCCCCTGTCCCTACCGCTTCTTGAGCAGGTCGCGGATCTCGGTGAGGAGCACCTGCTCTTTGGGCGGCTCGGGGTCGGCCTTCACTTCGGGCTTCCTCATGGAGTTGATGCCTTTGACGAGGAGGAAGATGGCGAAGGCTACGATGGTGAAGTCCACCACGGCCTGGATGAACTTGCCGTAGCTCAACACCACGGCCGGGGCCGTCGCGGTGGCAGCCTTGAGCGTGACCGCCAGGGCCGTGAAATCGACGCCGCCTATGAGCACCCCGATGGGCGGCATGATCACGTCCGCCACGAGCGAGGACACGATCTTGCCGAAAGCCGCGCCGATGATAATGCCCACCGCCATGTCGACGGCATTGCCCTTGACTGCGAACTCCTTGAACTCTTTCAGTAAACCCATATGCCTCCTCCTGTTCCAGAACTCATTCCCTGGGGGATGTGCAGCCGGCCTGTCCGGGGGCACCTGGAAAAAGGTTCTTTGCCTTAAGAAATAAAGGATATCGTCACCCAATTCAAGAGGAACGGGATATTTTGCCCCGTAAGGGCCCCGAAGGCCCGGATCGAGCCGGGGAGCTAGACGGCATTTTCATGTTTACATTTGGCCGGAGTCCTGTATAAACAGTCGTTATTGCATATTGTAATACATCCAGAGCACACCGCACCCGGGTTTGTGGCAGTTCATTGATGAGGGAGATCATATATGAACCACCTCACGGCCCTCGAAAGGGATGTTTCCACCGAGTAGGGGGCTATGTTGATCCGGGTCTTGCGCTCCAGGGAGGAAGGCGTGCAGCCGGGATACGTGAAGACCATCAGGGAGATGATCTTTTTCGAGTACGCGAAGCTCATTTCCCGCGCAGCCCTGAAGGGGAACATCGACTACCCCTTCGTGTCGAACCGATTCAAGGCGCTCCTGAGCGAACGGGTCACCATTGCCGACATGAACCGGGAATGGCCCCCGGATCCCGACCAGCCCCCCGCCTGCGTGTTCTGCGGCTCGACCGCCGGGCTGGACCTCGACTGCCTCATCCCCCTGACCCGGGGTGGAGGCGCCTCGCCCGAGAACGCGGTCCTCTCCTGCGGGGACTGCAGGGCTTCCCGCGGGGACAAGGGCGTCTACCAGTGGCTCGGGCTCGACCGGGCCGGAACCCTTGACCCCGCCGTCGCGGGGAGATACCTCCAGGAGCTCTTCGACGTCCACGCGGGGAAAGGGACCCTGGAGATCCACAAGCACGCCATCACCCTGCTCTGCCCGGGCTGCAGGAACATGGAAGCCTGCAGGGAGTGGGGGGTGGTGGAAGAGCTGACCTGCCTGTGCCTGGAAAGCGCTTTCTGAGCCGGCACGGGATGAGCGCCCCGGGCCGCGGGCTTTGTCCCGGGCAGCCCGGGCGCCGTTCCTCGCGATAAATGACCTTTCGCCCCGGGGTGGGGGAAAATCGCCCGGGGAAGGAGACCTCGTGCAGGACCTGCCCGTCGTGTTCAAGACCTCCGGGGGAGCGATGCGGATCACGCTCAACCGCCCCCGGGTCCTCAACAGCCTCACCCTGGAGATGGTGCGCCTCATCAGGGGCGCCTTCGAGGAGGCGCGCCTGGACCCCGGGGTGAAGTGCGTGGTGCTCGACGGCGCCGGGGAGCGCGGGTTCTGCGCCGGGGGGGACATCAAGATCCTGGCGGGGGCGGCGAGCGAAGGCTCCATCGAGCAGGCCCTGCAGTTTTTGAGTGAGGAGAACGAGCTCGACTACGCCATCCATCTTTTCCCCAAGGCCGTGGTCGTCTTCGCCCACGGCATCACCATGGGTGGCGGCCTGGGCCTGTCCGCCGGGGCAGACCTCGTGGTGGCCACGGAGACCACGCGCATGGCCATGCCCGAGACGCGCATCGGCTTCTTCCCGGACGTGGGCGCCACGGGCTGGCTGTTCACCAAGTGCGGCCCGGGCTACCCCGAGTTTCTGGGGCTCACGGGGTACGACATGACCGGGACAGAGTGCGTCCGCATCGGGCTGGCCACGTGCCTGGTCCCCGCCGTGCGGCTCGGGGAAGCGCTGCAGGCGGTCATCGACAAGGCGGGCGGCCTTCCCCCCGACCGCAGGGCCGCAGCAGACCGGCTGAGAGGGGTCCTCGCCCCCTTCACGGAAAAGGGCATCCCCGAAAACCCGGGCATGGACGCGTGGGTGGAGCGCTACTTCGCCGGCAAAACCTCCGTGCTGGAGATCCTGAACGGGCTCAGGGCGTGCAGCATCGAGAGCGGCCTGTGCGAAGGGGTGTTCGGCAGGCTCTCGGAGCGCTCGCCCAGCGCCGTGGTGGCGACGCTCAGGTGCCTGCGCCGCGACGAGGGCCGCGACCTCGGGGAGGTCTACCGGGCCGACCTTCAGGTCGCCCGGTACCTCATGGCCCAGCACGATTTCAGGGAGGGGGTCAGGGCCCGGCTCATCGACAGGGACGACCGCCCCGCCTGGGACCCGGACTCCTTCGAGGAGGCCTCCGAACGGGGGGCCGACATGCCCCTCGACTAACGCCCCCTAGCCCTTGAGGGCCTGCTGCGAAACAATTCGAGCTCGTGCTGCTCGACGGAAAGATCGACGAGCGCCCCCCTACCCCTTCAGGGCCTGCTCCAGGTCCGCGATCAGGTCATCCACGTGCTCGATGCCCGCCGAGAGCCTGAACAGCGAGGGCGTGATCCCGAGGCGCTCCCGCTCCTGCGGGGAGAGGGTGGAGTGGGAGGTCGCCGCGGGAGAGCAGATGGTCGTGTCCACCCCCCCCAGGCTCACCGCGGGCACGATGAGGCCGAGCCTGCGGACGAACGTGTCCGGGTGAAGGCGTTCCTCGTCCAGGAAGAAGGAGAGCATGCCCCCGAAGCCCCGCATCTGCGCCCGGGCGATCTCGTGGCCGGGGAAGTCCGGCAGGCCCGGGTAGTTCACGCGCCTGACCGACCGGTGGTCCCGCAGGAACAGGGCCAGCGCCATCGCATTGGCGGACTGGCGCTCCACCCTCAGGGCGAGGGTCTTGATGCTGCGCTCCAGGAGATAGCAGGCGAAGCTGTCGAGGCTGCCCCCGAGGTGCCTCGCCAGGGAGAGGATGCGGCCGGCCTTTTCCTGCGAAGACAGGGCCAGGCCGCCGCAGAGGTCGCTGTGCCCGCCCAGGTACTTGGTGGCGCTGTGCACCACGACGTCCATGCCCAGCGCCAGGGGGTTCTGGTTTACGGGCGAGGCGAAGGTGCCGTCCATGATCGTCGTGATCCCCCGTTCCCGGGCGAACCGGGCGACCTTCGCGATATCGATCACGCTCAGGAGGGGGTTCGTGGGCGACTCCACCACCACGACCCGGGTCCTGCCGTTCACCGCGCCGATCACCGCGTCCGCATCCGTGGCGGCGAAGGAGAAGCCTATGCCCAGCTTGCCGAGATCGTCCGTGGCGAAGGAGTGGGTGCCCCCGTAGAGCTCGTCCATGAGCACCACGTGGTCCCCGGCGCCGGCGAAGGCCAGGATGGAGGTGCTCATGGCGGCCATGCCCGAGGAGAACAGCACGCCGGCCTGGGCGCCTTCCAGCCGGCACACCTTGGCCACCACGGCCTCCTGGTTGGGCGTGTTGAAATAGCGTGGGTACGGGGTCTCCCCGCGGTCCAGGTACTCGCAGGCCGACGAGGTGAAGATGGGCGTGTTGACGCCCCTCACGGCCCTGTCACGGTAGGTGCCTCCATGGACGCATGCGGTCTCCTTCTTCATGGTTCGCCCCCTCTTCTCAGGATGATTCCTTGTAGCCCCGGCCGGGAAAATATTCAACAGGATGCTCCGGCCCTCCGGCCGGCCGGGAAAATCGCTGCCGGGGAACGCCTGCGCATGCAGGTCATGCCGTAAAGGTTGCCGATATGTTTACCGATAATCCCATCAACGACACACGCCATGAAACTTTGACCGCAGCGCGAAAGGAAATGCACCCATGAAGGAGCAGACAAAGGTTTTATTCCTCCGGCCGTTCATGTTCCAGGAGACCGTCTCGGCAGCCATCCTCATCCCCCTCATCTACTTCCTCTTCATGTACGCGGCACCCGGGTTCGCGGACTACCTCCTCGAAGCGGCCTTTCTGGCCTCGACCACCGGCGCCCTGGGATTCCTGCTGGGCATGTTCGTCAAGCACCACTACGTGAAGCCCGCCATCGAGTCCCTGGAGAACCCCTCGCCGAGGCCCGAAGAGGTGCTCGAGGCCGCGCGGTCCGCATCGAGGCTCCCCCTGGCGGAGGCCGCCGTCGTGTTCCTCCGGTGGTCGGTGATCGCCATCATCGTCTGCGTGGTCCCGTTCTTCATGCGCGGCCACATCGACAGGAACGCAGCGCTCTTCGGCGTGAATGCCCTGTGCATGACCGCGCTGTCCGTGGCGCCCTTCTTCTACCTCGCGTCGGAGAACAGCCTCATGCCCTTCTACACGAGGAGCGACCTGCGGGGCATCCTCGACCGGGCGGCAGGCCCGGGCATGCTCGCCCTGCGCTTCAACCTGAAGCTGCTCCTCACCCTTCTCTTCACCATCGTCCCGCCCGTCGGCAACCTGCTGGGCCTCATCTACCTGTCCATCCACTCCGGCCTCGAGCTCGAGGGCATCCAGCTGGCCTTCCTCCTCATCGTCGTGCAGACCGCGGTCATGATGGTCATCAACGCCTGGCTGCTCATGAAGAGCTTCACGCTGTCCGTGGGCAAGATGTCCTCCATGCTCCAGGACATGGCCAGGGGCCAGGGCGACCTCACCGGGAGGCTCGAGGTGACGGGCATGGGCGAGGTGGGCGAGCTGGCCTTCTGGTTCAACACCTTCATGGACGACATCGAGCAGATCGTCTCCCACGTCCGGGAGTCCTCCCTGGAGCTCCACAACTCCATCGAGGACGTGAGCGCCGGCTCCCGGGATCTCTCCCAGGCGACCCAGGAGCAGGCCGCGTCGGTGGAGGAGGTCTCCGCCTCCATCGAGGAGCTCACCGGTTCGGTGCGGCACAACGCGGACCTCATCCGCGAGGGTCAGGAGGCGTCGAACGCCATCACCGGGCTTATCACCCGGAGCAAGGAGGTCTTCGGCGAGCTCATGAAGGCCACAAGCGAGATCTCGAAGGACTCCCTGAAGATCGGGGACATCGTGTCCACCGTGAATGAAGTGGCCTTCCACACGAACCTCCTGGCCCTGAACGCCTCCGTCGAGGCCGCCCGGGCAGGGGAACACGGCAAGGGCTTCGCCGTGGTGGCGGGCGAGGTGAGGTCGCTGGCACAGCGCTCCGCGGCGGCGGCCCGGGAGATCAGGGCCCTGGTCGAGGGCACCGTGAGCAAGGTCGTGCTGGGCGACGAGGCCATGAAGAAGACCTCGGGATCCCTCGAGGACCTCATGGGCCGCATGGAGTCGTTCTTCCAGATGATGGAGGTGATCAGCACCTCGAGCCTCGAGCAGACGCAGAACATCGGCGAGCTGGGCAGGGCCATCTCCCAGATCGACGGGTCCACCCAGAACAACGCCTCAACCGTCGAAGAGCTGGCGGGCACCCTGGAGAATTTGCGCACCGTGGCCACGGTCCTGGCCGGGGACGTGCAGAAGTTCAGGACATCGAACGACCTCTGAGGTCAGGGCCGAACGGGAGGCCGGCCCTCATCCCCGGGAGCCCGGGCGTCCCGCAGTGCCCGGGCCCGCCCCTTGACCTCGAGGGGCTCGAGCTCCGGCGGCGCCTCAGGAAAGCGCTATGGCATCCGCGAGGATCTTTTCCGCCTCGGAGAGGGTGGTCTTGAGGAAGGCCGCGCGCCCGGGCTGCTTGGCCGCCTTCATGTCCATGACCTGCGTGATCCCCAGGAGCATGCCCCAGATGATGTCCGAGAGGGCGTAGGGGTCCCTGTTCCGGATGAGCCCCCGGGCGGCCGCGGAGCGGAGGACCTGCCGGGCGAGCTCGAAGTCGCGCCTGCCCCTCTCGCTGATGACCGCGCGGGTGCTCTCGGAGAGTTCGCCGATGAGGTCGGCGTGCTGGAAAAAGGTGTTGGCCACCCGCAGGGAGTCCGGGGCGGCCTCGTAGCTCCGGGTGAACGCCCGGAAGATGTCTTTCACGAACGCCCTGCCCCTTTTGTAGCCCTTGCCTTCGAGCCTGGCCGCGATGGCCTCGAAGGACCTGCCGAACTCCTCCAGGAAAGGCAGCATGAGCGCCGAGTAGAGCTCGTCCTTGGTCCGGAAGTACTGGTAGATGGTGGGCTTGCTGATCTCCGCCTCGAAGGCGATCTCGTCCATGGTCGTCTTCTGGTAGCCCTTGGAGAAGAACACCTTCTTCGCGGCGGAGAGGATGCCTTCGATGCGCTGGTCCTTTTCCCGCTTCTTCCTGTTCTGTATGGCTTCCCGATGCTTGTGCATGAGCCTCACCTGTGGCCGGAAACACCGTTCGCAAACGGCGAGTCAACTTTCCTACCGGGAGTAAGCTATACACCACCCCGGTCCTCCCTTGTCAAGGGGAATGAGGGCTCTTTCGGCAGGGCACGGCCCGCGGTTGGCGCCCGGCCGTCCCGGGGCGACCCGTGCATCCCTGCTCATTTGCCTTGACTTTCTCATGACTCGCAGTTAATTATCTACTCTTGGTTAAGTGAATAACCGGGAGTTTCTTTCGACTCCTTTTGTGATGCCCGCGCGGGCGACACCTGCCGGCTGGCCCTGAAAATAGGCCCGCTGTCGCCGCGCCCGCCGGGAAAGGGGGTTCCATGGATTTCAGCCTTACCCGGGAACAGGAGATGTTCAGGGACACCGTGTTCCGCTACGCCAGAAACGAGGTCTCCCCCCTGTGCGAGGAGGCCGACCTCAAGGGCGAGTTCTCCTTCGAGATCTGGAGGAAGCTCGGCGAGTTCGGCATCCTCGGCCTGCCGCTGCCCGAGAGCCTGGGGGGTTCCGGGGCGGACATCCTCACCTGCTGCCTCGCCGGCGAGGCCCTGGGCCACGGCGGGGTCGACGGCGGAAGCGTGCTCGCCTGGGGTGCCCACACCTACCTCTGCGCGCACAACATCCTCGACTTCGGCACCGAGGAGCAGAAGCGAAAGTACGTCCCGAAGCTCGCCACGGGCGAGTGGATCGGGTGCATGGGGCTCACCGAGCCCGGGAGCGGCTCGGACGCGGCGTCCCTGAGGACCACGGCGGTGAAGAAGGGAGGGGGCTACGTGCTCAACGGCTCCAAGACCTTCATCACCAACGCGCCGGTCTCCGACGTGTTCGTGGTGTTCGCCAACGTGGACCACTCCCGCAGGCACGAGGGCATCACCGCCTTCATCATCGAGAAGGGCACGCCCGGGCTCTCCACCGGCAAACCCTTCCACAAGCTCGGGTGCAGGAGCTCCGCCACCTCCGAGGTCTTCCTCGAAGACTGCGAGGTGCCCGGGGAGAACGTGCTGGGCGGCGAGGGGAAAGGCTGGTTCATCGCTTTGAACGGCGTGGAGTGGGACCGCTGCACCCTGCTCTCGCCCCTGCTGGGCGCTGCGCTCTGCAACCTCGACCTCTGCGCCCGCTACGCCAACGAGCGCGAGCAGTTCGGCCGGCCCATCCGGGCCTTCCAGGCCGTGCAGCACCGGATCGCCGACATCAAGATCTTTATCGAGGCCTGCCGGCTCGCGGTCTACCGGGTGGCTTCGGCCAAGGACAGGGGCCAGATGCTCAACCCCCTCTCCGCGGCGGTGAGCAAGGTCTACGCGGGCGACCGGGGCTTCGAGATGGCCAGCGAGGCCGTGCAGATCTTCGGGGGCTACGGGTTCATGCACGAGTACCCGGTGGAAAGAAACTTCCGCGATGCGAAGCTCGCGGCCATCGGCGGCGGCACGTCGGATATCATGCGCATGATCGTTTCCCGGATCATGCTGATGTAGGAGGGGGGTGCTCCATGGATTTCCAGTTTTCTCCGGAAGAAACGAAGCTCCAGCAGGACGCTGCCGCTTTCTGCCTCAGGGAGATCGCGCCCGGGGCGCAGGTGCTCGACGGGTGTCTGCCCGAGGCGGCCTGTGCCCTGGTGAGGGAGAACCTCAAGGCCCTCGGGGCCGAAGGCCTCCTGGACACGGGGCGTGCGGGGTCCGGCCCCGACATGGTGAGGCACTACATCGCGGGCGAGGAGATCGCGAAAGCCTGCCCGGCCACCTTCCTGAGCGCCCGGGCGAGCGTATTCCTGTGCGCGGGGGCGATCGATCTCTTCGGGACCGAAGAACAGAAGGCCCGCTACCTCCCCTCCCTCCTCAAGGGGGAGACGGTGGGCGCGCTTGCCTACTCCGAGGACCAGGCAGGCACCGACCTGGGGGGCATCAAAACCAGGGCGGTCAAGGTGGGCGACACCTGGCTGGTCAGCGGCACGAAGAACCTGGTGGTGAACGCCCCCATCGCCGACGTGCTCCTCGTGCTGGCCTTGTGCGGTGAGGGGCCTGAAAACGGCGCCATGGGCCTCTTCATCGTGGAGAAGCACGCAGAGGGCCTCTCCATCGGCAAAGGCGCCGAGACGCTGGGGCTCCGCGGCCTGCCCATGGCGCCCCTGGTCATGGACGGCTGCGTGACACAAGGCCTCCTGGGCGATGCCGGAGGCAGGGGCTTCTCCCAGGCGGAAACCCTGCTCTCCCTGGGCACGGTGGGGATAACGGCCCTGTGCGTGGGCATCGGCACCGCGGGCATGGAGCTCGCCACGGGCCCCGCCAGGAGCAGGACCGCCTTCGGCAAACGCATCGGCCTGTTCCAGGACGTGGGCTTCAAGCTCGCGGACATGTTCGCCTACAACGACCTGGGCCGGATGCTGGGCCTGCGCGCCGCCTGGGGCATGAACCAGGGCGAGCCCGAAGCCCCCGTCATGGGCGCAAGCGCCAAGCTCTTCGCCAGCGAGGGAGCGATGAAGATCGTCAACTGGGGCATGCAGATCTTTGCAGGCCACGGCTACCTCTCGGGCTCGGGCATCGAGAAGCTTTTCCGGGACGCGAAGTTCGGGGAGATCTGCGAGGGCACCTCCGAGATGCAGCGCTCCCTCATCGCGGCCGCCGAGCTCGACCGGTGGGTGCGGGCATGATCGGATACGAAAGGTGACAGTCTGATGGACGTCATGGAAACGAGGATAGACAGAAGCTCGGACGAGTACAGGAAGAACTACGAGGCAATGGAGGCGCTCGTGGCCGGCCTGAAGGCCGAGCTGAAAAAGGCGCGTGAGGACCGGCCCCAGAAGGCCCGCGACCGGCTTGCAGCCCAGGGCAAGATGCCCGTGAGGAAAAAGCTCGAGCTCCTCCTTGACCGCAACACGCCCTTCCTGGAGATCGCGCCGCTGGCCGCCCGGGGCATGTATGACGGCAAGGTGCACGCCGCGGGCCTGGTGGCGGGCATCGGCATCGTGGAGGGCCGCGAGGTGCTCGTGGTGGCGAGCGACGCCATGATCAAGGGCGGCGCGGTCTACCCCATGGGCGTGAAGAAGAACCTGCGCTGCCAGGCCATCTGCATGGAGAACCGGCTCCCCATGATCAACCTCCTCGACTCCGCCGGCGCCTATCTCCCGCTCCAGTCGGAGATCTTCCCGGACATCGACGACGGGGGGAGGATCTTCTACAACCAGGCGGTCATGTCCAAGATGGGCATCCCCCAGATCACCGCCGTCATGGGCCTGTGCACGGCGGGCGGCGCCTATGTCCCGGCCATGTCCGACGAGGTGGTGCACGTGAAAGGCACGGGGGCCATCTTCCTGGGCGGGCCGCCCCTCGTGCTGGCGGCCACGGGCGAGGAGGTCACGGCAGACCAGCTGGGCGGGGCCGAGGTGCACTGCAGGGAGTCGGGGGTGTCCGACTACTTTGCCGACGACGACGCACACGCCGTGTCCATCGTGCGCAGCATCGTCGGCGCCCTTCCCCTGAACGGCAAGACCCGGCTTTCCCTGCGCAACCCCAAGCCCCCGGCCTACGACCCCCGGGAGATCTACGGCATCGTGAGCCGGGACCTCAAGGTGGCCTACGACTGCCGGGAGATCATCGCCCGCATGGTGGACGGCAGCGAGTTCCTGGAGTTCAAGGAGCTCTACGGCCCCACTCTCGTGTGCGGGTTCGCCTCCATCCACGGCTATCCCGTGGGCATCCTGGGCAACAACGGCGTGCTCTTCTCGGACAGCGCGCTCAAGGCCACGCAGTTCATCCAGCTCTGCGACAAGCGGAAGATCCCGCTGCTGTTCCTCCAGAACATCAACGGCTACATCATCGGCCGCCAGTACGAGAAGCTGGGCATCACCAAGGACGGCCAGAAGATGGTGAACGCGGTCTCCACGTGCTCCGTGCCCAAGTTCACGGTCATCGTGGGCGCCTCCTTCGGCGCGGGCAACTACGGCATGTGCGGCCGTGCCTACGGCCCCCGCTTCCTGTGGATGTGGCCGAACGCCCAGATCGGGGTCATGGGGGGCGAGCAGGCCGCGGGCGTGCTCGTCACCCTGAAGAACGACCAGAACGCCAAGGCGGGCCTGCCGCCGCTCACGAAGGAGGAGGAGGACCTCATCCGGGTGCCCATCGTGGAGGCGGCGAAGAAGGAGGGCGACGCCTGGCACAGCACGGCGAACCTCTGGGACGACGGCATCCTCGACCCGGCGGACACGAGGGACGTGCTCGGGCTCGCCATCTCGGCGTCGCTCAACGCCCCCATCCGCGACGACGTCGAAGGCTTCGGCATATTCAGGATGTAGGAGGGGAGATGTTCAGGAAGATACTCATCGCGAACCGCGGCGAGATCGCGGTGCGGATCATCGCCACCGCCCGGGAGATGGGCATCGGCACCGTTGCCGTGTACTCCGATGCCGACCGGGAGGCCCTGCACGTCCTCGAGGCTGACCAGGCCGTGCACCTGGGCCCCTCCGACCCCTCCGAAAGCTACCTCCACATGGACCGGATCATCGCCGCGGCGAAAGAGACCGGCGCTCAGGCCATCCACCCGGGATACGGGTTCCTGGCGGAAAACGCCTCCTTCGCCGGGCGCTGCGCGAGCGAGGGCATCGCATTCATCGGCCCTCCCGCGGGGGCCATCCGCGACCTGGGCGACAAGACGAAAGCCCGGCGCATCATGGAGAAGAGCGGCGTGCCGGTCATTCCGGGCATGATGGCGCCCTCCGGCGACCCGGGCGTTCTCGCGAACGAAGCCGGGAAGCTGGGCTTCCCGGTGCTCGTCAAGGCGGCGGCGGGAGGCGGAGGCAAGGGCATGCGCGTGGTGAGATCGGCCGGGGAGCTCGCCGAAGCCTGCCTGTCCGCTTCCCGCGAGGCGAAGAGCGCCTTCGGCAGCGGCGACATCTACCTGGAGAAATACCTCGAGAGGCCCCGCCACGTGGAGTTCCAGGTCCTGGCGGACAGCCGCGGCAGGGCCCTTCACCTCTTCGAGCGCGAGTGCTCCATCCAGCGCAGGCACCAGAAGATCGTCGAGGAGACCCCGTCGACGGCCCTCACCCCCGAGCTGAGGGAGCAGATGGGCCGGGCGGCGGTGGCAGCGGCAAAGGCCTCGGGGTACGTGAACGCGGGCACGGTGGAGTTCCTCCTCGACACCGACGGATCCTTCTACTTCCTCGAGGTGAACACCCGCCTCCAGGTGGAGCACCCGATCACGGAGATGGTCACCGGCATCGACCTGGTGCGCCTGCAGATCGAGATCGCCGCCGGGGCGGGGCTCCCCTTTTCCCAGGACGACATCCGGGCCGAAGGCCACGCCATCGAGTGCCGCATCTACGCCGAGGACCCGCTGAGCGGCTTTCTGCCCTCGCCGGGCAGGATCGTCCACGTGCACGAGCCCACGGGCCCCGGGGTCAGGAACGACTCGGGCATCTACCCCGGCTTCACCGTGCCCGTGGAGTACGATCCCATCCTCTCGAAGCTCATCACCCACGCCTCCACGAGGGGGGCGTGCATCAGCCGGATGCTCAGGGCGCTGCGCGACTACGCGATCCTGGGGGTGCTCACCCCCATCCCGTTCCTGGCGGACATCCTCGCAAGCGAACCCTTCGCCCGGGGCGAAACGCACACCGACTTCATCGAGAAGCACTTCACGCCGTGGAACCCGGTGCTCCACGGCCTCGACCGGGCGGTCCTGGCCTACGTGATCGGAGACGCCAGGGGGCGAAGGAGAGCGGAGACGGCCTCGACCGGAAAAGCCGCGGAGTATTCCCCCTGGCAGGCCCTGGGGAATTTCAGGCCGTAAGGCCCTGGCGGCAAACGGACGCCCGTTCCTTTCTCCCCGGGAGGAAAGGGAGGTCGAGTTCGCGGAGAGGGCGGGAAAAGTCCTCGCGCTCATCCCCCTCACCCTCCGGGGGGAAGCGAGGATTTGGGAAACGCGAGAACCGCGGGAAACCCGCTCCCGGGAGAAAGCGGGAGAGCGCGTGGTCGGAGGGGATTTTCACCGGACAGGGAGAACCGTATGACGTACACGTTGCGCATTGCAGGAAAGGACATCCCCGTGGAAGCGGACCTGTCCGGGGAAGAGACGCTGGACGCCCTCGTCGACGGACGGGAGGTCAGGGCGGGCTACCGGGTGATCTCGGAAAACCGCATCCTCATCGAGCTCGACGGCAAGGCCGCGAGCGCCTACCTGGCGCAGGGCCCGGACGGCATGCTCGTCAGCGTGGGGGGCATCACCTACCTCGTCCAGGACGGGGACGCCCTCGCGCGGGCGGGGGCCCGCAGGAGGGGCAGGGAGCTGCCGCAGGAGGTGACGCCTCCCATGCCCTCGGTGGTGGTGAGGATCATGGCCTCCCCCGGCGACCGCGTGGAGAAGGGCCAGGCCGTGGCGGTGGTGTCGGCCATGAAGATGGAGACCACGCTCCAGGCGCCCTTCACGGGCACGGTGACGAGGGTGAACACCTCCGAGGGGGAGAAGGTCATGCCCGGCCAGATCCTCATGGACATCGAGCGGGAAGAAGAGCCGCCGGCTCGGGACTGAAAGGAAGGGGCGCCATGGCTGACGAACAGCTGCTGTACCGGGTGGAGAACCGGGCTGCCAGGATCACCATCAACCGCGAGGCCCAGAGGAACGCCGTCACCCCCGAGGCCATCGGCCTCTTCCTCGAGTACCTCGACCGGGCGGAAGGGGATGGAGACGTGCGGGCCGTTCTGGTCACCGGCGCGGGCGACAAGGCATTCTGCACCGGCGCCCAGCTGGGTGACGGCATGTCGGAGGACGGCCGCAGGGTTTTTGCGCAGTATGCCCGGCTCCTGAAGCGCCTGGCTGGCTTCCCCAAGCCCACGGTGGCGCGGGTGAAGGGCTTCTGCCTGGCCGGGGGCATGGGGTTCATGCTCGCCTGCGACCTGGCGGTGGCCAGCGACGACTCCCTCTTCGGCACCCCCGAGGTGAACGTGGGGCTGTGGCCCATGATGATCGGCGCGCTCATTTTCCGGAACGTGCCCCGGAAAAAGGCCTGCGAGATGATCATGCTCGGCGAAAGGCTGGACGCCCGGAAGGCCCTCGACATGGGCCTGGTGACGCGGGTGGTGCCCGCGGCGGACCTCGACGGCCAGATCGAAGGGATCCTCGAGTCGCTGGCGGGGAAAAGCCCCATCGGCATGAAGATCGGCAAGGAGGCCTTCAGCAAGGCGGAGGGCATGCCCCTGGAAGAGGCCCTGGACTTCCTCTCGGGCAAGCTCGTGGAGGTGGCGTCCACCCGGGACGCACGGGAGGGCATCGCCGCCTTCCTGGAAAAGCGCCCGCCGGTCTTCACGGGCAGATGAAGGAGGCGCGAATGATCGGCAGCGACAAGGTGATCATCGGAAACTGCAGCGGCTTTTTCGGCGACCGCCTGAGCGCGGCGAAGGAAATGGTCCAGGGCGGCCCCATCGATTTCCTCACGGGGGACTACCTGGCCGAGCTCACCATGGCCATCCTCTTCCGGCTCAGGATGAAGGACCCCAGTGGAGGCTACGTGCCCACCTTCCTGAAGCAGATGGAGGGGGTCATGGGCGAGTGCCTCGACAGGGGGATCCGCGTGGTGGCCAACGCGGGCGGCCTGAACCCCCGGGGCCTTGCCTCCGGGCTCGCCCGCATCGCGGAAACCCTCGGCCTGAAGCCCCGCATCGCCTGCATCGAGGGCGACGACCTCATGCCCCGGCTCGCGGACCTGCAGGCTTCGGGCGAGGAGTTCACCCACCTCGACAAGGGCGTGCCCTTAAGCGCCTCGCAGGGCATGACCATCACGGCCAATGCCTACCTCGGGTGCTGGGGCATCGTGAAGGCCCTCGAGGAGGGGGCGGACATCGTGGTGGGCGGGCGCATCGCCGACGCGTCGCTCGTGGTGGGCCCCGCCGCCTGGAAGTTCGGCTGGAAGAGGGACGACTGGGACAGGCTCGCCGGGGCGAGCGTCGCCGGGCACATCATCGAATGCGGGGCCCAGGCTTCGGGCGGGAACTACTCCTTCATCGACGAGGTCCCCAGCTTCAGGAAGGTGGGCTTCCCCATCGCCGAGGTGCGCCCCGACGGGTCCTTCACCATCACCAAGCACCCGGGCACGGGGGGCCTGGTGTCCGTGGACACGGTGAAGGCCCAGCTCCTCTACGAGATCTCCGACCCCCGCTACCTGACCCCGGACGTGATCGCCCGCTTCGACACCATCGGCATCTCGCAGGAGGCCCCGGACCGCGTGCTCGTGCGCGGGGTCAGGGGCGAGCCGCCCACGGGCCTGGCAAAGGTCTGCATCAACACGCTCCAGGGCTACCGGAACTCCATGACCGTGATCCTCACCGGCCTCGACATCGGGAAAAAGGCACGCATCGTGGAGGAGGCGCTCTTCGACGCCGTCGGCGGCAGGGAGCAGTTCCGGTCGTGCGTGGTCCAGCTCATCCGCTCGGACAAGGAAGACCCCGCCACGAACGAGGAGGCCTTCGCCTACCTGCGCATCACGGCCATGGACCCGGACCGGAAAAAGGTGGACCGGCTCTCCTCGAAGGTGGTGGAGCTCGCCCTGGCCAGCATCCCGGGCTTCGCGGGCACGGCGCCCCCGGGCAAGGGCACGCCCGCCATCGTGTACTGGCCCGCCCTGGTGCCGGGAAATCTCGTTTCCCAGAAGGTGGTCATCGAGGGAAAGGAGTATGCCGTGGAGAACCTGCCCCCGGCGGTGGAGGGCGTCGCGGTGGAGACTCTCCCGCCGGCCCTGCCGCCGGCGCCGTCCGGCCCCACGGTGCGGGTGCCCTTCGGCCGCCTCTTCGCCACCCGCTCCGGCGACAAGGGGGGCAACGCCAACCTGGGCGTGTGGGCGAAGACGCCCGAGGCCTATGCCTTCCTGCGGGAGTTCCTCACCACCGAAAGGCTCCTCGACCTCCTGCGCGACGTGAGGGGCTGCCCGGTCGAGCGCTGGGAGCTGCCCAACCTCCTGGCCCTGAACTTCTTCATCCGGGGCATCCTGGGCGAAGGGGCGGCCGCGTCGGTGAAGCTCGACGCCCAGGCGAAGACCCTGGGAGAATACCTGCGGGCAAAGCTCGTCGACGTCCCGGCCTCCCTCGCCCCGTCGTAGGGCCGGGCACCGGGGCACGCGGTCGCTCTTCGCCACACCTTTCACTGCCCGGGGAGGTTGCCGCAAGACGAGCCACCGTCGGGGCGGCTTTACAAAGGGGAGCACCGGGCGATTGCCTGGCATGATGCCTCGATTGCCGTTGCAGCTCTAGACGGTGCACGGCACGGCGCGCCCCGGTATCAGCCCTTTCGTAAGGGGCCGCGTGGGGAGGCTCGCGGAGTCGAGGGACAGGGCGATCTCTTCCAGGCGCCGGACCCGGTAGCCCAGGTCGAGGGCACGGTCCAGGAGACTTCCGAACGCCTCGCGGAACGCCATGCCCTCCACCTC
>ERZ1645187.801-NODE-801-length-30785-cov-7.017898_pt1 | contig 30785 bp, 26 predicted proteins | sample MGYA00575352_ERZ1645187 | MGnify/ENA primary metagenome ERZ1645187 (study PRJEB40837, sample SAMN11349314) | freshwater sediment metagenome | isolation source: river sediment | host: Sediment | place: India: Wazaribad , New Delhi | collected 2017-02-21 ... | reverse complement strand
TGATCGAAATCTATCCGCACATTCCCGTCTGCGTGCATCTCGACCACGGCAACGAAGCGGCGACCTGCATGACCGCCATCCAGTCCGGCTTCACCTCGGTGATGATGGATGGTTCGCTCAAGGCCGACGGCAAGACACCTGCCGACTGGGCCTACAATGTCGGCGTCACCAAGAAAGTGACGGAGATGGCGCATCTCGGCGGCATTTCGGTTGAAGGTGAGCTGGGCGTTCTCGGTTCGCTGGAAACCGGCGAAGGCGAAAAGGAAGACGGCCATGGCGCGGAAGGCAAGCTCTCCCATGACCAGCTGCTCACCAACCCGGATGAGGCCGTGAAGTTCGTCAAGGAAACCGACGTGGATGCGCTCGCCATCGCCATGGGCACCAGCCACGGCGCCTACAAGTTTACCAAGAAGCCGGACGGCAAGGTGCTGGCCATGCATGTAATCGAGGAGATCCACAAGAAGCTGCCGAACACTCATCTCGTGATGCACGGCTCTTCCTCGGTGCCGGAAGACCTGCAGGAAATCATCAACAAGTTCGGCGGCAAGATGAAGCCCACCTGGGGCGTGCCGGTGTCGGAAATCCAGCGCGGCATTAAGCATGGCGTGCGCAAGATCAACATCGACACCGACAACCGCATGGCGCTGACGGGTGCCATCCGCAAGGTCTTCGCCGAAGAGCCGGGCGAGTTCGATCCGCGCAAGTACCTGAAGCCGGGCATGGACGCGATCACCAAGCTCTGCACCCAGCGCTTCAACGAGTTCGGCACGTCTGGCAATGCCTCCAAGATCAAGAAGGTGCTGCCGGTTGCCGAAATGGCCAAGCACTATGCCAAGGGCGAGTTGAAGCAGAAGATCGCGGGCTGAACGGTCCGACAACGAGTTGAAGAAAGGCGTGGCTTTTGCCGCGCCTTTTTTGTTTGCCACGGGGCGTGCCGCCTCCTGGCCTGCACGCGGCAGGACATCTTGACGGCGGCGGACTTGAAGATGCAGGGTTGACGTGAGGCGGTGCGAGCAGTGCCACGTTCAAGCCTGTGCCTTCCCTGTCCGGTCAACCGAGGTGGTGTTGTCATGAGCCATGATCTGCAAGGCAATGTTCTCACGGGTGCCAGCGAGACGGGTGCCACACAGTTTGCAGCGGCGCTGCAACAGCTTTCCAACTACGCAGGCGATCCGCTTGCCATTGCCGAGCAGCTGATTGCGGCGGAGCCCGGCTTTGTGATGGCGCATGCGCTGAAGGCCTGGCTCTACCTGCTGGGGACGGATGCCAAGGCGGCGCAGGCGGCGAAGGGTTTCATCGCCGAGGCCGAGGGGCTGGAGGCGAATGCGCGCGAACGCGGCCACATCTCCGCCGTGCGGGCGCTGGCCGATGGCCGGTTCCATGAAGCGTCACGCATCATCGAAGACGTGAGCGCGGAGCATCCGCGCGATCTGCTGGCGCTGATCGGCGGGCACCAGCTGGACTTCTTCACCGGCAGCTCGCGCATGCTGCGTGACCGCATTTCGCGGGCCATGCCGCACTGGTCCGCGCGCATGCCAGGCTATCATGCGATGCTGGGCATGCATGCGTTCGGCCTCGAGGAAATGGGCGACTATGCGCAGGCGGAAGCCAAGGGCCGCGAGGCGCTTTCGCTGCAACGCCTTGACGGCTGGGCGCGGCATGCCATCGCCCATGTGATGGAAATGCAGGGCCGCCATGAGGACGGCATCCGCTTCATGCGGGACGACATTGAAGGCTGGACCAAGGACAGCTTCTTTGCCGTGCACAACTGGTGGCACCTGGCGCTCTATCATCTGGAAACCGGTGACGAGACAGCCGTTCTGGAACTCGCTGACGGCCCGATCACATCGGTGGCGCAGAACCAGATGCTGGACCTGATCGATGCCTCCGCCCTGCTCTGGCGTCTGCAGCTGCGCGGCATTGACCCCGGCAAGGCGCGCTGGCAGGCGCTGGTGAAGCGCTATGAGGAGTTGTGGGTGCCGGGTTACTATGCCTTCAATGACCTGCACGCCGTGATGGCCTTCCTCGGGGCCGGACGGCAGGACCTGGTGGAGGCGACACTTGCCGCGCAGGGCGAAGCGGAGGCCGACAACATCGCTTTTTCCGCTGATGTGGGCCTGCCGCTGATGCAGGGTTTCATTGCCTTCCACAAGGGCGACCATGTGCGCGCCATCACCCTGATGCGGCCGGTGCGCAACCGTGCGGCGCGGTTCGGCGGCAGCCATGCGCAGCGTGATGTCATCGACCTCACCCTGCTGGAGGCGGCGCTGCGGGGAGGTGACGCGGCGCTGGCGCAGGCCCTTGCCGCGGAGCGGCTGCAGGCCAAGCACGAGAGCCCGCTCGCTGCCCTCTTCGCCCGCCGCGCCGGGCTGCAACACGGCGCAGCGTGACGCGGCGGTTAACCCTGCCGCTGTTCTTTCTGTCATGTGACAGGCTGCCGCGATGAAATGGCGGGGCCGGGCTGGCATATGCTTGACCTGTGTCAATGTGCCGCCACAGTTGGATTGCTAACTGAGCCGGTCTTTCAAGAGGATCATTCCATGACGTTCACCAAGTCCCTCATTGCCCTTTCGACCCTGGCCCTGCTGGCAGCACCTGCCATGGCAGGTGATGTCGCCAAGGGTGAAACCATCGCCAAGAAGTGCCTTGCCTGCCACAGCGTGAAGGATGCCAAGAACAAGGTTGGCCCGTCGCTGGTGGGCGTGGTGGGCCGCGCCATCGGCAGCGTTGCCGACTTCAAGTATTCGGATGACATGAAGGCCTATGCCGGCACCGCTGGCGCGTGGGATGAAGCCAAGCTTTCATCCTACATCGAAAACCCGAAGAAGGACGTGCCCAAGGGCAAGATGGCCTTTGCCGGGATCAAGGACGCGACCGAACGCGCCGACCTGATCGCCTATCTGGCCACGCTGAAGTAAACACCGGGCAGCACCGGTTAAAGACGGCAGCACGCACTGTGCTGCCGTTTTCATTTGCGGGGGCGCGATGGTTCAGGCGGCGTCCGGACGGCGCAGGGGCACGGGCGCGTGTTGCGCCTGCCAATCACCCATGAAGCTGAAGGCCTCGTCCATCAGGTGCGGAGTGTGCTTGCCCGGCGAGGTGCGGAGTGCCCGGGCGAAATAGTCCTGCAGCGCGGGGCGGAATTTCGGATGGGCGCAGTTCCGGATGATGATGGCGGCCCGCTGCTTCGGGCTGAGCCCGCGCAAATCAGCAAGGCCATGCTCGGTCACGATCACCTGCACGTCGTGCTCGGTGTGGTCCACATGGCTCACCATGGGCACGATGCAGGAGATGCTGCCCGCCTTGGCGGTGGAGGGCGTCATGAAGAAGTTGAGGTAGGCGTTGCGGGCAAAATCACCGGAGCCGCCGATGCCGTTCATGATGCTGGTGCCGTTGATGTGGGTGGAGTTGACGTTGCCGTAGATGTCGGCCTCGATCATGCTGTTCATGGCGATGAGGCCCAGACGGCGCACCACCTCCGGATGGTTGGAGATTTCCTGCGGGCGCAGGATGATGCGCTGGCGGTAGAAATCCATGTCGGCGAGGAAATCGGCGAGCGCTTCTTCCGACAGCGAAATGGCGGAGGCCGAGGCCGAGAGAAGGTGGCCTGACTTCAGCAGCCGCAACATGCCGTCCTGCAGCACTTCGGTGTAGGCGGTGAGGTTGTGAAGCTTTGAGTTCTCCAATTCCGCCATGACGGCGTTGGCGACGTTGCCGACACCGGACTGCAATGGCAGCAGGTTGTCCGGCAGGCGGCCGAGCTTCACCTCGTGGGCGAGGAACTCCAGCATGTGCCCGGCGATGGCGCGCGAGGTGGCGTCGGGGGCGGCAAATTCCGTGTGGCGGTCCGGCAGGTTGGTTTCGACAATGGCGATGATCTTGCCGGGATCGCAGCGCAGGTGTGGCTGGCCGATGCGATCATGAGGTGCTGTCATGGGGATGGGCTTGCGCTGCGGCGGAATGGCGGTGCCGTAGTAGATGTCGTGCATGCCCTCGAGGCGCAGGTCCTGGGCGTGGTTGACCTCCAGGATCACCTTGTCGGCGACATCGAGCCAGGTCTTGTTGTTGCCGACAGCCGTCGAAGGGATGAGGCTGCCATCCTCGCGGATACCGGTCACTTCAATCACGGCGTAGTGCAGCTTGCCGAAGAAGCCGAACCAGGCGTGCTGAGCCACATGCGAGAGGTGCATGTCGATATAGTTGATGGCGCCGCTGTTGATGCGCTGGCGGGCGGCGGGATCGGACTGGTAGGGAAGGCGCACGTCGATGGCGTCGGCCTTGGCGAGGGCACCATCCAGTTCAGGGGCCGTGGAGGCACCGCTCCAGATGTTGACCTTGAAGGCCTCGCCTGCGGCATGGCGGGCATTGATGATGTCAGCCAGCGCCAGCGGCACCGCCTTGGGATGGCCGGAACCGGTGAAGCCGCTCATGCCGATGTTGCTGCCCGGCGCAATCAGGCTGGCGGCATGTTCCGCCGTGGTGATCCTGCCCCGCAGGTGGGCCGCCCTGATGCGCTCACCGCCAAGCGCGCCCGTCGTCAATTTGGTTGTCATTTCAATTCGCTTGCTGGAATTCGAATCCGTCTGGTCGGACCGGACTTAGCCATGCAGGTTGCGCATAACAAGTGAATGACAGGTAAATTTGTTGCACGTGCGAGATGCGCGGGACACAGGGGGGAAGGTGAGGCCGGAAAATGGCGCGCCCGACAGGATGAAACAAGGCACTGTTGCGTCACTGTGAAATACATACAAAACAGACGACTCTAGGCCGACCGATGCTCAGAGCTAACTAGGCAACCAGACATTTTGGATCGGTGGCTGTGGGATTCTGTTCGAACCAATCCATGCATGCGACAAGGCAATGTCTAGTAAGACTTTCCGAAAGCACACGCACTTCGCTCCAATCATGATTCAGGAATGGGTTGTTGCCGTGCAAAGTGCGGCTACGAGCATCCGAGTAAATGAGTTCCACGACCTGTTTCAGCGTTTTCTCGCCCGCGATCTTGTCGTTTGGCTCAAGGCCAAGGCGCGCTGCCGCTAAACGCATGATACCACCAGATTTACCCCCCGCTCCCTGCGAGAGTTGTTCCAGTGCGCTTGTAAATTTTACAACGGCCATCAAGTCGTTCTCGTCTCGGCATCCCTCCCAAATGAACCAGAGCGCTGCAGCCATGTTGCGTAGCAGGTCGGACGCCTGCGCATGCGCATCCGTCCAACAGGCAATCATCCTTCCCGCGACGTCGAAGTAATTCCGCCAACCAACGACGATCCTATCCCAATCGTCTGATTCTATGCTTGGTCCATGAGAAGTGCCAACAGAATGCAGGCCGCCAATAGTCTGTTTGCCGGGAACATAGGGCACGGTCCTGATCAGCCGACGACCATGATCGACTGACAAATGAAAGCCTTCCAATGTCTTTGATGGCAGCTGCCAGAGCAGCGCAATCGCCGCCTGGCCAAGCCGCGCACCCACGATCGCGCGAGTCTTGGTCATTTCCGGCGCAAAGTTTCGGGTTTCAACTGTGCAAACGAGTTGAGACTGCAAGAGCGCATCAACGATCGTACGCTCAAATAGGTGCTGGACTGTTTCGGGGGCCTTCGGAAGTGGATGACCCGCAAAGGCATCTTTCAGTCTTGAATGATTGTCTCCACTGAGTTGGCCGCTCTCGCGTGCGCGATTGAGCCAAACATCCTTTGGTTCGAAGAGAACGGGCCCGATTGCGAGCGGCCCAACTAGCGGCTTCTCAAAAAGTGTGCAGCCAATCGTCGTGAAGTGCAAAGCAATGACCTCTTGCGTGGCATCGACCGTCGCTTCAATCAGCTTCTTCAGCTTGTGACTGTTGTCCTCAACAGGAAAATCCAAGTCGATTTGCATGAGTGCTGGACCAAAGGCCTTCCTCACAGCAGCCCGCCATTCTTTCACGCGATATTGTGCTTTGGTCGCAGGGCGATGATCTCGTAGCCAATCGGCAATAACCCGGATTTCTTTCTCAATTTCCTCGTTGACAAGGATCGAACCTTCCGGCCCAGCAGCGATGAGGCCAGGAAAAGCGGGTGTCTTCTGCTCGAGGGCACTAGGTGCCTGGAGGCGTTTCAACTCGTTCAAGATTTTCCGGAAAGAAGAGTAAATCTCAACTACCAAAACACCAGCTCCCATTGAACGTACTGACGGGATTTGCTTGAAGTATCGAGTCTGGCAAGAGAATATCTATGGTTCAAGCACTTGCGAGCGCGAACGCAAACAAAGTTACCATAGCGCGGCAAGGGCATTCAGAGAATGGCGCGCCCGACAGGATTCGAACCTGTGACCCCAGGTTTAGGAAACCTGTGCTCTATCCTGCTGAGCTACGGGCGCTTGCACGGCCTCTGGTACCATGGCGGGGGCGCGCTTCGCAATCTTTTGCCGCCCCAACGGACCAGCCATTCTGGACCTAGCATAGGTCCAGATGACGGGCTAGGTTCCGCATGACCCCTTTTGGAGATGCACCCCCATGAAAATGACCACCGAAGAAGCCTTCATCAAAGTGCTGCAGATGCACGGCATCGACAATGCCTTCGGCATCATCGGTTCGGCCTTCATGCCGATTTCCGATCTCTTCCCCAAGGCGGGCATCGCCTTCTGGGACTGCGCCCATGAAGGTTCCGGCGGCATGATGGCGGATGGTTTCACGCGTGCCTCCGGCCGCATGAGCATGATGATCGCCCAGAACGGCCCGGGCATCACCAATTTCGTCACCGCCGTCAAAACCGCCTACTGGAACCACACGCCGCTGCTGCTCGTCACACCGCAGGCGGCGAACCGCACCATCGGCCAGGGTGGCTTCCAGGAAGTGGAGCAGATGGCCCTGTTCAAGGACATGGTGTGCTACCAGGAAGAGGTGCGTGACGCGCACCGCGTGGCGGAGGTGCTGAACCGCGTGATCCAGAATGCCAAGCGCATGTCTGCGCCGGCACAAATCAACATGCCGCGTGACCTGTTCACCCATGTTGTTGACATCGAGCTTCCGGTGATCGTGGATTTCGAACGTCCGTCGGGTGGTGATGACACGCTGGCCGCGGCCGCCAAGCTGCTCTCGGACGCCAAGTTCCCGGTGATCCTGAATGGTGCTGGCGTGGTGATCGGTGGGGCGATCCCCGCGTCAAAGGCGCTGGCCGAGCGCCTTGATGCGCCGGTCTGCGTGGGCTACCAGCACAATGACGCCTTCACCGCCTCGCATCCGCTCTTTGCCGGACCGCTCGGCTACAACGGCTCCAAGGCGGCGATGGAACTGATCAAGCAGGCGGATGTGGTGCTGTGCCTCGGCACCCGCCTCAACCCCTTCTCGACGCTGCCGGGTTATGGTCTCGAATACTGGCCAAAGGATGCCAAGATCATCCAGGTTGACATCAACCCCAGCCGCATCGGCCTCACCAAGAAGGTGACGGTTGGCATTGTGGGCGATGCCAAGAAGGTGGCGGAAGGCATTCTGGCACGGCTCTCGCCCAAGGCGGGTGACGCGGGACGGACCGAGCGCAAGAACCTGATCTCCACCACCAAGTCGCGCTGGGCGCAGGAACTCTCGTCCATGGATCACGAGAACGACGATCCGGGCACGACGTGGAACGAGCGGGCCCGCAAGGCCAAGCCCGACTGGATGAGCCCGCGCATGGCGTGGCGCGCCATCCAGTCCGCCCTGCCGCGTGAGGCGATCATCTCTTCCGACATCGGCAACAACTGCGCCATCGGCAATGCCTATCCGAGCTTCGAAGAGGGGCGGAAGTATCTCGCTCCCGGCCTGTTCGGGCCTTGCGGCTACGGCCTGCCCTCGATCATCGGTGCCAAGATTGCCTGCCGTGATGTGCCGGTCGTCGGCTTCTCGGGTGACGGTGCCTTCGGCATCGCGGTCACGGAGTTGACGGCCATCGGCCGCAAGGAATGGCCTGCGATCACCATGGTGGTTTTCCGTAACTACCAGTGGGGTGCTGAAAAGCGCAACTCAACGCTCTGGTATGACGACAACTTCATCGGCACCGAGCTTGACCCGGAGGTGACCTATGCCGGCATCGCCAAGGCCTGCGGACTGCAGGGTGTTCAGGCCCGCACCATGGATCAGCTGCGCGACGCCCTCTCCAAGGCCATCGATGACCAGATGAAACACGGCAAGACCACGCTGATCGAAGCGATGATCAACCAGGAACTGGGCGACCCCTTCCGCCGCGACGCCATGAAGAAGCCGGTGGTGGTGGCAGGCATCGACGCCAAGGACATGCGCAAGCAAGCGGGGGCGTGAACGCACCCCGAACCGAACCATTGACTCATGTTCTGGGGGATCACGTCCCCCAGAATTTTTTTGTCTTGACCCTGCCAGCGTTGGAAGGTCCAGAAGGCGTTGCCAGTGGATGTTCCACGCAACACATGAGGACATGACAATGGCACAGACAACGCACGCACAGCACCCGCTTCAAGCACCTCCAGGGCCGGGGAGAGCGGGCTACCGCTGGACGGCCTTCCAAGCCACGCTGCACTGCATGACAGGCTGTGCCATCGGTGAAATCGCGGGACTGGTCATCGGCACCACCCTCGGGCTTGGTCTGTGGCAAACGGTGGCGCTTGCCGTGGGCCTCGCCTTCGTCACCGGCTTCGGGCTGACCATGGTGCCACTGCTCCGCAGCGGCATGAACTTGCGTGCGGCGCTTGGCGTCGCCTTCGCCGCCGACTTCGTGTCGGTGACGGTGATGGAAATCACTGACAATGCCGTGATGGTCGCAGTGCCCGGCGCAATGACGGCGGGCCTCGGCGATCCGCTCTTCTGGGGGACGATGGCAGTGGCATTTGTGGTGGCTTTCGCCGCCGCCTATCCGGTCAACCTCTGGCTGATCTCGCGTGGCAAGGGTCACGCCGGAGTGCACGGGCTGCACGCACAGCATTGAGGCCTTATCGCCCCCACGCGCACGCGCTATCCTGCCCGACGGTGCGTGCGCATGGGGAGGCTGAGAGATGAACATCGGCGAAGCTGCGGCGGCAACCGGCCTGTCGTCCAAGATGATCCGCCACTACGAGAAGACCGGTCTGCTTGCCGCGCCCTCCCGCACGCAGGCAGGCTATCGCGTCTATTCGGCAGATGACGTGCACACGCTGCGCTTCATCCGGCGGGCGCGGGACCTGGCCTTCTCCGTGAAACAAATGAGCGGGCTTCTGGCTTTGTGGCGGAACCGCAAGCGGACAAGCGCGGAGGTGAAGCGTCTTGCCCTCGAACACGCGACGGCCCTGGACCTGAAGGCCCGTGAGCTGCAGGAGATGGCACAGGCGTTGCGCCATCTGGCGGAACATTGCCACGGCGACGGTCGTCCGGCCTGCCCCATCATCGAAGATCTTTCAGCGCCACCCATGGCTGAAACAAGCAGAAGCCGGAAACACCTTGGACCCGGCTTCGCCAGGTGATGAAAAGCGAATGCCGGGCGCGCCTTTCGGTTCACCCGGCATTCGTCATACGGTGCCCCCGGCGGCTGGACGCCGGTTTTGCCGTATCAGCTTGTGGTCGTGGTCTGCTTCAGCTTGCCAATGCCGAGCACGTCCAGGGCCAGCTTCTCGTAGAAGGTTTCGCTCGTTCCGCGCCGCATCTTGTGCAGGAAGTACTTTTCGAAACCGATCTTGGCGCCATGCACCCATTTGCCTGACGACGACCAGTTGACATTGCGGGGCGGGATCTGCGGCTGGGCGACAAAGGCCACGCCCGAGTCGCCGAAGTCGGCAAGACACACCGCATTCCAAGTGGCCTGGTGCTTCGGTTCCTCGCCGCGCAACAGGAGGCCGATGTTCTGCGCCGTGGCCGTGACCATGGACTCGATCATGAAGCCGGTCTTTGGCACACCGCAGGGCACGGGCGTCGGCCCCATGGGCGGGATCGCCACGCAGACGCCGACGGCGAAGACGTTCCTGTACTTCGGATTGCGCTGGTGCTTGTCGATGATGGTGAAGCCGCGCGGGTTTGAAAGGCCCTCGATGCCGCGCAAGGGCGCGATGCCGCGGAAGGCCGGCAGCATCATGGAGAAGCCGAAAGGCAGTTCCTTCGTGGCCTTCACGGTGCCGTCCTCGGCCACTTCCTCCACCGTCATCTTGCCCGCTTCGACCTTTTTCACGCGGGACGATGTCATCCACTTGATGTGATGGCCGCGCATTTCGCTTTCGAGCAGGCCCTTGGTGTCGCCGACGCCATCAAGGCCGAGGTGGCCGATGTAGGGTTCAGCTGTCACAAAGGTCATGGGCACGCGGTCGCGGATCTTGCGGCGGCGCAATTCGGTTTCCAGAATGAACAGGAATTCGTAGGCCGGGCCGAAGCAGGAGGCACCCTGCACCGCGCCGACGATGATTGGCGCCGGGTTCTTGCAGAATTCCTCGAAGGCCTCACCTGCCTTCTGGGCATGATCGACATGGCAGACGGACTGGGTGTGGCCGCCATGCGGACCCAGCCCTTCGATTTCATCGAAGGCGAGTTCGGGGCCGGTGGCGATGATCAGGTAGTCATAGGTGACGGATGAACCGTCGGCCATTTCGATGGTGTTGTTGTCCGGGTCCACCTTGGTGGCGGCGGAGGGGCGGAAGGCGATGCCTTTCTTCTCGAACACCGGAGCAAGGTCCACTTCCACATCCTCGCGCTTGCGCCAGTTGACGGCGACCCACGGGTTGGAGGGCACGAAGTGGTATTTCGCTTCCTTGGTGATGACGGTGAGTTTGTCTTCCGGCCGGAGTTGGTCCTTCATCTCATAGGCCATGATGGAGCCGCCGAGGCCGGCCCCGAGTACAACGATATGCGCCATGTGTTCCTCCCTGTGGTGGCACGTCGGTTGGAGTCAGTGCAGTCCGTTCAAGTCGCTTGCGCCTCTTCAAGTGGTGGTGGTGGCGGGGGCGGCGGCGCCTTGTAACGCAACGCCATGTAGATCGCCGGGATGACGATCACCGTGAGCGCTGTCGAGGAGGCGAGTCCGAAGAGGAGCGAGATGGCAAGCCCCTGGAAAATCGGATCCGCGAGAATGACCACAGCGCCGATCATGGCGGCAATGGCGGTGAGCAGGATGGGCTTGAAGCGGATTGCGCCGGCTTCCAGCAGGATGTCACGCAGGTCGCGGCCTTGCGTGTCGGCATGGCGCACGAAATCGACGAGCAGGATGGAGTTGCGCACGATGATGCCGGCAAGCGCGATGAAGCCGATCATGGAGGTGGCGGTGAAGGCGGCATTGAACAGCCAGTGCCCGACCATGATGCCGATGAGTGTGAGCGGAATGGGCGTGAGAATAACGAGCGGCAGCTTGAAAGAGCCGAACTGCGCCACCACGAGAATGTAGATGCCGAGTAGTGCCACCATGAAGGCGGCCCCCATGTCGCGGAAGGTGACCCAGGTCACTTCCCATTCGCCATCCCAGAGCAGCGACGGCTTGCTTTCATCCAGCGGCTGGCCATGCAGGATGACCTCAGGCTTTTCGAGGCCAGTCCAATCCAGCTGGTCGAGGGCGCGGCCCACTTCCAGCATGCCATAGATGGGGGCCTCATAACTGCCCGCGAGTTCGGCCTGCACCATTTCGGCAGGCTTGCCGTTGTGGCGGAAGATGGGGAACGACGACTGTTCCTGCTTCACGCGCACCACGTCGCCCAGCTCAACAACGCCACGATCACCTGGCAGGACGTTGGCAGGCACCGGCGTGGAAAGCACCCGCTCATTCACAACCTTTTCCGACTTGGGCAGGCCGAGACGAATGGGGATGGGCTGACGGCCACCACCGCGGTGGGAATAGCCGACCGTGGTCTGGGCGTAGAGATATTGCAGGGTGGAGTAGACATCCTGCTCCTCGACCTTCTGGTATTCGAGGTTGTCCTGATCGATGGCGACGCGCAGGCGCGGTGTCTGCTGGCCGAAGCTGTCGTCGATGTCCACGACGAAGGGCACCCTGGCGAAAGCCTCGCGCACCTTGGCCGCCGTGGCGCGGCGGGTTTCGGCATCGGGGCCATAGATTTCGGCAAGCAATGTCGCGAGCACCGGCGGGCCGGGCGGCGGTTCCACCACCTTGACGGAGGTGCCGTCCGGCTTGGCGACGGATTTCAGCATTTCGCGCAGTTCCAGCGCGATCTGGTGGCTGGAGCGTTCGCGCTCTTCCTTGCTGGTGAGTGTCAGCTGCACGTCACCCATTTCCGGCATCTGACGCACATAGTAGTGCCGCACAAGTCCGTTGAAATTGAAGGGCGCTGCGGTGCCGGCATAGGTCTGCACGGATTTCACTTCCGGCAGCTTGAGGGATTGGGCAGCAATGTCCTTGAGGAGGCGGTCCGTGGCTTCCACCGATGAGCCTTCCGGCAGATCCACGACCACCTGGAGTTCCGACTTGTTGTCGAAGGGCAGGAGCTTCACCGTCACGTCCTTGGTGTAGAAAAGGACGAGCGAGGCAAGGGTCACCACGCCGGTGACGAGCAGGAAGAGCCAGCTGCGGGCCTTCGATTTCAGCACGGGCCGGGCGAAGAAAAGATAGATCCGGCCAAACAAGCCGCCCGGCGAAGCGGAGGCGTGGCCATCATCAGCCCCATGGCCATGGCCGCTGCCGAACTTCATCATCAGCCAGGGCGTCACGATCACGGCGACGAAGAAGGAGAAGATCATCGCGGCGGAGGCGTTGGCGGGGATCGGGCTCATGTAGGGGCCCATCAGCCCAGAGACGAACAGCATGGGCAGCAGGGCCGCAACCACCGTGAGCGTGGCAACGATGGTGGGGTTTCCCACTTCGGCGACGGCATCGACGGCGGCCTTCACACGGTTGCGGCCATCCTTCATGGCCCAGTGGCGGGCGATGTTCTCGATCACCACGATGGCGTCATCGACGAGAATGCCGATGGAGAAGATCAGGGCAAAGAGGCTGACGCGGTTCAGCGTGTAGCCCATGATGCGGGCGGCAAAGAGGGTGAGCAGGATGGTGGTGGGGATGACGATGGCGACGACAATCGCCTCGCGCCAGCCGATGGCGAGCGCCACGAGGATGACGATGGAGATGGTGGCAAGGCCGAGATGGAAGAGAAGTTCGTTGGCCTTCTCGTTGGCGGTTTCGCCATAGTCGCGGGTGACCTCGACGGTCAGGTCTTCCGGCACGATGGAGCCCTTGAGGTGCTCAAGGCGTTCAATGATGTGCTCGGCAATCACCACGGCATTGGTGCCGGGGCGCTTGGCGATGGCAAGCGACACCGACGGAACGGACTCGGTGCCTGTCGCCGTCTTGCGGACCGAGGAGACGCGCGTTTCGGCGCTGTCGGCCATGAGATGGATGCCGGCCACGTCGCGGACATAAACCGGGCGACCGTCACGGGCGGTGAGCAGGATGTTGCCGATATCGGACGGCGACTGCAGCGTCTGGCCGGCCATGATGGAAATCTGGCGGCCGTTCTCACGCACCTGGCCTGCCTCGAATGAGCGGTTGGCGCCTGCCACCTTGCCCGCCAGTTGCTGCAAGGTGATGCCGTAGAGCGAGAGTTTTTCCGGATCGGGTTCGACGCGGATTTCCTCGGTCTGTTCGCCGACGATGTAGGAGAGACCGATGTCATCCAGCTTGGCGAGTTCAACCTGCAATTCGCGGGTGACGCGGGTGACACCATTGGCCGTCCAGTGGCTGGCGGCTTCGGGCTTTGGCGAGAGCGTAAGGACCACGATGGCCACGTCATCAATGCCGCGGCCGACGATCAGGGGTTCGGGAATGCCGACGGGAATGCGGTTCATGTTGGCGCGCACCTTCTCGTGCACGCGCAGGATGGCGGCATCCGGGCTGGTGCCGACGAGGAAACGGGCCGTCACCATGGTGTTGTCGTCGCGCGACTGGGAATAGACGTGCTCGACGCCATCAATGCTCTTGATGATGGTTTCCAGCGGCTCGGTGACGAGTTTCACCGCGTCCTCGGCCTTGAGGCCATCGGCGCGGACGTGGATATCCACCATGGGTACGGAAATCTGCGGTTCTTCCTCGCGCGGCAGGGTGATCAGGGCCACAAGCCCCACCATGAAGGAGGCCAGCAGGAAGAGTGGCGTCAGCGGCGAGGTAATGAAGGCCTTGGTAAGACCGCCGGCGATTCCAAGTTTCATGGCGTGATCACCGTGTCACCGATGGAGAGGCCCGAAAGGATTTCGACCTGGATTCCGGCATCTGACGGCATGCTGCTGCCAATGATCACCGCCACGTCCAACGGGCCTTCGGTGCCCTTGACCTTCACATAGTCAACACCGTGGCGGTTGCTGATGGCGGCGGCGGGAACGCTGATGACATCGCGGGTTTCCACGGGAATCCAGACGAGGGTGCGCTCACCGGCGAAGAAGTCACCCAGACCGTCCACCTCGACATCTGCGATGACGCGGCCACCTTCCAGTTCGGGATAGACCTTGACGAGCTTGCCTTCGCGGGCGTTGGCGGTTGTGTCGCTGCCGATGCCGCGGGCGCCAACGCGCACGCTATCGCCTTCCTTGATGCGTGCCGCGTGACGTTCCGGCAGGGAGAGGCGCAGGAAATAGCCGCCGCCCGCGATACGGGCCACGGGCTCACCCGGCATGATCACCGAGCCTTTGGTGACAGGCACCGAGAGCACGCGCCCCGGGGCCGGGGCAATCACCTTGCCTTCGCTGCCCTGCTGGACGAGGACGGAACGTTCCGCCTTGGTGCCATCCAGCTGTCCGGTCAGAACGTCAACCTGGGTTTGCAGGGCGTCCACGCGGTTCTTGGGCACCACGCCCTGGACGAGGAGCTTCTTGCCGCGGGCCAGTTCCTTGGTGGCGTTTGCGAGTTCCGCATCGAGGGAGGCAATGCGGGCATCGAGGGCATTGAGCTGGAGGGCGAGCTTGTCGTCGACGACAGTGGCGATCACGTCGCCCGCCTTCACGGCACTTCCCTCTTCGACCTCGAGCGAGACGATGGTGCCGCCGATGCGAGCACGGGCCGGAACCATGTCGCGGCTTTCGACCTTGCCGAAAACGGACTTGTATTCAGGAACTTTGACGGCTGTGACCGGGAATTCTCCTGCCCGGACTTGCTGAATCAGGGCGAGAAGCCCAATGATTGCAACCACTGGTACGCGAAGCCTTCCCTGTCTACGATCCAGCATTTTTTGCCCTCTTGCCAATTCTCTCTATATGTATATTTTAGAAGATACGCAAATATGAATATAGTTGAACTCAACCGCTCTGCCGAGAAGGCCAGCGACTTTCTCAAGTCCCTGGCCAACCCCAACCGTTTGCGCATTCTCTGCCTGATCATGGAGGGCGAAAGGCCGGTCGGCGATCTTGCCGAAGCCATCGGCATCAACCAGAGCGCCACATCCCAGCACCTCGCCCTGATGCGGCGGGAGGGATTGGTGAAATCCCGCCGCGAGGGCCAGACGATCTATTATCAACTGGCGGACAAGAACGTCGGCAGGACGCTGAAGCTGCTCAGCGACCTGTTCTGTCCGCCGTCGCGCTGATCACTCGAAGGCGACGCCCGGCTTTGCGCCGAGCTTCTTGAAGATGGTCGCGGCCGGGCAGAAGCCCGTGAACGATGCCTGGATCATGTTGAGTCCGGCGAAAACCGTGAGCAGCAGGAACCACGGCGAGACGAAGTGGGACAGCGCCACCGAGACGAGAACCACAAATCCGGCGAAACGCATGACGGCCTTGTCGAGACACATGGGATTGATCCTTTCTTTATATGTGTAAATTCTAATATACGCATATATATGATCGAAGGGGAGCTTGGCAAGCCCCTGCGGGTTTGCCGTCAACAGCGGGATTTGCACCGGTCTCCTGTCTGTCTGGTCAGGCTGCCGCCATATAGTCCCGCAGGGTCTGTTCTGTTCCCTTGCTCCACAGGCTGGTCAATGCCACAGCGAAGGCGGCGCGGAACTCTTCCGACTTCGCCACGCCACCATAGATGTCGTCCATGGTGAGCCACTGAAACGGATCGTCCTTGGCCTTGCGGGACAGGGCCTGCAGGCGGTCCCAACTTGGATCATTGGGTTCAATAATCTTGCCGCTCTCGCTCACGCCATAGCAGTAACGGCACCAAAGCGCGGATTCGAGGGCGAGGCCTTTGATGGAGCGCCCGGCCTTGAGGTTGTCGGCCACCACGGGCACGATGAACTTCGGCTGGCGGTTGGAGCCATCAAGACAAAGACGGCGTTCGGTATCTCCGATCTTGGGGTTGGAGAAGCGCCGGTCGATGAGCTTGTAGTAGTCCTGGATATTGGTGTTCGGCACGGGCGGCACCGAGGGCACGATTTCTTCCTGCTCCACCTTCTCGAAGAAGGCGCGGATCAGCGGATGCTGCATGGCCTCATGGACATAGTGCACGTCGAGCAAGCCACCGGGGTACGCGATCACCGCATGGCCGCCGTTGAGGATGCGGATTTTCATGTACTCGAAGGGGGTCACATCGGCGACGAATTGCGCGCCGACTTTTTCCCATGCCGGTCGGCCCATCGGAAATTGATCTTCCACCACCCACTGCTTGAATTCCTCGCAGAAGACCGGCCAGTTGTCGGCGATGCCGTATATGTCCTGCACCAGCCGGCGTTCACGGTCGGAGGTCGCGGGCGTGATCCGATCCACCATGGCATTGGGGAAGGCAACATTGGCGACGACCCAATCGGCGAGGGCTGCATCAAACAGGCGCGCCAGACCGGCCACGGCGTTGCGCGTGACCACGCCATTGTGGGGGACATTGTCGCAGGACATGACAGTGTAGGGTGCCAGCCCTTTGGCCTTGCGCCGCGCCAAGCCAGCGAGAATGAGACCGAAAACAGACGTCGGATCCTGCGGGTTGGCAGCGTCGCGGGCGATGGCGGGATGCTGCGGATCAAACTTTCCCGTGGCGGGATTGATCATGTAACCGCCTTCCGTCACGGTGAGCGAGACGATACGGATGGCCGGGTCTTCCAGCGTGGCGAGCAGGCGGGCACGGTCGGCTGGCGGGATGAAATCGATCATCGCCCCGGTGACGCGCGCCTGGCTGATGCTGGCTTCCTGCTCGACGACGGTGGTGAGATAATCCTGCGCGGCGAGTTTCTCGCGCATAAACTCGTCGGACGGAAGCACGCCTGCGCCAATGATGGCCCAGTCATGATTGAGGCCCATGTTGAAGAGATCGTCCAGATAGACGGCAAGGTGGGCGCGGTGGAAATTGCCGACACCGAAATGGACGATGCCGGGCGTCAGCGCGGAGCGCGCATATTTCGGGGTGCTGACCGTGGCGTTGAGGCCACGCACGGAACTCAGGGACAGTCTGGGCATTGTTCTCTCAATTCATCCATTGGCCGCCATCGACGTTGAAGGTCTGGGCGACGACATAATCACTTTCGGAACTGGCCAGGAAAATGGCGCAGCCCACATGGTCTTCCGGCAGGCCCATGCGGCCATAGGGCACGCCTTCGCCAACCAGACGCTTCTTTTCGCCGAGCGGGCGGTTCTCGTATTTCGCGAAAAGCCCATCCACGTGGTCCCACATGGGGGTATCGACAACGCCGGGGGAAATGCCATTGACGTTGATCCCGTGCTTGATCAGGGCAAGGCCAGCCGACTGGGTGAGCGAAATCACAGCGGCCTTCGAGGCGCAATAGACGGCAACCAGCGGTTCACCGCGGCGGCCGGCCTGGGAGGCGAAATTGATGATCTTGCCCCCCTGCCCGCGCGCAATCATGGATTTCGCCACGGCCTGCATCATGAAGAGCACACCCTTCACATTGACGGCGAAGACCCTGTCATAACTTTTCTCGGGGATGTCCACGAGAGGTCCCATGTCGAAGATGGCGGCATTGTTGACAAGAATGTCCACGCCGCCTGCGACTTTTTCCACTTCGGCCACGCAGGCGGCGATGGAGTGCGTGTTCGTGACATCAAGCGGAACGGCAAACGAACCGCCGCCGATGACCGAGGCCGTCTTCTGTGCTTCCGCGTGCTCGATATCCGCGACACAGACGCGGGCTCCTTCACGCACGAACCCCGCCGCAATGGCCGCACCAATGCCGCGCGCGCCACCGGTTACAATCGCCGTCTTTCCGTTCAGCCGCACGCGCCAACTCCACAATCCAACCCTTGGCAAATCTTGCCAAAGCCTGCTGCATTACGCAACAAACTTGGTCAGGCCTGCCGCAAATTGCGGCAGGCTTGCCCTTGCCAAGTCTCATCAATTGCCCGCAGTATGTCCACTAGGGGTGGTTTTTGAATGGCCCAGGTCTTCAACGAAATGCAGGACAAGTCCGGGGCGGTGCGCAGCCCCTACCTGCGGGTTGAGGAATGGCTGAAGACGCTCAAGCGCAAGGACGCCGAGCGGGCGCGGCAGGAAGCCGAGAACCGCTTCCGGCGCCAGGGCATCACCTTCGCGGTCTATGGCGACTCGGAGGCCGCGGAACGGCTGATCCCCTTCGACATCATTCCCCGGGTGTTCGCGGCCTCGGAGTGGCGGCGGCTTTCGGCAGGCATTGAACAGCGGGTGCGGGCCCTCAATGCCTTCATCCATGACATCTACCACCGGCAGGAAATCATCAGGGCGGGACGCGTGCCCGCCGACGTCATCATCCAGAATGCCGCCTTTGTGCCGGAGATGATGGGAGTCAATCCGGCGCGCGGCATCTATGCCCATGTGATCGGCATTGACATCGTGCGTATCGGTGAAAATGAATTCTACGTGCTGGAGGACAATTGCCGCACGCCGTCCGGCGTCTCCTACATGCTGGAAGACCGCGAAACGATGATGCACCTGTTCCCGGAACTGTTCGCCCACCAGCGCGTGGCTCCGGTCGAGAACTACCCAGCCCTGCTGCGCAAGACACTGGAGAGCGTGGCGCCTGCTGCCTCCGAGGGCGAGCCGACCATTGTGGTGCTGACACCGGGCATCCACAATTCGGCGTTCTTCGAGCACGCCTTCCTCGCCGACGAAATGGGGGCCGAACTGTGCGAAGGCGACGACCTGTTCGTGATGGATGGCGCGCTCTACATGCGCACCACACAGGCCCCGAAGCGTGTTGACGTGGTTTACCGGCGCATCGACGACGCCTTCCTCGATCCACTCACCTTCCGGCCTGACTCCGCCATTGGCGTGCCGGGACTCTTCGATCTCTATCGCGCCGGCAAGGTGACGATCGTCAATGCGCCGGGCACCGGCATCGCCGACGACAAGGCCATCTACACCTACATGCCAGACGTGATCGAGTTCTACACCGGCGAAAAACCCCTGCTCAAGAACGTGCCGACGTGGCGCTGTGCCGAAACACAGGCACTGACCTATGTTCTCGAGCATCTGGCTGAACTGGTGGTCAAGGAAGTGCATGGCTCTGGCGGCTACGGCATGCTGGTGGGACCGACCTCTTCGAAAAAGGAGATCGAGACGTTCCGGGCGAAGCTGAAGGCGAACCCGCGCAACTACATTGCCCAGCCCACGCTGGCGCTTTCGGCGGTGCCCACCTACACGGCCTCGGGCGTCGCACCGCGCCATGTTGACCTGCGGCCGTTTGTGTTGTCCGGGGACCGTGTCCGCGTCACGCCGGGTGGCCTCACCCGCGTGGCCCTGAAAAAGGGTTCGCTGGTGGTCAATTCGAGCCAGGGCGGCGGAACCAAGGACACGTGGGTGCTGGAGGACTAATGCTCGGACGCACGGCTGCATCCCTGTTCTGGATGTCCCGCTACATGGAGCGGGCGGAAAACATGGCGCGCCTGCTGGAGGTTGGACACCGCATTTCCCTCATGCCGGGCGCTATCGAAGGGCACCGTGACGAATGGCGTTCGACACTGCTCAGCGCTGCCTGCGAGCATTCCTACTCCCAGAAATACGGCACGATCACGGCCCAGCAGGTCGTGGATTTCCTGATCTTCGACGAGAGCAATCCCTCCAGCATCCGTTCCATCCTGCGCACTGCGCGCAACAACGGCCGGGCGGTGCGCACGGCACTGACACGAGACGTGTGGGAAAGCATCAATTCGACCTGGAACGAGCTTGTGGCGGTGAAGCCGAGCGAACTCACATCCGACCGGCTGCCAGTTTTTCTCGACTGGGTGAAGCAGCGGTCCATGTCGTTTCGCGGCGCGATCCTCGGCACCATGCTGCGCAACGAGAACTATTATTTCAGCCAGCTCGGCAACTTCATTGAACGCGCAGACAACACGGCGCGCATTCTCGATGTCAAATACTTCATTCTCCTGCCCAAGCCATCGGATGTGGGCAGCGATCTGGACATGCACCAGTGGGGACAGATCCTGCGCAGCGTTTCAGCACACCGGGCCTATCGCTGGTTCTACCGCAACAGTGGCTACAAACCATGGCTGGTGGCGGAATTCCTGATCCTGCGCGAGGAAATGCCGCGCTCGCTGCTGTTCAGCACGTCGTGGATCTGCACGGCGCTGGCCGGGCTCGAGAACCTGCACGGGGCGCGCTATGGCGTGCACGGACAGGCTGAAGAGGCACGCGAGCGCCTGCGCAGCGGCCGCATGGAAGACATCTTCCAGAGCGGGCTGCACGAATACCTTCAGAATTTCATCATGGCCAACAACCAGCTGTCGCGCGACATCGGCACGACCTACAATTTTCCTTAGCGGGGCTTACAAATGCGCCTGAGGATACAGCATGCCACCCACTACGCCTATGATGCCGCCCCCTCCTACCTGGTGCAGCGCCTCTACCTGACGCCGTCCGATTTCGAGGGGCAGCGCACGCTGTCCTGGCGCATCTCGGCGCCCGGCATTGCTTCCAGCCTCCGGCATGTCGATGGTTTTGGCAACACGGCGCATCTTGTGACGGTGCGCGGGCACACAGGTCCGCTCAGCATCTCGGCTGAAGGTGAGATAGAGACCACAGACACCGCCGGCCTGGTGCGCGGACTTGCCAGCACCGTGCCGGACGCCGCTTTCCTGAGACAATCCGCTGCCACACAGGTTGACGCGGCGCTTGAGAAATTCCTGCAGTGCTTCGACCGCAGGCAACCACCATTGCAACTGGCCCACCAGATCATGTCGGCCGTGCATGAAGCGGTCACCTATGAGGCCGGGAGCACACACGCCCATACCACGGCGGCGGAGGCCTTCCGGGATGGCCGCGGCGTGTGCCAGGACCATGCCCACATCATGATCGCGCTGGCCCGCCGTATCGGGCTTCCCGCCCGCTATGTGACTGGCTACCTTGTCACGGGCGTTGGCGCGTCGTCGTCAGCGGCCCATGCCTGGACGGAAATCATGGTGGCGGACCTGGGATGGGTGGGGTTCGATGCCGCCAACGGGCAATGCCCGACGGACCACTATGTGCGCATTGCCGCCGGCCTGGATGCCGCTGCCGTGACCCCCGTGCGGGGCTTCCGCCGGGGTGGCGGCGGGGCCGAACAGATGACGGTTGAAGTTCGCGTCGAGATTGCGCAACAGTGAGCCTGACCGCGACTTCCGGAACCTGATTCATGACCTATTGCGTTGGAATGCTGCTCGACAAGGGCCTTGTCATGGCCGCCGACACCCGCACGAACGCGGGTGTGGACAATGTCGGCAAATTCAAGAAACTCTACACGTGGGAATATCCGGGGGACCGAGTCTACGTATTGCTGACGGCAGGCAATCTCGCGGTTACACAGGCGGTCGTCAGCATCCTCAACGAACATGAAGCGCACCCGCCGGAGGCAGGCGACACGCTGAAGACGGCGGCAACCATGTTCCAGGCAGCCCATGTTGTCGGTGATGCGGTGCGCACCGTGAAAGCGCTGGACGCGGCGCACCTCACGTCAAACGGCGAGGCATTCGCGGCGAGCTTCATCTTTGGTGGCCAGATCGGCGGTGAACGGCCACGCCTGTTCAACATCTATGCCGCCGGCAATTTCATCGAAGCGACGCCGGACACGCCTTTCTTCCAGATCGGCGAACACAAATACGGCAAGCCCATTCTCGACCGTGTGGCACGCAGCGACATGGAACTGGGCGAGGCCGCCAAGATGGTGCTGCTCTCCTTCGATTCCACCCTGCGCTCGAACTTGAGCGTGGGATTGCCGATTGATCTTCTGACCTATGAAACGGACGCCCTGAAAGTGGAGCACACCAAGCGCATCGGCCTTGATGATCCCTATTTCAAGATGCTCTCATCGGAATGGTCAAAGGCATTGCGCACGGCCTTTGCGAACATTGAAGCGCTGGACATCTGACGGGAGCGGGCGATGAGCAAGACGATCTATATCCTGAACGGCCCGAACCTGAACCTGCTGGGCAGGCGCCAACCGGAGATTTATGGCCGCGACACGCTGGCCGACGTGGAGCGTCAGTGCCGCGAGGTGGCGGCGGGGCTCACCGTTGACCTGCGCCAGACCAACAGCGAGGCCGAGCTGATCGGCTGGATTCACGAGGCGCGGGACAAGGCCAAGGGCATCATCATCAACCCCGGCGCCTTCACCCACACATCCATTGCCATCCTCGACGCGCTCAACGCCTTCGAGGGTCCGGTTCTGGAGGTGCATGTGAGCAACGTGCACAAGCGCGAGAGCTTCCGGCACCACTCCTATGTCTCGCTCAGGGCCGAAGGCGTGATCGCGGGCTTCGGCGTGGACGGCTACACGCTGGCCATGCGGCGCATGGTGATGCTGGTCAAGTAGCTGAAATCACGTGTTTTTTTGGGTGAATGGCGGAGAGGGAGGGATTCGAACCCCCGGTACCCTTGCGAGTACTTCGCATTTCGAGTGCGACGCGATCGACCACTCTGCCACCTCTCCGCATACCGGGTTGCCCCGTGGTCGTGGCCGGGCTCATAGCTGAGGCTATCGCGCCTGCCAACCCCCTTCTCGCGTGCGTCATGGTGGACAATTTCACTTGGTTGACAGCGGGCCACCCCCTGCCTATGAGGCGATCCCATGTCTTTCTCGACGAAAACCAAAACGGTTTGACGTCATCCCTCGGGCCCCATCCCCCGCGAGGGGTGGCGGCGATGCCTTTTGGCAAGCCGGGCCGCAAAAGCCCCGCGGGGAGCCACACGAAGAAGTCCTCAGGAGATCCCCCATGGGTTACAAGGTTGCAGTCGTCGGAGCCACAGGCAATGTGGGCCGCGAAATGCTCAACATCCTCGCCGAACGCCAGTTCCCGGCTGACGAGGTGCATGCACTGGCCTCGCGCAAGTCGATTGGCGTCGAGGTGAGCTACGGCGACAAGACGCTGAAGTGCAAGGATCTCGAAACCTTTGACTTCTCCAAGGTGGATTTCTGCGTGATGAGTGCCGGCGGTTCTGTTTCGAAGGAATGGTCGCCCCGGATTGGCGCCACGGGCTGCATCGTCATCGACAACTCCTCGGCCTGGCGTTACGACCCCGAGTGCCCTCTGATCGTGCCGGAAGTGAACGCCCATGTGCTGAACGCCTACATGGCGAACAACAACCGCAAGAACATCATCGCCAACCCGAACTGTTCCACGGCGCAGATGGTGGTGGCGCTGAAGCCGCTGCACGACGCTGCCGTGATCAGGCGTGTGGTGGTCTCGACCTACCAGTCGGTGTCGGGCGCGGGCAAGGAAGGTCTGGACGAGTTGTGGAACCAGACGAAGGGCATCTTCGTCACCGATGCGCCGGAGCCCAAGAAGTTCACCAAGCAGATCGCCTTCAACGTCATTCCCCACATCGACGTGTTCCTCGATTCCGGCGACACGAAGGAAGAGTGGAAGATGATGGCCGAGACCAAGAAGATTCTCGACCCCAAGATCAAGGTGACGGCGACCTGTGTGCGCGTGCCGGTGTTTGTGGGCCACTCGGAAGCCATCAACGTCGAATTCGAGAAGCCGCTGTCGGCTGACGAGGCGCGCGACATCCTGCGCGAGGCGCCGGGCTGCATGGTCGTGGACAAGCGCGAGAACGGCGGCTACGTGACGCCTGTGGAGTGCGTGGGCGACTACGCCACCTTCATTTCCCGCATCCGCGAAGACCAGACGATCGAGAACGGCCTCAACATGTGGGTTGTCTCGGACAACCTGCGCAAGGGTGCGGCACTCAATGCCGTGCAGATCGCCGAAGCCATCATCAACCGCGGGCTGATGAAGAAGGCGGCATGAGTTCCTGACGGCAACAGCTAGGTTTCGGGAAGGGCGGAGAAATCCGCCCTTTTTTATTGGAGGATGCCGAGCATTTTCCGCATCTGCAGCGGTTTGCGGGCGATGTCGGCCAGCGTCGTCTTGTCCAGCCGCTTGTAGAAATCCTCCAGCGCATCGGCGAAGAGGAACTTGAGGCCGCAGGCCGGCGCGATCACACAGGTGTTGCTGGCGGCCGCGAAACACTCCACCAGCGGCGATTCCCGTTCCATGTGGCGGATGACGGCGCCTATCCTGATGCGCGAGGCGGGCCGCGCCAGCCGCAGGCCGCCACTCCGCCCCCGCACAGATTGCAGAAATCCGGCCCGCACCAGTTCGTTGGCAATCTTCATGAGGTGATTCCGGGAGATGCCATAGGCAGTTGCAGCATCCGCAATGGTCACGAGCTCGCCTTCCCTGCCTGCGCAGAGGATGAGGAGCCGGAGGGCATAGTCCGTGAAGCTGGTCAGGCGCATGCCTGTCTTTTTCATGCCGGAGCCTCATTGGACCTTGACGATCGTCAAGGCGGCACGGGGACACCGCTCCTAAAAGATGCATATCAAATGAATGTTTCAAAGGAGATGTGACATGTCCATTCTGACCAAGGCCCTTTCCCCCGCCCTGACCCGTCGCGGGCTGCTTGCCGCAGCAACAGTCACTGCCGCGACCGCCGCCTTCGCGCCGGTTGCCCAGGCCTCCACCCAGGAAGCGGTGGATGTCGCCAAGTTGCCGCGCGTGAAGCAGGTCATGGTGGCGCCACCTTTCCTGCCGGAGCATGAACAGGTGGCCAAGGATGGCCCCAAGGTGATCGAAGTCACATTGACCATCGAAGAAAAGAAGATGGTGATTGACGACGAGGGAACCGAACTCTGGGCGCTGACTTTTGGCGGCAGCGTGCCCGGCCCCATGATCGTTGCCCACGAGGGCGACTATGTGGAGGTCACCCTGCAGAACCTGCCCAGCAACATCATGGAACACAACATCGACTTCCATTCCGCCACGGGTGCGCTGGGTGGCGGTGCCCTGACCCATGTGCTTCCCGGCGAACAGGTGGTGCTGCGCTGGAAGGCCACGAAGCCTGGCGTGTTCGTGTACCACTGCGCCCCGGAAGGCATCATGATCCCCTACCATGTGGTGCATGGCATGAATGGTGCCGTGATGGTGCTGCCGCGCGACGGCCTGAAGGATGCCAAGGGCAAGCCATTTGCCTATGACCGCGCCTACTTCATCGGCGAGCAGGACTTCTATGTGCCGCGTGATGAGCAGGGCAACTTCAAGAAGTATGACGTGGCAGGCGAGAACATGTCGGATGCGCTCGACGTCATGCGCACCCTGACGCCGACCCATGTGGTCTTCAATGGTGCCAAGGGTGCGCTGACCGGCGACAATGCCCTCAAGGCCAAGGCGGGTGAAACCGTGCTCTTCATCCATGCCCAGGCCAACCGGGACACGCGGCCCCACCTGATCGGCGGCCATGGTGACAACGTCTGGGAAGGCGGTTCTTTCAATGACGTGCCGGCGACCAATCTGGAAACCTGGTTCATCCGCGGTGGTTCTGCCGGTGCCATGGCCTATACTTTCCAGCAACCCGGCATTTATGCCTACGTCAACCACAACCTGATCGAAGCCGTGATGCTTGGCGCCACCGCGCATGTGGTGGTGGAGGGCGAATGGAATGACGACCTGATGATGCAGGTTGCCAAGCCCGGCCCAATCGCCGCGCAGGGATAGGAGGAGGACCAGATGCTCCGCACCGGAATCAGTCTTGCCCTCATCGCACTTGTTGCCGGAGTCCTCAATTGGGGCACCGGGCCACAGGACCGTGTTGAGCTGGTTCCGGTGATCCTTTCCGGGCAGTCGCTGCGGGTCGCGCCGTTTGAGGTGACTGTCGCCGACTGGTCGGCCTGTGTGGCAGGCGGGGCCTGCGAGGACATTGCCACCAGCGTGGACAACCCCACCACCACGCCCATGACGGGCGTGAACTGGTTTGACATCGCGGCCTACATCACCTGGTACAACAATGCGCATGGCACATCCGTGCGGTTGCCGACGGCTCAGGAATGGCGGGATTTCAGCCGCAAGCCCGCGCCCGTGGCAAGGAAACCCCTGTTTGACGACCCCCGGCTTGCCTGGGCTGCAAACTATGGACAGGAAGAGACACCTCGCGGGCCGGTGCGGGTGCAGGGCAGTTGGCCGAAGACCCGGGACGGCATCGCCGATCTGGATGGCAATGTCTGGGAATGGACCTCCAGCTGTGCTGCCAATGACGCAGGCATTGATGACCCGGCCCATTGCCCTGCCATGACCGTTATGGGGGCGCATGAATCGGTGATCCCGGTATTTGTCCGCGACCCTGCCTCCGGCGGTTGTGCGACGGGCACCCCGCCAACGCATGTCGGCTTCAGACTGGTGGAAGACCAGCACTAACCCCAGAAGCGCCGCAGGGGTGCGGCCTTTGGCAGTTCGCGCGGATAGAGAACGTCCGGCTCTGTTTCATCCAGTTCCCGGGCCCAGCGATGGCCAGCATAGACGGCGGCCTGGATGGTGGCAGGCGCGTTGCAGTCGCCAATCCTGTGCAGCGAGGTGATGTGGCTGGCTTCGCCCTTCCCTTTCAGCGCACGCAGCTTTTCGAAGAGATCATCGTTTGGCAGGCGGGCCGTGACCGTGACCAGGCCGCGGGCCGGAATGCCGCGGGCGGTGCCTGAGAGATGTTCCACAACAGTGAGGGACTCACCGGTGAAGGAGGTGGCACTGACGCGTGTCACGATCGTGATGCCTGCCTTCACGAGCCGCTTGGCAATGGCGGTGGCCTCCAGCGTGTTGACGGCGAAGGCCGAGGGTTGCAGGGCCGATGTGACGTAAGTGGTGACGAGGCCCGCCGCAGCGCAGCGTTCGGCAATGACGCCGCCCAGATAGAAGTGGTCATCGTCCCAGACAGTCACAGGGCCCTCGGGCAGGCGTCCAGCAAAAATGTCATCGGGTGTCAGCACGGCAGGGTGATCGAAACCGGGAAGGGCGTGGCCGCTGTCACGCCCCACGCCATCACGCCGCCAGGTGGCTCCGGTGGCGATCACCACATGTTCGGCGCCGAAACCCGCCACATCTTCTCCGTTGAGCCTGCTGTCCCGGTAGACCGTGACATTGGGCAGGCGCTGCAATTGCCCCACGCGCCAGTCGCGCACGCGGATCCAGGCGGCAAGTCCGGGAAGCTTCGACTCCTTCACAACGCGGCCACCCAGTTCCGTTCCGGCTTCGGCCAGATGCACATCATAGCCTCGCCGCGCTGCCGTGAGGGCCGCTTCCAGACCGGCGGGGCCAGCCCCCACCACCAGCACCTGATTGCCCTTGCCCTTTGCGGCAACGCGTTCGGGATGCCAGCCGCGCCGCCATTCCTCGCCCATTGTGGGATTCTGGGTGCAGCGCAGGTTGGTCATGGTGAAGTCTGAGGTAACGCACATGTTGCAGCCGATGCACTCGCGAATGTCATCGAGGCGTCCCTCCTCGATCTTCTTCGGCAGGAAGGGATCGGCGATGGAGGGGCGGGCCGCGCCGATGAAATCCAGAACACCGCCCTTGACCAGCGAGACCATGCGGTCCGGCGAAGTGTAGCGGCCGACGCCGACTACAGGCTTCGTCGTCACCTGCTTCACAAAGCGGGTGTAGTCCTCTTGAAAGCCTTCGCCGCTGAAGCGCGAGGTGGCGCTGTCATTGGCCCAGGAGGAGATGTTGACATCCCAGAGGTCCGGCAGTTCCGCCAGCATGGCGATCACGTCGCGGCCTTCGCCCGCCGAGGTGATGCCCGCATCGCCCAGCAGTTCTTCCACCGCGATGCGCACCGCCACGCCGCAGGTGCCGCCCACGGCGTCCTTGGTGTCCTCGATCAGTTCGCGCAGCAGTCGGGCGCGGTTTTCGAGAGAGCCGCCATATTCGTCGGTCCGGTCGTTCATGCGGCGATTGAGGAAGTGCATGGGAATGCCAAGTTCATGGCCGGCATAGACATAGACAATGTCAAATCCTGCGTGCTTCGCCCTGAGCGCCGCATCCCGGTGCCAGCGGCGCAATGCCCGGATGTCTTCCTTGTCCATACGGCGGGCCTGCACCGGATCGTACATGGTGACAGGGCGGTGTGACGGGCCGATGGGCACCTCCCGGCTGCCGCGATTGGCGGCCGAGGGTCCGTGGTGCATGATTTCGATGGCGGCGAGCGAGCCGTGGAAATGGACGGCCTCCGCCATGAGGGCGAGGGCGGGAATGTCGGCATCACTCCACAGGCGGCCTTCGTGATAGGGTTCGCAATCGCCGGAGGGGTGGATTTCCACCTCCTCCGTGGTGACCACGGCCCAGCCGCCTTCCGCCTTGATGCCGCGCAGTTCCGCCAAAGCCTGGGGCTGGGTCCAGCCGAGGCCATTGCAGTGGGCGACCTGAAAGAAGCGGTTGCGGGCGGTCACGGGTCCGATGCGGACCGGTTCAAAAAGGATGTCGTAGCGGGGATCGCGGGTCATACCCGGATATAGCCCGGACCGGATAGGAATTAAAGGGGCAGGGTGTCTCACCTGCCCCTTTGGCGATTCACCAGCGTGAGTTTACGACTTTGGCAGGAGAACCTTGTCGATCACGTGGATGACGCCGTTGGACTGCTTGACGTCGGCAATGGTGACGGTGGCAGCGTTACCGTTCTCATCGACGATGTTGACCTTGTCGCCATTGAGCTTGGCGGTGAGCTCGCAGCCGCCCACCGTCTTGATCTTCGCCATGCCGGAACCGTCGGCGATCATCTTGCCCACATCAGCGGCCATGGCGGCAGCGGGCACCACATGGCAGGTGAGGATTCTGGTGAGCTGGTCCTTGCTCTCGGGCTTGAGCAGGGTGTCAACCGTGCCTGCCGGAAGCGCGTCAAAAGCGGCATTCACGGGCGCAAACACCGTGAAGGGACCGGCACCCTGCAGGGTTTCCACAAGACCTGCGGCCTTCACCGCGGCGACGAGCGTGGTGTGGTCCTTCGAGTTCACGGCGTTGTCGACGATGTTCTTGTCCGGAAACATTTCGGCACCACCGACCATGGGGTTCATGGCGTAGGCGGAGGTTGCGATGAGGCCAGCGGCGAGCGTGGCAAGAATCGGCTTGCGCATTTGAAGTTCTCCCTTGTGTGTGTCCAGCCACTGCGGCGTGCAGCGCGCTGTGTCAGGATAAACGCGGGACACGCCATGGCGGATGATGAAAAATCGGAAAGGTCACGGCCTCGTGAAATGATGTCAGGGCGGCGCGTTCAGGAGCCCTCAGGCGCGGGCGAGGCCGATGACCTGGCCGGTCTTGTCCTTCTGCAGGACAGCGATGCAACTGGTGCAGTCGGCGGGGACGACCGCGTCACGCATCCACGCGCCGTGGTACTCTTCGCCCTTCCACAGGGCGGCAGGCACCATGTTGCGGACAACATTGTGGTTGGTGACGGTCTTGCCCGCATTCTCTCCGCGCCCGATGACGGCCTTCACCTGCGGCGCGATGGCCATGAGCCAGAGGGTGGCTTCGCCGGTGAAGGCTTGCGCGGGGATTGTGACCTTCACTTCCCTGTCCGTCACGGCGAGCGAGAGTGAAGCCTTCAACCCCTCCTCCCGGCATTCGGCAATGAACTTACGCACCTCGGCGGATTTGCTGCCGACGGCGTGGTAGTGGCCGTTCATCACCATCTGCGGGGTGTAGACTTCCATGTCGCCGCGCGACTTGCCGTAGTCGAACTGGCGCTTGGAGAACTCCGGCTTGGCGAGCGTGTCGCTCCAGCCGAGATAATCCCAGTAGTCGACGTTGAGGGAGACCACGTAGTTCAGGGGATCACTGGCGAGTTCGCCCGCAAAGGCATCGGCAGGCGGACAGGAGGAGCAGCCCTGGCTGGTGAACAGTTCGATGAGCACCGGCGTGCCCGCGGATTCCGCCCGGGGCCCGCGCGGCAGCATGGTGGTCCCGGCCATGAGAGCCAGGGCAGCGCGGCGCGAGAGGGCGGCGGTCGTTGTCATGAGCGGTGTTATGGGCAATGGCCTGCACACATGCCAATCACAGTGGGGTGACCGGCAAGGGCAGCCGCCGCGTATGCGGCAGGATGCTCAGGCGGTTCTCCGGGCATTTGCCGTTCAGCACAAGCCAGGACGAGTTGTTGAGACTCATGCCGCAACGCATGGGCTGGCCACGGATGCAGGCGACTTCACCCTGGGCGTAAAGGCGGTCACCGGCGATGCACTTGCAGTTGTGGGCCTCGCGGATGGCTGAGCCGAGAGCCGGGCGCAGCGCGGCAGCGGACAACGAGGCCGCGAGAAGGGCGGTTATGGCAGTCCTGGAAAGTGAGGCGAGGCATGGGAAGGCGCGCATGGCATTTCCTCCGGTGATGCGGGGGAGATCATCGCATGATCGGGGTTCGCGCGCCATGGGCCGGTGCGAGGGGCGCCCTCACCCCTGGCCATCGCTTGGCGATGGCGGCGGTCCTCTCCCGCATTCCCCCATTTCCGTCATCGCGTGCAAAGCCCCGAACCGCGCAGGATGCGCGGTGAGCCTGCCGTGAGGCAGGTTTGGGCTGCGACACGGGACCGGGCTATGGTTCAGCACACGCCGAAGCCACAGCCCCGCCCCGGCCTGCGCCGTGGTGACGGATGTCTGGGTGTGGGCTTCACGGTGGCATGGGGAGATGAGGAAAAATTGGAGGGACTGTTTCCGTACGGGCCTGTCGCCTGCATGCAGTTGAAAAAGTGGTGGAGTGTGTTCGGCA
>ERZ1645187.799-NODE-799-length-30875-cov-13.712427_pt1 | contig 30875 bp, 23 predicted proteins | sample MGYA00575352_ERZ1645187 | MGnify/ENA primary metagenome ERZ1645187 (study PRJEB40837, sample SAMN11349314) | freshwater sediment metagenome | isolation source: river sediment | host: Sediment | place: India: Wazaribad , New Delhi | collected 2017-02-21 ... | reverse complement strand
AAAAGATGCAGTAACTGTACGTATATTGCAATCTGTAACAGAGATAAAAAGAATTCCACATTTTTTTAGTCTTGCTTATGCGTGCTTCTTCGTATATTTGCTTGAATAAACGCATCTAAATAAAACATCACGAAGTATGAACCAGCAGCCTAAATTCAATATCCTGATCGTTGACGACAGGCCTGAAAACCTTCTTACACTCGAAGGAATACTCGAAAACGAAGAACTTAACATCTTGAAAGCCCATTCAGGCAACGAAGCTTTGAGCATTATGCTCGAGCACAATGTTTCACTTGTATTGATGGACGTTCAAATGCCCGGAATGGATGGTTTTGAAGTGGCTGAGATCATGCGAAGTACTGACAGAACAAAATACATCCCGATTATCTTTGTTACTGCAATCAGCAAGCAGCGACAACATATCTTCAGAGGATACGAAACAGGTGCGGTTGACTATCTGTATAAACCACTTGATTTGGAGATACTTCAAAGCAAGATCAAAGCATTTATTGATTTTTTCCAACACAAAAATAAGTTGGAAGAAACAACGCGAAAACTCGAAAAAACCGTCAACGAGCTCCATCAGGCCAAACTTATTGCTGAAGAAGCAACAGCCGCTAAAAGTGCTTTCCTGGCCACAATGAGCCACGAAATACGAACCCCCCTGAACGGTATCATTGGTTTGGCCGACCTCGGTTTAATGGATGAAGCATTATTGGCAAACCAGCGCGAACGCCTGCTCGACATTAAGACCTCGGGCGAATCACTGCTCGAGATCATCAACGAAATTCTCGACATCTCGAAGATCGAAGCCGACAAACTTGAGTTGGAAGAGATCGAGTTTAGTATCCGCGAAGTTCTCGAGAAGATTGTCAATTTATTGTCAGTCAAAGTTTTTCAGGAAAAACTCGAATTTGTTTGTGAAATATCACCCAATCTGCCCGACATCCTCATTGGCGATCCGCTGCGTATCAGACAAATTCTAATCAACCTGATCAGCAATGCTGTCAAATTCACCGAAGAAGGCACCGTGGGCATTCATGTGAAAATGCTTGACCACATCGAAGAGCAGGTGAGTATTGAATTTTCAGTTGAAGACACCGGCATCGGAATACCCAAAGACAAGATTAGCAGGCTGTTTCAATCCTACCAGCAAGTTGACACCTCGACCACACGCACACATGGCGGCACCGGCCTTGGCCTCACGATTTCGCAAAAGCTCGTAAATCTGATGGGCGGCGTTATCAAGGTTGAGAGCAACCTGGGCGAAGGAAGTAAGTTTTACTTCAGGCTCAATATGATGACAGGCGATCAGCGTGAAAACCCATGGGAATTGAAACTTAGCAAACCAAACAACGAATACAACATCCTGGTGATTGACGACCATCCAAAGTCGAACAGCGTTATTTCTAACATACTGAAGCAATGGGATATTCGTCACACCTTTACACAAGAATGCAGCAGTTGTTTTGAACTTCTCAAAAACGAAGATTTCGACCTGATCCTTATTGATTACTATCTCAGCTCGATGAATGGGTTTCAGATTGCAGAAAAAATCCGCACAGAATTAGGTCGAAAAAAACTCCCGGATATCATTTTGCTTTCGCCTAGCAAAGCAAGCATCGAAATACTTAAAATAAAAAATGCAGAAAAGTATGAGTTTTTAACCAAACCGCTACTGCAAACCAATATGAAAAGACTGCTTGTAAGTAAATACGGTGAAGGCAGCCAGTCAGCACGTGTGAAAACTGAAATACAAGAGGTATTCACTGCTGATACCGGCAGAAAGCTTAATATTCTTGTTGCGGAAGATCAAATCATCAACAGGAAAATCGTGATTCAGCTACTCGAAAAGAAAGGCTGGCTGGTGAAGGCAGTCGAGAATGGTAAAATAGCCTATGAAGTTGCATCAACCCAACGCTTCGACATCATTCTTATGGACGTTCAAATGCCTGAGATGGACGGTTTCGACGCAACAAGAAATATCAGAATAGCCGAAAAAGGCAAATCCTATCATACGCCCATTGTTGCAATGACAGCTCATGCCATGGTTGGCGACAAAGAAAAATGTCTCGCCGCCGGCATGGATTATTACATCACGAAACCGGTAAATCCGGTTGAATTGTACGAAACAATTGAGCGCTTTACGCTCAATCAAAACAATCTTCATTAGACCGCTATCAAAGTGAAAGGCATATTCTTTTTTTTCGCCTCCACAGCGACTGCACCGGAAGGGAAATTCAATCCGGCAATATTGTACTAATTTACTTTTGAAATCAGATGGATAATATTGATTATAACAAAGCCTCAACCTGGGAAAAACTAAAATACTCACTGCGCTCATGGCGATACATTGGTGTCGGAAAATCACTTCTTATTTGGTTTCTGACCATTTCGATTGTTCCGTTGGCAACCATTAGCTTTATCAATTTTTTGAATGCTTATCACGGACTGACAATTGTGGCAGAAAAGTCGTTGCAGACTACCAGCCAGCTTCGCGAAGAATATATTAACACTTTCTTTGCAGAAATTGTTGATTTTCTGGATTTTAATACCGGACAAAAATCTGATCAGCAGTTTATCACCAGGCTCGATTCGATGTCGGTTGCCTACCAGGGCGATTTTGGCAAGTTTTACCAATCAACAGCCTACAAAGAAAGCACTGCTGAACATCGCGATGAATTTAAAAACCTGGCGAGCCGCAACGGATATTACGACATTTATTATATCAATGCCAAAGGCAACATCCTTTTCAGTCTCCGCGAGGAGTCTGATTTGGGAATGAACCTCTTCACGGGCTCATTGCGTTTGACCAGATTTGCCACATTGGTCAGAAATGTGATTGAAACAGGTAAAACCGGGTTTTCTGATCTTGAGTTTTACGAACCTTCCTACAATAAGCTCTCAGGTTTTTTTGCAAGTGCTGTTCGCAACGAGAACAATCAAGTTATCGGCGTTATTGCCCTTCAGGTTACGATGGATCGTATCAACCAGATCATCAGCCAGGAAGCAGGTTATGGGGAAACAGGACAGGCTTATCTTGTTGGTGAAGACCAGCTTCTGCGTTCCTCATTACGATTTAAGGGAAATAGCCAGATACTTTCAACAGAAGTTAAAAATCAGAAAATAAAAGATTGGCTCTTTACCCTCCAAAACCGAAACAATCCACAGGCTCTAAAAGACAAAGAGCTCGAAAACGAAAAAGTTTCGACCTATGACAGCGACCTCGAAGGGAAGTATGTTTTGGGAATTTTCAGGCATCTCGATTTATTGGAGAAATTGGGTGTTCGCTGGGTATTGGTTGAAGAAATTGAACACAGCGAAGCTTTTGCATACGCACGTAAACTCTCTGATATCGTTAAGATTACCTTTATAATCACCATCATTCTTGTTTTTCTGATGTCCATCCTTGTAACAAGATGGTTCGTAAACCCCATCAAGCAACTGTCATCATGGGCAAAAGAAGTTGCAGAAGGCCAGCTCGATTATAAAAATATTAAAGCACCTGCCAACGAAATCGGCGAAATGGTCACGACATTCAATAAACTTGTGACAGCTTTACAGAAGTATGCCGAAGTTGCCAAACACATGGCCATTGGTGATTATACCGAAAAAGTGGAAGTGCGTAGCCAAAACGATATTCTCGGAACTTCGATGAACGAGATGGTTGAAAGCTTCAGGCAGGTTGTAACCCAGGCAAACCGCATCGCTCAGGGTGATTACAGCGTAAATGTTGTGCCGAGGAGTGACAAAGACACACTGAATATTTCGCTCTTCGGGATGACCCGCACCTTGCAGCAAAACGAGCTGGAAAGCAAAAACCAGGATTGGCTAAAAACCGGTATCAACCTCCTGGATGCTGAAATCAGTGGCATTTCACGCGTGGATTTGTTAACAAAAAAAGTTTTGGATTTCCTTGCCTCCTACACCTCTTCCCTTGCAGGCCAAGTGTATGTGCTTGAGGAAAACGAAAACCAGCTGCGTTTGCAATCCAGCTATGGTGAGTTGGTGCAGCAAGACGCAAGCCCGGTTATTATTGACATCGGCAACGGCCTAATCGGTCAGGTGGCAGCTTCGCACAAAACCACTCTCATTTCGGGCAACGAACAAACACTCTCCGTTCATTTGGGAACCTACACCATCGAAGCCCGCGAATGCATTGTTTTCCCACTTGTGCATGAAGGAAAAATGATGGGGGTCGTTGAACTTCTTTCAACAAATGCCTTCGACGAGATTAAAAAGACGTTCTTCAGCCTTGCCGCAGTAAATATTGCCATAGCACTTCGTACGGCACAGGCTGCAGAAAGGGTGCGAGAACTCCTCAGACAAACACAGGAGCAAGCCAACGAACTTGCTGTGCAGCAGGAAGAGCTGCGCCAAGCCAACGAGGAACTTCAAGAGCAAACCGCAGCTTTGCGTGTTTCGGAGGAAAACCTTCAGGCACAGCAAGAAGAGCTTAAAGTAACGAACGAAGAGCTTGAGGAACGCACAAAAGCACTTGAAATACAACGCGATGCAATACGTGAGAAAAACATCGAACTGGAAGTAGCCCGCAAGGAAATTGAAGTAAAAGCAAAAGATCTTGAGCAGGCCTCAAGGTATAAGTCTGAGTTTTTAGCCAATATGTCACACGAACTCCGCACCCCGCTCAACAGCATCCTCGTTCTGTCACAGCTATTGGCCGAAAATAAAAAACAGCATCTCGATCCTAAAGAGCTTGAGTATGCAAAAACCATCAACAGCTCCGGCTCCGACCTGCTTGAGCTTATCAATGAGATTCTTGACTTGAGCAAGGTTGAATCAGGAAAAATCGAGCTTTTTATCGAATCGCTTTATCTTGAGGACGTTTCAGCCTTTGTTCGAAAAAACTTTGGGCCTTTGGCTGACAAGAAAGGACTTGAATTATTTGTGAACATCAGCAAAAACCTCCCCGAATTTATAAAGACTGATAGCCAACGGGTATTTCAGATTCTTAAAAATTTATATTCCAACGCTTTAAAGTTCACACATAAAGGAAGTGTTACCTTAAACATCTATAAGCCGAAAGCAGAAAATGCAGAAGAAATAGCGCAAAACCTGATTGCGCTTGCCGTAAAAGACACAGGTATCGGTATTCCGCCTGAAAAACTGGAGCTCATATTCAACGCTTTCACACAGGCTGATGGAACAACAAGCCGAAAATACGGCGGAACGGGACTAGGCTTGAGCATTTCAAAAGCATTCAGCGAGCTTCTTGGCGGCAGAATCACTGTTGAAAGCCACGAGGGTGAAGGAACAGTCTTTACGCTGTTTCTGCCTTTCGATGCAGAAAAAAACGAGATAAATTGGTCGGCTGTACAGGAAAATTATCCCGAACCTGCTGAAGCAAAAACCCTTTCCGAAGATAAAGCAGTGATGATTGAAAAAACTGAGGAAGTTCGTGATGACAGGCACCAGATTTCCGAAGGTGACAAAGTTTTGCTGGTGATTGAGGACGACCCAAACTTCGCAGCCCTCATCAAGGACATGGCCAACGAACATCATTTTAAGTGTTTAATAGCCGGTGATGGCGAAGCCGGATTGCATTATGCCGACTATTATCTTCCAAGCGCTATTATCCTCGATATCGGATTGCCGGGCATTGATGGCTATGAGGTGATGGACCGTCTCAAAAAAAACAGTCGTACCAGACATATTCCTGTGCACTTTGTTTCGGCCTCGGACAAGAGTCTTGACAGCTTAAAACAGGGGGCAATAGGTTATCTTCGCAAACCTGTGACAAAAGAATCACTGGAATCGGCCCTTAACAAACTGGAAACCCTTGTTCTGGAACACTCTCGAAAGCTTTTAATTGTTGAGGATGAAGATATTACACGAAAAAGCATAGAAAGCCTGATGGCATCAGACGATGTAACGATCAAAGCCGTGGGATCGGGCGAAGCCGCCTGGGAGCTGCTCCAGAACGAGACCTTTGATTGCATGATCCTCGACCTGGGACTGCAGGGTATGAGTGGATTTGAGCTGCTCGAAAACATCAAAAAAAGCGCGAAGATGCAGGAATTGCCGGTGATTATTTACACGGCCCACGAATTGTCACAGGAAGAAAATTTTAAGCTGCAACGGTTTGCCGACAGCATAATCCTCAAAGGAGCAAGATCCTTTGAAAGATTGCTTTCCGAGTCAACGCTCTTTCTTCATCAGGTAGAGTCTAAACTGTCAAAAAATAAACAGGAGATGCTCAAAAAGATTTTGCCCCGCGAAGATATACTCGAGGGTAAAACCTTGCTGATCGTTGACGATGATATGCGAAATGTATTTGCCCTCACCAGCTTTCTTGATCAATACAACATGAAGATTCTGATTGCCAGAAACGGCAGGGACGGGATCGAAAAACTCAATGCCAATCCCGGAACCGACCTGGTGTTGATGGATATTATGATGCCAGAGATGGACGGTTACGAAGCAATGAAACTGATCAGGAAAGACCAGCGTTTTTCAAAACTACCCATCATCGCCCTCACAGCCAAAGCCATGAAAGATGACAGAGAAAAATGCATTTCAGCCGGCGCGAATGAATACCTCACCAAACCTTTCGACACCACAAAACTACTTTCACTGCTAAGGGTTTGGCTCTATTGAAAACGGGACTACCATGAATGATCAGGCCTCACATCTGTTGCAATTGCAGGATCTCGAAATTGATCTCTTTTTAGAGGCCATATTCAGGCATTACGGCTACGACTTCAGAAACTACAACCGGGCACATGTTAAGCGCAGAATTATTCACAGGCAGCAGACCCTTGGACTTTCAAGTGTGAGCGAGCTACAACACCGCGTGCTGCATGAAAAAGATTTTATTGAGCATATTCTCAGGGACTTATCAATAAATGTCACTGAAATGTACCGCGATCCGGCCTTTTATCTCGCCATGCGCAAAGAGGTTTTTCCACTGCTCCGCACCTGGCCTTATATCAAGATTTGGCATGCTGGCTGCTCAACGGGCGAAGAGGTGTACTCCTTCGCAATCATGTTGAAAGAAGAAGGTCTGTATGACCGCTGTCAAATCTATGCAACAGACTTTAATCCACTCGTGATCGAAACTGCCAAAAAAGGTATTTACCCGATCAGTCATATCAAGGATTATACATATAACTACCAGCAGGCAGGCGGATTACAATCATTTTCTGATTACTATATCGCCAAATACAGCTCAGCATTACTTGACCAAAGCCTTAAACAAAATATTGTTTTTGCAGAGCACAACCTCGTTACAGACAGCATTTTTGCTGAAGTACAACTTATTTTGTGCCGAAACGTACTGATATATTTCAACAAAGAACTTCAGAACAAAGTTGTGCAGATTTTTAAGGACAGCCTTGTCAAAGGTGGCTTTTTGGGCTTGGGTTCAAAGGAAAATCTGATGTTTACAGATGTTTACGAGGCTTTTGAGGTTGTTGACCCGAAGGAGAAAATCTATAAGAAAAAGCATCAATTATAGTATTAATGAAAGCGAAGGGCTTTAAAAATTATCAGGCAGTGGTTATAGGCACTTCAGCAGGCGGATTAAAAGCCTTGAAAGTGATTCTTGAAAATTTACCCGACAGTTTTTACCTTCCCATCATTATCGTTCAGCATCTTAATCCGCAGTCGGATGGGTTTTTGGCGCAATACCTCAACCAACATTCAAGTCTGAACGTAAAAGAAGCCGAATCGGGCGAGCCGATCGTTCAAAAACATGTATATATTGCACCAGCAAATTATCATCTCTTGGTCGAAAAAAACAGATCATTGAGTTTAACTGTTTCAGAAAAGGTGAATTATGCCAGGCCATCAATTGACCTGCTTTTCGAAAGTGCAGCAGAAGTATTCCTCAACGCTTTGATTGGAATTCTGCTCACAGGCGCAAATGATGACGGCAGTCGCGGAATAGCGAAAATCAAACACTTTGGTGGATTAACAATAGCCCAGAATCCGGAAAGCGCCGAGGTAAATATGATGCCTGTTTCAGCAATAAAAACCGGGAAAGTAGATATTGTGCTTCATCTCGAAGAAATACCGGCCATGCTTGCCTCACTCTGCAAAAGCTAATGTTTTGGCAGGCAAAGGTCAATCAGAACCGGAAGATGATCGCTGTAACCACCAATATAAGTAGGCCCGGAGTAGGTTCGTAACAGTTTCTTTCCAAGATACCGTTCATCTTCAGTCAGAAGAAAATCAGGCGCAAATATTCTAGCACTCCCGGCACAAAATGTCGTAGCCGAATCTTGATTCAGAAGCGAGCCTGATATAATAAACTGATCAAAAATCTGCCAATCATGGCCATGTTTGAGTGTTCCCTCAAAGCCAAGCAAAGCTGAAGGAAAAAACAATTGGATCAACGAGCTGTCGGAAAGAGCTGTCTCAGGAGCATGTGCCTTGAGAATCTTCATCAGGCTTTCATCAGCCGGTGTATCGTTAAAATCACCCATCATGATAGCTTTGGCACCTTTATGCGCCATGGCAAGCGAGTCAAAATGAAGGCGCAACGTTTTGGCAGCAAGAAAACGCTTTTCAACCGATTCAAGCTGTCCGCCGTAGCGCGAGGGCCAGTGGTTAACATAAAAATAAAGCGTATCGCCCAATTTGGTTTCAAAGGCAGCAAACAGAATATCACGTGTCAGAAAACCGGCATCAGAAGGATCGCGCACAGCGATAGGGCTGCTGCTGAGCAGCGTAAGCAAATCAGCGCGGTAAAGCATGCCCACATCAATCCCGCGACGATCAGGTGATTCATAGTGGACAATTTTGTAGTGCATTGCTTTGAGCGGAGTTGATAAAACCAGGTCCCTGAGAACCTTCTCATTCTCAAGCTCACATAATCCAAGAAGAGCCGGGGCATTGCCTTTTCCTGCAGCGATGATCGTTTTAAACAGGTTGTTTTTCTTCAACAGATACCTCTTCAAGTTCCAGTGTTGCTCACCATCCGGCGTAAAAGCGTTGTAACTTCGGCTCGAATCAACTTCTGTATCAAAGAAATTCTCGGCATTGTAGAACATTATTCGAAGAGGCTGCTGTGCTTTTGCAGCAAATGATAAGCTGAGGGCCAGACAAACTGACAAGTAAAGATTCTTCATTGAAATTCAAAAATAATGAATTTACCGGATAACGTTCGCAATAATACTTATTTGTTTTAACTTTGGCCGATATAAGATAACTTTTGTTTGAAAACAAAAATTCTTTTATTGGGATTTTTCCATTTTTTAGACACAAGGATTTTTTTTTATTATTATGTAACTGATTATTAATTATCTAAAAAAAAACAATTATTTTTTTTATCAAAAACCTATGCGTTTTTAACATTTTCAAACACTAATGTATAGAGAGATGCAAACATATGGTGACGATCAAATCATAGAAGGCATTAGAAAGGCTGATCCAATTGTTCTTGAGTTTGTTTACAATAATTATTTTAATGCCATCAGGGCAATTGTAAAGAAGCAATCAAGAAATAATGATGACGCCTGGGATGTTTTTCAAGACACTATCAATTATTTGATTGACATCATTCAGAAAGAAGATAAAGACTTTTCATTGAATGAGGCATCTTTCAGCACGTTCTTTATTGGAATTGGAAAACGAATCTGGATTGACAGGCTGAGAAAAAGTGGAAGGTATGTTCTGATGAAGAATGTACCTGATACAGATTTTTCAGAACCAGCGCTAACAGAGGTGCTGGATTCGCAGGATGTTGAAACAAATGCCTTGCTGAGAATTTACCGAAAGCACCTCGACAACCTGCATCCCGACTGCAAATACCTGATCACAATGCTTATGAATGAGAAAGACGGGGCATTTATGGCCAAAAAACTGCAGTTAAAATCAACCCAGGTTCTTTATAACAAAAAACGTAGTTGTATTAAGAAACTAATTCGTTTTGTAATTAATGATCCTGAATACATAAATATAAAACAGCATGGAAAATCTCGAGAAAATTGAGAAATACCTTAAAGGTGAATTAGATGATGATGATTTGTGGGAATTTAAAAAATCTCTGCACAACGACCCGCAGCTTGCACTTGAAGTTGAGGCAATGCGCGATATGGACGTTTTGCAGTCACAATCATTAAAAATAGATGTAATGGACAAACTGCAGGCTATACACGCCAGGAAAAATCGGGCACAAAGATTTCTCGGACTGCCGGTTCGCAATGCAGTTGCTGCTGCACTTCTCATACTTGCCACGATTGGTGGCGGTTTGCTGCTTACCCAGCAAGGCCGGCACAACCAACAGCTTTTTGAGCAGTATTATTCACTTGAAAGCGGCGCCTTCGGACTCAGATCAGGAAACACAACGCTGGAAAAGAGTCTGGAGCAAGGCCTTCAATTCTACGAACTCGGCGATTATAAGTCGGCAATAAGCCTTTTTGATTTGTCTCCGGACAACCTCATGGCCAGACTTTACAAAGGCATCTCTTACATGGAGTTGGGTCAGTTTGACAAAGCGTCCAATGAATTTTCAGTGATCTTGTCCGACAACGACAACCTGTTTTTAGATCAGGCCCGCTGGTATCTGGCACTTTCATACCTGAAAACCGGAAATATTGCAGATGCTAAATCACATCTGGCAGTGATTGCTTCAGACAGGAGCGTTTATAAAACCAGGGCTCAAAAATTAATCAATGAATTGGAAAACAAATAGATAAGGGGAGTAAATATTTCCTGCTCTTTCTGATTTCCAATAATTTCATAGATTGCAGTATTTTCCCCACTCAGGGTGCAGTATCCGAAATCGGGTACTGCATTTTTTTGTCCCCACCTCCATCAACCCAGAGTCATCAAATCACTACATTTGGGTATAGTTTATAAACTTTCATCATAGTATTTTTGTTGGTTGCCACAATCAATTTATTTTGATCCGGCAAATGAAAATTTAAATATCCAACATTTAACGATGACTTATCTCTCCGAGTTAAAAGAAGGCGAAAAAGGGACAATCCTCAAGGTGAAAGGCCGTGGAGCTTTTCGCAAAAGAATAATCGAGATGGGGTTTGTGCCGGGAAAACAGGTCATCGTTGTAAAACACGCCCCATTACGCGATCCTATTGAATACAATGTGATGGGTTATGAAGTATCGCTGCGCCGTGCAGAGGCATCACTGATCGAAGTTTATATGGGAGATGAAATTTCGAACCAGAGCAATGTTCATTTTCATGGAGTACAGGCATTGGAGCAGGCATTGCAGCTTAGACCGATTTCTGATAAAAAAGTGATCTCGGTGGCGCTCGTCGGAAATCCCAATTCAGGGAAAACCACCCTTTTCAATGTTGCATCCAACTCACGCGAAAGAGTTGCAAACTACAGCGGGGTAACGGTTGAGGCTAAATCAGCATTGTTTCATTATTCCAACTATACGTTCAGGCTCACCGATTTGCCCGGAACATACAGCATCAGCAGCTACACGCCTGAAGAATTATTTGTCAGAAACTTCATCTTCAACGAACTGCCCGATATAGTCCTGAACGTGGTTGACGGATCGAATCTTGAACGAAATCTTTACCTCACCACCCAGCTGATTGATATGGACATCAAAGTCGTTATGGCATTGAATATGTTTGATGAGCTGGAAGCAAAAGGCGCCAAATTTGACTACACCGAACTTGGAAAACTTATCGGCATCCCTGTTGTTCCAACGGTTGGCTCAAAAAACAAGGGAATAGATGCGCTCTTCGACAGGATTATTGCTGTTTATGAAGACCGTGATCCGGATATCAGGCACGTTCATATCAATTATGGTCCGGAGATCGAGAAGTCTATCGTAAAAATTCAAAACCTGGTCAAAACAGCTTGTAACGAAGGCATTATCAATGTGATTTCGCCAAGATATCTTGCCATAAAACTTCTCGAGGGCGACAAGGAAGAAAGCGCGAGGATTGATCAGTGCCACAACAACAAATCCATTCAAAAAGTCGTGCGCGGCGAGATGGTTCAAATCGAAAAGATTTTCAGAGACGACACCGAAACGGTGATAACCGACGCAAAGTATGGTTTCATCGAAGGAGCGTTGAAAGAAACCTATCAGGAAGCTGTGAAGGAAAAGAAAACGAAGAGCAGACGCATTGATCGAATTCTTACAAATCAATACCTGAGTTATCCAATCTTTCTGCTGGTTATTTGGGGAATGTTTCAGGCCACTTTCATACTTGGCGATTATCCAATGCAGTGGATAGAAAGCCTTGTTGGCTGGATAGGAGTTCAAACCAGCACCATCTTACCTTCAGGGATACTTCACGACATGGTTGTGGATGGTATCATTGGCGGTGTTGGCGGTGTGATTGTTTTTTTGCCAAACATTCTTATCCTCTTCTTTTTTCTAAGTCTGCTCGAAACAACGGGTTATATGGCACGGGTTGCTTTTATTGTTGATAAACTCATGCACAGGGTTGGACTTCACGGGCGCTCATTTATACCGCTTCTGATGGGTTTCGGTTGCAATGTACCCGCAATCATGGCAACGAGAACAATCGAAAACAAAAACGACCGTCTCATCACCATGATGATTATACCATTCATGTCATGCAGCGCGCGTTATCCTGTTTACGTATTGGTAATCAGCGCATTCTTCACCGACTTTCGCGGCACTTTATTGTTTGGAATTTATTTGCTGGGAATAGCTTTTGCTGCTTTGCTGGCATGGGTTTTCAAGAAAGTACTTTTCAAAACAGCAGAGATGCCATTTGTTATGGAACTCCCACCCTACCGAATGCCTACCGGCAAGGCCATCTGGAGACAAACCTGGTTCAAGGGAGCGCAGTATCTCAAAAAAATGGGTACAATCATCCTTTTGGCCTCGCTTATTATCTGGGTATTGGGATATTTTCCCCGGGGCAAGCACATTGATGTAGCCATTGATAAAGAGATTGCCACGCTGGTTGGTTCATTGGAGATGACAGCTGCTCATGCCGACACAGCGCACACAGCGGCAATTCAGGCATTGGAGATGAAGCGTAAACAGCAAAAACAAGAATATTCCATGATAGGCCGAATCGGTCATTTTATCGAACCGGTGATCCAACCCCTGGGCTTTGACTGGAAGATGGGTGTGAGCCTGCTGGCAGGTTCGGCTGCAAAAGAGATTGTGATTTCAACGATGGGAGTTTTGTATCAAGCCGATCCTGATAGTGATAGTGGGTCAGGTTTAATACAAAAGCTGCAAGAAAGCCATTATGAGTCAGGTCCGAAAGCTGGCAAAAAAGTGATGCGACCGTTGGTAGCATTGAGTTTCATTGTGTTTGTGCTGATATACTTTCCGTGCATCGCAGTGTTCGCAGCCATTCGTAAAGAGTCGGGCAGATGGCGCTGGCCGCTTTTCACCTCAGTTTACACCACCCTGCTGGCCTGGCTCAGTTCGTTTGCAGTCTTTCAGATTGGCAGTTTGCTCGGATTTTAATCAGCAAAGTTTTTTTGTTTTTCCGCTAAAGTATTTTGTATTTTTACCAAGGATTAAAAATCATTGCTGATAACGACAAAGCAAAATAAAATGACAATCATTGATGAAAAAGCGTTCATGGAAACATTTCAATATTTCGACAAGTCCATTGTTGTCGAGATTATTGACATTTTCATACAGGAATATCCTGACAGGATTGCAAGTATTTCAAAAGACATAGAAAGCAAAGACTTTGCCCGGCTAAAATTCGATGCCCACAGCCTGAAAGGGGTCATCTCGAATTTCTTTGCTGCCCAGCCACAGCAATATGCACGTGAATTAGAGCTTAAAGGCGCATCAAAAGATGGTGAAGGCCTCCCGGAATTGCTTGAAAACCTCAGCCGAACCACCAAGACCTTAACTGAAGAATTGATTATGATGAGACAAAGGTTTGTCTCTTAAATCCTGATCTGATTAATTCCGTTGGGCTTTTCGTTCTCCAACCAGTATTTCAAGCAGTTTTGCAGCTTCCACCGGCAAAATTCTGCCCTCTTCATCGGGGCAAACACCAATCCAGGCCTCATCTTCTGCCATTTCATTGAGCCAATGAATCCATTCGGTGAGATCCATATGAACAATCGAATAGTCCTGCCATTCATCAGATGCAGCTTTTTGTGCATCAGATTCTCTATCCCACACTGCCAGAAATGATTTTCTGTCGGCAGACTCCACCATTGCAAACATTCCATCCGTTGCCTGAAGCAACCAGACTGACGCGTTTGCAACTACGTCGTGGATAAAACGATTAAAAACAGAAGTTTCCATAGCTTATACAATTTTTATTCCTGACCTATTTCGTCGAGGAGCATCCATTTTTCTAATTTTTCATCCAGTAGATTTTCTATTTCTTTTAATCTAGCTGAAAGAACTGTAATTTTTTGATAATCTGTTAAATCACCAGCCAATAAATCGAGAATTCCGGCTTTCTCAACTTCAAGTGCTGCCATTTCGGTCTCAAGTTGCTCATACTCCTTTTGCTCTTTGAATGTTCGTTTGGCTTTGCGTTTGGCAGGCTCGTTGCCGTTTGACTGCGGGGTTGCTTTGGATTTTTGAGAAGCTTGCAGCGCCTCTTCTTCCCGCTGTTTTTGATCGCGCGCCTCCCTATATTCGGAGTAATTGCCAATGAATCCTTTTACAATTCCATTTCCTTCGAACACAAAAAGCTGATCCACAACCTGATCCATAAAGTACCTGTCGTGCGACACAATCAGCAGGCATCCGTTGTAATCACTGATAAAGTCTTCGAGTGCCTGAAGGGTGAGCAGGTCAAGGTCGTTGGTAGGCTCGTCGAGGATAAGAAAATTTGGGTTTTTTATTAGTACAGTCAACAGATAGAGCCTTCGTTTCTCACCGCCGCTCAGTAAATAAACAGCCTGGTTTTGCATAGGCGGTGGAAACATAAATCTGCTGAGCCATTGCGATGCAGTAGCTGTTGTACCAGATCCGGAAGGAATAATTTCAGCAATTTCTTTCACCACATCAATCACCTTTTTAGATTCATCAAACTGCATTCCAGCCTGTGTATAGTATCCGTAAACGATGGTATCGCCGCTGATGACTCTTCCCTTGTCGGGCAAAATACCGGCAGTAATAAGGTTCAGAAAAGTTGTTTTTCCCACGCCGTTGTCGCCAACCACACCGATACGTTCTCCTTTTGTAAACATATAGTCAAAGCCTTCGAGAATGGGTACACTACCGAACGATTTATGCACATTGCGCATTTCGAGCACCTTACTTCCGATACGCTGTGATTTGATGTCGAGCTGAATTTGCTGCAATGTCCGGCGTTGGGAAGCTTTTTCTTTGAGATCGTAGTAAGCATCAATCCTGCTCTTTGATTTTGTAGTGCGTGCCTGCGGCATTCTCCGCATCCATTCTGTTTCGGTTTTCAGCAGTTGACCGGCTTTTTCGATTTCTGCAGCTATGGCTATCTCCCTTTCGGTGCTTTTCTCCACATAAAACGAAAAGTTTCCTTTGTGGTGGTACAGCTTACCCAGAAACAGTTCGAGAATATTGTTACACACCCTGTCGAGAAAATAGCGGTCGTGTGTTACCATGAGCAGGGTGATGTTTGACTGTCTGAGGTATTTCTCCAACCACTCAATCATTGGAATATCGAGGTGGTTTGTGGGTTCGTCGAGGAGCAAAAGATCGGGTTGGTCAACAAGCAACATTGCCAGTGACAGACGTTTGAGCTGCCCACCAGAGAGGCTCCCGATTCTTTGGTTCAGGTCAACAAATCCGAAGCGGCTCAGCATCTCTATCAACCTGCGGTCGTAATCCCAAGCATGAAGTGCATCCATTCTGGCTGTTGCTTCGGCCAGTTCTTTAGCCAGCTGCGGGTCTTGGTGTGTTTTATCGAGCTTGTGGGTAAGTTGTTCGTAGGCTTTTATTTGTTGCAACACCTTGTTATGCTCTCCCCGGATGGTTTCTCCGATGGTGAGTTCGGTATCGAAATCAGGTTGCTGCTCAAGATAGCCCACCCTTATTCCTTCGGCAAAGGTAACCGATCCTGTATCAGCATCTTCCTTTCCGGTGAGTATGCGCATAAGGGTTGTTTTACCCGCGCCATTTACTGCAATCAGGGCTGTTTTATCACCCTTGCTGATACCAAAACCGAGATTTTCGAATAATGTCTTGTCTCCGAAACTCTTAGAGATGTTTTCAACTGAAAGGTAATTCATACGGGCGCTGATTTATGCAATTAATTGGCAAACATACGGCAAAATGGCCATATGGCAGTCGGTGGACTCGCTTTGCACCTCGATTGGAACGAATTTCGGTAAAAATGAAAATCCCGGATCTTTAAACGTTCCGGGATTTTCGATACAATTTGGCTGGGCCTTTCGGCAAAAAATCATTCAAAATTCTTCTTCATATATTGCAGACGTTCAAAACCGGCAGTATTTTCAGGAAACTTGTTTACGAGGCCCCTGAATTCCTGAACGTCTTTATATCCTTTCTTTTTCATCCAGTCTGACAAACCTCCAACGATCTCTTTAAGGTATGGAATGCCGTTTTGGTAGAGTGTTGTGCAAACCTGGGCAACTGTTGCTCCGGCAAGCAATTGTTTTACAACACCAATTGAATAGTGGATGCCAGTGGATGCTGCAAGGTCGGCGGGTATTCCATTGGCACTTAACAATGCGATCCAACGCATGGAAACAGACTTTTCATCGGGGCTGGAAAACACATTTTCGGTCACAACCTTAGCCGTAGCTATGTCAACATCGGGATTGTAAAAACGGTTGAACAGTACGAGTCCATCGGCGCCGGCTTCTGCCAGCCGGAATGCCATTGACATTGTATTGGTGAAGAAAGGGCCGATTTTAACTGCAACCGGAATAGTGACCTGCTTTTTGACAGCAGTAAGAATATCTATGTAGGATTGCTCTATCTCGCTGCTGCTCATATCTTTGCTGCAGGGAAAAATTGCGATATTCAACTCTATTGCATCAGCGCCGGCGTCTTGCATTTTTGCAGCGAAGAAAGGCCATTCCACAGGACTGACACAGTTCACGCTGGCGATAACAGGAATTTTTACAGTTTTCTTTGAGTCAACGATAAGTTTAAGGTAATCATCAGCCGCGGGACCTTTGGAAATTTCCTGGATGTAGGCAGCGGCTTCGGGATACCAAAAATACATTTCATTTTTGCGCAATTTTGATTCGACCCTGGCAGTGATCTGCTCTTCAAACAAAGATTTCAGCACAACTGCACCTGCGCCTGCTGCTGCACATGCTTTTACGTTTTCAATGTTTCCTGTAAGCTTTGAGCTACTGACTACCAATGGATTAGCTATATCAAGACCTAAATAAGTTGTTGAGAGATTCATTGTATTCTGATTTAATTGTTCAATTATTCGATATGGTTTTGCTTTCTCAAAAAGTTGATAAGAAAAGCGAACGCCTTGTCAAGGTTAGCAAGTGCAGCATCAGTAAGCTCCTCCCTGAAATCCCACTCATAGCCTTTGATATGCAACAAATAGGCAGGGGGAGCAGCTCCATAAATCTTGCTGCACAAATCAATTACGAAGGCGGGTGAAACAGCATGCATACTAAATTCGACACGGGCATCGTTTGGTTTCACTTCGGTAAAGCTATATGCTTCAATATCTTCGATGGAAGCATCAGCAAAAATGACCATCGAAGCCTCAGCAACAGTTGCAGCATCTTCAATATTCAGCTGGTAATTTGTGTCGGTGACAATATTATTGGCAGGTGAGGCTTCGAGGTATTGATCGAGCCTTTTTATGAGTGCGGCGCCCAGGCCATCGTCCTGACGGCCCGGATTACCATACGCATAAACCAATATTTTGTCCTTCACACTCATCCCTCGAACGACCTTTTCCTGTCAATAACCTGATCGTTTTTGTCAACGAGTGTGATTTCGAGGGGCATATTACCGAGTGCGTGGGTGGCGCAGCTGAGACAGGGGTCATAGGCTCTGATGGCCACTTCCACTGCATTCATCATACCTTCGGTAATGACTTCTTTTCCGGTCATAACCGATTTGGCAACATGATTCACCGATCTGTTCATAGGCTCATTGTTGTTTGTTGTTGAAACAATCAGGTTAGCCATTTCAATTTGGTCGTGATCATTGATGCGGTAGTGGTGGAACAAAGTTCCGCGCGGAGCCTCAATCAAACCAACGCCTTCTTTTTGTTTCGTACCCTTTACAACCAACTCACCCTCAAGCAAATCAGGATCGTTAAGCAATTCGCGAATCATTTCGGCTGCATGCAGGGTTTCGATCAGTCGTGCATAGTGCATGAGCATGCAGTGGTTGTTGGGCTTACCTCCGGTAAGCGATTTGTAGGACTCAAACTCTTTCTGCGCCAATGGTGTTGGAATGAAGTCGGCAGTATTCAAGCGGGCGAGCGGGCCAACCCTGTACCATCCTTTTTCTTTGCCATAGGCTTTCAGATAAGGAAACTTCATATAGCTCCAGCTGCGAACCTCTTCTTCAATATAATTAGTATATTCCTGATAATCAATATCATTTAAAATCTTCTTACCATCAGCATCAACAGCTCTGAGCACACCATGGTATAAATCGAGTGCACCATCTTTTCGCACCAGGCTAAGGTGGTTGCTTGGGAAATAAGCAAAATCATCAATGAATGCCTTATTTGCGACATAGTATGCTTTGAAGAATTCGAGGGCTTCCTGCGCCCAGGCAACCATTTTGTCGGCATTGAGTGGGTCGGCACCCTTTAAAAACTCGTCACGTTCTTCAATTGTCAGGTGCTTGTTGATCCCCCCCGGGATAGCGCCCGTACCATGAATTTTCTTTCCGGCAGTTGCACGAATAATCTCCTGGCCAAACTTACGCATCATCACGCCTTGCACCGCGAGTTCCGGCCTTGTGAGGGCAATGCCGATGATATTTCTGATGGCCGGATCGCCATCAATACCAAACAGAAAATCGGGGGCACTGAGGTGGAAGAAATGGAGTGCATGGCTTTGAAAAAATTGACCATAATGCATCAGACGACGCATTTTCTCGCCTGTTGGCGTGAGACCATGACCGGTTCCGGCACCCACAATAACATCGAGTGCTTTTGCAGCTGCAAGATGGTGACTAACGGGGCAAATGCCACAAAGGCGCTGAACGAGAACCGGTGCTTCCCAATACGGACGACCTTGCACAAAGCGTTCAAAACCTCTGAATTCAACAATATGCAAACGACTTTGGCTTATATTCCCATTGTCATCCATATGGATGGTCACCTTTCCGTGTCCTTCGACACGTGTAACGGGTTCAATTGTAATCTTTTTCGACATGATTTAGTTAGCGTTTAGTTAGTCAAATTTCACAACTTCGTAAGGCAATTTCATAGGATCGCCTGTAATAAGTGCCACAAGTGCATCCCATATCAGATCGGCTCTGGGAGGGCAGCCCGGCAGAAAATAATCAATTTTAACCACTTCATGGCAGGGATAAACCCTGTCGAGCAGCATTGGGAGTTCATCGTCATTGGGCAGAATGTGTTCTTTGTTTAGCTGAACAGTAGGCCCGCCAATGTAAGCCTCGTGCAGGCATTCTTCAACAGGAATTCCATTGCGCAATGCAGGAAGGCCTCCCATGATCGCACACTCGCCTAATGAGATGAGAATTTTACAATTTTTTCTGAATGAACGCAAAACTTCCACGTTTTCGCTGTTGCAGCATCCTCCTTCGATAATACCGATGTCAACAGGTTTTGTAAATGTTTTAATATCGTCCACTGGGGATTTGTTAAACTCAACCAATTCAATTAGTTGAAGAATACGTTCATCGATATCCAGAATTGACATATGGCAGCCAAAGCATCCTGCCAATGATGTTGTTGCGATTACTGGTTTACTCATTTTTTATTCCTCCCGATCTTATCCCTCGATTTCGCTACCGATGGGTTGGTTATCAAATTTTCTTTTTCCGATAGGTGTTGCAAAACCTTTCTCTTTGACCAAAATAGAACCCACAGGGCAGTTGTTCATTGCAAGTTCTGCCAGTTCATCTGTCATGTTTGCAGCAAGCTCCTCATCCAGAACCACTTCCAGATGATTTCCCCGACTGTGGAATGCGAAGAAAGAGCGTCCGTTCTCGTCCTTGATAGATTTTATGCACCTTTTGCAAAGAATGCATCTGTTTTGGTCTTTGATGATTTTTGGTGATGAAGCATCAACATCCTTAAGCGGAAAATCATAAGGATAGCGTGGAACCATCATTTGATAGAGATATCCGAGTGCCTGTAGCTCGCAGTTTCCGCTTTTTTCGCATGAAGGACAGAAGTGATTGCCGCTCACGAACAATAACTCGATGATACTTTTTCTGAGTTCTGTGATATCTGCAGATTCCGATTCGATCTCGATGCCATCGGTAACCGGTGTTGTGCAGGAAGTCATCAACCGCCCGTTGATTCTGACAGTGCAGATGCGGCAGGCACCTTTGGGATGCAGTCCTTTCATATTGCATAATGTCGGAATGAAAATACCGTTCTGACGGGCTGCTTCGACAATGTATGTGCCGGCTTCGGCCATACATTCCCTGCCATCTATTTTAAATTTTATCAAGTTTGCCATTTTATCGTAATTTTTCTGTTTAACTCAATGATTATGAAATTTGGGAATTCTGCCAACATATTTACAAGAGCCCTGCACCGATGTTTCGAGATCAAATCCCTGATCGAATTCAACATCTTTTTGCAGAAGGTCTTCATACAGGTGACGGAAATTTTTCAGACTACTTACGATTGGGTTGGCAGCAGTTTGGCCAAGTCCGCAACGACTGGCAAGCAACACCTTGCCCCAGTTTTGCAAATCGGCAAGATCTGAAGTGACACCTTTGCCTTTTAAAATCTTCAACAACTTGTTTCGCATCACCTGTGGCATATTGCGGCAGGTGGAGCAGGAACCACATGACTCATCAATGAAAAACTCCATGAAATTGAGTACCACATCTTTGAGCAGGTTTCGTTGTTTCCCGAAAATAATCATTGATCCACCCGTTGACAGGTCGGAATAGCCAAGCGTACGGTGAAATTCGGCCGGCCCGATAAGTGTTCCTGACGGACCACCAACCTGAACAGCCTGCACATCGTAAGCACCAACCATATCGAGCATATCTTCCACATTGAAGCCCCAATTCACTTCATAGACGCCCGGAAACATGCAGTCGCCCGAGATGCTCAGGATTTTTGTCCCGGTTGAGTCTTCAGTACCAAACTGGGTGAACCATTCGCCGCCGTTTTCAATAATCCGAACGGCTGTGGCAAAGGTTTCGACATTGTTGATAATTGTGGGCAGTCCAAGATATCCTTTTTCAACCGGGAATGGTGGCTTATCACGTGGTTCGCCTCTTTTGCCTTCGAGCGATTCGAGCAATGCTGATTCCTCGCCACATACATAGGCCCCGGCACCAAACTGGATGCGAATATCAAAGTTAAATCCTTCAATTCCGGCAATATTGCTACCAAGAAGCTTTTCATCCCGCATATGTTGAAGCACCGATTCGAGGTAGTTCTTCATATAACGGTATTCATACCTTAAATATAGGATACCTTCATCACCGCCGATGGCATAGCCGGCAATAGCCATTCCTTCAAAAACAAGCTCGGGCTTTTCGGTCAGGATTACCCTGTCCTTAAAAGTGCCAGGCTCACCTTCGTCGGCATTGCAAACCACATAATGTTTTGCACCTTTGGCCCTGCGGCAGAATTCCCATTTGAAACCTGTCGGGAAACCTGCTCCGCCGCGTCCGCGGATATGGCTGTGTTTGATTTCGGCAATGACAGCTTCGGGCGACATACCCGGAAGTATTTCTTTTGTTACTTTTCCCATCGAATAGAGATCGGAAAGTATCATGCCTTTTCGGCGTATATTACTCGAAACCATTGCTTTGAGCTGTGGATGTTGGTTTTTTCCGTCGCCATAACTTTCATTCACGAGCTCATCGAGGCTAAGACCCTGGCGCATATGCCGCACGATTTCTTTCACCCGGTAAGGTGTTAGTCTGGTAAAAACCTTGTTATTGATGATTGCTGCCGGCTCCTGGTCGTTCATTCCAATACATGCAGTGTCGAAAAGACCTATCAGTCCATCATCAGTGACCTGGCCAAAAGCAATTCCGACTTCTTTTTCAAAAGCTTCTTTGATTGCCTGGCGACCAAACATATAGGCCACAGCACTGTTGTTGAGATAGATAGCATACTTACCTCTTGGCTTTGTGCTTAGGAAATGGTAGAAAGTGATGGTTTGTTCCACATCCACCTGCGACAGGCCAAGGTTGTGTGCTAACAATGCAACAGCCTGCCTGCTGATGTAACCAAACTGTTCCTGGAGGTCAATGAGCATGTCCATAAGCCGGTTTGCATCACTCCCATACTTCCTGATAATACTTAAAACGATTTGTTCCATGAAAGTTAAAGTTGGGTAAATCAATTCTTTACATGATATAACATTCTGTTGTTAATCAATTCACAACAAAAATAAAAGGAAAATTAAACTGTACTACAAGAGGCTAAAATTTAGAACGTTTTTAAATTGCCGGAACGTTATGAACAATAGTTGGAGAGAGGTTCAGTTTATTGATTTTCAATTTTATAGGCATTTGTTATTGATCAATCAGGAGAAAAAATAAAATTTTTAATCCTGTTGTAAATACTTTGTTGCCCGCAAAACATGTCTTTTTCCGGGAGGACCGGGCAGGCGTTCGACTTTAAATCCGGCTTCTCGCAGCGCATTCTTCACAATGCCTTTTGATGAATATGTCACGAGTACACCGCCGGGGACAAGTGAGTGATACAATTTTGCAAAGAGCTCAGTTGTCCAAAGTTCTTGCTGGGCTTCGGGGCTGAAAGCATCAAAATAAATGAGGTCGAACCGATTAACCGGTGGTTGATAGTCGGCAAAATCAAGTAAAAGTTTACGAAAGATGAAGTGAGGGCTGATGTTGTGCGTTTGGTTCCAGTCAACTTCATGAAGTTGCAAACAAAAGCGTGATGCACCGGTGTTCGTTGCCCATTGCGTTTCGGCAAATTGCCTGATAAGTTCGGTTGATGGCGGATACTTTTCGACAGTTTCGTAATAGATCGTTGTGTTTGCGCTGTTCAGATGTGTTAAAACGGCGTTTAAACCTGTTCCGAATCCCATTTCAAAAATGCTGATATGCTCTTTTTCAGCTAAAAGCGGCTGTAGTCCGTTTTGAATAAAAACGATCATGGATTCGGTTACCGCTCCATGCAAAGAATGGTAGGATTCGCCGAATTTTGCACTGAAAAGGCTGACAGAATTGTCAGAAGTGTTGACCAATCTCGTTGATTCTGATGGTTGCTCCATATTCATACGAACATTTAAATCGCCGCTTTGACAGGTTTGTAAAAAAGTTTGGGAGTCATTTGCAGCATTAAAATATTTACTTTTGGCTAAATTAAACATTATAGCAATTCAATTTTTCAAACTATGAATTACCAGTTGAATTTGTCGCGGGTTTTGTTTCTTGACATTGAAACTGTGCCCGCATTTCCGGTTTACAGTGATCTATCAGAACGCATGAAGAAACTTTGGGACCGAAAAGCCGGGCATATAAAAAGCAAAGAGGACGACAGTCCGGAATCATTGTACGGAAGGGCGGGGATTTATGCAGAATTTGGTAAAATCATCGTGATCTCGGTTGGGTATTTCAATGGTAGTGAGTTCAGAATCAAGTCATTCTATGGCGAAGATGAAAAAGTGCTTCTGGAAGAGTTTGCCCATTTGCTAAATAAACATTACGACAATCAGGACGATATGCTCTGTGCACACAACGGAAAAGAGTTCGATTTTCCATACATCGCACGCCGAATGATGATCAATGGAATCAGGCTTCCGGCCATTCTTCAGATTGCAGGTAAAAAGCCGTGGGAGATTAAGCATCTCGACACCATGGAGTTATGGAAATTTGGAGATTATAAAAACTATACTTCCCTTGATCTGCTGACTGCAATTTTCGACATTCCCACCCCAAAAGATGATATTGACGGAAGCCAGGTGGGAAAAGTTTTTTGGGAACAGCATGATCTTGAACGTATTAAGAATTATTGTCAAAAAGATGTACTTGCAATTGCGCAGCTGTTGCGCCGTTATCTTGATCAGCCGCTAATCAAGGAAAGTCAGGTTGCATTTATCCCGTAAACTAATCCTGTTATGGCGCATCAGTTATCCAAATCAACTTTTATACGCGGCGAACAATGTCAGAAGTCATTGTATCTGAACAAGAAACGTCCGTTTCTTAGAGATAAAATCAGTGCGGAGCAATTGGCAAAATTCAGACGGGGAACTGACGTGGGGATTTTGGCCCAGTCACTGTTTCCGGGAGGTGTGGATTGCAGGCCAAAATCGCCATCACAATATGCTGCCAAAGTGATTGAAACAGCACAACAGATGGCCGACCAGAAAGTTAATTGCATTTATGAAGCTGTTTTTCAATTTGATGATGTTTTAATAATCCTTGACATACTTGAAAGAACAGGCCATCAATGGAATGCCTATGAGGTGAAAAGCTCAAAAAAGATCAGCGAAACTTACCTTCAGGATGCCGCCTTGCAATACCATGTGATCAGGGGTTCGGGAGTTGATTTGGCAGCCTTCAACCTTATATATATCAACGAAAATTATGAGATGGAAACAGAAACGGTTATGCAACAACTGTTTCTGATCAAAGATGTGACAGCCGAAGTTAAGGCGCGTGAAAACAGTATTACCGCTGCTATTGCGTTGAGCAAAGCAACACTCACACTCGAAAACTCACCTGAAGTGCCCATAGGGGAGCAATGCCATCACCCCTACCCTTGTGATTTTTTAGGTCATTGCTGGAAATCAGTACCACCAAACAGCTTGCTTTATTTGGACACGCTGGAATCAGCTTTGCGCTTTTCGCTTTACCGGGAGGGAAAGACCAGGATAGAACAACTGCCCGAAGAACATCTCAAAAACATAGATCAAAAGATTCAGTATGAATCATTTAAAAAAAATGAAGTGAATTTTGACAAAGCGGCATTGCATACCCTGTCTCACATACCAAAGGCAGCGCAACAAGGCAGCTTTTTGAAAGTTTTATATAGTCAGCCTGCAGTTCCATTTATGACAGGTATGCGACCGTATGACCATATACCATTGGCAGTGAGCATCCTGAAAGGAAACACAAGCACAGAATACCTGATTGCGCAGACGGCAGATGGCATGGAGTTTTTTTTACAAACCTTAGACACACTCAACGAAGAACATATCATATTTGCCGAGGATAAAGCAGATGTGGCACACTGTGTTCGTGTTGCAAACCGCATCAGCGCAAAGGCAGGACACAAAACCATTCATGATTCGCTGGATCAATTGGTTGGGCTCAGGGAATTTCTTTCTGACATCAGCTTATATTTGCCGTTTACTGCCGACAGGTTTGGAATTGAAGAACTTCAGAAACATTTTTCGGCAACTACTTTTAATTTGAAAAAGGAAGTATATCTGGTAAAAGACCTGTTGGAGGAAACCGATGAGGTGAAAATTAGCAGGCAGCTTGAAGGAGTCGGGACATATGTTAAAGCCTTGCAGCAAATCGTTGCAGGCTTTCGAAAGCTTTTGGAAGCCTGACGTTGCAGAAAGTTTGCGTTAATAATTTTTTCAAAAAATTGAATCAGAAGGTCAGAAAGCACACATATTACTATCTTTGGGGCATGGACAGAAATCTAAGAAAACCAAAAACGAATACACTAAACCCAACTGATCTTCAGCGCAATATGCTTATGGAGCACGGCAGGGTTCCGCCCCAGGCAACCGATCTGGAAGAAGTTGTCCTAGGCGCAATGATGCTGCAGAAAGAGGCAGTGACTGCGATTATTGACATACTTCAGCCGGAAGTATTTTACAAGGAGGCACATCAAAGAATTTTTTCGGCAATCAAAAGCCTGTTTTCAAAGTCGGATCCCATTGACATCTTAACCGTCACAAACGAGTTGCGTTTCACGGGTGAGCTCGATTTGATTGGCGGGCCGTACTACATTTCGCAACTGACGAACCGGGTTGTTTCGTCGGCCAACATTGAGTATCATGCGCGCATTATTCTGCAAAAACACATACAGCGCGAGCTCATCAGGATATCATCCGACATCATTCATGATGCCTACGAGGACACCACCGACGTTTTTGATTTGTTGGACAAAGCTGAGTCGGGTCTTTTCAAAGTGAGCGAATCCAACCTGAGGCGAAGCTACAGTACGATGCCTGATCTTGTTCAGCAAGCCATAAAAGATATTGAGAATGCCAAGAACAGCGAATCGAGTTTAAGAGGAGTACCTTCGGGCTATTCAGAGCTTGACAGAATCACACAAGGTTGGCAAAAAAGCGATCTTATCATTCTTGCTGCGCGTCCAAGTATGGGTAAAACTGCCCTGGCCTTAAATCTTGCCCGTAATGCTGCAGTGATGTTTAATAAGCCGGTAGCTTTCTTTTCGCTGGAAATGTCATCTGTTCAATTGGTTACACGTTTAATATCGAGCGAAAGCTACCTTGGCGCTGACAAATTGCGCAAAGGCGACCTCGCGCAATATGAATGGCAGCAATTAACCACCAAAATTGTGCCCCTTGTCAATGCAAAAATGTATATTGACGACACCCCGCAGCTTTCAATATTTGAGTTGCGTGCCAAGTGCCGAAGACTCAAACAACAGTTTGACATTCAAATGGTATATGTTGACTATCTGCAACTTATGACTTCAGGGGGCGAAAATAAAGGCAACCGTGAGCAAGAAATCAGCAACATCTCACGATCGTTAAAAAGTTTAGCCAAGGAACTCGACATTCCTGTTTTGGCCTTGTCACAGCTCAGCCGCTCGGTTGAAAGCAGGCCCGGATCAAAAAAACCTATCCTGTCCGACCTTCGTGAGTCAGGTGCAATTGAGCAGGACGCAGATATGGTAATTTTTATCTATCGCCCTGAATATTACGGACTTACTGAAGATGAAGGCAACAACAATACACAAGGTCTTGCAGTGATCAACATTGCAAAGCACCGTAACGGAAAGCTTGGCGATGTAAATTTGAAGTTCGTAGGTCAATTTGCACGCTTTGAAGACCCTGAAAACTACCAAACACAACCTGCCGATCTGAGTCCAAACAAAGGATTTGAAGTGCAAACACGTGTTGTGGGTTCAAGGATGAACGACGACTACGGTATAAACGAAGACAATACACCATTCTAAACATGAAAAATATGAAGAATTTACCCAGCTTATTTTTTGTTATAATCATATTGTTACTAACCACAAATGTAAACAGCCAGAAAGCGTATCAGCTTTCATATAAGCTGGAAAAGGGACAGCACTTTGAGCTCGAAATAAAAAATAACCAGAATATTTCGATGAATATGCAGGGTCAGACCATGGTGCTACAGCAACAAATGATTATGAACCAACAAATGACGGTATCTGAAACCGACAGTGTAAACAACAAAGACCTTGAATTGACCTACACATCCTTGTGGTTTAAACAAAATGCAATGGGGATGGAAGTTATCTGGGACTCGAAAAACCCTGACACTACGAATCCAATAGCCACACAGATCGGGCAGGCATTGGGAAAAATAATCGGATCACCAATTCATGTTATTATTGATCAATATGGCAATCCTATTAAGCTTACAAAACAGTCGGACGGAGGAAAAGGAGCAAATCTTGCCGGTTTTGAATCAGGTATGATGGTGGTGTATTCAGATAAAAAAGTGAAGGAAGGCGATAGTTGGCAAACAAAACTCCAGCCCGACCCTGCGAGCGATTTTATCATCGAATCAACCTACAAATTGGAAGAAGTAAAAGGAAAGAAAGCTGTGATTGGTTTTGAAGGCAAGATCACGGGAACCACTATCATGGGCGAAAAAGCTGTGATCAACGGCACCGTCACCGGAAGTTCGACCATAGACATTCAAACCGGCTGGGTTCTCACAGCTTCAATCACACAAAAGCTGGAAATGGAAATGGAACAACAGGGCATGAAGCTTCCGATGCAGATGAGCAGTTTCATTGAATTGACAAGCAAATAAAGCCACAAAGTTCATTTTGAAAACGAAAAGAAAAAAAAAGAAGAACAACCTTACAGCCAGACTGTTAAGACTGCTAAAAGGAATTACCATCTTTTTCGGGCTTCTTTTTCTTTCAATGATTGTTTTAAGTTTTACCGCCCTGCCCTGGCATGCCTACCACCGGCTTGGGACAAAGCTTGTTTCAAAACAAAATCAGAATCCCGACTGTATCGTTCTGCTTGGTGCCGGAGGCATACCCGGCGCAGAAGGCTTACTCAGAACATGGTACACAATTGAAGCAGCCGGGAAATTCCCGTCCAGCGAAATTATCGTTGCGTTGCCTGCCGACACCACTGATTTTGAGGCAAGTGATCATAAGCGCATCATTCAACAGCTCACCAATGCCGGTGTTGAGGCCAAGCGAATTCTTTCGGAAACACGCGGAACCAACACTAGAGAGCAAAGCGTATTTATTTTCAAAATGTTAGCACAAAAAAAAGCCAATTTACTGATTGTCACCTCGCCTGAACATATGTACCGAAGCATACTTACCTTCAGAAAAACCGGCTTCGAAAATGTTAACGGTCTCCCAACCTTTGAAAATTCTTTTGATGAAGAATTGCTCATCTCCGAAGAAGGAACGCAGAAAAAAAAGGAAAACAAAAGTGGTAATCTTGGCTTACGTTATAATATGTGGAGTTACCTGCAATACGAAATAAAGGTCAGCCGGGAATACATTGCTTTGGCATACTACAAGCTAAAGGGTTATATCTAAATTCCATCCTGAGGTAAAGTAAAACTGATTTTTATCAAGTCTTGATTTTGTTTGCTGCTTGTTTGCAGATAAATAAATGCCTTATCCCCGGAAATCAGATTTTACCCAATCAAATTCAAAACAGCTAAAACACTACTTTTGTGCCATAAAACTTCATTAATCATTGCAATTTTAGAAATATGAATAGATTTTCCTTACTCCTCTTTCTGCTTGTGGCTGTGCTGTTGACAGCTGAAACAAAATCGCAAAACAGCTATCCTGTTAAACGTGGCTTCAGGCCCGTCATTGCGCTTGACAAAGTTCCGGAGAGTGCCTTTGAATCAGGGCGTGTTTTGATTAAGTTTAAAGCTGAGGCAGCCGGCAGGATCGAAGCCGCTCCTGTGATGGAAAAAAGTGAGGGCAATCTGTTTTTTGGTATTGATGAAGTGGATAAACTCAACAAACAGTTCAGGATAAAACGAGCAACACAGCATTTTTATTCACCGGCTCTGAAAAATACTTTTTCTGAACGCCACAAAGCATGGGGTTTTCATCTGTGGTACGAACTCGAATTTGATGCCACAACAACAGATGTAAAGACTATCGTGAATTCCTATTCAAAAATAAATGAATTAGAAATTGTAGAGCCGGTCTATAAAAAACAGCTGATCTCAGCCGGAAATCCCGTCATAGCTGAAGAAGTTGAGGATAAAAACACAGACAATAAATCTACAACCTGGACACCCAATGATCCCCGCTTTGCTGAACAATGGCATTACCACAACACAGGGCAGCAAAGCGGTACAGCGGATAAGGACATTGATTTGCCAGAAGCATGGGAGATAGAAAAAGGCAATTCGGATGTGATAGTTGCAATCATTGACGGGGGCATCCAAACAGATCATCCTGATTTGGCCGGAAATATGTGGTCAGGAATAGGATACAATTTTGTGAACAGCTCTTCCACTATTGTGCCTCATAATCATGGCACCCATGTGGCCGGGACAGTTTCAGCCGTAAACAACAACGGAGTGGGCGTTTCGGGCGTGGCTGGTGGCAGTGGCACTTCTGACGGGGTGAGGCTGATGAGTTGTCAGGTTTTTACCAATTCGAGTTCAGGAGGTTTTCATCTTGCACCGGTTTATGCAGCTGATAATGGTGCAGCCATCTCGCAAAACAGCTGGGGCTATACCAGTGTAGGGGTTTATGAACAGAATGTTTTGGATGCAATAGATTATTTCAATACAAACGGTGGGGGAACAGCCATGGATGGCGGTCTCACCATTTTCGCTGCCGGAAACGATGATGCTTCAGGATTATGGTATCCAGGATGTTATGCAAGTTGTTTATCAGTAGCCGCTACCAACAACAACGATGCGAAGTCGTGGTATTCCAATTATGATACCTGGGTTGATATTTCTGCTCCCGGCGGCGAAACCAATACTGTGACCGCCAGGGGTGTCTTAAGCACCTTGACAGGATCAACTTACGGGTTTTACCAAGGCACATCTATGGCATGTCCGCATACGACAGGCGTGGCAGCTTTGATCGTTTCAAACGCTTTTGGTTTGCTCGAAGCCGGCGATGTCAGAGACATTTTAGTAAGCACAACGGATAACCATTATGCACAAAACCCTTCATATATCGGAAAATTAGGTAGTGGCCGACTTAATGCCTATGAAGCACTCGCTGCAACACAAGCCTATCTGACAGGTGTTTTAAACCCGGCTACTTTTTCAGCCAGTTCGGTCAGTACAAATCAAATTAACCTAAGCTGGACAAAAAACAACCAAAATCACGATGTAATGATACTTTGGTCGCCCAACGGAACATTTGGGTCGCCCACTTCCGGAACCAATTATAGTATAGGCCAAACACTCGCTGGCGGTGGTACAGTGCTTTACAAAGGAAGCAATAATAACTACAGCCATACTGGTCTGAATGAAAGCACCAGCTATTTCTATAAAGCATATTCGTATGATGGAACATGGCAGTATTCAGCAGGAAAAACGGCTCAGGCCACTACATTCTGCGGAGTGTTTGGTTTGCCGGTAAACGAATCTTTTGCAAGCCCCAGTTTACCTAACTGTTGGGAAATCACCGATATTGTGGGTGCAGGACAAACCTGGAAAATCGGCACAATCA
>ERZ1645187.798-NODE-798-length-30881-cov-17.314864_pt1 | contig 30881 bp, 28 predicted proteins | sample MGYA00575352_ERZ1645187 | MGnify/ENA primary metagenome ERZ1645187 (study PRJEB40837, sample SAMN11349314) | freshwater sediment metagenome | isolation source: river sediment | host: Sediment | place: India: Wazaribad , New Delhi | collected 2017-02-21 ... | reverse complement strand
CTAGTCCCAGCGTACCTGTTCGAGCAGGCGGCGCAGCTTCGCGCCGCGCACCGGGTTAACCTGCTCGACCCAGCCGACCCGCCCCGTGAGATGCGCGCGAAAATCCGGATGAGCGTCCCGGTTCTGCGTCGCCGGGCCGAAACGAACGGCGTTGTGCAGCGTCGCCTTGAGGCGGTCGAAGTCGTCTCGGGCGACGTTTGCATGCCGATTTACAACGATGCCCGTGACTCGCTGGCGGGAACCGGCAGGAGCGATGCGCGTCTTGGCGGCGTTGATCGCGTAGCCCTCGTCGCGTGCAATCTCCGCCACAATCCACAAAAACCAGTCGGCGTTCCTGCGCAGTCCATCACCACCTGAGAACGCGAGGTCGTCGGAATACCGCGTGTAGGTGGCGCCGTAGCGATCGGCCAACCCTGAGAGCCGGCGATCGAGCGCATTGGCCGCAAGATTCGCCAAGGCCGGCGAAGTCGGTGCTCCCTGCGGCACGTGGCGCACGCCGAAGACGTCCGCTAGGTCCGGTGGAGCGTCCCACTCCCGACGCAGCCGTGTGAGCACCGAGATCGGCGTCACAGTCGTCGTCAATCCGGTGAGCAGGCGGGCGACGGAATGGGGATAACCAAGGCTGCGGAATGTTGCGTGCACGCGCCGCACCGGTGTAGTTGCGAAGAAGTCAGCGATATCGGCAGTCAGCAACACTCTTTCGCCAGCGTGTTTAGCCGCCCCCTCGACACATGAGCGACCGGCTACGAAGCCGTACGCCGCCGGATGCGCTGGTAGCTTGTCCATAATGCTGTGCAGAATGCGCGTCTGAACGGACTTGAGGCGCGGCTTCGGCTCTTCGATAAGGCGCGGGTGCCCCGATCGCTTCGGCACGATGTGAAAGCGATAGTGCTGCAGTATCGGAATGCGTGTGATGGATGACTGCCGGCGCACATCCGCCATCCAGTCGAGTTGATCGAGAGACAGGTCGAGCCATTGAGCCAACGCAGCGGGCGTCTCAAGGTGAGGCAGGTCGAGACCAGTCAAACCGGGCGCAGGGCTGAAGCAGGCTGCGGCGAGCGAGACCTTCCAATCGTGGTCGCCGCGCTCGATCGGGATGACGGCAAGCGCGAACCGGCGAGACTCCAGCAGGTGGTCGACGATCCAGGCCACGTCAGGTGGGTACACCCGACCGGAACGGCGATGCAGCCCGATCAATTCGCGCACGATCCCTCGCCGCACATGCCGGCGAGTGTCTGGCAGAGTCTGCGCGGCGGCACCCTCGAGAGCCGTCGCACCCCACTCCACTGACAATAGCGCATGGGCGAGATTGCGTGCGATCATCTCGTCGAGTTGCATGCACCCTCGCATCGAACGGCGGGCTCTCCAACCTGCCGCGTCAAGCGTGATCCGCACATCGCGTTGCGATGGGGCGATCACGCCGCCTTCTGTCGAAGTGATGGTACGCCCGCGGGGTAACCCCGCGGTTCGGCCTGAATGCTCCGGCCGAAATAGCTTGAAGAGCCCGCCTTGCGCGGAAGCCTCTCACCTACTCAATCGCTGGTCAATCCGCTCAGGAAGCGGATGGTTTCCCGGACCTAGAACGTTTGCCTTTCGCGGCGGGCGCCCTATCGCTGCCGCGTTCGCACCGCTATAGGAGGTCCAAGGCGCATTGCGCCGCCCACCTCAAGCCTGCCGGAGCCCTGCACGTGATGTTTGCCGTCGAGGTCCGCGATCGCATCATGATCGCCCATTCCCTTCCCGACCCGTTCTTCGGCCCCGCACAGAACATGCACGGCGCCACCTTCGTCGTCGATGTCGCCTTCATGCGCGAGCAGTTGACGGCACAGAACGTCGTCGTCGACATCGGCGCCGCCCTCGACGTGCTCAACAAGACGCTGAAGCCGCTGGCGTACAAGAACCTCGACGAGATCGCCGAGTTCAAGGGCAAGCTGACCACCACCGAATTTCTCGCCCGCCACATCTTCGAGCGCATCGTCGAAGCGGCACGCTCCGGAGCGCTCGGCGAGGACGGCAAGGGGCTTTCCCGCGTGCGCGTGACGCTGACCGAGACCGACCTCGCGCGCGCCTGGTGCGAAGGCCCCGTCCAGCGCGAGGCATCCGGTGCCTGACAGTCTCGCCGAGGTCGCGTTCGCCATTCCCGGCGACATCGATACGCCGACGGGCGGCTACATCTACGATCGCCGCCTGCTCGAACTGCTGCCGTCGTATGGCATCAGCGCGCGGCATATCGTTCTGCCGGCGGGCTATCCGCGGCCGGATGGCGGTGATCTCGCGGAAACGGCGCGCCTGCTCGCGGCAACCTCCCCGTCGACGCGACTGATCATCGACGGGCTCGCCTATGGCGCCATGCCAGCCGACCTGATCGCGCGGCTGGACCGGCGCATCATCGCGCTGGTGCATCACCCGCTGGCGCTGGAGACGGGCCTTGCGCCGGCGCGGAGCAAGGAACTCTACGAGTCCGAGAAGGCCGCGTTGGCGATGACGCGGCACGTCATCGTCACCAGCGACCTGACGCGGCGGACGCTGATCTCCGACTACACCGTCCCGGCCGACCGCATCACCGTCGCCGAGCCGGGCACGGACCCGGCACCGCGCGCGACCGGCACCGGCGCGCCGATGCAACTGCTCGCCGTCGGCGCGGTTTCGGCACGCAAGGGCTACGACGTGCTGATCGAAGCCTTGCGCGAACTCGACGCCCCGGACTGGCGCGTCACCATCGCCGGTGCCGTCGACCGCGATCCGGCGACCGCTTCGAGCGTGCGCGACCTCATCGCCCGTCATCGCCTCGGCGACCGCGTGACACTGGCCGGCACCGTGGTTCCGGCGACGCTCGACCGCTTCTATGACAGCGCCGACCTGTTCGTGCTGCCATCGCTTTACGAGGGCTATGGCATGGTGCTGGCGGAGGCCATGGCGCGCGGCCTCGCCATCGTCTGTACCACCGGAGGTGCCGCCGCCGAGACGGTGCCCGACGCCGCCGCCATCAAGGTGCCGCCCGGCGATGCCAAGGCGCTGGCGCGCGCCATCTCGAGCGTGCTCGGCGACAACAAGCTGCGCAAGGAAATGCGGCGCGCCTCGTGGGAAACCGGGCGCACGCTGCCGACGTGGAACGAGACCGCACGGCGCGTAGCGGCGGCCATCGTGGGGATCAGGACATGAGCTTTTCGCCGGACTGGCTGGCGCTGCGCGAGCCGGCCGATGCCCGCGCTCGCAACGGCGAGGTGGCCTCCGCACTGGCCGCGCATTTCGCGCTGCGCGACAGCGTTCGCGTGGTCGATCTCGGTTGCGGCGCCGGCTCCAATCTGCGCGCGACCGCGCCGCTGCTCCCGGCGCGACAGTCGTGGACGCTGGTCGATTACGATGCGCGCCTGCTCGCCGCCGCACGCGTGGCGCTGATCGGCTGGGCCGACGAAGCGCACGAGCACGACACCGGCGTGCTGGAGCTGCGAGCGGCCGGCAGACGCATCCACGTCGAGTTCCTCGAGCTGGACCTCGCGCGTGATCTCGAACGCGCGCTCGACGGCAAGCCCGATCTCGTGACCGCGGCGGCGCTGTTCGATCTTGCCTCGCCTGCATTCATTCGTCGCGCGGCGCAGGCGACGGCCCGCATCCGCGCCGTGTTCTACACCGTGCTCACCTACAACGGCATCCAGCACTGGCAGCCGCGCCAGCCGAGCGACGGCCAGATGACGCAGGCGTTCAACCGCCACCAGATGAGCGACAAGGGTTTTGGCGCGTCAGCCGGACCGACCGCGCCGGTCGAACTCGCCGAGCAGCTCGAACTTGCCGGCTATGCGGTGATCGAGGGCCAGAGCCCGTGGCGGCTCTCCGCGCACCAGGAGGCGCGTCTGATCGGCGAACTGGTCGAGGGGCAGGCGGCTGCCGTGCGTGAGACGCGCGCGGTCGATGCCGCGATCGTCGATCGCTGGCAGGCGATCACGCGGACCGGCGCCGAGGTCGGCCACGTCGACACACTCGGTCTGCCGCCGCCCGGCTTCGACGACGAGGACAACGTGGGGGACAGCGGCGATCTGTGATGCGCCGCTCAACGCCGCGATCCGGTTGCCCTACGTCAGTGCTTGCGGAGCAGGCCCGGGATCATGCGCGCGAGGACATTGTCGCCTCGGATCAGGTGGTGATAGAGGGCCGCGCCGACGTGGATGCCGACGAACGCGATCAGCAGCCAGGCCGCGAACTTGTGCACCATGAAGACCTGCTCGGCGAGCGCCTTGTTCTCGGCGGCGAGCGACGGCAACGCGATGCCGAACGGCTGGAACGGGCCGTACATCGACACGGCCACCCACCCGCCGACCGGAATAGCGAGCAGCAACAGATAGAGGCCCCAGTGGTTGAACCCGCTGGCGAGCTTGTGCCAGGTCTCGAGCGTCGGCTCGTGCGCAGGCGCCCCGTGCGCCAGACGGTAGGCGAGACGCAGTACCACCACCAGCAGGATGGCGAGACCGAGCAGCTTGTGCGAGTCGTACATCTGCCCGGTCGGCGCGGCGAAGTTCGTCGCGGCGCCGTAGCGCACCATGTAGAGCCCGAGCGGAATCTGCACCAGCAGCAGGGCCACGACGATCCAGTGGAAGGCCCGCGCCGTTGGACTGTAGAGTTCGACGGCCGGCGAGGACGGCGTGCGCGAGGGCCGGGTGCGGGAGGTCGGGGACTCGTGTCGCGGCATGCTCAGCATCTCCTCTGGACAGGCGGAACCGGCATCGGCGGCGCATCACACCTGTTCGGCGCGAGCGCGCAGGTCGCAATCGAATAGCACATCGCCGTCGGCGAAGACATGGACGGCGGTCTCCGGCCGGTGCGCCTCGGCGAGGCACGCCGGCGTGCGCAACGTCAATCCGGTTGTGCCCGAACCGAGCAACAGCGGCGCGACGAGGACGTGCAGGCGATCGACCACACCGGCGTCGATGAAAGCCGAGACTATGCCGGCGCCACCCTCCACGAGGATGCGCCGCCAACCTTGCTCGCGCAGCGCAGCGACAACATCGGACGGCTCGAAAGCGTTCCCGCGCTCGGGTAGCACGATGCGGCGTACACCGGGCGGCGCACTGACCCCGGCGGTGGTGACGAGAGCGCGTTCGACTCCGTCGTCGGCGAACACCCTGGCGGCGTGCGGACAGGCGCCGCGCCGGTCGATGACGACGCGCGCGGGACTGCGGCCGGTGCAGCGGCGCACCGTCAATTGCGGATCGTCCGCGAGTGCCGTGCCGATCCCGATCACGACCGCGTCGACCGAGGCGCGCAGGCGGTGCAGGTGATCGATCGCGGCCGAATTGTTGATCCAGCGGCTTTCGCCGCTCGGCAGTGCGATACGCCCGTCGAGCGACTGCCCGAGTTGGGCGACGACGATGGCGCCGCCAAGCGGCTCGGCGACGGCACCGAGGCTCGCGGCATAGGACGGTTCGAGGCCGCCGAGGTGGGCGGCCGGATGATCTGCGGGATGCTTCATGGCCGCATTTCTGCTCGCGGGACGGCGCCATGGTCAATGGCGTTCGTCGCCGGCCGGCCCATGGAATCGCGTTCGCCCGTTCACGACGACATGAGTTTCTGCGACGTCGGATGCCGAATGGCCCGATCACGATGCTATACGAAACGCGCGCAACGAAACGCGCGCACGGGCGCGCGCGAGGGAGACGAACCGGGAATGGCTAGCGAGCGGCGGCCGGCGGCGCTGATCGACCACGACACGGAGAGCGACTGGCCGCTGCTGCCGGTGGCACTGCTGCTCGCCGTCCTGTGGCTGGCGCTCGGCTGGCCCTGGCTCTCCGGTCAGGTGACGATACCCTGGGATGCGAAGGCACACTTCCAGCCGCAGGCGCAGTTCCTGGCGCAATCGATCGCGCGCGGCGAGACGCCGTACTGGAACCCGTTCGTGTTCTCAGGCCACCCGCAGATCGCCGACCCGCAATCGCTGATCTTCTCGCCACCGTTTCTGGCGCTGGCACTCATCGACGGCAACCCGAGCCTCAGGGCGGTCGATACCGCCGTGCTCGTCACCGTTCTGCTCGGCGCGCTGGCGGTCGTCGTCTGGTTCCGTGATCGCGGCTGGCATTGGGCCGGCGGGCTCGTCGCGGCGATCGCCTTCGCTTTCGGTGCGTCCATGGCGTGGCGCATCCAGCATACCGGGCAAGTGGTCAGTCTCGCATATCTGCCGATGGTTCTGGTGCTGCTCGGCCGGGCCATGGCGCGCGGGTCCTTATGGTACGGCATCGCCGCGGGCATCGTCGCCGCGTTCATGGTGCTCGGGCGCGATCAGATCGCGTTGCTGTCGGTCTATCTGCTGATCGTGCTGGTGGTTTGGGAGATCGTGCCCGGCGGCGCGCTGACAACGCGCGATACCGCGTCCGGCAGCGATGGTGGCGCGCGGTCTCGCCTGCGCAACAGTCTCGGTCCGCTCGCTGCCGGAGCCATCGCCGGGGCGCTGCTGATCGCGTTGCCGGTCGCCATGACGGCGCTGATCGCCGAGCAGTCGAACCGGCCGGACATCGATCTTGTCGGTGCAGGACGCGGCTCACTGCATCCCGCCTTGCTGGTGACGGCGCTTTCTCCGGACGTGTTCGGCGCCTCGGGACCGATGGCCGACTACTGGGGGCCGCCGAGCTTCACGTGGCGCGGCACGGACCTGTTCATCGCGCAGAACATGGGCGTGCTCTACTTCGGCGCAGTACCGCTACTGCTGCTGCTGGTCGGACTGTTCACCGGCACACTGTGGCGGCGCGAGGTCGCTGCGCTGACGTTGTCGCTCGCCGCAATGCTGGTTTACGCGCTCGGCTGGTACACGCCGGTGTTCGCGGCTCTGCACGCGCACCTGCCCGGCGTCGACTTCTATCGCCGTCCGGCCGATGCGACGTTCCTGATCGGCTTCTTCGCAGCGCTGCTGGCGGGCTACGTCGCGCACCGCCTGCTCGCCGAGCCGCTGTGGCAGCCGCCACGTCTCGCACTGTGGCTGACCGGGCTGACGGTCGCGGCAGGTTTCGCCGCCGCAGCGGGTATCGCGATCCACTTCGGCAAGCTCGACATGGCGACGCGGCCGCTCGTCGTCTCGCTCGCGATCTTCGCCGCTGCGGCGATCACGATCGCGCTGGCGCGGCGCAACGAGCCGCTGCGCCCCGTGTTGGCAGGCGTGCTGCTGGTGGCGGCGACGGCGGGGGATCTCGCCTGGTCGAACGGCCCGGGCGGCGCCAGCGCCTTGCCGACCCCGTATTACGAGGTACTGGAACCCGGCTCCGCCAACGAGACCATCGTCACGCTGCGCCGCCTCGTCGATGCCGGGCAAAGCGAGACCCGCCGCGACCGCGTCGAGCTGATCGGCCTCGGCTTCCACTGGCCGAACGCGAGCATGACGCACCGGCTCGAGAACACGCTCGGCTACAATCCGGTCCGGCTCGATCTCTACAGCCGCGCGGTCGGAGCGGGCGACGTTGCGGGCAGCCCGCAGGACCGCAGGTTCTCGGCCCTGTTCCCGTCCTACCGTTCGCCTCTCGCCGACCATCTCGGGCTTCGCTACATCGCCTCCAGCGTGCCGATCGCCGACATCGACAAGGCACTCGCACCGGGCGACCTCAAGCTCGTCGCGCGCACCGCCGACGCCTTCATCTACGAGAACCCGCGCGCGCTGCCGCGCGTGCTCTACGCCCAGTATGCGCAGACGATGGACTTCGCGTGGATGCTGGAGAACGGCAGCGGCTTCTCCACCGCTCCGGATAAAGTGGTGCTGCTCGAACAGGCGCCGCCGCAAAAGCGCTCGGCAAGCCGTGACGGCAGCGCGCGCATCCTCTCCTATGCCAATAGCGAGGTGGTGATCGAGGCGAAGGGCGAGGACGGCGGCTGGGTCGTGCTGAACGACATCTGGCATCCGTGGTGGAGCGTGACAGTTGACGACCGGCCGGCCGAGCTGCTGCGCGCCAACGTGCTGTTCCGCGCTGTCGCCGTACCACCCGGCGAGCACGTGGTGCGCTTCACCTTCCGCCCGTTCGCCGGCACGCTGAAGGCGATAGCGGCGCGGCTGCGCGGCGCGTCGGGACGCTGAGGCGCAACCCCGCCCGAAGTCCAGGCCTGCCCGAAGTCCTGGCCTGCCCGAAGCTGTCCGCGTGCGACGGCAACGGCCGTAGCGCCGGAAAAGGCGGTATGCGCGAAATGCCCATTGCGCTCGCCCCCTCGCATTGGCAGAACCCCCCGGTTGCGATTTCGCGGGGGACCCCGGTGTGCAGATCAACCTGACCGACGTCTACAAGCGCGCCCTCGGGCTGCTCGCTCCGGAAAAGCGCCTTGCCATCATGCTGACGGCGTCGTCGGTCGCCATCGCGGTCGTGCAACTCGCCGAGCCCGTGCTGTTCGGCTGGGTCGTCGACGCGCTGTCGAAGGGTTCGGGCGCCTTCGACCTGATCGGGTTGTGGGCCGCGCTCGGCATCCTCGGCATTCTCGCCGGCGTGGTGGTGGCCATTTTCGCCGACCGCCTCGCCCACCGCCGCCGTCTCATCGCCATGTCCGACGCCTTCGAGCGCGCCATCGCGCTGCCGCTCAGCTACCATGCCGAACGCGGCTCCGGCGCCGTGGTCAACACCATCCTGCGCGGCACCAACGAGCTGTTCTGGCTGTGGCTCGGCGCCATGCGCGAGCAGCTGACGGCGATCGTCGGCATCATCCTGCTGGTGCCGACGGCAATGGCGCTCGACATGCGCATGACCGCGATCCTCGCCGTGCTCGCGGTCGTCTATACGGTCCTCAATCTCTACGTCGTCAAACGCACGCGCACCGATCAATCCAAGGTCGAGGTGTTTTCCTCCGACATGACCGGGCGGGTGGTCGACGTGCTTGGCAACGTCACCGTGGTGCAGAGCTTCACGCGGCTCGCCGCCGAGAGCGAGGCGTTGAAGGCCATCATGGGCAACGTGCTGTCGGCGCAATATCCCGTGCTGACCTGGTGGGGCGTGCTGACCATCCTGCAGCGGGCCGCCGCGACCGTCGCCATGGTGCTGATCTTCGCCGTCGGCGCCGTGCTCGCCTCGCAGGGCCAGCTGACCGTCGGCGAGATCGTCTCGTTCGTCGCCTTCGCCAACCTGCTGATCGGCAAGCTCGACCAGATCTCCGGCTTCTTCGTGCGCATCCAGCAGGCCGCCCCGGCCATCGCCAAGTATTTCGAGCTGGTCGACGAGCAGCCGGCCTTTGCCGACAAGCCGAACGCCGTGGCGCTACCGCCCCCCGCAGGCGCCGTACGCTACGAGAAAGTGTCGTTCCGCTTCACCGGCTCGCCGCAAGGCGTGACCGATCTCGAATTCGACGCCGCCCCCGGCGAGACGGTAGCCCTGGTCGGGCCGACGGGCTCCGGAAAGACCACCTCGATGTCGCTGCTGCAGCGCCTGCGCGGCCCCGACAGCGGGCGCATCACCATCGACGGCCACGACATCGCCGACGTGACGCAGGTGTCGCTGCGCCAGTCGATCGCGGTCGTCTTCCAGGATGCCGGTCTCTTCAACCGCTCGATCGGCGACAACATCCGCATCGGCCGGCCGGGCGCCACCGAGGCCGAGGTCGAGCAGGCGGCGCGTCTCGCTGAAGCGCACGACTTCATCACGTCGAAGCCGGGCGGCTTTGCCTTCGTCATCGGCGAGCGAGGCGCCGCACTCTCGGGTGGCGAACGCCAACGCATCGCGCTCGCCCGCGCTATCCTCAAGGACGCGCCGATCCTGATCCTCGACGAGGCGACCAGCGCCCTCGATGCCGAAACCGAAGCCAAGATCAAGCGCGCGCTCGATGCGCTGAGACGCAACCGCACGACGTTCATCATCGCGCACCGCCTGTCGACGGTCGCCAATGCGGACAAGATCCTGGTGCTGGATCACGGCCGCATCGTCGAGCGCGGCACATTCGAGGAACTGGTCGCGGCGGGAGGACTGTTCGGGCGCATGGTCGCCGAGGGCGGCTTCACGGCGCCGACCACCGGCAAGGGCGACCCGATCGCCGAGCTGCAGCGGGAATGAGCAACGGTCCTCGATTGCGCTGCCGATTGACGCCCTCGCAGGGGCTCGGTCGATCGGAGCGCGCGCCGATTGCGCTGCCGATTGACGCCCTCGCAAGGGCTCGGTCGATCGGAGCGCGCGCCAATCGTTGGCACGCATCGAGCGCGGAGCGGGGCGCCACATCGCGATACCCACGACAAAGCCGCGAACGAAGGTCCGCGGCTCATCGCACGTTCGGTGATTTATTCCAGGATCAGAGCTTGTGCGCCATACGCACGCGCTTGGTCTCGAGATAACGCTTGTTGTAAAGGCTCGGCTCTGTCTGCACGGCGAGCTGCTCGACGACCTTGATGCCCTCCGCCTTCAGCGCCTCGACCTTGGCCGGGTTGTTCGACAACAGACGGATCGCCGGCATGCCGAGATCGAACAGGATGTCGGCGGCGAGACCATACTCGCGCGCATCGATCGGCGCGCCGATCTCGATGTTCGCATCGACGGTATCGAGGCCCTGGTCCTGCAACGCATAGGCGCGGATCTTGTTGACCAGTCCGATGCCGCGCCCCTCGTGGTAGGGCAAATAGAGCAGAACGCCGACCGGAGAGTTGACGATCCGCTCCAGCGCCGCCTGCAGCTGCTGATAGCAGTCGCAACGCAGCGAATGGAAGATGTCGCCCGTGACGCAGCCCGAATGAACACGAACGATCGGCAGCTCGTCGTTGGCGGCCTCCTCGGACCGATGGATCAGCGCCAGTGCCTGGTAGGTCGGGTCTTTGCCCTGATAGGCCTTCGCGTCGAGTACCAGCTCTTCGCCACGGAACTCGATAGGCAAGATTGTTTGAGCCGACCAGTCAATCTTCAGGTCGACGGACTGCACCGCATTGGACTTCATCTAACTCTCCAGAAGGACGTCGGGCGGGAATATGCTCGCAACAGGGGCAGGACGTAAAGTCCCCTCCTCGTCGCAGCAGCCCTCGGTAGGGTCCAGTTCTTTAACGCGGAAACACGGATCTGGTTCACCTCTGAGACCCGTGCGGCGGAATGCAAAGTCCCCCTTTCCTCCGGCGTGCCCGGAGGATGAGCGCGTTTCGCGGCAATTCGAGGGCGTGCGTCAGGTCTCCGGGCGCAACTGATGGCGCCGCAATCGCGCAACCGCGAATTTTCAGCGGCCTGTGGCCCAGCCCGCACGTCCGGCGAGGCGGGCGTATTCGATCTTCGGGCAATGGTCCATGACAACCTCCAGGCCGGCGGCCTCGGCTTCGGCAGCGGCGGCATCGTTGCGTACACCGATCTGCATCCAGACCGACTTGAGGCCGAGCCGGTCCTTTTCGCCGATGGCGGTGCGCACGACGTCATGGGCGGCGGCGGAGTTGCGGAAGATGTCGACCATATCGACCGGGCCGGGCACGTCGGTCAGGCAGCCGTAGACCTTCTGGCCATGGATCTGGCCGCCGGCATGACCGGGGTTCACGGGGTACACACGGTACCCTTTGGCGAGCAGGTAGCCCATGACGACGTAGCTCGGGCGGCTGATGTTGGCGCTGGCGCCGACCAGCGCAATTGCGCGCGTCGTCGACAGGATGTGCATCAGGTAATCGTCGGGATAGCTGTCGTGGTTCATGTTGGTCATGGGGCTCATGTCTCGGCAGGCTTCGGCAGGACCGGCCGCCCGTGCTCGTCGAGCGGCCAGAACGGATTGTGGGCGATCTCCCAGAGATAGCCGTCGGGGTCGCGGAAATAGCCCGAATAGCCGCCCCAGAACACCTTGCGCGCCGGTTGCGTGATGCGGGCACCGCGCGCCGCGACGCTGGCCAGCACCTCATCGACGGCGGCGGCACTGTCGACGTTGATCGCCAGCGCGATGCCGGAGAAGCCCCGCCCCTCGGCCATGACGTTGGCATCCTCGGCCAGCGCATCGCGGCCAAACACCGCGAGGATGACACCGTTCATGTCGAAGAAAGCGACGCCGGGACTGTCGAACGCGGCCGGCCTGAGGCCCAGCGCCTCGTAGAAGGCGCGCGAACGGCCGACATCTGCGACGCCGAGCGTGACGAGGGACAGCCGCTGCGGCAGCCCCGTCAGCATCCCTTCCACTCCGGTTTGCGCTTGTCGATGAAGGCGCCGATACCTTCCTGCGCGTCCCGGATCAGCATGTTCTCGACCATGACGCCCGCCGCGTAGGTGTAAGCCTCGGCGAGCGGCTGCTCGATCTGGCGGTAGAATGCCTGCTTGCCGATGGCGACCGTCGCCGGTGACTTGGCGACGATGCGGCGCGCGAATCCGAGCGCGGCACCCATCACCTCGGCGGCGGGGACGGCGCGATTGACGAGACCATACTCCGCCGCCTCGGCTGCCGAGATCAGCTCGCCGAGCAGCAGCATCTCCATGGCGCGCTTCCTCGGCACGTTGCGCGCCAGCGCCACCATCGGCGTCGAGCAGAACAGGCCGATGTTCACGCCCGGCGTGCAGAACTTGGCGGTGTCGGCCGCGACCGCGAGATCGCAGGTGGCGACGAGCTGGCAACCGGCCGCAGTGGCGGTCGCCTCGACGGCCGCGATGACCGGCTTCGGCGAATTGACGATGGCGAGCATCAGCCCCGCACAGGCATCCATGGTCTCCTTGAAGAAGGACCGCCCACCGTCGGCGTCAGCGCGGTGCGCGGTCAGCTCCTTGAGGTCGTGGCCGGCCGAAAACGCCGGGCCTTTCGCCGCGATCACGATCGCCGAGACGGACGCATCGACAGAGAGGGCCGTGATGGCCTCGTGCAGCGCCCCGATCATGCCGAGCGACAGCGCGTTGCGCGATTCCGGCTTGTTGAGCGTCACGACGGCGATGCCGCGCTCCGGCCGCTCGACCAGCACGAGCGGGGCCTCGCCGGCCGCCAGGCCGTGCACTTTTTCCTGCATGGCGATCTCACTCGATCGGGCGGGGTTGCTGTGAAGGCGGCACCGCCGCCCGACGTTGCAGAAACGGAGCGGGCGGCCGTCACTGTCACGGCCGCCCCTGCGTAAACCGTCGTGGACCCTGCCCGTTCCCGGCGGGGCCAAGTTCGGCTCAATCCTTGCCCTGCGAAAGCTGCTCGCGGTACTTCTTCACCACCTCGATGTTCTCCTTGTGCTGGAGCGGCGGCGTCGACTTGATCGACTCCTCGAGGTCCGCGACGAGCTGCTTCTTCTCGTCGGCCGGAATCGACTTGTCGGCCTTCACCTCGGCCAGCTCCTTCTCGAGCTGCTTCTTGGGCTCTCCGAACGCGCCCGAGTCGGGATCGAACCCGTCGAGGACAAGCGACAGCGTGTAGCTGACATCCTCGAGTTCCTCATAGTTCTTGAAGCCGGCCTTTGTGGCGATGCCCTCGAGCTCGGCCTCGAGCTTGGCATCGACATTTTCGCCCGCTGCCTCGAGCTTCGGCGAGATGGCCTTGAGGTCCTTGGAGGCGGCGAGATAGCTCTTCACCAGCGCGTCGGTCAGCTTGACCTGCTGCGACTCCTGCGCTGCGGCCGGCGCCGCCGGCAAAAGAGCGAGGACGGCCGCGACAGCGAGCGTGGCTATAGACATCGAGGGGCGCATACGCATGTGGAACTCCCGGAATGGGTCGCGCGGATAGCGGACCTGCAGGTGGTGTACCGTTAGAAACGTCGATGACGTTGGAACGAGAACAGCGATACCGGGCGATGCGGCTGCTGCCGCCGCCCGGCGCGCAGCGGCTACTGCAGCGCCGCCTCGATCTCGGCCCGATGCTTCTTGATGACCTCGACGTTGCCGGCGTGCTTCAGCGGCGGCGTCGTCTTGATCGCTTCGGTCAGCTCGTCGACCAGCTGCTTCTTCTCCTCAGCCGGGATCGACGCATCCGCCTCGATGTCCGCCAGTTCCTTCTTCAAGGCCTCCTGGGGATCGGTGAAGTTGCCGGTCTGCGGATCGAGGCCGGCCATGACGATCGACACGTTGGCGGCGACATCGTCGAGTTCCTGGAAGTTCTTGAAGCCGTGCTTCTTGGCGATGGTCTCGAGTTCCGCCTCCAGCGCCGCGTCCGGCTTGTCACCGGCTTCCTGCAGCTTGCCGGCGATGGCGGAGAGATCCTTCTGCGCCGTCACGAAGCCCTTGACCTGCTCCTCGCTGAGCTGGATCTGGTTGACGTCCTGTGCCGCCGCCGGTCCGGCGAGCGGCACAAAAGCGAGGACGAGCGCTGCCGCGATCACCGCCATCAGCCGACCATGAACACGCATTGCGATTCCCTTCCTCGTCTGTTTGATCTGTTCCGAGGCACCTCGGCGCCCCGCTTGAACCCGCACACCCTGTGGGCGTCGCATCTGCCGCAACCTACAGCAACGACAAAGACGACAATACGATGAAACCCACCCCGTCTTCCGCAACAGATTCGCCTCCGGGACTGACCGGCGCCGCCGCGGCGCTCTCGCTCGCCGAGGTCGGCGAACTGATGGGGGAGCATTTTCCTCAAGTCGGTCGCGGCGGCAAGCTGATCTTGATCGATGCCGTCGGTCCGAACACGGCGCGGGTCCGTCTGCCGGCGAGCGACGATCACCTGCGCCCGGGCGGGACGATCTCCGGACCGGCGATGGTGCTGCTGGCCGATGTCGGCATCTACGTCGCCATCCTGGCGACGCTCGGGCGGCCGGCGCTGCAGGCCGTGACGACCTCGCTCAACATCAACTTCCTCAAGCGCCCGCAGCCAGGCGAGCTGACCGCCGACGTCAGGCTCATCAAGGTCGGGCGGCGGCTGGTGGTCGCCGAGGTCGCCCTGTTTGATGCGGGCGGCGAGGCCATGGTGGCGCACGCGACAGCGACCTACTCGATCCCGTGACACCCGATCGCGAGATGACGGCCATCGCAGCCAAGGGCGCGGTATCATACTACCGCGCTTGCGGTATCCTGATACCACTCACGCTGCCTCATTGAATTTGCAGGATAATTCCGGCATCGCGACATCGAAAGTGCATTGACAGGCCGTGCGGTTCAATCTAGTTGAACTGCGCACAGCGGACGGCGCGAGCCTTCCGCCCGTCATCGTCGCCGCCGCCCCGCCAGGGATCCACAATCTGAGGCAGTCCGGCCGGCGGCCCGTCCGCCGCACAGAAACGCGGCCCAGGAGCCAGATTATGAAGACCTTCGTCGCCAAGCCCGGCGAGGTGGACAAGAAGTGGGTGGTGATCGACGCCGACGGTCTCGTCGTCGGCCGCCTCGCCGCTCTCATCGCCACCCGCCTCAAGGGCAAGCACCGCCCGATCTACACCCCGCACGTCGACTGCGGCGACAACATCATCGTCGTCAACGCCGAGAAGGTCGTCTTCTCGGGCCGCAAGTACGAGGACAAGGAATACCACTGGCACACCGGCTTCCCGGGCGGCATCAAGAGCCGTACGCCGCGCCAGATCATCGAGGGCAAGTTCCCCGAGCGCGTGCTGGAGAAGGCCGTCGAGCGCATGCTGAAGCGCGGCCCGCTGCAGCGCCAGCTGATGCGTAACCTCAAGGTCTACAAGGGCCCCGAGCATCCGCACGCCGCGCAGAACCCGGTGGCGCTCGACGTCGCCAAGCTGAACCGCAAGAATGCGAGGGCCTGAGGATGGCAACTGAATCCAGAACGCTCGAGGACCTGAGCGCCCTCAAGGGCAGCGCCGGCACCTCCGAGGCTGCCGCCGCCCCCGTGCACGTGCAGAAGCTCGACAAGCAGGGCCGCGCCTACGCCACCGGCAAGCGCAAGGACGCCGTCGCGCGCGTCTGGCTGAAGCCGGGCCGCGGCAAGATCACCATCAACGACAAGGACTTCACCGCGTACTTCGCGCGCCCGGTCCTGCAGATGATGCTGATGCAGCCGATCAAGGCCGCTGCCCGCGCCGACCAGTACGACATCAACGTCACCGTCGCCGGTGGCGGTCTCTCGGGGCAGGCCGGCGCCGTCCGTCACGGCATCTCCAAGGCGCTGACGTATTACGAGCCGGAGCTGCGCAGCGTGCTGAAGCGCGGCGGCTTCCTCACCCGCGACAGCCGCACCGTCGAGCGCAAGAAGTACGGCCGCGTCAAGGCCCGCCGCAGCTTCCAGTTCTCGAAGCGCTGACGGATACGGCCGCGCTACCGCGGCACATTTGCACCATGACGACGACAGCCCGCGAATTCCTTCGCGGGCTGTCTGCTTTTCGAGCACCTGCCCTCTTGTCGGTGGCACACGCCGCCGCCAAATGCCCGCGGTCGACCGCGCCGCCGTTCGCCCCGGCGGCCGCCCCCGTCACCGACCCGACAAGCCTCCGCCCGGGCCAACCGGGCAGGACCCAGAAAGAGGATGCGCTATGGTGCTGTTGGCCGCAGATGCAGGCGGAATGCTCTCGACGTTCTTCTCCGAACTCGGAAACCTGACCTCGCCGGAGTGGTGGCGATCGCACTGGGGTGCCCTCTTCAACATCCTGATGATCGACCTGACGCTGGCCGGCGACAACGCCATCGTCGTCGGTCTCGCCGCCTCCAAGGTGGCTCCGCACATGCGCGCCAAGGTCATCTTCTGGGGCATCGCCGGCGCCGTCGTGCTGCGCATCCTGTTCTCCGGCATCACCCAGCAGATGCTGCAGATCATCGGCCTGACGCTCGCCGGCGGCCTGCTGCTGCTGTTCGTCGCCTGGAAGATGTATCGACAGATCACCGACACCAATGGCCACTCGATCGAGGATGTCGAGGCGAGCCTGGCGTCCGACGTGACCACGGGCAAGGAAGTGACGTTCTGGTCGGCGCTGTGGACCATCATCCTCGCCGACGTCTCGATGTCGCTCGACAACGTGCTGGCAGTGGCCGGCGCGGCTGGTGAATCGACGCTGGTGCTGGTGATCGGCCTGGCGCTCGCCATCGTGCTGATGGCGGTGGCCTCGACCTACATAGCGAAGCTGCTCTACCGCTATCCCTGGATCGCCTGGGTCGGTCTCGCCATCATCGTCTACGTGGCGCTCGACATGATCTATCGCGACAGCCACCAGGTCGCCTGCGCGGCATGGGGCGTCGGCTGCTCCGAAACGATCTGGCAGGGCATCAAGCACCGCCTCGGCATCGGCGGCTGAGTTTTCGACGGCCACGCTTGCGAACGGCTAGCCCCCGCGATTGACAATCGCGGGGGTTGGCGCATAAGGCGCGCGTTCCGAACGCCTCCCCTTTGGAGTGAGCACGATGTCAAGCAAAGCAGCGCGCATTTTCATCGACGGCGAAGCCGGGACCACCGGCCTCGAAATCCGCGAGCGCCTCGCCGGCATGCGCGGCATCGAGCTGCGCTCGATCGCACCGGAGCGGCGGAAGGACCCCGAGGCGCGTGCCGAGCTGATGCGCGAGGTCGATCTGGTCGTGCTGTGCCTGCCGGACGACGCGGCAAAGGAAGCCGTGGCGCTGGCGGACGAGATGGGAAGCGCCGCGCCGCGCATCGTCGATGCTTCGACCGCGCATCGCGTCGCCGAAGGCTGGACCTACGGCTTTTCCGAAATGACGGCGGCGCAGGGCGGGGCGATCGCGGCGGCGACGCGCGTTACCAACCCGGGTTGCTATCCGACCGGCGCCATTGCCCTGCTGCGGCCGCTGGTCGATGCCGGCGTGATGCCGGCCGATTACGCGGTGACCATCAACGCTGTCTCCGGCTACTCGGGCGGCGGCAAAAGCATGATCGCCGCCTACGAGGTCGAGAAGTCCGCGCCGGCGTTCGAGCTGTACGGCCTTGGTCTCGAGCACAAGCACGTGCCGGAGATCCAGAAGTATGCTGCGTTGACGCGGCGGCCGATCTTCGTGCCGAGCGTCGGCAACTTCCGCCAGGGCATGCTGGTGAGCGTTCCGCTGCATCTCGACACGCTGCCGGGCAAGCCGGCCGTGGCCGACATCCATGAAACGCTGCGCGCCCGCTATGACGGTTCGGCGCAGGTCAGCGTGCTCGACGCCGGGACGCTGAAGGGCCGCATTGCGGCGGAGACGCTGGCGGGTCGCGACGAGATGCAGCTCGCCGTGTTCGGCAGCGAGAAGCTGCGGCAGGCGGTGCTGGTGGCGCGCCTCGACAACCTCGGCAAGGGCGCTTCGGGCGCGGCGGTGCAGAACATCCGCCTGATGCTCGGCCTTTAGGTCACAAAAGGGGGGAGTCCGAGGGACACGTCCCTCGGGCGGGGCGTGGGGCGGCAGCCCCGCTTCGCGGCACGCGAATACGTCACCCGCGCGCAGGCGAGCGCGTCATGCGGTGCAGGTGCCAGACGCCGATCGCGAACAGCACCGCCGCGAAGCCCTGATGCAAGAGGCCGAGGCCGATCGGGATCGCCCCCTCCGCCGCCAGCAGTGTCCAGATGCCGAACGCGATCTGCACCAGCACCGCAAGTACCAGCACGCCGGCCGAGACGATCACGCGCTCGTCGTCGACGCCGCGCAACGCCAGCGCGTGCCAGACGACGGCAACGGCGATGACGTAGGCGAGCAGGCGGTGATCGAACTGAATGGTCGTGATGTTCTCGAAGAAATTCACGTACCATGGCGACAGGCTGAGCAATCCATCGGGCACCAGCTTGCCGTCCATCAGGGGCCACGTGTTGTAGGTCAAGCCTGCCTTGGTGCCGGCCACCAGCGCACCGAGCAGCACCTGCGCGAACAACAGGACCACCAGCAAGGCGGCGCCGCGACGCTGGCACTGCGTCAGCGTTTCGAGACGGATCGAAACCGGTCTCACGCCGAGATCGAGCGCCAGCCAGACCAGCAGACCAAGGATCAGGAACGCCGTGCCGAGATGCAGGGCGAGGCGGTAGTGGCTGACGTCGACGCGATCGACGAGCCCCGACTTCACCATGTACCAGCCGATCGCGCCCTGCAGTGCGCCGAGCGCCAGCACGCCGACGAGTTTGGGTGTCAGCGCGCGCGGCAAGCGGCCCATCAGCCAGAAGGCCAGCAGCGGCAGCGCGAACACCACGCCGATGATGCGCCCGAGGAAGCGATGCGACCACTCCCACCAGTAGATGAACTTGAAGGCCTCGAGGCTCATGCCCTTGTTGACATGGTGATACTCGGGAATCTCCCGGTACTTCGCGAAGGCGTCGTGCCAGGCGGCGTCCGACAGCGGCGGGATGGCACCGAGGATCGGCTGCCACTCGGTGATCGAGAGGCCTGAGTCAGTCAGCCGCGTCGCCCCGCCGACCACGATCATGGCGAGGACGAGCAGGGCCGTGAACGCGAGCCACAGGCGCACCAGGCCGATCCCCTTCATGGTCGTGTTCTGATCGAGAGTGGAGCCGGAAACAGCGGCCATGGCGGCGAGATCCTTGTTCGATGTCGAGGTCTCTGATTAATGGGGCGGGCGGTCGCGATCAATGCGGCCTTGATGCGCGCAGCAAAGAGCGGCGCAGGCGACACGCGGGATGAGCATGACGATACGCACGCGCAAGCTGGTCGGCACGGTCGTGCTGATGGTCTTCCTGGCGATCTATGCGCTGCTGGCGCTGGCCGCAGCTATCGTGCTGCAGGTCAACGAAGCATCCAAGCTGCTGGAATTGGCATACTACTTCGTCGCCGGGCTGCTGTGGATCATCCCCGCCGGCCTGGTCATCCGCTGGATGGGGCGGCCGGACGAGCCGCCGCGTGGCGCGTGAGCCGCCGCGTCAGGCCATCGGGGACGCGACATTCTCGCGGCTGACGGCGTTCCAGATGGCGAACGGCACTCCAGTCAGCATCACCTTGACGAAGCGCGTGTCCTGATAGTCACCGTTGAGCGAGAAGCGCGCGAGAGCCGTGAGGCGATCGGCGTCTCCCTTCTGCACGAGCCCCTTGCGTGTCGTCACGGCGGTGGCGAGGCCGAGCCCGGCGGCAATCGCGAACTCGCGTTCTCCCGCGCTCGACACGCAGCCGTACGGATAGCTGAAGTGACGGCACGGACGACCGGTCTCGGCTTCGATGCGAGCAATGCTGTCGGCAATTTCCCGGCGCGCCGTATCGGCATCGAGCTTCGACAACGCCAGATGCCGCATGGTGTGCGCGCCGATCGTCACCAGCGGATCGGCGGCGAGCCTGCGGATTTCGTCCCAGGTCATGATCAGCTCGCGGCACAGTGCTTCACTCGAAAGGCCGAGTGGAGACGCGAGTGAAGCGACGATCGCGCGGGCCTGCAATTCATCCATGCCGCGCAGACGCCAGTAGATTTCCTCGAAGGCCCGTTCCTTGGCTGCCGTCGTCCTCGTGGCGAAGGTACGGGCGTCGCCATCGAGTTCGACACGCACCTCGTCGGAACGCTCGATGACGCGCTCGAGCATCAGCCACCAGAGATCGCCGCGGCCATCCGGGTAGTCACCCGGGACATAGATCGTGAACGGGACGCCGAGACGGCGGAAGATCGGATAGGCGTAGTCGAGATTGTCGCGATAGCCGTCGTCGAATGTGAAGCAGGCGAACGGGCGTCCGCGTCCACCGCTGCGCAGCCGCTCCGGCACCTCGTCGAGCGTCAGGATCTCGAAGCCCGCCTGCACGACCTGATGGATCACCCGTTCGATGAAATCGGGTGTGACCTTGAGGATGCGGTTCGGCTCGAACGCGCGCGGCGCCTCCGGCGTCACACGATGCAGCATGAAGATCGCACCCTGGCCGCGCGTGAATGGCGCCACGATCTCGTCGGCGCGCGTGTAGTAGAGCGCGGACAGCGCGGCTTGCAGCATCCTCGTCGTTCGACGGCTCAAAATGAACTCTCCAGCCTCTGTCGACCAAAATCAGAGTGCGACATGCAAACGTCGTGCAATCATCTCCTGTACGACGGCGCAAAAGGGCTGAAGGGTAAAGCCTGCGTTAACCTTAGCGCGATCGCGAAGCTGGCCGGGACGGTTCAGCGCGGCTGCATCTCGATCTGCGACGGCACGCCGCGACGCACGAAGCGCTGCGCGGGCGTTGCCTTGCCCTCACCGCGCGCGAAGCGGATGAGCACGATGTCCGTGACCTCGAAGCCGAGAAAGGTGCCCGGCGGGTCTTGCAGTGCGGCCGACTTGCGGCGCGCCTCACCGACCGTGACGCCTGCGTCGAAGCGGCCCTGCACGGTTTCGAACAGCAGCCGTGCATCCTCGTAGGCGCCGACCACGATGATATGGTCGTAGGCTTCGTCGAGCGCGTCGAGCAGCAGGTTCAGCCGCTCTGCATCCAGTTGATCGGCCGGTCCATCGAGATCGAGGCCGCTTCCGGCGGCGATGACATGCGCCTGCGAGCCCGGCACACTCTGGATGACGTCCTCGAAGCTCGCATCGCCGCCGATCAGATCGACGATCCCCGGTTGCGCCTGGATACCGGCGGCGCGCGCGAAACCCTGGCCGCTCGTGGCCCAGTCGATCAGGACGACCTGTTTGCCTTCGCGCAGCAGTTCCTGCGCCAGATCGAGCGCTTCGCCGCTGCAGTCGGTGGCGTTCGTCTCGCCCGCGATCAGCGTGCGAAAACCACCCTTGCTCGGAGCCGCATCGCGAATGTGGCGGGCCAGCTTGGCGACCGTGGCGATCTCGACGATCTCGCCGGTGATCGACAGCGTCGGCTCGGCCTCGTTGTCGCGCTCCATCGTCTCGACTCGCGAGGCCATGGCCGCAGCCGCAGGTGCGCGCGGTTCGAGCTTCGGCTCGGCTATCGTTTTCGCCGGGGTGGCGGCACGCGCCGCGACCGGATCGACTGCGCCGGCACCGCGATCGGACGCGCGCCGCATCGGATTGGCGCCACCGTGCGCCAAGCCGCCGCGAGCGCCGGCGAGAAGGCTGCGCGTGATCACCCAGGCGATGCCGAACAGCAGCGACGCCAGCATGGCGAGCAGGGCATACTGGCCCTTCTTCGGGAAAACCGGGACGCTCGACGCCCGCGCCTTCGAGATGATCTGCGCCTCGACCGGAACGACGCGGCTGTCGGCCCGCGCACGGTTCGCCTCGAACTGCGACTGCATGCGCTCCAGCTCGGCGCGTTTCGACTTGGCGACGGCCTCGAGCGCGCGCAGTTCGACCTCGCTGGTCGAAGCGGTCACCACCTGGCTCTTCAATTCGTCGAGGCTCTTGGTCACCGACTGCTCGCGCATCGCCGCGACTTTGGCCTCCTTGTCCAGGCTCTCGGCGATCTTGGCGACCTCGCCAGCAATCTGTCGCTTCAGTCCTTCGAGATCGGCATGGAGCTGGCGCATGCGCGGATGTGCCGGCAGCAGCGTCGCGGAAAGCTCGGAGATCTCGCGTTCGAGCCGCACGCGCTGCTGCGCCAGGCTCTGCATCAGCGGCGATTTCTGCACATCGGGAAGCGCATCGGCCGCACCCGACTTCGACAACTCGCGTGCGGTGCGGGCGCGGGCCTCGGCCTCGCTGCGCGCCGATTTCGCCTTGGTCAGCTCGCCGGTCAGCTCAGCCAGCTGCTGCTCGTTGAGCCCCGTTCGCTGCGCCCCGCCCTTGAAGATGTCCTTCTCGCCCTTGAAGCGCTCGACCTCGGCCTCGGCCTGCTGCACTTCCTCGCGCATGCGCACGATCTTCGGTTCGAGGGCCTTTTGCACTTCGTCCGTCTCGACGACCGTCGCCTTGGCGAGCGTGGCGCGGTAGTCGTCGGCGAGCGAATTGGCGATGTCGGCGGCGAGCTCGGGATCGGACGACGTGACGCGAATCCCGATGAACCGGCTCTCTTTCGCCGCGTAGACCTCGAGGCGCTTGAAGAACGCATTGAGGACGCGGTCCTGCTCACTCTCTCCGTCGCGCGGTCCACCGAGCCCCGCCATGCGGGAGACACGATCGAGCGCATCGACCGGTCCGAGCGCGCTGTTGAATTCAGGTTTCGTCGCCAGTTGCAGCTTGCCCACGGTTCGCGACGCGAGATCGGGCGACATCAGCGCACGCACGTGCGTGTTGATAGCTTCCTTGTCCATGCGCGGAGCAATCGCCTCGGCGGAGGCGAGTTCCGATTTCGGCGAAGCAAACGGGTTCGCCGCCTCCTTCGCGGCAATGCTGAGCTGCGCCTCGGAGAGATACCGCGGCGCCATCATCGACAGCACGCCGAAGGTGCCGGCACCGACCAGCAGGCTCGTCAGCAGAAGGTTGCGGCCGCTCCGGCGCAACGCGCCCCAGATGGACGTCACGTCGATGTCGTCAGGAGAGGCATTGATGTTGGCGCGCATGATCCTGGCCCGAAGCACGGATTGATTCCTGCATCGGATTAGAACGGCATGCGGGTAATCAATCCCTTAATCACACGTACTTTCGTTTCGAACCGGGACAGCGGCTCAGTCTTTTTTAACCTCGCTGACCTTAAATGGGCACATCGGACGTTTTTCTCGGGAGAGCCGTATCATGTGTCTTCGTCGCGTTGCGCTGCCAACTGCGCTCACGCTCCTGCTAGCCGGATGCGCGCACGATGGTGACCTCGTCGGCGACGTGCTGCGTACGTTCGACGATGGCGTACCGCGCGTGATCGCGAGCGATCCCGGTCCCGTCAACGGCTATCCCACACCGATGGCACCGCCCGTCGTCGCCGTCGCCAGCCGCTCGAGCTTCGGCGAGCCCGGCGACGCTCCGGGAATGCCGCGCGGTCCCCAGGCGGTCGCCGATACCGACGGTCCCTACCTCCTCGATACCGGCGACAGGCTGCGCATCTTCGTCTACGGCCAGCCGAACCTGTCGCGCGTCTACACGGTCGATCACGCGGGTCTCATCACCGTGCCGCTGATCGGCACCGTCAAGGCGCGCGGCCTGACCACCATGGATCTCGAGGGCTCCATCACGAGCCAGCTCGGCGCCGAATACGTGCGCAACCCGCATGTCACCGTCGACATCCAGCAGAACCGTCCGTTCTTCATTCTCGGCGAGGTTCGCAATGCCGGACAGTTCCCCTATGTCTCCGGCATGACCGTCGAAACCGCGGTCGCGATCGCGGGCGGCTACACCGAGCGCGCCAGCGACCGCAAGTTCCGCATCTCGCGCCGGATCAACGGCTACGTCGAGCAGATCGAGGCGCCGTCGGACTACGTCATCAAGCCTGGCGACACCGTCTACGTGTTCGAAAGGTTCCTCTGACATCTTGCGCAGTGCACCGCGTATCCTCGCGCTGCACGACGCAAGACGGCCAACGACGTGACGAACCCACTGCGCATCCTGCACGTGCTGCGTGCTCCGGTCGGCGGCCTTTTCCGCCACGTCGCTGACCTTGCGCGCGCGCAGGTCGCGCGTGGCCATCAGGTCGGTATTCTCGCCGATTCCGAAGCCAGCGACGGGCTGACGGAAACGAGGCTCGCGGGCCTCGACGCCGATATGCCGCTCGGCGTCGCGCGTGTCCCGATGGCGCGTGAGGTCGGGCTCGGCGACTACCGGGCCAGCCGCGCCACCGCACGCCACGCCTTTTCGATCTCCGCCGACGTGTTGCATGGACACGGTGCCAAGGGCGGTGCCTACGCCCGCCTCGCCGCCGCCCGCATGAAGAAAGCCGGCCGCCGCGTCGGTGCCTATTACACGCCGCACGGCGGCAGCCTCCACTACGCACCGACGTCGCTGAAGGGTATCGTCTTCATGGCGCTAGAACGCCACCTCGCGTCGCACACCGACGCGATCATCTTCGAAAGCGCCTACTCGTCGCGCATCTACGCCGAGAACGTCGGCATGCCGGCGCACCTCGCCTCGCGCATCATTCCGAACGGCATACGTGCCGACGAACTCGAGCCCGTGCGCGCCGGCAACGATGCGGCGGACTTCGTCTTCGTCGGCGAGTTGCGCAAGCTGAAGGGCGTTGACCTGATGCTGCGTGCCCTCGCCGCTATCGAAGCGCCGAGGCGCCCGACCGCCGTGATCGTCGGCGACGGGCCCGACGGGGCCGAGTTCCGCGATCTCGCAGACCGTCTCGACCTCTCCGAGCGCGTCCGCTTTCCGGGCGCCATGCCGGCGCGCCAGGCGTTCGCGCTCGGGCGCACACTGGTCATGCCGTCGCGCGCGGAGAGCTTCCCTTATGTCGTCCTCGAAGCCGGGGGCGCGGCGCTCCCGATGATCGCGACATCGGTCGGCGGCATACCCGAAATTGCCGCGGGCAGCTCGTTGCGGCTGGTCGAGAGCGAGAACGTCGAGGCGCTCACCGCGGCCATGCTTCGCAACCTCGAGGATCCGGCCGGCGCCGCAGCCGACGCCGCGAGCCTGCGTGACGTCATCGCCGCGCGCTACTCGGTCGACGTGATGACCGACGCGGTGCTCGACCTCTACACGACGACGCTGCGGCGCTAGCACCTCGTTAACCAGTCCGGCCCGGTTGGCCCTGTGACTGCGGACGGCATGCGCCGTCTGGCACGGCCTCTGCTCTTTCCTCGCTTGATCGTTCCACAACGAGACAGCGAGTGAACCACGTCATGCCCAAAGAGCATTCGACTGCGGACGTCATCGATGGCGCGGGCGTCGCGCGCCCTGCCGCTCTGAAAAGCAGTGTGACGGTCGAACTGCCTGTGCTCGCCGACTTTCGCGCCGGCCAGCAGTCGAGCCTGATCTCGCCGACGGTGCTGCGCGGTTCCGTACGCGCCTTCGATCTCGTGGTCACCGTGGTCATTGGTTTCGCCGTCGCCTTCGCCTACGTCGCCGAGGGTGATGTCCGCTGGTCCAGCATCTATACGGCAGCGATCCTCGGCACCGGGCTTGCGACTCTCGTCGCCTTCGAGCTGTTTCGCCTGAATACACTGGCCGCGTTCGCCGACGTGCTGCGTCACCTGCCGCGCATCGTGCTGGCGTGGACCACCGCCTTCGCTCTGCTCGTCGCCGGCGTCTTCTTCCTGAAGGCCGGGCCCGAGGTTTCGCGCGTATGGCTGGCGCTCTGGTTCACCAGCGGCGGCGTCGCGCTGGTTGCCGGGCGCGTCGCGCTGGCGGGCCTCGTCCGCCATTGGGCGCGTCAGGGCCGGCTTTATCGTCGCGCAGCGATCTACGGCAGCGGACCGGTGACAGAGGATCTCATTCGCCAGCTCGAACAGCAGGCTGCCGGTGAGATCCGCATCTCCGGCATTTTCGACGACCGCGACGGCGACCGCTCGACTGCCAGCATCGCCGGCTACCCGCGCATCGGTGGCCTCGGCGATCTCGTCGCCCATTGCCGCGGCACGCGCATCGATCTCGTCATCGTCGCGCTGCCGATCGCCGCCGAGGGCCGTCTCGTCGAGGTCCTGCGGCAGATCTCCGTGCTGCCCGTCGACATCAAGCTGCCGGCGGCGGCGACGACGCTGCGGTTCTCGCCGCGCACCTACTCACGCGTCGGCAACGTCTCGATGATCGACCTGCACGATGCGCCGATCGCCGACTGGGGGCGCGTCTCCAAGTGGCTGTTCGACAAGATCGTCGGCACCACGGCCCTGCTGCTGCTCGCGCCGCTGATGGCGGCGATCGCCGTCGCGATCAAGCTCGACAGCCGCGGCCCCGTCCTGTTCCGCCAGAAGCGCTACGGCTTCAACAACGAGCTGATCGAGGTGCTCAAGTTCCGCTCGATGTACACCGATCGCTGCGATGCGACCGCGTCGAAGCTGGTCACCCGCGACGATCCCCGCGTCACCCGCGTCGGCCGTTTCATCCGCCGCACCAGCCTCGACGAGTTGCCGCAACTCATCAACGTGGTGCTCGGGCAGCTCTCGCTCGTCGGCCCGCGCCCGCACGCGCTGCAAGCGAAGGCGGCCAACCAGCTCTACGACGAGGTGGTCGAGGGCTACTTTGCGCGCCACAAGGTCAAGCCCGGCATCACCGGCTGGGCGCAGATCAACGGTTGGCGCGGCGAAACCGATACCCCCGAGAAGATCAGGAAGCGCGTCGAGCACGACCTGTACTACATCGAGAACTGGTCGGTGTTTCTCGACATCTACATCCTGGTGAAGACACCTTTCGCACTGCTCGACACCGAGAACGCCTTTTGATCGCGCCACGCGTTCCAGCGCCGCACAAGCTCGAGCAAACGAAGTGACAGCTCTCGTCTATCGCATTCCCGTCCTGCCGAGACCGGTGCTGCCGCGCGGTCTCGCCATGCCTGGCGCGGTGCCGCCCCGCAGCCTCGTACACTCGCTGGCACTGGGGCTCGTCTGGCTGGCCGTCGCATCGGGATCGGTGGTCTTCACCGAGCCCGCACCGACCGATGTCCTCACGCTCGGCGTGATCGTGCTGCTGCCCGTCATCGGGCTCGTCGCATTCCGCGCCGCGCACATGTCCCTCGCCGCCATCTGGCTCGTCATCTGCGCGGGCGGCTTCGTCGCCGCGATCGATACGAGCGCGGTCGGCACGGCAACGACGCACATGGCAGTCTCGCTCTATCTCTGCCTCGCATCGGTCGTCATCGCCGGCTTCGTCACGCTGAAGCCGGTCGCGCATACGCGTCTGCTTCTGAATGCTCACCTCGCCGGCGCGCTGATCGCCGCGAGCGCCGCTCTCGCCGGCTATTTCGGGCTCGTGCCCGGCGCCGCCGATCTGTTCGTCAAGTTCGAGCGCGCCAGCGGTCCGTTCAAGGATCCCAACGTCTTCGGACCCTATCTCATTCCCGCGATCGTCTACGCGCTGCATCTGTGGCTGACGCGGCCGCTGCACCGCGGCCTCCTCCCGGCCATCGCGTTCGCCGTTCTTACGGTCGCATTACTGCTTTCCTTCTCCCGCGCCGCCTGGGCCGGTGCGGCTATGGCAATCGCCCTCTACCTCTATCTGTCGTTCGTGACGACACGCCGGGACCTCGATCGGCTGCGCATCACCGGCCTCGTTCTGGCGGGTGCGCTGTTGCTGGTTCCTCTGCTGGCGGCCGCACTTCAGCACGATGCGATCGGCAAGCTGTTCTCCGAGCGCGCGACCTTGACGCAGAGTTATGACGTCGGTCCCGAAGGCCGCTTCGGCGGACAAGAGAAGGCCCTCGACCTGATCGCGGAGCATCCGCTCGGCCTCGGCGCCCTGGAATTCTCGCGAAGCTACCATCACGAAGAAGTCCACAACGTCTATCTCAGCATGTTCCTCAACGCCGGCTGGGTCGGCGGCTGCCTGTTTCTCGCGTTGTCCGTCTCGTTGCTCGCGCTCAGCCTGACACACGCACTCCGCCGCGGCACCCTGCAGGCGCTGCACATCGTCGCGTTCGCCGCCTTGAGTTCAAACGTGTTGATCGGCGCGGTGATCGATACCGACCACTGGCGCCATCTCTATCTGCTGATCGCCATCGCCGTCGGCCTGATGGCGGCGCGCGCGCCGGCGCGGCGCCGGGAGGCCCGCATTATCGCCGACCGCCGACCACTGCTGCTGCGCCGGGTCGTCGTGCTGGCACCACCGCGACGTGAGGCCCGGATCGTGCGGCGCTCGGGCGAGGTGGTCGAGCTGTTCCCCGATCCGTTGCGTGGCCGCCCCCCGGGTGGGTTCAAGCGCGCCGTCCGTCTCATCGGTCCCGTGCGACCGAAACGTCTGCCGCGTCTGCGCGGGACGGCCGTCGCCAGGGTATGACCTTTAGCCCTGCAGCTACTCGTAACGGCAAGATAGCGCTTCACTTTCCGCATACTGCGCCGCGCGGCACGACACTTTGCCGCCCCCGCAAAACGTTGACCTAAGTCAACCTCGGGTGCCGCCGACGTTTCTACAGTGACGTAATCAGGTACCCGGTGACGACGTGTTTTGCGGGGCTGTCCTCAGCGCGGTCACCTCGCGAACACGGAACCGTACCGTGGTGCCTGTCCGGATCCTGGAGACCTTTGCCGATGCGGCCCGAACTCCTGAAGAAGTATGCGCAGCCTGTTCCGCGCTACACGAGCTACCCGACGGCCCCGCACTTCTCGCCCAAGGTCGATGCGGACACCTATCGCCGCTGGCTCGGCGCGATCGCACCCGGCACGCCGCTGTCGCTCTACGCGCACGTGCCGTTCTGCAAAGAGATGTGCTGGTACTGCGGCTGCTCGATGAAGGTGACGAAGCGCCACGCTCCGATCGAGCGCTATCTCGACGCACTGACGCACGAGATCGAGACGGTCTCCGGCCTCGTTGGCACCGGCCACCCGGTCACGCACATCCATTGGGGCGGCGGCAGTCCGAGCATCCTCGAGCCCGACGATATCCTGCGCCTCGCGGGCGCCCTCAGGCGTGGTTTCGCATTCGCTGATGACGCCGAGTTCGCCGTCGAGATCGATCCGCGCGGCCTCGATCAGGCGCGCGTCGATGCGTTCGCCGAAGCCGGAGTCAACCGCGTCAGCATCGGTGTGCAGGATTTCGACACCGCCGTGCAGACCGCGATCAACCGCATGCAGTCGTTCGAAATGACAGAGTGGGTGGTGCAGGCGTTCCGCGCTCGTGGCGTCCAGTCGATCAACATCGATCTCGTCTACGGCCTGCCGCATCAGGACATGTCGACGCTCGATAAGACGCTCAACCATGTGCTCAGCCTGAGGCCCGACCGCATTGCTCTGTTCGGCTACGCACACTTGCCTTCCCGCATCGTACACCAGCGGCTGATCGACGAAGCTGCGCTCCCCGACATGGAACAGCGCTTCGAACAGGCCAACCGCGCGGCGAACCGGCTCGCCTCGGCCGGCTATGTCGGCGTCGGGCTCGATCACTATGCCTTGCCGACCGACAGCCTCGTCACCGGAAACCTGCACCGCAATTTCCAAGGCTATACGACGGATACCGCCTCGGCACTGATCGGACTCGGCGCGTCTTCCATCGGCCGTCTGCCGCAGGGCTACGTGCAGAATGCCACCCCGATCGGAGATTATGAGCGCCGCGTCGCCAACGCTGGCCTGGCAACCGTGCGCGGCCACGCACTGAGCCTCGACGATGAAGCTCGCGCACTGGTGATCGAGCGCCTGATGTGTGATTTCCGCTTCCCGACCGAGGAACTGCGCCAGCGCTTCGGAATTGCGGCCGACCCGATCATCGGCGAGGCCGAGATGCTGGTTCAGAGAGATAGCGACGATCTGATCGAGCGCGACGGTGATAAGCCCGGATTCCGCGTCACCGACAAAGGCCGCCTTTTCGTCCGCTCCATCTGCTCGGCCTTCGACAGCTACCTGGGGCAAAGCAAGGCGCAGCATTCGAGCGGTATCTGAGCCGCTATCGACACTCACGAACGCCATCATGTGAGGGTAGATGACGAGAAGGCGAGCGGTCCTCCGCTCGCCTTCTTTGTGTCTCAGCGGCTGCCGAGTGCGCGGTAGAGCCGCTCGATGTCCTGATCGCCGGCCTGCGACCGCTGGCGGAGATCATCCGAGAACATCGGCGGCGCGACATCGCCGCGACGCTGCTCGAGACTCTGAATTTCTCCGGTATCGGTCTGGATGGTGATGGTACGCGTCACCGCGCGGCCATCGTCGTAGATCGCGGTAACGCGGAGATCGAGCGTTTCGATGGACGGCGGATGCTGGCCGACGAGAAGCTCGCGACCGACACGATCCATCCATGCCGGCAACGGTCGCCCGTCGGCCTGCATGACCCTGTACTCGACCAGACGCCGCTCGCTCTCGAACGCGGTGGAGATCTGAAGCACCAGGACGCGATCGCGCACCAGACTCGAGAAGACGAGTTCATCACCGCTCGCATCTGCCTGCGCCGAACCGAGATGGAAGCGCAGCGAGAAGCCGGTCAACCCCTTAACATCCCAAGGCTTCAGCAGACCATCTCCTGCCTGCCGGCGATACTCGTCGTGCAGACGCCGCATCTCCTCCTGATCGAGGACCTTCTGCACCGCGCCCTGTTTGCCGTCGAACCGGGCGAGGCCGCCCAGCGGATCGATTCCGTTGGCGGCGGCAATTACCACGCCATCGACATCGAGTGAGCCGGCTATACCACCGAGGCCTTCGATGCCGTTCACCGTATCGACGACGACACCGTGCACCGTGATCGGCGTCATGGCATCGGGACGCGCGGGATCGGGCGTGTCCCTGACCCAGTCCGGCAATGCGACGTGATCAGCTGCCGGCGAGCAGTCGATGCGGACGGTGGCTGTGGCGGTGCCGCCGTGGCCATC
>ERZ1645187.797-NODE-797-length-30902-cov-6.375498_pt1 | contig 30902 bp, 33 predicted proteins | sample MGYA00575352_ERZ1645187 | MGnify/ENA primary metagenome ERZ1645187 (study PRJEB40837, sample SAMN11349314) | freshwater sediment metagenome | isolation source: river sediment | host: Sediment | place: India: Wazaribad , New Delhi | collected 2017-02-21 ... | reverse complement strand
GACAAAACCGTATGCATACACTTCGCCGACCATCGATACCATGCCGATGGGACCCGCCAGGTCGTTGACTCCGACTTCTCCCGTAAACAGCATTTTCAGCGATTCGAACACAGCCGACGCGAACGTCCCGAAGGCCCTGAAAGCAGCCGTAACAGCCTGGATCGGATTCGCTCCGAGTAAAAAGTAGCAGATCAGCAGGATCACGAATCCGAGGATAAAGTTCATCACCGGACCGGCCGCGAGAATCGAAAACCGCTGGGCCTTGCTTTTTGCGCGGAAGTCGCCGGGATCGAGCTCTTCGCCCTGAGCCGGGACCTTTTCCGTAATAACGGCATCAGAAGCCGAATTTTCATTTCCGGTATCCCGGAGGCTCTGCCCGTCCTCCGCGTCTTCATCCTCCTCTTCTTCACCGAGCATGCGGCAGAAGCCGCCGATCGGAAGCGCCCGGATTGTAAACAGGGTTTCCTTTCCCTGACGTCTGTACAGAGCGGGCCCCATTCCGATAGCGAATTCAAGCACGGTCACGCCGTGCTTCTTCGCCATGATAAAATGGCCGAACTCATGAGATACGACGAGCACCGTCAGGATAAGCAGTGTGAGTATGATATATATTACTGTCATAAACAGTCTTTCCAGCTCAGCCGTTCATCAGAACGGCAAAGAGATAAACGATCGGGATAATAAACAGGACCGAATCGAAACGGTCCAGTATCCCGCCGTGTCCGGGCAGTATTTTCCCGAAATCCTTAACGTTAAAGCGTCGTTTGATCAGCGAAGCGGATAAATCGCCGAGCTGTCCTGCGACGGACGCCGCGCCGCCGAGGGCCGCGTAGGCCCACAGCGGAATTGAGATTCCGAAGGCCTTCGTCATCACGAGACCATATACGGTCATCAGAACGACTGAAGCGACAAGGCCCCCGACAGAACCTGAGATCGTCTTGTTCGGACTGATATCGGGCGCGAGCTTCTTTCCCTTGAGCATGCGTCCGACAAGATACGCGAAGGTATCCGTCGAAAAAGCCGCGACGAAGACCATCCAGATAAAGTACTCTCCGTTCCTGAGATTCTGGAACAGCATCAGGTAGCCGAACATCATCGGAACGTACATAAGTCCGAAAATCGTATACGCCGCCCGTTCGAATTCTCGGGCCGTGAAGACCTCCCAGCACAGGCAGATCATGACCGACGCGACAAGGTACGGAACCATCGCGTAGTAGTCGAAATTCATGACCAGCAGGAGAACCACTGTAAGCGTGATGATCAGAGGCAGACTCACCGGCCGTTCGAGTCCGGTGCCGACTGCTTTCGCATATTCATAGATGCCGACGACCGACAGAAACAGAACGCAGGCGGTAAGCCACCAGCCGCCAAGCCAGATCAGAAGAATCAGCAGCGGCAGTCCGACGACTGCGGTGATCACTCGAGTCTTCATTTCGCGTTACCGTAGCGTCTGTCGCGTTTCCAGTATTCTTCGACGATGCGGCGCAGATCCTTTTCTCCGAAATCCGGCCAGAGCGTATCGACGAAAAAGAATTCGGAATACGAGTTCTGCCACAGCATGAAATTGCTGATCCGTTCCTCGCCGCTCGTACGGACGATAATGTCCGGATCCGGCTGTCCCGCCGTATACAGATGAGCCGAGACGGCAGCCTCGTCAATCTGATCCGCGGGGATTTCTTCCTCCGCCATTTCACGGAACGCGCGGATTATCTCGTCGCGCCCGCCGTAGTTGAGCATAATATTGAGCGTAAGCCCCGTGTTGGCGGCAGTACTCTTCTCCGCGTTGTCGGCAGCTTCCTGAACCTTTTCAGGAAGACCCGACCTGTCGCCGAGAACGAGCATCCTGACATTTTTCTGATTGAGCTCTTCGATTTCCTTGAAGAAGTATTCGACCGCGATATTCATCAGACCGCCCACTTCGTCGGCGGACCGCTTCCAGTTCTCGGTTGAGAAGGCGTATACGCTCATATAGCCTATCCCCATATCCGAAGCTGCCTGTACCGTTTCGTGCAGGGCTTTCATGCCGGCCTTGTGGCCGAACATCCGCGGCTGCATCCGCTTCTTCGCCCATCTTCCGTTTCCGTCCATAATGATCGCGATATGCTCGGGGACTTTTCGTTCGTTATCCATAGTTTCCTCTGATCGTTTTTTCAATATGCCTGTTTACGCAGCACTGCAGCGGACATCAGGTCTAATCAGTTTATTATAACACCCTTACGCCGTTTTCGCCGCAGTCCTGCGGCCTGCTTCGGACAGCGAAAAGACTCCGGCAGAATCCTGCCGGAGTCTTTTCGTTTCAGAATATCGGTCCGTTCAATTCCAGGCCGCATTCCGGATTCGTACATTTCCAGTCCTTGCCGGTGCCGGCTACGAGGCTTCCGCACTTCGGGCAGGTGCCTTCGCCGCCTTCAGGCCATGAAAATTTCGTCAGATGCATTTCGATAAATTTTCCGGTCTCCGGGCCCGTCAGGATCTCGAATTTTAAAATCGGTTCGTATTCCATCACGCTCCCCCTTTTCTAACATCATAACAGAAACGGAGTGAGCTGACAGCCCGAAATCGTGCGGTTCAGCTCCAGCTTACGGCAAGCTCGTCCTGATATTCCGTGTTGAGCTCAAATTTCCCCTTCAGATTTTCAGTCACTGTCACCGTACCGTCTTTTTCGGTAAAGACCGCTCCGATCTTTCCGTCAGGATCGATCTCCTTCAGAAACTCGAGTCCCTTCTCTTTTCCCATGACGAACAGTGTCGTCGAAAGCATGTCCGCCGTCTCCGAGGATTCCGCGACCACCACCACCTGGGTGAGTCCCGACTCCGCCGGATATCCCGTAGACGGGTCGAGAATGTGGTGATACTTCTTTCCGGAGGAATCCGTGAACCAGCGCTGGTAATCGCCGGAGGTGACGATGCTCACATCGCTGAGCGTAAGCGTTGCGATCGGATCCTTCGACGTATCGAAGGGATTGTCGATGCCGATTGTAAAATCTTCCCTGTCACTCTTTCCGCCGATGAGCACGATATTGCCGCCGAGATTAATCAGACCGTGTTTAACGCCCCGTTCCTCAAGAAGCGTTTTGATCTGATCTCCGACGAAGCCCTTGGCATCTGCTCCGAGATTGACGGAAGCTTCCGAATCGGTCAGAACCGCCGTTTTCGCGCTGTCGTCGAGGATAAGCAGATTCGTCCCGGAATGAGATCGGGCCTCGTCGATCTGTTCCTGTGTCGGCGCCTCCCGCTCTTCGGGATCCTGTATATGCCACAGATCGATCAGAGACCCGAGAACCGGATCGAAGGCATCGGAACTCGTCCCGGAAAATGTGACGGAATCCTTCAGCAGTCCGTATATCTCGTCGGACAGCACCGTCGGAGTCTCCGAGTTGATCTGCCCGATCTCGCTGGTATCCGAAAACGCGTCGAGCCTGTCGTCCCAGCCGGAGATCGCGGTGAACGCCGCGTCAAGATCCTCCTGTGTACCGTCATACAGAGTGACGGTCACGACGGTATCCAGCAGCATGCCGGATTTCGTCACAGGATCCTGCCCGCAGCCTGTCAGTATAAAGAGAAGGGGAATCAGGATCAGAACCGGCGCAAATTTTCTAACGTTTTTTCGCATTGGCTATGGCAGCCTGCCGGATCATATTCATGGCCGTGTTCCATTCGTCCAGGGTAAGCCCGTCGATTTTCTCTGCAGCAGCCCGGTATCCGACTTCCCAGCTCGGCGCTTCATTGACACGCACCATCAGGTCTGCATCTCCGAGAAAGGCGTCGAGGATCTGTGTAAATCGTTCTTCAGTCATTTTCCGCGTCGATCTCCTGAATCTTCTTGTGTCCGCACAATTCGCAGCTGCCTTCGATACGTCTGCACGCATCTCCCGTTTCACGAATGAGCTCGTCGAGCTCATCCTCGTTCAATTCGACGGTCTGGAGAAACAGATTCTGGGTCACGAAAGAGATGCTCACGTCCTTTACGCCCTTCAGCTTCCTGATCGCCTTTTCCATTTTATACGCACACGTCGGGCAGTCCAGCCCGTCGATTTTTACCTTGATTTCCAAAACAGTTTCCTTTCACTCTGTCTCTGCCAGAGCAGATAAATTATTAATTTATCAGCTAAGATTAAATCTTTCTTTAAGTACCTTGATTACGCCTTCCTCATTGTTGCTCGGCGCCTGAAAATTTGCCAGCGTTTTAAGCTTCGGGTGGGCGTTTTTCATCGCGTAGCTGAATTTGGCTTTCCCCATCATTTCCGTATCGTTAAGGAAATCGCCGAAAACCATGGTCTGATCGGGACCGATTCCCATTTTCTCCTGCACGACTTCGATCGCGACGCCCTTATTGCAGTGCAGAGCATTGATATCGACCCATTCGTCGCCGGAAACCTTGACCATGACTTCCTTATCGAATTTTTCAAGATAAGAGTAGGCGTTTCGTTCCGCATTCTGCATGTCGCATACGGACAGCTTGATGATCTCATCGTCGCCGACCGCATCAAGATCGGGAATTACTTCGAAACGACGGTAGTAATTGACGATATTTTTGAGGAACTCCATGTTCGTATCCTGGATATAGGCTTTTTTGACGCCGGACAGGACCGGATAGGCCATCGGGATCGTTTCCGCCGTCTGCAGATACTCGTGCCATCGGACGGGATCGAGGGGGATCGTGCTGATAAGCTCGTCGTTTTCAAAGGTGACGCCGCCGTTTTCAGCGATAAAGCTCACTTTTTCGATAATCGGTTCGAACAGATGGCGGATGTTCCAGTACTGTCTGCCTGAAGCGACGACAAAACGCACGCCGCCTTCGGTCAGCTGCGAAACGATGCTGAAGGTTTCCGCCGGCAGCTGCTTAGCGGTATTGAGCAGCGTACCGTCCATATCTGTGACAATAAGTCTGATGTTGTCGGGATTATACAGTTTAGTCATATTTTCCTCCGCCGTTCAGGCTGTTTTATTTCATTTTTCCGCGGACCGGATATCCGCATACACGTTTCATTATACCCGGTTTGAAACATTACGCGCTATCTGGTAGACTTACTGTATCACTTTAAACCGCGAAAGGACTTATTATGGGCGCAAAAATTGCGATGCTTGTCTGTTTCTTTGCCGTCATGCTCGGTATCGGCTGGTACTACCGGAAGACGGCTCAGAGAGTTTCTGATTTTGTTATCGGAGGCCGTGAGGTAGGCCCCTGGCTTACCGCGTTTTCTTACGGAACCTCGTATTTCTCGGCAGTTATCTTCGTCGGCTACGCCGGGCAGTTCGGCTGGAAATACGGACTTGCATCGACATGGACAGGTATCGGAAATGCGCTGATCGGCTCCCTGCTGGCCTGGGTCGTTCTGGGACGGCGCACGCGGATCATGACGCAGCATTACGATTCGGCGACGATGCCCGACTTCTTCGGGCGACGATTCTCGAGTCCGGGACTGCGCACCGCGGCCTCGCTGATCACATTCGTTTTCCTGATTCCGTACACAGCTTCCCTGTACAACGGACTTTCCCGCCTGTTCGGACTCGCGTTCAATATCGATTATACGTGGTGTATCCTGCTGATGGCCGTCCTGACTGGGATTTACGTCATCGCGGGAGGCTATATGGCCACCGCGGTCAACGACTTTATCCAGGGGATTATCATGCTGTTCGGCATCATCGCCGTCGTCGGCGGCGTCCTGGCGACAAACGGCGGCTTCACCAATGCGATCGCTTCATTGTCTCAGGTCCAGAATACCCAGACACCTGAGCTTTCGGGGGCGTTCACATCCTTTTTCGGTCCCGATCCTCTCGGTCTGCTCAGCGTCGTCATTCTGACCTCTCTCGGCACCTGGGGTCTTCCCCAGATGGTAGGAAAGTTCTACGCGATCCGAGATGAGGCCGCGATCAACAAAGGTATGGTCATCTCGACAATCTTCGCGCTGGTCGTCGCCGGCGGGAGCTATTTTCTCGGCGGCTTCGCCCGTCTTTACGGCGGCGAGGTCGATGTTGCGACCCAGGGCTACGACGCGATTATTCCCGCAATGGTCTCGAAGCTTCCGGACCTGCTGATCGGATTTATCGTCATTCTCGTTCTGTCGGCTTCGATGTCCACACTGTCGGCGCTGGTCCTGACCTCAAGCTCCACGCTGACGCTGGACCTGATCAAGCCGCGCTTCGACCGCGAAATGGACGACAGATCCCAGATCACCTGGATTCGCTGGCTTATCGTGCTCTTCGTCGCGATTTCAGCCGCAATCGCGATCGTACAATTCAAGAGCAAGGTCACGTTTATCGCCCAGCTCATGGGAATCTCCTGGGGGACGCTGGCCGGGGCCTTCCTCGGACCTCTGGTCTGGAGCCTGTATTCGAAGAAGACGAGCGCTGTATCGGTCTGGTGCTGTTTCGCTTTCGCCGTTGTGTTCATGTGCGGAGCGACGTTCTTCCCGGGCATGTATCCTGTATTTCTGCAGAACCCGATCACTGCAGGCGCGTTCTGTATGTGCATCGGACTCATTATCGTCCCGATTATCAGCCTGTTTACGAAGGCGCCTGATACAGAGAGTGTCGACAAAGCCTTCGCCGCATACGACCGGAAGGTCAGTGTCCCGGTCAAGGACGATCTGGGCTGATATTATTCGATACAGATACAGTTAAACCGTGATTAAAACGAACGTCAGTTTTCGTTAAGAATTCGACGATAACCTCAGATTCTGATATAATATGCAATTATTACATTACTTACAAATTACTCTGTAACTTACAGACTGGAAGGAATCTGACTGTATGTCATTGTTTATAAAGCGTCTTCTGTTCGGACTGCTGCTCGCCGGCGGTCTGTGCGCGGGCGCATATGCCGGAAGTACGGTAAATCCGGACAGCATTCTCGCCGGAGACCCTGTTATCGGCGGAATCAGCATTAATTCGGTAAGTCCGCTGGAAGCGGGAGACCTGTATAAAAAAGATCTGACCGGCAGAGAGATCGTCATTAAGGGAACGGACACCGTCGATACGATCCAGACGAAGGATGTTCTGCTTAATTCCGATTCGGAAGATCTTCTCAGCACGATCGTCAGACATAAAATACTCGGCGGCATGGAAGGCTATTACCGTGATCTGCAGACATCTCTCGCATCACAGGTTCCCCTGCGCTTTGATGAGGAGAAGCTTAATGCGGCCGTATCGGAGCTCAGCTGTGTTTCAGGTTCCGAGGTGGTCCAGCCGAAGGATGCCGCGGTGATCTGGGACGGCTGGGAAGCCGAAATAATTCCTGAGGTCGTCGGGAACGCGCCAGATACGGAAAAGCTCGAAGATAAAATCCGTGAACTGACGGCTGCCGGAAACGGCGGAACCATCAGCCTGACTTCAGACGACCTATATAAAAAACCGGCGGTCACGGAAGACAGCCCGGTGATCGAGCGTGGCGTGACTAATCTTGAAAATGCCTCGGAAGCTGTGATCACCTATGAATTCGGCGACTGGCCTGAGACACTTACGGTTTACGAATTCGGGGACTGGCTCAGTACGGACAGCGAAGGAAATGTTGTCGTCGACCGGACAGAGCTCGAAACGTATCTGAGAAAGTTTTCGGACTGGTACAACGTATTTGAAAACAAACAGGAAGCGATAGCCCTGAAGACGACGCTGACCGGATATCTGATCGACTACGGTCAGGAAACGGAAGCCTGTGCTGAAGCCATTGCAGCGGGACGCAGCGAGGACAGGACGCTCGAGTCGTTCACGATCACTTCTCAGGACGTAGCCACCGTCGTTACCGATGAAAACCAGGCGCTGATCGAGAGTGTCAAGGCGAGAGCCGGAGACACATTTGTCTACATCAGCATCGACAAGCAGTTTATGTGGTTTTACAAGAACGGACAGCAGATCGCAGCCACCCCGGTCGTCACCGGTACGGAGTACGCGTACGATACGCCTAGAGGCGAGTACGAGCTTTACTACAAATCGACGAACGTGACGCTTAAGGGAGCCAACTACGAATCCCACGTCAATTTCTGGATGCCCTTCAACGGCGACATCGGGATTCACGATGCGAGCTGGCGTTCAAGCTACGGCGGGGATATCTACGAATACAGCGGTAGTCACGGCTGCATCAACACGCCGTACGCCCAGGCGGAAGCAATTTACGACAACATTGAAGCCGGCACGAAAATCATCGTCGAATAGACGCTAATCAGAGAATCTGCTTTTCCTCATGATCATGAGAAGGCAGATTCTTTTTTATTTCTCCGCACACTATAATTACGTCTTTTCATAACTAACGTCCATGATGTTCCGAAAGCGGTACTCCCGGCTGCGTATAATGATCTTAATCGAAAGGCTGTTCCGGACAGCCTTTCAGATGATCGCAGGATGTTCTGACGTGATATGTTCGATAACAGGAAAATCAATGGAGATTAAAATGAAAAAGTCCGTTACTGCAGTTTTATGTATCTGTCTGCTTCTGATGACCTTTCTCTCAGGCTGCGGGTCGAGTTCTGTCGACACGACTCCGCTTATAGATGAGGAGATCACGAAAATGTATTCGGATCCCGACAGCTATAAGGGACGTACCGTCGAGCTGACAGGCAAGGTATTCAACGTAGACGGTTCGAGCTTCCAGATGTGGCACAATCCGTCTGACAACAGTGAAAATACCGTCGTCGACGCTGCGGATGTATCTGATCTGTCCGTAAAGAGCGGCGACTATGTGATCGTCAAAGGGACAATCGAAGGAAAGACGTCAGGAACCAACGCCTTCGGCGCTGCGATTGACGCGCCTGAGATCAAAGCGGAAAGTGTCACAGTTTCCGATTACCAGACGGTCGTCTCCCCGACTTTGAAAACAGTCGACGTCAATCAGTCCCAGGAACAGAGCGGCGTGACGGTTACTCTGGAAAAGATCGAATTTGCTGCCAGTGAAACACGGATTTATGTGAAGATCGACAATCAGTCCGGAGCACAGTACACCGCGTTTGAATACAGCGCAAGCGTCGTTCAGAACGGCACTCAGTACGAATACGCGTATAATTATGAAGCCTCCTATCCGACCTTCCCTGATTCGATGCAGTCGGGCGTCAGCGCGGAAGCTGTCATTCCGTTCCCCGCAATGGATTCGTCCGCGGGACTTCAGTTCAGTCTTGACGGTTATTCAAGCGACTATTCGCTGAATATCGACGCGTTTACCTTTGACGTGGCGGCTGGCTGAGTATAACTGCATTGTGCATGTTCCGGTAAATCGAAACGGCAGTCTTCCATCAGAATATGGAGGACTGCCGTTTTTTTACTCTATCAGCAGACTGTCAGTATTATATAATCGTACTTAAAGATTATATATCGGAGCTATCATGAAAAAATCTATCGTTCTCCCTCTCTGCATCTGCCTTTTCATTGTGTCTTTCCTGACCGGATGCGGGTCAGATACCGACGATTCTTCCCCGCTCAGCAGCAGCGAGATTGTTAAAATGTATCAGGATCCTGACAGCTACAAAGGTCGGTACGTCGAACTGTCCGGCGAAGTTTTGTATGTAGACGGCTCCTTGTTTCAGCTTTACCGTCATAATGTAGATTATCCGGATACCACGGTCGTATATATTTCCGGTATTGACAATCTTACATTAAACAGAGGCGATTACGTCATTGTAAGCGGTACTGTTGACGGCACGGTTACAGGTACCAGTTTCGACGGAACAGCAACCGAAGCGGCGGCCATTACAGCTGAAAGCGTAACGATTTCCGATTATCAGACAATTGTTTCTCCTGCTCTGAAAACACTCGAAGTGAATCAGTCACAGGATCACAGCGGCGTAACCGTAACCCTCGAAAAAATTGAATTTGCTGCCGAAGAAACCCGTTTCTATATCAAAATTGATAATCAGTCGGGCGCAGATTACACCGCGTTCGAATTCGGTTCAAAAGCTGTTCAAAACGGAAACAACTACCCGTACAGAGAGAATTTTGAAGCAGATTATCCGCATTTCCCGGACCCGATTCAATCTGGCAGCAGTGCTGAAGCCATCTTTGCTACCTCTGAACTCAATTCGTCTGCAGCTCTCCAGTTTATCTTCGACGGTTTTTCAGCCGATCCCGGACTGAATCCCGGTCATTATACGTTTGACGCGGCGGGCTGATCCTTCACACCGTTTTCCCTGAAAACACGTCCAGCGCATGGAGAACGTGTCTGAACATCCCGTCGCGCACGGCTGCGCTGACATTCTCGTATCCGATCTGACCGGGATTCGCGTCGAGATATTCTCTGGCCGCGTCGGTTCCAGCCAGGGACATGTACGTAAAGTAGTTGATCTTGCGAACCCCCGCAGCAATCGCCGCCCTGAATCCGTCATCGGATACGCCGGAACCGCCGTGCATCACCAGCGGCACTCCCGTCGCTTCGCAGATCTGAGTGATCCGTTCGAAATCGAGATGCGGCTGTGTTTTATAGATGCCGTGAGCGGTCCCGAAAGCCGCTGCCAGTGCATCGATGCCGGTACGCTGTACAAAATCACGCGCTTCGTCCGGCCGGGTATAAAAGCTTTTCTCGTCGTTTTCTGAATCTGAACCGGCATCCGGACGCAGCACTCTGCCCAGTTCCGCTTCGACATCTGCGCCGTAACAGCGGGCCATTTCCACACAGGCCTGCGTATTGGCGACGTTCGTTTCATAACCGAGGTCGCTTCCGTCGTACATCACTGACGTGAAGCCGAGCTCGAGAGCGTGTTTCAGGTAGTCGAGATCGCTGCCGTGATCCAGATGAACACATACCGGGACCGCTGCCAGTGCGGCAGCCGCGGTCATGCAGGGTCCTATCACGTCGAGGGGGATCACCGGTTCGTGAAGCTGCGCATGCTGGATGATGACGGGCACGTTCTTCTGCTCGGCGGCTGAAATCACGGCGTCGATGCTTTCGAGACTGACGGTATTGAAGGCACCGGCCGCTCTGCGATTCCGCTTCGCGTCTTCCAGTATCTCTGTTAATCCTGCTATCATTCGGCTTACTCTCCCATATTCCTGCAGGCGACCACATCCGCTCCGGAGCCGCCCGCATTTCCGATCACAACATCGCCCATATGAACAGGACGGCTGATCTTCACGGCTCGTACCGCATCCATAATCGGTACTGTAAATCGCATGGATACCGGCTTCCGGGTTTTTACCGGCAGCAGATACTGCTTTCCGCCCAGTTCTATGAGAACGGTGCTGGTCAGCATCCGCTGGGGATCCCTGAGCTCCTGAGCAGCAAATACGCAGCCGCGTTTACAGCCGTTGCCTTCCACGCCGATGACATTTTCTCCGTCCGTCTGTACGTGCAGCGCGCATCCCGACGGACAGGTCGTGCAGCACATTTCTACGATCTGCATTTTATTCTTCCTCTTCCACAATCGACACCGTCAGCGGTTCCGTACAGCTCCCCAGCATCGACGGCTTAAGCCTGACGGTCTGCATGATGCTGGGTACGATCTTTTGTGAACGCTTCGAAGTGTAAACCTCCCGATCTCCCGATTTGATCTGGATCCGTCCGTTTTCGACAGGCTTCATCGACCTGAACTTCATTGTCACCGGTAGATCGGGTTCGATCCGCGACGGAACGGTATAACGCACATTGCCGCCCGGCCTGACCTCCAGTTCTCCGCTGTCTGTAAAGCTGTTCCCCGCCGCAAAGGCAGCCGCTTCGATCCCCGCCTGCTCCGCCTCGATGCTGACGTTGTCGACGAGATCGTGGACGTGGAGGACGTTGCCGCAGGCGAAGATTCCGGGGACATCGGTCTGCAGACGGCTGTCCACCGAAGCCCCGTTTGTGACGGGATTAAGCGTGACGCCCGCCTTTAGCGACAGCTCGTTTTCCGGGATCAGGCCGATGGACAGCAGCAGCGTATCGCAGGGTATGACCTCCTCCGTCCCGGGTATCGGCTTAAGGTTCTCATCCACCTTCGACGTCTCGATCGAAGTGACGCGGCCGTGACCGTTGATGCGGGTAACCGTCGTGGACAGATGAAGGGGAATGCCGAAATCATCGAGACAGTTTTTAATATTCCTGTACAGTCCGTTGGCATAGGGCATCAGCTCGTAAACGCCGGCCACCTCGATTCCTTCGAGGGTGAGACGTCTGGCCATGATGAGCCCGATATCGCCGGAGCCCAGTATCACGGCGCGAGTCCCCGGCTTCTGATTTTCGATATTGACGTAGCGCTGGGCCAGACCTGCCGTGAACACACCGGCCGGCCGGTCTCCCGGTATATGGACCGCTCCCCGGGTCCGTTCGCGGCATCCCATAGCGAGAACGACCGCGCCTGCGCAGATTTCCAGAATTCCGTCCCTGTTAATCGCCTGGATATTCCGCTTACGATCGATATCCAGAACCATCGTATCCAGATAGACATCGATATTTTTCTCAGCGACCTGCTCCGCGAAGCGCTGGGCATATTCTGGTCCCGTCAGCTCCTCCTTAAAGTACCGCAGGCCGAAACCTGAATGGATGCACTGATTCAGGATTCCGCCCAGCTCGCTGCTTCGTTCCAGCAGCGCGACAGAAGCGCCGTTTTCCTGTGCTTTAATCGCCGCAGCCATGCCGGCCGGCCCTGCGCCGACGACTACGACGTCATATTTTAACTGATTCATACTGCGCCCTTGATCTTTCCGTATAAAATACGCGCATTTTCTTCTTCGAGTCTGACGTCCTCCTGAGGGATTCCCAGCTCTCTGGCCAGGATATCGATGACGCGGGACTGGCAGAAACCGCTCTGACATCTGCCCATTCCGGCTCTCGTGCGCCGTTTGACCGCTTCGACGGTCCTTGCGCCGACCCCCTCGCGGATCGCGGCGACAATCTCGCCTTCCGTGACGGTTTCGCACCGGCAGACGATCTGACCGTAAGCGGGATCCTGTCTGATCAGCCTATCCTGCTCGTCAGGCGAAAGCGTGCTGAAATCAGGCTTCGGCTGCCTGAAGGGATCGTAATCCGGATCCGGCTTCAGATCGAGACCCGCGTCCGCAAGGAGCGAAACGACGTACTCCGCGACAGCCGGTGATGAGGCCGCTCCCGGCGACTGAATGCCCGCAGCGTGAATAAAACCCGGCACCGTTTCAGATTCCCGTATATAAAAATCATTGTCGTTGTCCAGCGCCACCGGCCGCTGTCCGGCAAAGGTACGGATAATTCTGATATCCGCGCCCGGGATCAGATGTCTGGCTCCGGCCACAAGCTCGTCTATGCCCTCCGCATCGTTGGAAACGTCGTTTTTATCTGAACGCATCGTCGCAGTAGATCCGATCAGCGTATTCCCGCTTACCGTCGGAATCAGCGCGATGCCCTTCGTATCAGGTCCGGGACACGGAAACATGACTGTCTGGATCGGCGTCTTCAGTCCCTTGTCCATTACGACCAGATTGCCATGCCGTCCCTGGATCCGGTATTCGTGAATCCCCGCCATCGCGGCGACATCATCCGCAAAGATTCCCGCCGCATCGACGACGAATCTTGCCAGATACTGATTCCCGGATGCTGTGATATGAAAGAGACCGTCGTCCTCTTTACTGATGCCGGTCACATTCTGCCCTGTGAGTATATCGGCTCCGTTGTCCTGCGCGTTTTCAGCGAAAGCGATCGCCACCTCGAATGGATCGATCATCGTCGTCGTATGGGCCAGGAGAGCGCCGAGAGCAGCCGGATTGATGTGCGGCTCTCTGTGGCGAAGCTGGGCCGCGTTGATTTTCTCGACCTGTTCGACGCCGTTTACCGCGGCATTGTCCAGCAGCTCGTCCACTTTCTTCAGGTCCCGGTCGCTGTAGGCGACGACGAGGGTCCCGGTTCTGCGCAGTCCGAAGCCCAGCTCCTTCGAAAGTCTCGGATACATCCGCGCACCGGCCGGATTGAGCTTAGCCTTCAGCGTCCCCGGATGAGGATCGTAACCCGGGTGAACGACGCCGCCGTTGCCCTTTGTCGCTCCGACAGCCAGATCCAGCCCCCGTTCGAGAAGCGCCGTTTCGAGCTTGTACTTCGCAAGCTCGTGAATAACGCCGGTACCTGTGATGCCGCCGCCGATCACAGCCACATCGTATATTTTATCTTTCATCTTAAACCTCATCTCATCAGCATGCCGCCGGAAGCATCCACGGTGGCGCCCGTCATATAATCCGAGCCGCTTCCCGCCATAAATACGAGAATCCCGGCTATTTCTTCAGGCTCTGCCAGCCGGCCGATCGGCAGCCTTGCATTGTAAGCGGCCTCATTCTTAAAATAAGCGTCCCGAATCAGATCGGTATCGACCATACCCAGCGCTATCCCGTTCACCGTGATTCCGGAGGGCCCCAGTTCTCTCGCCATCGAGACGGTCATCGCCGTCAGCCCGGCTTTGCTGGCCGCATAGTGCACATGGCCGGAAGTGCTGCCGTTAAACGCAGCCTGAGAATTGATATTGATGATCTTGCCGGGACGTCTTTTCTCGATATTGCTTCGTGCAAAATACTGTGAGGTCAGAAACGGCGCCGTCAGGTTGACGTTCATTGTTTTCTGCCAGTCTTCAAGCGGGATATCCGTACATTTTCCGCTGAGCCATATTCCCGCGTTATTGATCAGGATGTCCATACCTCCGAGCGCGTTTTCCGCATCGCGCATAAACTGCACCGTCTGTTCCGGATCGTTCAAATCCACTGCAAAGGCATAAATCTTGACACCCTCGTGAAGTCCTTCTTTTACAGTGTCCTGCAAAGCATCCAGAGTTCTGGCACATACGGCCAGATTAACGCCTTCCGCAGCCAGGGCCAGAGCCGCAGCCTTGCCGACTCCGCGGCTCGCCCCGGTTATAACCGCATTCTTACCTGACAAATCATTCTTCATCGATTACTCCGCGTACAGATCCCAGACCGGATCCAGCGCTTCGATAATCCGCTTGTACCGGTCGTACTTTTTATCGTACAGAGCGGCTTTGGCGGGATCCGGCTGCGCGGTATAGGCGATATCGACCATCCGGTCCGATGCATCTTCGAAGGAATCGAAAACGCCTGCCGCGACGCCTGCGCACATCGCGCTGCCCAGCGCTCCGAGCTCGCTGCTTCTTGCGACTTCGATCGGCGTCTGAAGAACGTCGGCGAACATCTGCACCCACATCGGAGATTTCGCGACCCCGCCGGCCAGACGAATGGCTGTCGGCCGTCCGCGGTACTTGAGCAGCTTTTCGATATGCATCCGGTGACTGAAGACGATCCCTTCGTATACTGCGCGAAGCAGATTGTCTCTCGTATGCCAGGCCTGGAGACCGATGAAGCATCCCCGGGCATTGACGTTGACGTTGCTGCCGTACAGGAACGGGAGGAATACGACTCCGCAGTCATCCTTTCCGATTCCCCTGACCCATTCGTTAGAGCATTCGTAAATATCCTTTCCGTGAAGATCGACATCTCGAAGGATCTCGGTCAGGAACCATTCCAGGTTGCTGGCCGATGTGGGACTGCCTTCGAGGATCATCCAGAAGCCCGGAATATTGTCGATTGAGGTCATGAACAGCTCTTCGTCGACGACAGGGGTCCGGCTGATGTATTCGTTGATGCTCCAGGTCCCCGCGACGACGCACATCTTTTCTTCATCCGTCAGCCCGCAGGCAATCGCCGATGCATGAATGTCCATGCTCCCTCCTGCCACAGGCGTTCCGGCAGCCAGACCTGTTTCCCGGGCTACCTCTTCGGTAACAGTTCCGCAGATCTCGCCCGGGTATTTCAGCGGCGGAAGCTTGTTGTAAATCATTTCCAGTCCCATATCGGCCAGCAGTTCTCTGTCGTAGCAGACGTCACGGACGTTCATCAGGCTCGAGCCGGACATATCGGTAATTTCACCGTAGGCGTTGCCCGTCAGCTTGTATCGGATGTAGTCCTTGCACATGAAGACGTATTTCGTATTTTCAATAACCTCCGGCTTGTTGTCGAGAAACCAGTTCAGGATCGTGGACGGCTGTCCTTCCCAGCAGGACTGCATCGTTTTAGGCAGAATTTTCTGAAAGGTTCCGTCCTGCTTCCACCGAACAGCCGTTTTCTTACCGCGGGAGTCGGTGGAGATGATCCCGTTATAGGACTGGCAGTAGTCGTATCCCATCAGATACAGGCCGTTGCCGTGGCCGGTAACCGCCATCGCGATGATCTCGTCTCCGCTGACCCCCGTCTTCTCCAGCAGCCGCCGGATTGCATCCTTGTTGGCCTCCCACATTTCTTCGCTGTCCCGTTCCGTAAAACCGGGTTCCGGCTGGACCATGTCCGTTTTGCTTCCGACGACGGCGACCTCCGTCCCGTTCAGATCGTACAGAGCCGCTTTGCTCATCGTTCCCCCGTTGTCCAGACCAAGCAGATACTTTTTCATAACGTCTCTCCCCTTATGATTTTTAATACAAAAAAAGTCCTGTTTAATAAGCCCGCCGGTATTCCGATGGACTGATTAAACAGGACTCGCCTTTATCTGTCTGTTTATGTATTTTGTTGTAACGGCCACAGCTTTTTCGAACTCGTCGTCAAACCGCTGAAGCCGATGCGGCGCAGCTGCTCCGCCGTTCTGCTGCCGGTGACAAACCCTCCGGCCAGCAGAGGAATTGTCGTAACACGCCTGAGCGATTCGTACGTTCCTGCCGCGGCACATGCCGGAAGTATTTCCGCGGCGTCCATTCCGCTGTTTTTAAGCAGCTTCAGCGATGTCTCGAAGCTTCTCGAATCCGTCATGAAGAAACGCTGCACCGTGTACAGCCCCATATGCCTGAGTGTTTTCAGCCGCGCGCTGTCCGTAGACATCACCCCGTCGACCTTGTAATAATTCTTCAGGAGCTTCAGACCTGCCTGATCCTTTCCGAAACCGCCGAGCAGCTCCGTATTGATCCAGACCTGTTTACCCGCGGCATGGATCTTCTGTGTCAGAACCTGCAGGTTCGTAATGTCCGCATCCGTAAGCAGAATGACCTGCGCGCCGCTTTCCAGCGCCGTATCCAGGTCCGTCAGTCTTCTGATCGAGGGTATAATTTGAAAATTCGAGAAAACTTCCATTGTTCACCTGTTTTTAGATTAGCACGTTCATTGCGAATGTTCAAGAAAAAACCGAATACGTTTTCTCTGTCTGCAGACATAAAAACGGCATTACCGGACTGAAAAACATTCCGGTACTGCCGCTTAAGCTGATTTTCGTGATTATACCCGGATAATTTCCGAGTCTTCCACCGCTTTCCGGATCATCTCCGGCGCGGTTTCCGCCAGCGCTTCTTCCGATTTCTTCACCGCAGCAAGCTTCGGCTTCGTATCGGGGTGCTTCGGCACGAATATCGTGCAGCAGTCCTCGTAGGGCAGGATGGACGTTTCGAAGGTCCCGATACGCTGCGCGATCTCGACGATCTCCTGCTTGTCCATTCCGATAAGCGGACGAAGAACCGGCAGATGGGCGGCTTCGTTGGTCACGAGCAGACTTTCCTGTGTCTGCGACGCAACCTGCCCGAGGCTCTCCCCTGTCGTCAGAGAGCCGAGACCCTCCTTCTCCGCGATCGCTTCCGCGATCCTCGCCATATACCGGCGGATCAGGATCGTGATCTGGCGTTCCGGACATTTTTCGATAATCTCCAGCTGCAGCTCCGTAAACGGAACGACGTACAGCTTGAAGCTCCCCGTATAGCCGGCAAGTATCTTCGCGAGACTGACGACCTTTTCCTTCGCGCGGTCGCTGGTGTACGGAAACGCGTGGAAATAGATGCCCACCGGCGCAAGACCCCGTTTCGCCATCATATAGCCGGCCACCGGGCTGTCGATGCCGCCCGAGAGCAGCAGTCCCGTCTTTCCGGAGCATCCCACAGGAAGGCCTCCGGGACCCTGGATCGTTTCATGATAGACATAGGTTTCTTCACGGACTTCGACCTGAACGTTAAGCTCCGGATCGTGCAGATCCACCGTGATATCCGGCACGGCTCTGAGCACCGTCCCGCCCAGATGGCGGGCCAGCTCCATGCTCTGCATCGGGAACGTCTTGTCGGCGCGCCGCGCCGAAACGCGGAAGGTCCTGAAGTCAAGGGGCTTTACCAGATCTTCGACTGTCTGCTCTATCACTTCAAGCCTGCTTTCAATAACGGCAGCCGGCGAGACCGAGACAATCCCGAACACCCTGACGATCCGTTCGAGTCCTTCCTGCATGTCGCTGTCGTCGATATCTACGATGATCCGCCCATGTACCTTGCGGATCTTGACGGATTCCAGTCTTGACAGCGCCGAGCGGATATTGCGCGCCAGCAGGTCAATAAAATAGTTTCTGTTCAGGCCCTTCAGGCTGATCTCGCCGTATCTGACCAGTATTACATGCTTCATCTTCTGCTCCTGTTCTTTCCGCCGAAGCGGGTGATGCGCCGCAGCTGTCCCGCGCTGTCAGTCAGCGCCTTCGCGAGTACGTCAATTTCTTCAGGCGTGTTGAATTCCGACGTGCTGATGCGCACCGTTCCTTCCGCAGCCTCTCTGTCGAGTCCGGCCGCCTTCAGAACATGTCCGCCCTTATGATGTGTGGAGCACGCCGAACCTGTTGAGATATAGATACCCTGATCCTCGAGCATATGCAGCAGGACTTCGCCTCTGACGCCTCTGAAACCGAGGCTGATGACGTAGGGGCTCGCATCCTCCGCAGAGCCGATGCGGAGATCCCCGACATCCGAAAGCGCCGCCAGAAGGCGGTTTTTGAGCTCCTGAGCGTGTCTTTCAAGCTCAGGAAGCCTGTCCTTTCTCGCGGCTGCCGCTGAGGCGAAGCCTGCCGCCAGCGGCAGGTTTTCTGTTCCCGACCGCATGCCGCGTTCCTGCCCGCCGCCCAGCAGCAGCGGAGGAATTCTGACGCCTTCTCTGATGTACAGCGCTCCGATCCCCTTCGGACCGTGGATCTTATGGGCACAGATATTGACCGCGTCGAGTCCCGCCGCTTCGATATCGAGCCTTGGATCTTCGGTCTTCAGATAAGCCTGCACAAAGTCCGAATGGAATACCGCCTTCGGACTTTTCTCCCTGATGATGCGCCCGGCGGAGACAAGGTCGTTCACCGAGCCCAGCTCGTTGTTCACCGCCATAATGCTCACGAGCGCCGTTTTCTCGTCCAGCGCCGCTTCCAGCGCTTCCAGATCCGCCCGTCCGTACTCGTCCACCGGCAGATACGTCGTCCTGATCCCTTTTTCTTCGTAATAACGGAAGACCTCAAGCACGGCCGGATGTTCAATCTGCGTCGTAATGATATTGTAGTCGTCAAGACGCTGGGACTCGCATACGCCGCGGATCACCGTATTGCTGCCTTCGGTTCCGCCCGAGGTGAAGGTCAGGTTTTTCGCGGGTACCTTCAGTCCCGCCGCCACAGTTTCCCGAGCTTCTTCCAGCTCTTTTTCCGCCTGTATCGCAGGTCTGTACATCGCTGAAGGATTCCAGAATTCCTGCGCAAAAAAATGCCGCATCCGCTCGACCGTTTCCGGATAGAGCGAAGTCGTTGCGGCATTGTCAAAATAAATTTCCTGTTCCATAACGCCCCCGGCTCAGTCCTTTCTCTGATTTTCGGCGTCCAGACAGATCCTTGAGCCCACGGCGCTGCGCTGCTTCTGATACTTGCCGCAGTACGGATTTTCCGCTTCGTCGTCCATCGCGGCAAAAACCAGCTGGCAGATCCTTCTGCCGGCTTCTAGCCTGATAGGCAGACGGTTCGCGTTGTACAGCTCGAGAGTAATTTCTCCTTCGAAGCCCGGGTCCACCCATCCGGCATTCTGTATGAACAGCCCCATCCGTCCGATGGAGCTTCTGCCTTCGACGAAAGCCGTCAGATTATTAGGCAGTCTGATATATTCCATTGTCGTCGCCAGCAGAAATGAGCCGCTGGGGATGATCAGCTCGTCGCATTCGAAACGCGTATACTCGATCTCGTCCGTCATCGTCATCGTGCCGAAGTTATTTTCGTCGAGGCGCAGAAAATTATGCCCCAGGCGAATGTCTACCGACGCCGGCTGTATCTGGCGCGGTTCGAGGGGTTCGATCAGAAGCTCGCCGCTTTCGAGGTATTTTTTGATTGATTTATCCGATAGTATCATAATGTTTAATTATACCTTTGCGGGGCCTTTCTGTCAGTCGGAACCGCCGTTTCGGCTGCGAAAGCCGTCGAATTTATTTCTGCCGGTTTGAATATGTATTAAGCTAAGCAGTCTAAAATTAAAAGAAGAATTGATTGACACGCCAAATTTATTCGATAAACTATAACTTAGTAATCTATATCAATTATTATTTTGACACCTGATTAAAAAGATACCGCATATATTAATACGAGGACAAAAATTCCTTGTTTTACAACATAATTTTACGACTGTTTACGTTAAACAGGGTGTAAAATAATGCTGACAATAAAAATGTTCAGGCTTTTATTTTAGCATTTCTATTAAAACAGTATTGTTTGCATAATACGAATTTACTCTGAATACTTGCGGGCATCGGATATAATTTCTACGGTTCAAAGGAGCAGACCTAATTTTATGAACAAATACCGACAGCTAAGAAAAGAACGAAACATGTCTCAGGCGAATCTGGCGAAACGCCTCGGTGTTTCGCAGACAGCAGTGAGTCAATGGGAAACCAACAAGAACTATCCGGACATCAACACGATCAAGGAGCTTGCGGAAATCTTTTCGGTTACGACAGACTACCTGCTTAACGTCGATTCCAGCAAGCTTAAAAAAGACAATGAGATCATTGTCTATAACAGAGTTCCGGCCGGGGTCGAATGGGCCAACATCCAGGATAAGCATGGTTATGAAGAAATCGGCATGAAGATGCTGCAGAGCGGCAGATCCTATGTCGGACTCAATGTCAGAGACGACGATATGTCGCCTATCTTCATGAAGGGCGATACGCTTATCATCGAGGTCCGCGACAACTGCGAAAACGGAGATTACGCCCTCGTCCAGTCACATGCCGACGACGGCATGATCCGCCGCGTATTTTACCAGAATAACGGCGTTCTTGTTCAGCCCGTATCCTACAGCGGAGAAGGCGATTTCTATATCACCAATTCCCGCGAACGTCTGAACATCCTCGGTGTCGTCAGACAGGTACGCAGAAATCTCAGTCTCGATTTTTAGCTAAATCATTCAGAATTTTAAAAGAACCGGAGAGCTCTCCGGTTCTTTTTTATTTGTCCGTTTCATATTCGTCCAGCAGCTTGTCCAGCACCTCGAGTTCTCCGGCCTTCGGATTAAGTGCGAGGATCGCGTTGATTTCACCGTTAAGCTCTTTTTCGAAAGCTTCAGGCGAAACGTCGAAGCCTTCGTCCTTCGCGATGGAGGACAGGGTATCGAACAGGTGCTTTCTGTGCCAGGCAAGGAACTTGTCTTCGAGATCATCCTTGACCGCACCGCCGCGGGCGTCCTTCACCTGATGTTCGTCGTGATGGAGCTGATGCAGCGAATTGTCGATAATATCCGTCACGTCTTCGACACCACGGGTCTGCGGAATCGTGACGCCTTCCGGAAAATATCCGTCTTCCCCGTACATCGTATCGACATAGGTGTATTCCCCGCTTGCAATCATCTTTTCATTGTAAGCGTTGATATTTTCCCGGTTTGTCTTCAGGTAACGCATAAACGCGGCCGCTGTCTGTTCGCTCTGCTGCGGTACCGGCTTTGCTTTCATGTCGTCAGTTTTGATATTCGCATCTGCCATTTCTTTCTCCTTTATCAATTCATATCGATCGGAACCGTAAAGGTTCCGTACAAATAAAATGATCCCGACAGGTTATATACCCATCGGGATCGAATAATTGATAGAAAGATCAGGCTTCAGCTTTCGCCGGCTTTTTTGCAGGCGCCTTCTTCGGCTTCGCTTCCGGACGTTTGTATTCCGGATGCGCTTTTTCGTAGGCTTCCAGCGCGCCTTCCTTCTTATTGCCCGTCAGCGCGTGAGTCGGACAGACCTCGACGCACAGACCGCACTGGATGCATTTTTCATAGTCGATTGACGCGAGATTGTCGGCGACCGTAACCGCGCCTGTCGGGCAGACCTTGACACAGCGTCTGCAGGCGATGCAGCCTTTCGAGCAGTCGGTGCGCGTGAATTTGCCCTTCATCATGTTCTTGCAGTTTACACGGATGTCGTGATCGTACGGGACGAGCTGCATGACCCCTTTCGGGCATGTGATGACGCACTGGTTGCAGGCGGTGCAGTTGTCGCGGTTTACGACAGGCAGCATCTTGTCGGACATATGCAGCGCGTCGAACTTGCAGGCCTTGACGCAGGAGCCGTAGCCGATGCAGCCGAAACGGCAGTCTTTGGCGCCGCCGTTCGCGTTGACCGCTTCTCTGCAGTCCATGACGCCGTAATAATCCGCACGTCTCGGCGCGACTTCGCAGTCGCCCTGACACAGGACCATCGCCGCAAGGCGGGGACCTTCGATCGCTTCCTCACCCATTATTTTCGCGATCTCTTCAGCAGCGGCAGCCCCGCCTACAGGGCAGGCGTTGCAGGCGGCCGTGCCGCCTACGATCGCTGCGGCGCACGCGTCGCAGCCCGGGAAGCCGCAGCCGCCGCAGTTCGCGCCCGGCAGAGCGTCCCTGACCAGCGGTACGCGTTCGTCTACTTTAACTTCGAAGATCTTCGAAGCGACCGCGAGCAGCAGTCCGAAGACGAGCGCCATCGCGCCCAGGATCCCGACCGGTATGAGTATCTGCGCAGCAGTATTCATTCTGTTCTCCTTAATTGTGCCGAATCAAAGCATTCCGGAAAATCCGAGGAATGCGATCGCCATCAGGCCGGCCGTGATGAGCGCGATCGGGAAGCCGTCGAGCGCTTTCGGAATCGCGGAAAGTTCGTTGCGTTCGCGGATCCCCGCGAACAGCACGATCGCGAGCATAAAGCCGAGAGCCCCGGCGATCCCGAATACAACCGATTCGATAAAGTTGTAACCGTACTGGATATTAAGCAGGGCGACACCGAGGACCGCGCAGTTCGTCGTGATCAGCGGAAGGTAAACGCCGAGCGCTTCATACAGCGTCGGGCTCGTCTTTTTGATAACCATTTCGACAAGCTGGACCAGCGTAGCGATAACCAGGATAAACGCGATGGTCTGCAGATATTCGAGACCGTACGGCACGAGGATCGTATACTGGACCACATAGGTGATCGCGGAAGCCAGCCCCATGACGAATGTGACGGCGATACCCATACCAAACGCCGTTTCGATCTGTTTCGAAACGCCGAGGAACGGACAGATCCCGAGGAAGCGTGACAGGATAAAGTTGTGGACAAATATGCCGCTTACGAGCAGAAGTAAGAGATTCATTCAGCTTCTCCCTTCGCTTCGATGCCCATCAGTTCCTGATTCGCCTGATCGAGTTCTTTCTGTTCGTGCCTGCTGGTCAGGTGATTGATCAGTCCGATGCACAGTCCGAGTGTGATAAACCCGCCGGCCGGCATGATCACCAGCAGCGCCGGTTCGTATGACGCGCCGAACAGCGAAATGCCGAAAATCGTACCCGCACCGATAATTTCGCGGATACCGCCGAGAACCGTCAGAGACAGCGTGAAACCGAGCCCCATGCCGATTCCGTCACACGCGGATGCGCCGACAGAATGGGAAAACGCAAAGGCTTCCGCACGGCCCAGGATAATGCAGTTGACGACGATCAGCGGTATATAGATGCCTAAGGCATCGTACAGTGACGGGACGTAAGCCTGCAGCAGCATCTGAACGATCGTTACGAACGACGCGATAATGACGACGAATGCCGGAATTCGAATGCTGTTCGGTATGATTTTTCTCAGCGCCGAGATAACGACGTTGGATCCGATCAGAACCACCGTAGTTGAAAGTCCCATGCCGAGTCCGTTTATTGCAGCCGTCGTAACCGCGAGAGTCGGACACATCCCGAGAAGCAGACGAAATGTCGGATTCTCTTTGATAATCCCGTTAGTCAGGACTTTAAAATTACTCATTCAGCTGCCTCCTTCAAAATCTGCGCAGCCTGGTCCGCCGTATTCACACCCAGCGTAACCGCATTGGACGTAATGGTCGCACCTGTAATCGCTTCGATCTGATTGTCCGTCGCAGTCTGCCCTTTTACGACAGTGATTTCTTCATCCGCGTTCTTGCCGGCGTACTGTCCGTAAAACGACGGATCGGTGGACTTGGCCCCGAGGCCTGCAGTTTCGGACTGGCTCAGGATCGAAATCCCTTCGACCTTGCCGTCGACCGAGATGCCCGTCAGAATCGTGACGTCTCCGCCGTAGCCGGAGGGCGTTGTCTTGATGGCCCAGCCTACCAGCTTGTCGCCCTTGTAGGCGCTGTAGGCTTCCGTAACGATCGAAGCGTCGGATCCGAGAGAGGACAGCTTCGATTCCAGATCTTCGACCTGTTCGAACTTGTCGGCTTCCGGAAGGACTTCCTTCTGAGCTTCTACGTTGGCTTCTTCGTTCTGCTTCGCGATGATCGGCGAAGTAATCGAATTGGTATACGCAAGCAGTGCGGTGCAGACGAGCGTGATCGCAAACAGGATGAGACCGACCTTGCAGATCCAGCCCCAGTCCAGATTGACGTCAGATTTTTTCTTTTCCGCCATCAGGCTGCCTCGCTTTCTTTCTTTTTCTTCTTTTCATACCCGTAAACACGCGGAGCCGTGTATTTCTGGATAAGCGGTGCCGCGACGTTCATCAGCAGGATCGAATAGGACACGCCTTCCGGATATCCGCCGAACTGCCGGATAATTACGGTCAGGAGCCCGCATCCGAAGGCGAAAATAAACTGGCCGAGCACCGTATTCGGACTCGAAACGTAATCCGTCGCCATGAAGAATGCGCCGAGCATGAGCCCGCCGGCAAAGATCTGATAGAACGGATCCTGTCCGAAGCACATGGAAAGCACAAAGACGGTGCCGATATAAGTGACCGGAATGCGCCATGAAATGACCTTTGTGAAGATCAGGTACAGACCTCCGATGAGCAGCGCAAGTGCGGAGATTTCACCGATCGCACCGTAAACGCCGCTGGTTCCGAGGAACATGTCGAGGGTTGACGGCAGCATCGAAGCGTCGAGACCTTCTTTAATGATTCCGAGAGGAGTCGCCGTTGTGACCGCATCGGCCGGGATATAGGCGGAGCCTGTCATCCGCGTAGGCCAGCAGGCCAGCAGGAAAGCTCGTCCGGAAAGAGCCGGGTTCATAAAATTGCTGCCCAGACCGCCGAAACACATCTTGACGATCCCGATTGCAAATGCTCCGCCGACGAAGCACAGCCACCAGGGCGCGCTTACCGGCAGGTTAAAAGCGAGAAGAATGCCCGTGACGACTGCAGACCAGTCCTTGACGGAATTCGGTTTTCCGGTCGCCTTGTCGATCAGGAATTCGGTCAGACAGGTGGAAGCGACACAGACCGCGGTGATCATCAGGGCGCTCCAGCCGTATACGTAGCATGCGACGGCGAACGCCGGGATCAGCGCGATGACGACCTTCTGCATGATCGAGGCCGTCGTTTCCTTATCTCTGACATGAGGCGATGAAGAGACGATTAATTTAGGTTCGCTCATTTTTTAGCCTTTCTTTTTTCTGCCGCGATAATACGCTTGGCTGTCCGGATCGAGGTTACGAGCGGACGCTTTGCGGGACAGATATACGAACAGCTGCCGCATTCGATGCAGTCGAGCGCATGATACTCGTCCGCCTTGTCGAAGCGGTCTCTGAGCGAGTAGGCCTGAATATAAAGCGGCTGCAGGTGCATCGGACAGACGTGAGCACATCTGCCGCACTTGATGCAGGGCGTCGGTTCCGGAAGCTCCGCGAGCTCCTTGTCGAAGCACAGGATGCCGGAGGTGGACTTGATGATCGGAACGGCTGTCGTGAACTGCGCGATCCCCATCATCGGTCCGCCGGAAATGAGTTTTCTAGGTTCTTTAGTGAAGCCGCCGGACTGGTCGATGATGCTCTGGAAGCTGTCGCCGAGGCGCACCACATAGGTGGCCGGATCCTTGACGCAGCTGCCGGTGCACGTGAGCATCTTCTGGAAGAACGGCATGCCTTCGACGACCGTATGATAGATCTGTGCGGCTGTCCCGACGTTCGAGACGACGGCGCCCGCATCTGCCGGGAGTGCTCCCGACGGGACTTCACGGCCCGTAACCGCCTTGATCAGCTGCTTTTCTGCGCCCTGCGGATATTTTGTCTTCAGGACCGCAACGTCGATGCCGTCCGATTTCGCGGCCGCTTCCTGCATTTTTGCGATCGCTTCCGGCTTGTTGTCTTCGATTCCGATATAACCCTGCTTCACACCGGTGGCATACATGATGATTTCAAGACCCTTGACGATGATATCCGGATCTCTGCGCATCAGGTGATCGTCGCAGGTGATGTACGGTTCGCATTCCGCGCCGTTCAGGATGATCGTATCGACATGCTTGTCCGGCGGAATAGACAGCTTGACGTGAGTCGGGAACGTCGCGCCCCCGATCCCGACGATGCCGCCGTCCTGGATCATTTTAATGATTTCCTTCGGATCTCTGCCGTGATAGTCGCCGTTGGGCTTGATCGAAGGGTCGAGGATATCTTCGCCGTCCGATTCGATGACGACCGACATCACGCGGTTTCCGTTTGGATGCTCGCGTTCTTCGACCGCCTTGACGGTGCCCGATATCGAGGCGTGAACAGGAACCGACATAAATCCCTGAGCTTCGCCTACCTTCTGGCCCGTGTAAACATAGTCTCCGACCTTGACGATCGGGCTGCAGGGCGCTCCGATATGCTGTGACATCGGGATCACAACCGTTTCAGGAAGCTGAGCTTCTCTGACCGGTTCATTCGCAGTCCGTTCCTTTTCCTGCGGCGGATGAACGCCGCCGAGAAAGGTCTTGAGTGCCGATTGTTTTGCCATATTATCTCCTTAATCTGTCCGCCCGCATCAGTACTTGATCAGGAACGTATTGTAGGCCTTCCAGGTCATGTAGGTGTCCGCCTTCGAGCTGATCTCAAACGGAGAGTGCATCGAAAGAACGGCCGTTCCGCAGTCCACGACATCCATGCCGTAAGCCGCGAGCATATAGGCGATGGTTCCTCCGCCTCCCTGATCGACCTTGCCCATATCGCAGGTCTGCCAGAATACGCCGGCATCGTCGAAAATGCCCCGCAGCTTCGCGAGAAATTCCGGATGCGCGTCGTTGGAACCGGACTTCCCTCTCGCTCCGCCGTATTTGCAGATCGCGGCTCCCTTTCCGATAAATGCGGAATTGAGCGGATCGAACGCGGAAGCGAAGGTCGGATCGTAGCCGGCTGTAACGTCGGCCGACAGGCACGCCGAGTTTCTGAGCGTCCGTCTGACGGCAAGATTCGTATCCGTTTCGCCCAGCAGCGCACAGATTTCAGCCGTATCGTTTTCGAACATCCGGCTGTTCATCCCGGTGCTCCCGACACTGCCGATCTCTTCCTTGTCAGCCAGGATTACGCAGGCGGTGCGGGCCGGCGTTTCATCAAGGTCGAGAATCCCGCGCAGCGCCGCATAGGCGCAGACCCGGTCGTCCTGAGCGTAGGCGCCGACAAGAGATTCGTCGAATCCGACCGAACGGGCTTTTCCTGCCGGTACGGCTTCAAATTCCGCCGATGCAAAATCCGCTTCTGTAAAGCCGTATTCCTTCTGAAGCTTCTTCAGAATGTTCTTCTTTACCGCTTCCTTGACGTCTTCATCCTTAACCGGGATGCTTCCGACGAGAAGATTGAGTTCTTCGCCTTCGATAACTTCGGCCGCCTTTTTGGCCATCTGCTTGCCGGCCAGATGAATAAGCAGATCCGACACGCAGAATACCGGTTCGCTTTCGCGGTCCCCGATGCTCAGGCTTATCTTCGTTCCGTCCTTGAGCACGACTGTTCCGTAAAGCGCCAGGGGCAGAGCCACCCACTGATACTTCTTGATCCCGCCGTAATAATGGGTCTTGAACAGCGCGAGATCGTCGCTTTCGTACAGCGGCGAGGGCTTCAGATCGAGTCTCGGAGAATCGATATGAGCGCCGACGATGTTCATGCCGTCCGTGACGGCCTCCGTACCGATCCGGTAAAAGATTACCGCTTTATTACGTTCGTTTACGTAAACCTTGTCGCCGGGCGCAAGGCTCCGGAATTCCGACAGCGGCCGAAAACCCGCCTTTTCTGCCTGACGCACCGCTTCGGCGCAGCAGAGACGCTCCGTTTTTGAGGCGTCCAGAAAATGCAGATAGTCGTCGTTGTAATCGAAAATCTTTTTAAATTCGGGGTCGGTAACTTTTGAAAAAACAAGGGGCTTCTCGGCGGTCAGAGCCGATTCGTCACCGTGTGATTCTGTATACATAATTAACCTCCATTTGTATAGTTTAGCTGTTTTTCAGGTCACGTACAAGAGATTAACGCGCCTCAGCGTTTGTCAAAAACGCAACGCATACAAAGAGCCGTCACTTTCGCGACGGCTTTGTCAGATTTAACGATATGGACTGATGTTGCTTTGTTAATTGATACTCAAACGCTTCTCTGCTGTTTTTCGCAGAATCCGCCGGGTATTATTAATAAGTTTAGTCGTTTTCCGAATTTTCAATCAGATCGACGCGTCTCTGATGGCGTCCGCCTTCAAACGAAGCGTCCAGCCATGCGTCGACGATATCCAGCGCCGTTCCCGGTCCGATAACCCGGGAGCCGAAGGCTAAAATATTGCTGTCGTTGTGCTGTCTTGACAGACGCGCCGAGAAGGGCTCGCTGCATACTGCGGCCCGGATGCCGGGCACCTTGTTCGCAGCCAGCGAGATCCCGATGCCGGTTCCGCAGATCAGGATACCGAGATCCGCATCTCCGTCGACGACCGCATGAGCGACCCTTCTGCCGTAAACCGGATAGTCGACGCTTTCCAGCGTATCGGTCCCGAGGTTGATCACCTCGATCCCGCGTTCCTTCAGGTGATCCGATACGGCCTGCTTCATCTCAACGCCGGCATGGTCGTTTCCAATCGCTATTTTCATCTAAATGATTTCTCCTTGAACGGTGATTTTTACTAATATATTGATAATTCTACTGCGCTTCGATATACGAAACGCCCAGCAGACCGGCGAGGTCCTGAGCCTGGGCGGTGCTGATCTTTAATCCGCGAAGCTCGGAAAAATTGTCCGAAACGGCAAGCCCCCGGATGACGCAGCTGCTCAGATCCATTCCCTTCAGATTTGTTCTGAAGAAGCTGACGCCCGTCAGGTCGGATTCGATGAAACGGACCGCCGTAAGCTTGACCTCTGACAGATCGGCGCCGGTCAGATTGTCTTCCTTGAATCCGGCATGATTCAGAGAACAGCCCGTCAGGCTGGAATAGCTCAGATTCGAACTGGTCCATATCGTTTCCTTAAAGACAGAACGGACAAAATCTGTTCCGTACAGACGGCAGTTTTCAAAACGGACCCGGCAGAAGTAAGCCGTATCGAACGTACAGTTCGACAGATCGCAGTCCTTGAAGATAATATCGGTGAACTCGGCCTTGGCAAATTCGATACGCTCGAAATGACAGCCTTCGAAACGGCAGTGCCGGAATATGCTCTCCGACAGATCCTCATCCGCGGCATCCAGCCTGCTGAACAGAATATTCTCGATTTCATCCTCGCCCTGAGACATCACGATAAATCTCGAGTCGTCCGTCAGAGTCTCCGGTATTTCCGGGAACTCCGGAGCGGCAATCCTGAACCTGCTTTTTTCCTGTCTTTCGTACGCTTCGGCGCTGGCGGATACAGTCATCCCGCACCTCCCTTCAGACTCTTTTTCTTCATTCTACCACTACATAAGGAAAACGGAAAATTTCGCTGCAGCTGTAAAACAGAAAATTGCGTCATTTATATTGCCGAAAACTTTACAGTTGAGGCTGCGCGAATTAAAGAATATAATAAAAGTACAAAAAAATATCCAAGGAGGATTTTCTCTAGATGCTAGTATCTGCAAAAGGTATGCTCCAGGAAGCTGCAAAAGGTCATTACGCTGTAGGTCAGTTCAACATTAACAATCTCGAATGGACAAAGGCGATTCTCACCGCTGCCAACAATATGAATGCACCGGTTATTCTCGGTGTTTCCGAAGGTGCGGGAAAATACATGACAGGCTTTAAAACCGTCGCAGCGATGGTAAACGCAATGATGGATACCCTGAATATCTCGGTTCCTGTCGCCCTTCATCTCGATCACGGTTCATATGACGGCGCGCTGTCTGCGATCGACGCGGGCTTCTCTTCCATCATGTTTGACGGTTCTTCACTTCCGTTCGACGAAAACCTTGCCAAGACCAAGTATCTTGTCAACCTGACGGCAGGCAAGAGCCTTTCTCTCGAAGCTGAAGTCGGAGCGATCGGCGGAGAAGAAGACGGCGTTATCGGTACGGGCGAAGTCGCGGACGTCAACGAATGCAAGACTATCGCGGATCTGGGCGTTTCCTGTCTGGCTGCCGGAATCGGCAATATCCACGGCGTTTATCCTGAAAACTGGCCGGGACTGCGTTTCGACGTTCTCGAAGAAATCAAAAAGGCTGTCGGCGACATGCCTCTCGTACTTCACGGCGGAACAGGTATTCCTGACGAACAGGTCAGAAAGGCCATCGATCTGGGCGTTGCCAAGATCAATGTCAACACCGAATGCCAGCTCGTATTCGCAGCTGCAACCCGCAAGTATGTCGAAGACGGCAAGGATCGTCAGGGCAAAGGTTTTGACCCGAGAAAACTCCTTGCTCCGGGCTACGATGCAATTATCGAACTCGTCGAAGAAAAGATCAAGCTCTTCGGTTCCGACAACAAAGCCTGCTTCAAAAACGACTGATTCAGTAACAATAAAAACACCCGAAAGGGTGTTTTTTTACTGCCTGATTCTCAATTTGAGTATGGACTAATCGCGAATACGGGACATGTGTCTGTCAGTAAAAAACGCTCCCCGGGATTGTCTCGGAGAGCAAAATTTATTCTTATTTCTTAAGA
>ERZ1645187.795-NODE-795-length-30945-cov-134.972677_pt1 | contig 30945 bp, 31 predicted proteins | sample MGYA00575352_ERZ1645187 | MGnify/ENA primary metagenome ERZ1645187 (study PRJEB40837, sample SAMN11349314) | freshwater sediment metagenome | isolation source: river sediment | host: Sediment | place: India: Wazaribad , New Delhi | collected 2017-02-21 ... | reverse complement strand
TCGAATGATAGTGAACGCCCGGGAACAATAAGTTGATGGTCCTTGGCTCCACCAAATCTCCGCAAGTGATTGACACACTTGTAAGTTCCGGAGCTTTCAACGGTTTTTGACGCTTGTGTAACCCCTGGGTGTTACACCGATGTCATGGAAGCCGTGCCCGGACACACCAACCTCGTTCGCAGAGGTGCCGTCTATTACCACCGCTGCAAAGTCCCGGCGGACATCGCCGCGACCTATGGCAAGGGCGAGGAAACGTTCTCTCTCAGAACGACCGAGCTCGCCGAGACGGTGCGCCGTGAAGGTCGCGTCCGTCGAGACGATGAAGGTGACCTTGCCCCCGGTTTGTCCCGTTCATAGCCAGAATCCGTTCCGGCTCTGGTCCGCTCGGGACCGTGCTGCAAACTCTTTCGGGGTGAGCCCGTCGAGGCTCGTGTGGGGGCGTTCGGTGTTGTAGTCGGTTCTCCACTCCTCGATGACGTGGCGGGCATGAGCCAGCCCGTGGAACAGCGTCTCGTTCAGGCACTCGTCTCGGAATCGCCCGTTCAGGCTCTCGACGAAGCCGTTCTGCATAGGCTTGCCGGGAGCGATGTAGTGCCATTCGACGCGGTTCGTCTCCGACCAGCGCAGCATGGCATGTGACGTGAACTCGGTGCCGTTGTCGCTGACGATCATCGCCGGCCGGCCACGCAGAGCAACCAGCCGATCCAGTTCGCGAGCGACGCGCACGCCCGAGAGCGAGGTATCGGCCAGCAGGGTCAGGCATTCCCGTGTGAAGTCGTCGACCACGACGAGGACCCTGAGGCGGCGTCCGTCGACGAGGGTGTCGGAGACGAGCCGAAGGCCGGCGAAGCCAATTCCAACGACCAGCACTGGTTCCGTCCCTGTGGGATCGCCATCGGTGCTCGTGTACCCAGCGCCCGCTTCCGGCCGCCGCGCTTTCGAACCGTCAGGCGCTCCTCCCGATAGATCCGGTAGAGCTTCTCGTGGTTCACGACGACGCCTTCCCGCTGCAGCAGGATGTGCAGCCGGCGATAGCCGAAGCGACGACGGATCGCCGCCAGCTCCCGCAGACGCACCCGAACGCCTTCGTCGTCACCGCGCCGCGAGGCGTAGCGATAGACGCGCGGCGCCATTCCCAAGAGCCCACAGGCACGGCGTTGCGAATAGCCCTTCTTCTCGATCGCCCAGCTCACGGCACGTCTCCGCGAGCCAAGCGTCAGAAGTTTTTCCCATCATCTCGCGCAGCGTGGCGACGTCGAGCATCGACTCCGCCAAGAGCTTCTTCAGACGTCGGTTTTCGTCCTCGAGGGTCTTCAGCTTTCGCGCGTAGGAGACTTCCATGCCGCCGTACTTCGATCGCCACGGGTAGAGCGTCGCGTCGCTGATGCCGTGCTCGCGGCAGACGTCCGCCACCGGCATCCGGGCATCCGGGCATCCGGGCATCCGGGCATCCGGGCATCCGGGCATCCGGGCATGATGCTCCTTCAGGATGCCGATGATCTGCTCTTCGGTGAAACGGCTACGCCTCAAGCTCTGGTCCTCGAGTTGGGCCAGAGCGAGCTTCAAACTGGATTAGTCCCGAGGGGCAACGTCACGCCGAACCCAAGCCCTTCGTCTGGACCAAGCCGGCCGAGACCATCCTCGCCGAGCTCAGACGGCTGCCTGCACCATCCGACTGAGGCATGAGACCTGTGCGCAGTTGGCCCATCATGCTGATTTGATGAGTTGAATGTGCTTGCGACCGCGTTTTCGGAGGGGATGCCGGTCTCTGTTGATCACCGACGCCGGAGGCCGGCGCCTTCTCGAACGTCCCTCATGCGGCCGCCGCGAGGATGCTCAGAGTTCGTCTCATGTTGTAGGCGATGGCGGTGAGGCGGATCTGCAGGGAAGCCTTCGCCAAGCCCAACCGTCGGATCCGCCGATGCCCATAGGACCGCTTCCAGGTCCCGAAGATCATCTCGATCCGGCCCCGGATGCGATGGATCGGCTGGTTCCAGGCGTCGAACCGTGCCGGCGTCTCTTCCTCGTCGCGACCCCACATGTGGGTGGCGACGATGCGCGGCGTCCCGCCCTTGGCTCGAACGGCCGCCCGGAACGTCTCGCCGCGACAGGCGCTGTCGGCGAAGACCTGGCCGGGACTGTCGGGTGGGGCGTCGCCACCGGCCTTGCCGTCATGGACGTTGGCCGCAGTGACGGCGACCTCCTCGACCAACGCGGTGTCGGCGTCGGCACCGACATGGGTCTTGAAGCCGTGGACCGCCGGCTTGCGCTCGTGCTCGATCCACTGCGCTTCCTCGTCGCCCTTGCTGGCGGAAGCGATGATGGTGGCGTCGACGAGCGTGCCGATCTTCACCCGGACCGCCTCGGCCTTCAACCGGGCCGTCACGTCGTCGAACAACGCTCGATCGAGCCAGCGCGTGGTCAATGCCTTGCGGAACCGAACGAAAGCGGTACGCTCCGGCGTCGGCTCGGCACCGGAGAAGCCGCAGAACCGGCGGAACGACGCCCGATCGTCGAGAGTTTCGGCGAGCTTCTCGTCCGACAGGTCGTAGCAGACGGCGAGCAAGCGCCTTGAACAGTGCGAGAGGCGGCCACGCCGGTTCCCCCTTCGCCGCGCAGGAGATGTCCGCGAGCCGTCGATCGACGGAGGTCCTGTCGGCCAACTTCGCCGGATCGTCCAAGGACGAGCGTCGGCGCCCCGTATCGCCGAACCCGAAGCTCTCCCGGCCGATCCGCCGCCGCGACATGATGCACCTCAATCCATTGCCTCGATCGAGTGAATCACGATGATCGACGAGCATCGAGAACCATCCGCGCACAGGTCTCATCAGTCGTCGACATTCTCGAAGCACTTCGTGCACTTCCTCGGCTCGGTCGGGGTGAAGCGGCCGAAAGTGCCGTTCCACGGCTTCCGCCACACCTTCGAAGACGCCTGCCGCGCTTGCGGCGTGCCCCATGACGTCATGAACGCTCTACAGGGCCATTCGCAGGGCGGGATGTCCGGATCGCTACGGCGCCGGGCAGTATCCGGTGACGAGGCTGGTGGAGGAGATGGCGAAAGTGTGCCACACGGGGTTGAATCTGTCGGCGCTCGCGGTGGTGCCAACGCGGGCCATACGTCCGATACATGAGGTTGCTGCTCCCCTGAGGCAGATGGGACCATCCGTCGTTGGTTCGTCGAAGACCGAAGGAGAGCAGCGGTGGAACGTTACGTCGGGCTGGACGTGAGCCACGAGACGACGCACCTGTGCGTGGTCGGGTCGGATCGAACAGTGGTCTGGCCGGGTGTGTGATACTGGGCGGATGAAATGCGGACTCGTCCGAATTTCATCCGCGTCACGGCCTGACCGGCCGGCGCCCATTCGGGCCTGCCTTCGCACGCGAACGTCGCGGTTCCGGCGGCGACGCCGGGGCGCTGGAGGGGGTCGCTTTCGCTGGTGGGGCTGGAGACGGGATCGTCGACGCCGTGGCTGTTCCACGGGTTGTCGGCGGCGGGCTTTCCGATGGTGTGCATGGATGCGCGCCGGGCGGCGGATGCGATGAAGGCTCGGGCCGAGAAGACGGACAAGGCGGACGCGCAGGCGCTGGCGGAGATGCTGGCCTGCGGTCGGTACTCGGAAGTCCCTGTGAAGCGAAGTCCCTGTGGAGCGTCCGGCGAGCCGTCGATTGAAGGCGTTGCTGACGGCGCGCGGCCAGTTGGTGAGCGTCCGGACGCAGCTCTACGACCAGATCCGCGGCCTGCTGCGCCCCTTCGGCGTGAACATCTCGAGCGGTCCGGTTCGAAGGGTTTCGCGGCAGCCGTCCGCATGGCCTGCCGGCGGGAGGAGGTGCTCTACACCACGGTATCGGCGCTGCTGGCGGCCCTGGAGGCGGTCGCCGCCCAGATCGCGGCGCTGGACCGGACGGTAGGGGAGATCGTGCGGGGTTCGCTCGTCTGTCGCCTGCTCACCTCGGTGCCCGGCGTCGGCGCGGTGACGGCACCGACCTTCATGGCGACGGTGGAGGATCCGCGTCGTTTCGGACGCAGCCGCTCGCTCGGGGCCCATGTCGGGTTGACGCCGCGGCGCTCCCAGTCCGGGGCGCGGGACGTCACCGGCTCGATCTCGCGCCCGGGGGGACGGTCTGTTGCGGCACCATCTCTACGAGGCGGCGAACCGCCTGCCGACCACGGTGCGACAGCCGTCGGCACTGCGCAGCCGCGGGCTGCGGCTCATGAAGCGGATCGGGCCGAAGAAGGCCCGTACCGCGGTGGCCCGCAAGCCGGCGGTGCTGCTCATCGGACTTTGGAAACGCGGCGAGGTCTTCGCGGCCACGCCGGCCCGACGAAGGCAGGTCCGTCGCGAGGCGGGTGAGAAGGGGAGACGACGGGAGAAACTTCGAGAGCCGGCGGACACGGCGGCGACCGGACCGGGATGTCGAGCGCGCACGAGTTCGGTTGCAGGGACGAACCCCTGCGCTTGATACACTGCGCCGACGAACCGGAACGAGTGAACGAGCCCCGGATGCCGGCACCGCAGAGGCGGATGCCGAAGAGAACCATGGGATGCTCGTCCGATCGGCCGGAACTCTCGAAAGCCTCTCGACGCGGCAGCTTCATGTAGAGAACCGAACTCATGATGTTCGGACTCGTCCGAATTTCGTGAGCGTTGCGGCCCGACCGGCCGAGGCTCGTTCGGACTCGCCTTCGCTCACGGAGTTTCGAACGCGTCGAAACTCCGTGAGATCGGTCTCAGCCCTCGATGCCCGAGAAGTCGAGCGGCACGCCGGTCGCAGACGTCAGGTCGGCGATGGTGACGCCCGGCGCCATCTCGACCACCTTCACGCCCTCGGGGGTGATGTCGAGCACCGCGAGGTCGGTGATGATGCGGTCGACGACGCCCTGGCCGGTCAGCGGCAGGGTGCATTCCGGCACGATCTTGTGGGCGTTGCCCTTGGCGACGTGCTCCATCAGCACGATGACGCGCTGGACGCCGGCCACCAGATCCATGGCGCCGCCCATGCCCTTGACCATCGAGCCGGGGATCATCCAGTTGGCGAGGTCGCCGTTCGACGCCACCTGCATGGCGCCGAGGATGGCGAGGTTGACGTGGCCGCCACGGATCATGGCGAATGAGTCGGCCGAGGAGAAGAACGAGGCGCCCGGCAGGGCGGTCACGGTCTGCTTGCCGGCGTTGATCAGGTCGGCGTCGATCTCGTCCTCGGTCGGGAAGGGGCCGATGCCGAGCAGGCCGTTCTCCGACTGGAGCCACACGTTCACTCCCTCGGGGATGTAGTTGGCGACCAGGGTCGGCAGGCCGATGCCGAGGTTCACATAGAACCCGTCTTTCAGTTCGCGGGCGGCGCGGGCCGCCATTTCGTCACGCGTCCAGGGCATGGGGCGTCTCTCCTCAGGCGGTCTTGCGCAGGGTGCGCTGTTCGATGCGCTTCTCCGGGGTCGCGTTCAGGACGAGACGCTGCACGAAGATGCCGGGGGTGTGGACCTGATCGGGATCGATCGAACCGACGGGGACGATCTCCTCGACCTCGACGATGGTGACCTTGCCGGCGGTGGCGCACATCGGATTGAAGTTCCGCGCCGTCTTCCGGTAGACGAGGTTGCCGGCCTCGTCGGCCTTCCAGGCCTTGACCAGGGCGACGTCGGCGACGATGCCGCGCTCCATGACGTACTTGCGGCCGTCGAACTCGCGCACTTCCTTGCCGTCGGCGACCACGGTGCCGACGCCGGTGGCGGTGAAGAAGGCCGGGATGCCGGCGCCGCCGGCGCGCAGCCGCTCGGCGAGCGTGCCCTGCGGGGCGAATTCGAGCTCGAGCTCGCCGGAGAGGAACTGCTGGGCGAAGAGCTTGTTCTCGCCGACGTAGGACGAGATCATCTTCTTGATCTGACGGGTCTCGAGCAGCAGGCCGAGGCCGAAACCGTCGACGCCGGCATTGTTCGACACGCAGGTCAGGCCGGTGACGCCGGTGTCGCGCAGCGCCGCGATCAGCGCCTCGGGAATGCCGCAGAGGCCGAAGCCGCCGACGGCGAGCGTCTGACCGTCCTTCACCACGCCCGCGAGTGCCGCGGCCGCGCTTGGATAGAGCTTGTTCATGGTACCCCGTCTTCGTCCGAGTGATGGATGACACCAACCTGCGACGGAACACGAGGAGCGGACCACACCGCCGTATCCGGGTCTCGAATCGATTCGAGCCGGCCCGACGGAACGCCCCCGTGCGTCTCGGCGGCGACATTACAGGAATCCTCCCGCGCTGCGAAAGCCCGGAAGCGATGCGATCTCGTTCTACCTCCGACGGATCGGCGGGCGATCGGCGGCGAGCGCCGACGGCCCGCGACCCGAGCGGCGTGTCAGCCGATCTCGTCGAAACGCTCGCCTTTGCAGCCGCAGACCGGGCAACTGTCCGGCGCCGCGCCGATGACCGTATGGCCGCAGATCGGGCAGACGTGCAGGGTGACGTCGCCGAGGTCGGTGCCGGCGGCGACGGCGGCGTGGGCCTTCTCGAAGAGGTCGTGATGCACCTTCTCCACCTCGAGGGCGAAGCGCATCGAGCGCGCGGCCTTGCGATTGCCGTCGGCCTCGGCGCGGGCGACCATCGGCGGATACATCTCGGTGAACTCGTGCTTTTCGCCGGCCATGGCGTCGGCGAGGTTGGCGAGCGTCGCGGCGACGCCGCCCATGGCCTTCAGATGGGCATGGGCGTGGATGGTCTCGGCCGCGGCGACGGCGCGGAACAGCTTGCCGACACCGGGGAAGCCCTCGTCCTCGGCCTTTTCGGCATAGGCGAGATATCGGCGGTTGGCCTGGGATTCGCCCGCGAATGCTTCCTTGAGATCGTCGAGTGTGGTGGTCATCTCGTACTCCAGCGGCGGCGGAACCCGACGACGGCACCGAGCCGGCTCGTCGTCGCCGACGAACTCCGACAGTAGCCCAGCCGGCGGGCCGACCGCATCCGACCTTTCCCTGAGGATCGAGCCGATCGGATCGCTCCGACGGCGGTTTCCTCCACACCTTCTCGTGACTTCGCCCCTCCCTCCCCTTCGCCGCGCCGCATCGAGTTGCTATCGATCGGACGAACGACATCCGGAGAGACGATCATGGCCGCCCCCCTCGACCCGAACGCCACGGCGCGCATCATCCACGCCATCGCCGCGGAGATCGGCTGCCGACCGGCGCAGGTGGAGGCGACCGTCGCGCTTCTCGACGAAGGGTCGACCGTGCCCTTCGTGGCGCGCTATCGCAAGGAAGCGACGGGCGGCCTCGACGACACCCAGCTGCGCACGCTCGAAGAGCGGCTCGGCTATCTGCGCGAGATGGAGGCGCGCCGCGCCGCGGTGATCGAGTCGATCCGCACCCAGGGCAAACTGACGCCCGAACTCGAGGCGAAGCTCGCCAAGGCCGGCACCAAGGCGGAGATCGAGGATCTCTACCTGCCCTTCAAGCCGAAGCGCCGCACCCGCGCCGAGATCGCCCGCGAGAAGGGCCTCGGGCCGCTGGCCGAACGGATCCTCGCCGATCGCTCGGTCGATCCGAAGGCGCTGGCCGCGGGCTTCGTCACCGAGGAGGTCGCCGACGTGAAGGCGGCGCTCGACGGGGCGCGCGACATCCTGACCGAGCAGTTCGCCGAAGACGCCGCGCTGGTCGGACGTCTGCGCGCCCATGTGCAGACCGGGGCGCGGCTGCGCTCCAAGGTCAATGAGGGCAAGGAACAGGCGGGCGAGAAGTTCGCCGACTATTTCGATCACGTCGAGCGCCTCGCCGACGTGCCGAGCCATCGGGCGCTCGCCATGCTGCGCGGGCGCAACGAGGAGGTTCTGAGCCTCGAGGTCGAGGTCGACGCCGACGACACCGCGCCGGTCAAGCCGGTGGAGCGGATCATCTGCGAGGCCTTCGGCATCGAGCTGCCGAGCGCGACCCGTCGGCCGAGCGCGGCGGATCAGTGGCTGTTCGACGTGGCGCGCTGGTGCTGGCGGGTGAAGCTGTCGCTCTCCCTCTCCATCGAGGTGATGGGGGCTCTGCGGGAGCGGTCGGAGGAGGAGGCGATCCGGGTCTTCGCCCACAATCTCCAGGATCTGCTGCTCGCCGCTCCCGCCGGCACTCGGCCGACGCTCGGGCTCGATCCCGGCATCCGCACCGGCGTCAAGGTCGCGGTGGTCGACGCCACCGGCAAGGTGGTCGACACCACGACGGTCTACCCCTTCCCACCGAAACAGGACGTGCAGGGGACGCTGGCGACGCTCAAGCACTTGATCCAAAAGCACAAGGTCGAGCTCGTCGCGATCGGCAACGGCACCGGCAGTCGCGAGACCGATCGGCTGGTTTCCCACCTCATCGGCGAGATGGCGGGCCCGAAGCCGATCAAGGTGGTGGTGTCGGAGGCGGGCGCCTCGGTCTATTCGGCCTCGGCGCTGGCGGCGGCGGAGATGCCGACCCTCGACGTCTCGCTGCGCGGCGCCGTGTCGATCGCCCGGCGTCTACAGGATCCGCTGGCCGAATTGGTCAAGATCGAGCCCAAAGCGATCGGCGTCGGCCAGTATCAGCACGACGTCGATCAGGGCCGGCTCGCCAAGTCGCTCGACGCGGTGGTCGAGGATGCTGTGAACGCGGTCGGCGTCGATCTCAATACCGCCTCGACGTCGCTGCTGGCGCGTGTCTCCGGTCTCGGGGCGTCGCTCGCCCAGGCGATCGTCGATCATCGCGACACGGTCGGGCGGTTCGAGAACCGCCGCCAGCTCCTCGACGTGGCGCGGCTGGGGCCGAAGACTTTCGAGCAGGCGGCCGGGTTCCTGCGCATCCGCGACGGCGACGAACCGCTCGACGCCTCGTCGGTCCACCCGGAGGCCTATTCGGTGGCGAAGCGGATCGTGAAGGCGTGCGGACGCGATCTCCGGACCCTGATGGGCGACGGGGCGACGCTGAAGGGGCTCGATCCGCGCACGTTCGTCGACGAGCGCTTCGGCCTGCCGACGGTGAAGGACATTCTCGCCGAGCTCGAGAAGCCCGGCCGCGATCCGCGTCCGCACTTCAAGACCGCCGCCTTCGCGGAGGGCATCGAGAAGATCGAGGACCTGAAGCCGGGGATGGTGCTGGAAGGGACGGTGACCAACGTCGCCGCCTTCGGTGCCTTCGTCGACATCGGCGTGCATCAGGACGGGTTGGTCCACGTCTCCCAGCTCGCCGATCGCTTCGTGAAAGATCCGCGCGAGGTGGTGAAGGCCGGCGACGTGGTCAAGGTGCGGGTGGTCGAGGTCGACGCACGCCGCAAGCGCATCGGGCTCACGATGCGCAAGGACGACGGCGGGGCGCAGGGCGCGCGGATGGGAGCGCCGGGCGGGCGTTCCGACGATCGTCGCGGGCCGCCGCCGAGCGGAAGCAAGGGCGGCAAGCCGGGGGCATCCTCGGGATCGAACGCCGGCTCGACCGGCGCGCTCGGGGCGGCGCTGCTCGACGCCCTCCGGAAGAAATGATCGACCGCCGAGCCGAGCGGAACGGGGACGTCGCCCCAGTCGTACGGGGCGGCGGCGGGTCCGTTGCGGCCGCGCGCGTCGTCGAGTCGGTATATTTCAGATTCCTCTAATGAATTCCGGAGGTTGAAAGCGGCGCGGCAAATTGCAGCGGTCAAGGACTGACCAGTCAGCGACGCCGAATGTCGCTCTTGCGACATAGGTAGTGCAATCGATTGGGTGCGAAGCGATTTTTTCGTAGACTGGGCGACATGTCGGCGGCGATGGAGGATCGAGGCCGACCGCTCGGGAGGGCTGCGACGCGCCGAAACCCGCTCTGCGTTTGACGCAAGTCAGATCATCCTGAACCGGACACCTCCAAGACTACTCGCCACCAGTCCACGAGAGACAGGAGGGTGAGGTGACGACGATGGAGACCGGACTCGGCTCGTTCATCGAGCAGGTCCTGACGCGGCAGGGGAACGATCCGGGGCGGCTCGTCCAGATCCTGCGCGACGTTCAGGCGGAATACGGCCACGTGGCCCAACGGGCGATCGAGATCCTGGCCGAGCGGCTGGGGCTGCCGGTCGGCGCGGTCGAGAGCACGCTCGACTTCTATTCGTTCCTGACGCGGGAGCCGACGGGGGCCTACCGCATCCTGTTCTCCGACAACATCACCGATCGGATGGCCGGCAATCAGGCGATCTTCGACCACATGGCGAAGCGTCTGGGGGTGACGCGCGGCGTCGTCTCGCCGGACGGGCTCGTCTCGCTCGACTTCACCTCCTGCACCGGCATGTGCGACCAGGGTCCGGCGATCCTGGTCAACGGCATGGCGATCACCCACATGACGCTGCGCCGGGCCGACCAGATCTGCGAGCTCGTCCGCTCGCGGGTGCCGCTCGTCGAATGGCCGAGCGACTTCTTCCGGATCGAGCACAACATCCGCCGCGCCGACATGTTGCTGTCGTCCGACTTCATGCCGGGGTCGGCGCTGAAGGCGGCCATCGCCATGGGGCGGGACGCCTATCTCGCCGAAGTGAAGCGGTCGAACCTGCGCGGTCGCGGCGGTGCCGGCTTCACAACCGGCGTCAAATGGGAGGCGGCGCGCAACGCCCGCGGCGAGGCCCGCTACATCGTCTGCAACGCCGACGAGGGCGAGCCCGGCACGTTCAAGGACCGGGTGCTGCTGCAGTTCTATGCCGAGCGGGTGTTCGAGGGTATGGCGCTGGCCGGCTACGTGGTCGGGGCGAAGCTCGGCCTCGTCTATCTGCGCGGCGAATATCTCTACATGCGGGCGCAACTCGAGGAGAAGCTCGCCGAGTTCCGAGCGGCGCGGCTCCTGGGCAAGTCGATCCTCGGGGTCGAGGGCTTCGACTTCGACATCGAGATCCACATGGGCGCCGGCGCCTACATCTGCGGTGAAGAGACGGCGCTGATCGAGAGCCTCGAGGGCAAGGCGGGGCGTCCGCGCATCCGGCCGCCGTTCCCGGTGGCGATCGGCTATCGCGGCCAGCCGACGGTGGTCAACAACGTCGAAACGCTGTGCAAGGTGACGGAAGTCGCGCTGCACGGCGGCGCCTGGTACGAGGGTTACGGCACCAAGCAGTCGACCGGCACCAAGATCCTGTCGGTGTCCGGCGACGTCGAGCGCCCCGGCATCTACGAATATCCCTTCGGTGTGCGCATATCGCAGGTGCTGGAGGATGCCGGCGCCAGGAACGCCCGCGCGGTGCAGATCTCGGGGGCGGCGGGCCAGTGCCTGACCTCGCGCGAGTTCGGCCGTCGCATCGCCTTCGAGGACGTGCCGACCGCCGGCTCGTTCATGGTGTTCGGCGATCATCGCGACATGTTCGAGGTGGCGCGCAACTTCGCGCACTTCTTCCAGCACGAGAGCTGCGGCTTCTGCACCCCGTGCCGGGTGGGCACCACCATCCAGGCCAAGATCATGGACAAGATCGCGGCCGGCCACGGCACCCAATACGAAATGAACGAGTTGCAGCACCTGCGCGAGGTGATGCGGACGGCGAGCCACTGCGGCCTCGGCCAGACGGCCGGCGCGGCGATCGCCGACACCATCGCCCGCTTCCGTGAGGACTACGAGAAGCGCCTCGCCCGCAAGGACTTCGAACCCGCCTTCGATCTCGACGCGGCGCTCGCCCGCGCCCGCGAGATCACCGGTCGCGACGACGCCGACAGCCGGCTGCTCTCGGACGCCTGAGGAGACGACCCATGAACGACTACGACAAGTTCGTCCTCGACGGCCGGCCGGTCTTCTTCGAGCGCGGTCAATCGATCCTCGAGGCGGCTCTGGCCTCCGGGGTCTACATCCCCAACCTCTGCCACCACCCCGAGTTCAAGCCCCACGGCTCGTGCAAGCTGTGTACGGTGAAGGTCAACGGCCGCTACGGCTCGGCCTGCACCATCAAGGCGATGCCGGGTCAGGAGGTGGCCTCCGACACGCCGGAGCTCAACGGCAACCGGCGCGTCCTGCTGCAGATGCTGTTCGTCGAGGGCAACCACTTCTGCCCCGGCTGCGAGAAGAGCGGCAACTGCAAGCTCCAGGCGCTCGCCTACGACCTGGAAATGCTGACCCCGCACTATTCGCACTTCTATCCGGTGCGCGAAGTCGACGCGTCCCATCCGGACATCGTCCTCGACTTCAACCGCTGCATCATGTGCGAGCTGTGCGTCCGGGCCTCGCGCGACATCGACGGCAAGAACGTCTTCGCCCTCTCCGGGCGCGGCACCGAGAGCCACGTGGTGGTCAACTGCCCGTCGGGCCGGCTGGCCGACACCGACTTCGACCTCGCCGACAAGGCGGCGACGGTCTGTCCGGTCGGGGCGATCCTGCCCAAGCGGGTCGGCTTCGCCGTGCCGATCGGCGAACGGCTCTACGACGTCGACGCGATCAGCGCCCATGCGGCGCCCAAGGCCAAAGAGGAGGTGTGATCATGCTGCATGCCGCTCCCACCCCCGTCCGCAAGAAGGTCCGGATCGCGACGACGTCGCTGTCGGGCTGCTTCGGCTGCCACATGTCGTTCCTGGACATCGACGAGCGCCTGCTCGAACTGGCCGGGCTCGCCGAGTTCGACCGCTCGCCGCTGACCGACATCAAGCACTGCGGCCCCTGCGACGTCGCCATCGTCGAAGGCGGCGTGTGCAATGCCGAGAACGTCCACGTCCTGCGCGAGCTGCGCGCCAATTCCAAGGTCCTGGTGGCGCTCGGCGCCTGCGCCGTCAACGGCGGCCTGCCGGCGCAGCGCAACCATCTCGACGTCGGCGAATGTCTGACGCGGGTCTATTGCGACAGGACCGGCGGGAAGGTGCCGAACGATCCGGAACTGCCGTTGCTGCTCGACAAGGTCCACCCGATCAACGAGGTGGTGCGCGTCGACTATTTCATCCCCGGATGCCCGCCCTCGGGCGACGCCATCTGGAAGTATCTCACCGATCTGATCTCCGGCCGGATGCCCCGTCTCGAGCATCCGATGCTGCGTTTCGACTGAGGGAGCTCGAACCATGTTCCAACTGGAAACCGCCGAGAACCCCCAGAAGCTCAGGCGCATCGCCATCGACCCGGTGACCCGGGTCGAAGGCCACGGCAAGGTGACGCTGCTGCTCGACGACGCCGACCGCATCCATCAGGTGCGGCTGCACATCGTCGAGTTCCGCGGCTTCGAGGTGTTCATCGAAGGCCGGCCCTTCTGGGAGGTGCCGGTCACGGTGCAGCGCCTGTGCGGCATCTGCCCGGTCAGCCACCACCTCGCCGCGGTCAAGGCGATGGACATCATCGCCGGCTACGGGCAACTCCCGCCGACCGCCGAGAAACTGCGGCGGCTGATGCACTACGGGCAGATGGTGCAGAGCCACGCGGTCCACTTCTTCCATCTCGCCTCGCCGGATCTGCTGCTCGGCTTCGACAGCGAGCCGACGCGGCGCAACATCGTCGGGGTGGCGCAGGACTTCCCCGACATCGCCAAGCAGGGCGTGCTGCTGCGCAAATACGGGCAGGAGGTGATCCGCCACACCGCCGGCAAGCGCATCCACGGCACCGGCGCCATCCCGGGCGGCATGAACAAGGCGCTCACCGTCGCCGAGCGTGACGAGATGCGGCGCGACGTCGATCAGATGATCGAATGGTCGCTCGCCTCGGTCCACATGGTGGCGGCGCTGCACCGCACCAAGCCGGAGTTCTACAACCACTTCGGCGAGTTCGAGAGCTCGATGATGGGCTTCGTCGACGAACGCGGCGCGCTCGACTTCTATCACGGCGGCCTGCGCGCCGTGGACAACACCGGTAAGATCATCTTCGACCACGTCGACTATTCGACCTACGAGGAGGTGCTGGAGGAAGAGGCCAAGTCCTGGTCCTACATGAAGTTCCCGCACATCCGTTCGCTCGGGGCGGAGAAAGGCTGGTACAAGGTCGGGCCGCTCGCCCGCGTCCAGGCCTGCGACTTCATTTCGACGCCGCTCGCCGACCTCGAGCGCAAGAAGATGATGGCCCTCGGCAACGGCAAGCCGGTGATGGGGACGCTGTTCTTCCACTGGGCGCGGCTGATCGAGGTGCTGCACGCCGCCGAACTCATCCGCGACCTGCTCGACGATCCCGACATCCTCGGCACCGACCTGATGGCGGACAAGGGCGAGCGCAAGGGCGAGGCGGTCGGCGTCATCGAGGCGCCGCGCGGCACGCTGTTCCACCACTACCGGGTGGACGAGAACGACCTCGTCACCTTCTGCAATCTGATCGTCTCCACGACCAACAACAATCAGGCGATGAACGAGGCGATCCGTTCGGTGGCGCGCACCCATCTCGACGGCCGCAAGGTCACCGAGGGGCTGCTCAACCACATCGAGGTCGCCATCCGCGCCTACGATCCGTGTCTCAGTTGCGCCACCCATGCGCTCGGACAGATGCCGCTCGAGGTCGATCTGATCGACGCCGAGGGCAATCTCGTCGATCGCGGCCGGCGCAACATGGGGCCGGAGCGTTGAGCGCCGACACCACCGCCCCCGCCGGGACACCGCGTCTGGTGGTGCTCGGCTGGGGCAACGAATCACGGGGCGACGACGGCCTCGGTCCGGCGCTGTTGCGCCGGATCGAGGCGCTCGGCCTCGCGCACGTCACCGCGATCGAAGACTTCCAGCTGCAACTCGAGCACGCCATGGACCTCGACGGGGCGGATCTCGCGTTGTTCGTCGACGCCTCGGTCGCGGCGCCCGCGCCCTTCGCCTTCACCGAGACGGGACCGCGCGAAGGTCTCACCCACACCTCCCACGCCATGGCGCCGGAAGCGGTGCTCGACGTCCACGCCCGCGTCCTCGGCCGCCGGCCGCCGCCGGCCTTCGTGTTGGCGATCCGCGGCGACGCCTTCGAGCTCGGCACCGGGCTGGGTGAGGCCGCGGCCGAGCGGCTCGAGGCGGCGTGGGACTTCGTCCGGCCGCTGATCGAGGCGCCGGGGGTGGGGGTTTGGCGGGGGATGCTGCGCGGCTGAGAGTTCGTCTCGAAAGCTCGTTCGGGTCGGCTCGGCGGGCCTTTTCCCCGCTCGCCGTGTCGAATATCTCGCCGATCCTCCGCCGCCGACTTCCGAGACGGGCTCTGAGCGAGGACGGCGAGCCATGCGCTCGCCGCACCCCGGCCGCCCACCACATTCGTCTTTCGTTGATCGACCTCAAGGACGCGGACGTCCGCTTCGTGGAAACCTCGTTGGAATGTTCGCGGTCGCGCCTCGCGCGGCCCGTTTCAACGTGTCCAGCGATCGGACCCGCGATGACCGAAACCGCCCTGCCCCGCTTTCCTCGTCTCGTCGATCGAGTGATCGGCCGACTGCCGACGTTGCCGCTCGATCTGGCGCTGCGGCGGTTCATCTCGTCGCTCGCCGACCGGCACCCCTCGCTGTTCTCGCGGCTCGACGATCAGGCGCGGAAGACCTTCCTGATCGATCCGACCGACGTCGCGATCGCCTTCGTGCTCAAGCCCGATCCGGCAATGCCGCGGCTCGAGGCGGTGAAGCGCGCCGCCGACGGCGCCATCGTCGCGGCCTACGACGCCCGCATCGCCGGGCCGCTCGCCGCCCTCGTCGGCATGGTCCACGGCGCCTTCGACGGCGACGCGCTGTTCTTCTCGCGCGACATCGTCATCGAGGGCGACACCGAGGCGGTGCTGGCGCTGCGCAACGCCGTCGACGACGCCGAGATCGATCTCGCCGCGGAAGTGGCCGCCGTCACCGGCCCCGCGTCGAACTTCGTCGCCGAGATCTTCCGCCGCGCCGCGCCGCTCGCCGAGCGGATGACCGGCCTGCCGCTGACCCGCGCCGGAGGGCCGCTCTCGTGAACGTCGCCGCCTCGCTCACCCGCCCCGAACTCGTCTGCCCGGCCGGCACTCCGGCGGCGCTCAGGACCGCCGTCGAGGCCGGGGCCGACGCCGTCTACTGCGGCTTCCGCGACGAGACCAACGCCCGCAACTTTCCCGGTCTCAACTTCAGCCCCCAAGAGCTCACCGACTCGATCCGCTTCGCCCACGACCACGGCTCGAAGGTGCTCGTGGCGATCAACACCTTCCCGCGCGCCGGGGCCGAAACGCTGTGGCACGAGGCGGTGGCGCGGGCCGAAGGCGCCGGGGCGGATGCGGTGATCCTCGCCGATCTCGGTCTCGTCGCTCATGCGGCGGCGAAGCATCCGAACCTGCGCCTGCATCTCTCGGTGCAGGCGGCGGCCTCGAACCCGGACGTCATCCGCTTCTGGGCCGACACCTTCGGCATCAAGCGGGTGGTGCTGCCGCGCGTCCTCACCGTGCCGGAGATCGCCTCGATCAACGCCGAGATCCCCTGCGAGACGGAGGTCTTCGTCTTCGGCGGGCTCTGCGTCATGGCCGAGGGGCGCTGCTCGCTCTCCAGCCACGCCACCGGCAAGTCGCCCAACATGAACGGCGTATGCTCGCCGCCGAGCCACGTCCTCTACAAGGAAGAGGGCGAGGATCTGGTGGCCAAGCTCGGCGATTTCACCATCGATCGGACGCCGAAGGGAGTCGCCGCCCCCTATCCGACCCTGTGCAAGGGTCGCTTCACCGCCGGCGACTATGCCGGCCACGTGTTCGAAGATCCGGTGAGCCTCGATGCGGCGCAACTCATTCCGCCGCTGATCGACGCCGGCGTCACCGCCTTCAAGATCGAGGGCCGGCAGCGCAGCCGCGCCTATACGCAAGCCGTGGTCGCCGCCTTCCGCAAGGCGATCGACGACCACATGGCCGGCCGCCCGATCGCCTCCGACATGACCAAGCGCCTCGCCGAGGGTCAGACCACCACCGCCGGCGCCTACAAGAAGACCTGGAGATGAGCCCCGAGATGACCGCGACCGCCCCCGCCCTGGTGATGGGCTCGGTGCTCTTCAACTGGCCGGTCGACACGCTCGCCGACTTCTTCGCCCATGTCGCCGACGAGGTCGACGTCGACCGCGTCCACGTCGGCGAGGTCGTCTGTTCGAAGCGCGAGCCGTTCTTCGCCGACCGCCTGCCGGAGGTGATCGAACGTCTCCAGCGCGGTGGCAAGACCGTCGTCGTCGACACCCTCGCCCTGGTCACGCTGAAGCGCGAGCGCCAGCTCGTCGCCGATCTCGCGGCGCTCGACGGGGTCGAGATCGAGATCAACGACCTGTCGCCGCTGGCCGCCCTCGAACCCGGCCGACGCTTCGCCGTCTCGCCGCTGGTCAACGTCTACAACGAGGGCACTCTCGGCTTCCTGGCGGCGCGCGGCGCCTGGAGCGTCTGCCTGCCGCCGGAACTGCCGATGGCGTCGGTCGCGGCACTGGCCGCGGCGGGGGCGCGGCTCGGGGTCGAGACCCAGGTCTTCGCCTTCGGCCGCCTGCCGCTCGCCATCTCCGGGCGCTGCTACCACGCCCGCATCCACGGACTGGCCAAGGACAGTTGCCGCTACGTCTGCGCCGAGGACCCCGACGGGCTCGAGGTCGACACGCTCGACGGCGAGGCCTTCCTGGCGATCAACGGCGTGCAGACGATGTCGCAGGACTGCGCCACGGTGATCGGCGAGACGGACGCGCTCCTCGCCGCCGGGGTGAACGCCTTCCGCCTCAGCCCGCAGACCGGCGACATGAAGGCGGTGGCGGCGACCTTCCGCGATCGGCTCGCCGGCCGGATCGACGACACTGAAGCCCTCGCTCGCCTCGCCGCGGCGGATCTGAAGGTCCCCCTCGGCCCCTCGATGACCAGCCGCGCCTGGACGCCGGCCAACGCGCCGACGCGGGCGTGACGAGGCTCACCGCCGCGGCGTGACGTCGTCGGCCTTGCCTTCGCTCCGGTGGACGTGTTGACTCCCACCCGGCGCGAAGCAGCGGGCAACCGCGCGCCGGGCGGAGACGAGATGGCGACGACGACGACCGAGACCTTCACCGAGCGGCTCGCCCGGCTCGGATTCGTCGCCGCCGGCACGGCCGAGGCGACGACGGAGACCGGCGGCCTCAGGGCCCTGCTCGAGCGGTCGACGCTGGAGCCCGGCGCCTTCGCCGATCAGGTGGCCGAACACCACGGGCTGCCTCGGGCGAGCCTCGAGGCGTTGCAGGCCGGCCGCGCCCTGATCTCCGGTCTGTCGAAGCCGTTCCTGCGCGAACATGCGGTCTACCCTTGGGAGACGGCGGACGGCGAGGCACGGCTGGCGCTGGCCGACCCGACCGACACCGCCTCGCTCAGGGTGCTCGAACTCACCCTCGGACGGGCGGTCGTCCGCGAGATCGCCAGTTTCGAAGAGATCGACGCGCTGTTGCGTGCCCAGAGCGTCGGCGAGATCGATGCGCTCGATGCGGCGGGCGAGGTGGGGGCGCCGCGCGACGCCGACGACCTCGACGATCTGCGCGACATGGCCTCGGGGGCGCCGGTGGTGCGGGCCGTCAACGAGCTGTTCGAGCGGGCGGCGGAGGCGCGGGCGACCGACATCCACGTCGAGCCGTTCCGCAACACCCTGCAGGTGCGTCTGCGCATCGACGGGCTCTTGCGGCCGATCCCGTCGCCACCGGCGGCGATGTCGCGGGCGATCGTGTCGCGCATCAAGATCCTCGCCGGCCTCAACATCGCCGAGCGGCGCCTGCCGCAGGACGGCCGCGCCCGCATCCGGGTGGGCAGCGCCGAGATCGACCTGCGCATCGCCACCATGCCGACCACCCACGGCGAGGCGGCGATCGTCCGTCTGCTGGAGCGCAATCCGCGGCTGGTCAACCTGACCCGCCTCGGCCTCTGTGATCGCGACCGGATCGTGGTGGAGAACCACGTGGCGGCGCCGCACGGCATGATCGTCGTCACCGGACCGACCGGTTCGGGTAAGACGACGACGATCGCCGCCATCCTCGCTCATCTCAATCAACCGCTGCGCAAGATCCTGACGATCGAGGACCCGATCGAATACGAGATCCCGGGCGTCAACCAGTCCCAGGTCAAACCGGCGATCGGGCTGACCTTCGCCACGGCGCTGCGCGCCTTCCTGCGCCAGGATCCGGACGTGATCATGGTCGGCGAAATGCGCGACGGCGAGACGGCCAAGATCGGCGTCCAGGCCTCGCTCACCGGCCATCTGGTGGTGACGACGCTGCACACCAACACCGCGGCGGCGGCGGTGATGCGCCTCGCCGACATGGGGGTCGAGCCCTATCTGCTCGCCTCGACGCTCAGGATGATCATCGGCCAGCGCCTCGTCCGCCTGCTCTGCCCGGAATGCCGATCGAGCGAGACGATCGACGCGGCAACGATCGCGCGCGAACCGCGCTACGCGGCGCTCGGGCTCCGGGCCGGCGACGCGGTCGGCCGGCCGGTCGGCTGCCCCCATTGCGGCGGCTCGGGCTATCGCGGCCGCATGGCGGTGTTCGAGGTGCTCGAGGTCTCCGAGCCGATCCGGCGGATGATCACCCGGGGCACCGGCGACGGCGAGATCGAGGCACAGGCGGAGGCCGAGGGCATGTCGACGATGATCGCCGACGGGCTCGCCAAGTGCCGCGCCGGGCTCACCTCGATCGACGAGATCCTCCGCGTCACGGCGAGCCGCTGACCATGGTCCAGGTGCGCTACAAGGTCCTCGATGCCGCCGGGCGCTTCTCCTCGGGAACGATGGAGGGCGCCAGCGCGGCCGAGGTCTCCGAACGGCTCACCCGCTCCGGCCACGTGGTGCTGGAGACGGCGAGCGGCCGACCGGACGGCGAGAGTTCGGGGTTCTTCTCCTTCGGTGGCCGGGTCGGGGCGCGCGACGTCACCACCTTCCTGCGCGATCTGGCGCTGGTGCTGCGCGCCGGCCTGCCGCTCGACGAAGCCCTCGATCTCGTCGCCTCCGAGGAGAAGAGCGCCATCGCCGCGGTGGCGCGCGATCTGCGGCGGTCGGTCACCGGCGGCGCCAGCCTCGCCGAGGCGATGGCGGGACACGGACGGCTGTTCGGCTCGGACGTGGTGACGATGGTGCGGGTGGCGGAAGCCGCGGGGCACCTCGACAAGGTTTTGCAGTCGGTGTCGGAGGCGCGGGCACGGTCGGAGAAGATGCTGGAGACGATCTCTTCGTCGCTGCGCTACCCGGCCTTCCTGCTGCTCGCCGCCACCGCCGTGCTGGTGTTCTTCCTGATCGCGGTGGTGCCGCAGTTCGCCGGGGTGCTGCGTGACTTCGGCGCCGAACAGACCGGTGTCGTCGGCGTGGTGCTGGCGGCGTCCGATCTGTTGGTGGCCGAGGGCCGGATGGTGGCGGCCGGCGCGGCCGGCCTGTTGCTGGCCTTGTTCCTGGTGTTCCGCCGGCCGGCGGCGCGGGCGCGGCTCGGGGCGGTGCTGTCGCGGCTGCCGGGGCTCTCGGGGCTGGTGGCGCTGAGGCGGACCGCCGTCTTCTGCGGCGGGCTCGCGACGCTGCTCGCCAACGGCGTGACGCTGACCGAGGCGCTGCGGGTGCTCGGCGACCTGCCGGGGGCGACGGGGGCGGGGCTCACCCGGGTCGGTGAAGGCGTGCGCCGCGGCAAGCGGCTGGTGGAGGCGATCAGCCAGGAGAACTATCTGCCGCCGCTCGCCCTCAACATGCTGCGGCTCGGCGAGGAGACCGGCGAGCTCGCCGAGATCTCGCGACGCACCGCTGATTTCTACGAAACCAAGCTCACCGCCCGTCTCGACCGCCTCTCGGGCATCGTCGGACCGGCGGCGATCGTCGGCATCGCGGTGATGGTCGGCGGGCTGATCGTTTCCATTCTTTCGGCGCTATTGAGCATCAATCGGTTGGTACTGTAGCGTCGCCGGCAACTCGCGACGCGTGTCGGAAAGGAACGGATCCCATGAGGTCGACCAGGAACGCGGAACGCTCGGTCGTGGCCGGTTCGGCGCAGGCGGGCTTCACGCTGGTGGAGATGCTGGTCGTCCTGGTGATCATCGGTCTGATCATGGGCCTCGTCGGCCCGCGCGTGCTCAACTACCTGACCGACGCGCGCGAGAAGACGGCCAAGATCCAGATCGAAAGCTTCAAATCGGCGATCGATCTCTACTATCTCGACACCGGCCGCTACCCGTCGAGCAACGAGGGCCTCGGCGCGCTGGTGAAGAAGCCCGGCGGCGTCGACGGCTGGAACGGGCCCTATCTGCGTGGCGGATCGGTGCCGGCCGACCCGTGGGGTCATGCCTACGTCTACCGCTCGCCGGCCGACAAGGCGCCCTTCGAGATCACCACGCTCGGACCCCAGGGAGGCGGCGGTGGTGGCGCGGGCAAGGTTCCGCAACGCTGACCCGGATCGTCGGGCGAACGATCGAGCGACCCGGCGGCGCGGACGCCACGGCGAGGCCGGCGTGGTGCTGCTCGACATCGTGCTGACGCTGGCGGTCTTGCTGATGACGGTGAGGATCGTCTGGCCGCTGATCCCGACCAACACCTCGCCGGCGCGGCTCAACGCTTGGGCCAACCAGATCGCCGCGCTGATCGAGGCCGACCGGGTATCGGCGGCGCGGGTCGGCCGGGCCGTCGCGACGCGGATCGACGTGCGGCGCAAGACCTTCGTCGGCGGGGCGCGGGGATGGACGCTGAACCTGCCCCGCGACGTCGGGCTCGAGGTGACGACCACTGCCGACTGCACGGTCGACGGCGATCGCTTCGTCCTCGACTTCGCCCCCGACGGGCGGTCCTGCGGGCTGACGTTGACGCTCACGGCGCCGGCCGGTGTGGCGCGGGGGGTTTCGGTCAACTGGCTGACCGGCCTGGTGGAGGTGACGGGAGGGGTGCGTGGCCGCGGATAGGCGATCCGGCTTCATGCTGCTCGAGGTGCTGGTGGCGGCGGTGGTGGCGGTGGTGCTGATCACCCTGCTGACCCGGCTCGCCGTCGACGATCGACGTCGGGTGGAGCAGATCCGCGGCACATCCGGCGCGATGGCGGTGGCGCGCAGCGTGCTCGAGGAAGTCTCGGGGCGCAAGACGCTGGCGGCGGGCGAGCGGCGCGGCATGGCCGGCGTCTATCGCTGGGTGGTGGTGACCGAACGGCTCGGCGAGGTGACGCCGGCACCACCGATCTCGTCCGGCGACCAGGAGACGACCAAGCCGGACGGACCGGCCGACAAGCCGCTGTGGACGCTCTATCGCATCGGCGTGGCGGTCGAGGCGCCCGACGGACGGCGGACGACGCTCGAGACGCATCGTCTCGGCGGTGGCGAGCGGGGTTGAGCCGTGGAGCGCGGGGCGGACGGCCGGATGCGGAACGGTGACGCGCGTCGAAGCGATCGACGGGCCGGATTCGGCCTGATCGAGGCCATCGTCGCGCTGGCGATCGCCGGGCTGGTGCTGGCGGCGGTCACCGAGATCGCCGGACGGACGCTGCGTTCCTGGAACGCCGGTTTCGCCACGGTGGCGGCGATCGAGCGCAGCGATCTGGCGATCGACCGGCTCGGCGCCGATCTCGCGGGCTTGTTGCCGGTGCATCTCGAGACCGCCGACGATCCGGCCATCCTCTTCGCCGGCGACGAGCGCGGCATGGCCTTCACCAGCTACGGCCCGCTCGATCGGCGGGAGGACGGGATCGCCATCGTCGAGATCGGCATCGAGGGCGACCGCGACGGGGCGGTGCTGGTGCGGCGGTTGCGGCGCGGGCGCGACGTGCCGTTGCGCGACGGTGATCGGGTCGTGCTGATCTCCGGGCGGCTCGACATCGCCTTCGCCTATCGTGACCAGGCCGGTCAACGGTTCACCCGCTGGTCGAAGCCGGGCGAGGTGCCGCGCGGCGTCATCGTCACCCTGTCGGGAACGCGAGCCGGCGGCGGTCTGCCGGTCGAAGTGATGTTGCCGATCCCGGTGGCGATCGCGGTCTCCTGCCTCGTCGACGTCGGCTCGCGGGTGGACGGCGAGGAAAAGCCGCCCGAGGGAGAGGGCCGCCCGCCCCGGCCGAAGCGGCCGAACAACTTCGGCGAGGAACTCGGCGACCCGGCCGAGGCGGGAGCGCGCGATCGGGCGCGGCGTTGCGCCATCGGACCCGGCGCCGGCAGCGGCGGCCCGAAGGAACAGGCGAGGCCTCCCGGGCCGCCGCGACAACCGCCGCCGGGCCGGGGAGGTCAGCGATGAACCGTCGCGGGTCGATCCTGGTGGCCGTGCTGTTGCTGGCGAGCCTGCTCATCGTCTTCGTCGGCGTCGCCGGCGAGCGGCTCAGAGTGTCGAGCGCGGCGACGCGCAGCGCGGCCGAGGACATCGCCGCGGACGTCGCGGTGCGCGGGGCGGTGGAGCAGCTCTACGCCCGCAGCGGTGGCCGTTTCTCCGATCTCGTCGGGGTGGCGCAGGTCACCTATCCCGGCATCGTCGTCGAGGCCACGGCCCGCAACGAGGGGCGGCGGGTCGATCTCAATCTCGCCGCGCCGGCGCTGATCGCCGGGGTCTTCCGCTCGGTCGGCATCGATGCCCGCACGGCCGAGGCCCATGCGGCGGTGATCGTCGACCGGCGACGCGATCCGGCCGAGAAGCGGGACCGGCGGAAGCCGCCGCTCGTCCCGCCGCAGGGTCCGATCGAACACGTGCGCCAGCTCGACCGACTGGTCGAGATCCCCCGCGAGGCGCTGCGTCTGGTCGAACCCTTCGTCACCGTCACCAGCCTCGACGCCCGTATCGCGGTGATGGAAGCCCCCCGCGAGGTGGTCGCCGCGCTGCCGGGCATGGACCCCGGGCGGGTCGAGGCCTTCCTCGCCGAACGGCGCAACTTCGAAGGCAAGTTCGAGACCCTGATGCGCCGTTACGGAATCAGCACGGATCATGTATCGAAAGACGGATCGACGGCGACGCGGTTGACCGTGACGGTGCGGATCGGGTCCCATCGCGTCCGTGGCTACGAGGTGGTGGTGGCCGTGGTGCCGGGCGACGACGAGCCCTATCGGTTCCTGTCGTGGAACGGCAACGCGATCGGTGACGGTCAGGCGACGCGGTGAGGGGAGGAAGACCGGGGGCATGGAGATTCAGCCGCGCGAGGTCTGGCGATGGTGGATCGACGGGCTCGTCGATGCCGTCCTCCTGTCGGAGGAGCGGCTGCGGCGGGTCCGGCCGGTCCGACTCGCGCCGGTCGCGGGCGGTCACGTCGTCGTCCATGCCGGCGGGCGTCTCGGCACGTGCGTGCTGCGGGTCGGACCGGAAGGGGCGACGCCGGCGCGCCTCGCGCACCGTCTGAAGGATCGGGTCGTCGAGGTGGCGATCCGGCCGGAGGAGGCGCCGATCCGACGGCTGGGGCCTCTGCCGGCCGAGAGCCGGCCCTATCTCGACGGCATCGTCGCTCATCAACTCGAACGGATGACGCCTTGGCTCGCCGCGGACACGGTGAGCCGGCAGCGAATCGAGACGGTCGGACCCGACGACCCCCGCCTGATGGTGACGGTGGCGGCGACGTCGCGCGCCCTGCACGCCCCGCTGGTCGCGGCGTTGACCGCCGTCGGGCCGAAGGAAGTGCGGCTGGTGCGACCGGCGGAGGACGGCGGCGCCGACATCGTGCTGCCGATGGCGGCGGCCGCCCCCGGCACGGAACGCGCCCGCATCGGCCGGACGGTGCAGCTGGCGCTGGCGGCGCTGGCGTTGGTGGCGGGGCTCGGCCTGTGGGGTTGGATCTCGACGGCGAGCGATCTCGAGGCGCGGTCCACCGAAGTCGCGGAGCGCCTCGACGACTATCGGCGGCGGCTCGCCCCGTCGGGCGACGCCACGGCGAGCGACCGCGACCTCATCGCCGCGTTGTCGCGCGATACGCCGATGACGGTGATCGCGCTCGAGAATCTCTCGGCGCTGCTGCCCGACGACACCCATCTGACCGCCCTGCAGATCGGACGCGGCAAATTGCGCATGACCGGCGTCACCGCCGACATCTCGGCGTTGACCACTGCGGTCGAGGGCGCCGCGGCCTTCGGCGAACCGGTGTTCTCGGCGCCGACCGTGCGGCTCGCCGAGGGCGATCGGTTCACGCTCGACCTCCGGGTCGGGGCCGGCGAGGGGGCGAAGCGATGATCGAGGCGCTGACCCTTTCGCCCCATCGGCGGGCCGTCACGGCGAGTGCGCTGCTCGCCGGGCTCCTGGTGCTGATCGTCGGCGTCGGCCTGTGGGGCTGGAGCGATCTCTCCGCTCAGAGCGAAGCGATCGAGATGCGGCAGGCCGAGGTCCAGGCGATCGCCGAGCGGGTGCGGGCGCGGGGGCCGGGACTGGCTCGGGCGGAACGGACGCTGGCGGCCGATCCCTTCCTCCCGGGGGCGACGCCGACGCTCGCCGCCAACGCGCTGCAACGGCGGATCGTCGCGCTCGCCGAAGACGCCGGGGTGGTGCTCAAGACCATCGGCGCCGAACCGGCCGCGGTCGAGACGGGCACCCTGCCCAGCGTCCTGCTCCAGGCGAGCGCCACAGCCCGCATCGCGGCGCTGCAGAAGCTTCTCTACCGGATCGAAACGGAAACGCCGTTCGTGCTGGTCGACGAGGTCGCCCTGCGCGCGCCGCAGGGCCGCGACCAGACGGCGGCGCCGTCGCTCGACCCCGAACTCGACGTCGAGCTGCGACTGATCGGCTATCCCAAACGGACGGGGAGCGAGCGATGAGCCATCGTCTCCGCCTCGCCCTCCTCGCGCTCACCGTCGCATTCGCGGTGCCGCCCGGCCGCGCGGCGCCGCCGCCGAGCCCGATCGTCGCCACGCCGCCCGAAGGCGAAGCGCCGGCCCCGGAGGTCGAGGCGGATGCCGCGGCGAAGCCGGGCGACGCGACCGAAGAGACGACCGACGCCGCTCCTGCCGCCATGGCGCCCGAGGGGGCCGAGGGCGATCCGGCTCCGGGCGAAGGGACCGCCACCGCGCCGGGCGAGCCCCCGGAGGCGCCGGACGAATCCGCGGATTCCCGGCCACCCTCCCCGAGCGATCCGGCGGGCGCCGCCGGTGAGATGCCGCCGTCCGGAGGTGAGGTGGCGCCGATGCCACGGACACCGTTCGAGCGGCCGTTGGCCCGCGAGCCCGGTCGGCCGCCGGGGCGCCTGCCGCAACGGGTGGAGCCCGGCTTCGCCCCGCCCGGCTTCCGCCGCCCGCCCGCGGCCGAGGGCGACGGTGCGTCGCCGATGCCGTCGGGGCCCGTGGACCGGATCGGCGCGGGTGAGGGCGCGCCGGTCCGCCGGTCGCCGAAGCCACAGCGGACGACGCCGGCTCCCGCGGCTCCGGCCGAGGCGGTCGTCGGGCTGCCACTACTCGACGGGCTGACGGCGACGCGGACCCGCCCGTTGTTCGTGCCCGGTCGACGCGGCCCCGAGGAGGCGGAGGCGGTCCCGACACCGTCGCGTCCGCTCCTCGCGGAACCGAGCGACCCGACCGACGTGCCGCTGACGGTGACGCTCGGTGGCGTCGTGTCCGGTCCCGGCGTGGCGCTGGCGATCCTGATCGACCCGGCGAACAATTCGGCCACGCGTCTCAAGGCCGGCGAAGAGCACGACGGCTGGACGCTGGTCGAGATCGGGCGGACCAGCGTCACCTTCCGACGCGGCGAGCAGGACGCCGTGCTGACGCTCAAGCCGCCGGGAGCAACCCCGGCGTCGACGGGCGGGGAACCCGTCACCGCCCCGCGTGGCAAGCGCCCGCCGGGTCGCCCCGGCAAACCCACACCGCCGGGTGAAGAAAGCGAGTGATCCGTCCTCACGGGTCGAGCCCGACGTCGGCGCCGCTCGTCCCGAGCGGGGGCGGACCGTGGGCGGCGCCGTCCGATCCTCGACGCGTGACGCGGGGCCGCGCCGTCAGCCGAGGGCGAAGGGGGAGAAGCGGTCGAGGATGCCGGTGCGTTCGGCGAGGAAGCCGAACCACAGGGCGGGCGCCAGGAAGACCCCGAACGGCAGCGCATCGTCGAACCTCGGGCGACTGCGGGCGAGCAGCGTCTCGGCCAGGACCGCGATCAGCGCCGCCGCCACCGCCAGTTCCAGCACCGGCACCAGCGACGTCCAGGCGAGCCAGGGCGCGCCGGCCGCGGCGAGTTTGACGTCGCCGAGGCCGAGCCCCTCGAAACCGCGCCAAACGCGGTGAACCGCCCGCAGCGACCAGAACAACAATCCGGCGAGGAGACCGCGGGCGATCGCGTCGAGGAGCGGCGTCGGCATCTCGCCGGGGCCGGCCTCGCTCCAGGCGAGGGCGAGACCGCCGACCGCGAGCGCCAGATTGGCGGTGTCGGGAATGAGGAAGACGCGGCGGTCGACGGCGGCGACGATCGCCGCGAGGATCGCCAGGACGGCGGCAAAGCCGGCCTCGTGCGGCGGTAACGCCCAGAGGCCGACGCCGACCGCCGTCGCGGCGGCGATCCCATCCGGAAGGAACGAGAGGAACACGGGCATCGGCGTCGTCACCTCGCGGCGAGCGGCGACGGGCCGCGCGCGGATCAATATCGGACGGTGACGGGGGCGGCCCCACCGCCGGCACCGCGGCGCATGATCTGCAGCTTGTTGCGCAGTTCCTCCGAGACCATCTGGGCATCGGCGCTGTCGCGGACGATCTGCGGCCGGATGAAGACGATGATCTCGGTGTTGGTGGTCGTCGTGTCGTTCTGCAGCGAACTGGCGAGCTGGCCGAGGAACGGCAGGCCCGACTTGGTCTTCTCCTGACGATTGCCGATCAGGCCGCCGAGCACCACCGTCTGGCCGCTCATCACCGTCACCGCCGACTTGATGCGGCGTTGCGCGATGGTCGGGGTGAGGGTCTCCGTGCCGGAGGAGGTGCCGGTGTTGCCGACGACGTTGGAGACCTCCTGTTCGACTTCGAGACTGACGGAACCGTTGGCGGCGACGCGCGGCAGAACCCGCAGGATGACGCCGGTGTCGCGATAATCGACGTTGTTGGCGATCGAATTGGCCGCACCGGTCGTGTCGGTCAACGACTTGGTGATGATCGGAACCTGATCACCGACCTCCAGCGAGGCGACCTGATTGTTGACCACCACCAGCGACGGCGACGACAGAACCTTGACGTCGGTCAGCGCCTTCAGACCGTTGAGAACCAGCCGCGGGTTGGTCGTCGGGCCGAGGACGGCGTTGAAGCCGGGCAGGGTCGGCGACAGCTTCTGCGTCGTGCCGCCGGTGAAGCCGAGGGTCGAACCGGCCTTGTCGCGCAGATAGAACTGCACACCGTATTGCAGGTCGTTCTTGAGGGTGACCTCGGCGATGGTCGCCTCGATCGCCACCTGGACCGGCGCGGTGTCCATCTCCTGGATGGCGCGCTCGATCAGCTTGTACTGTTCGCGCGGGGCGGCGACGAGAATGGTGTTGTTGGCGACGTCGGCGGTGATGCGGATCGAGCCGCCGCCACCGCCGCGCCCCTCCCCGAGCGCCGCCAGGGACGAGCCCGAGCCGGAGCCGCCGCCGCCGAGCGACGAGCCGCCGTGGCCGTCATCGCCCTGTTCGCCGCCCTTGCCGAGACCACGCAGGTCGGAGCGGGTGAACATGCCGCCGGACGCGCTCGATCCGGAGCCGCTCGTCGTTCCGGAAGAACTCGAACCGAGCCCGCCGGAGGAGCTGGAACTCCGGGTCGCCGAACCGGGGGCGAGACCCGAGGTCTGGCCCGACCCGGTGTCGGACGAGCCGCCGCCGGAGCCGCCGAAGACGTCGCGCAGCAGGCCGGCGATGACCTTGGCGTTGCCGTACTTCACCCGATAGACGCGCAGCGAGCTGTCGCCGAAATCGGAGCGATCGAGGCGGCCCATCCAGGTGCGGACGCGGTCGATGGCAGCGGGAGACCGCGCCACCGCCAGAACGGCGTTGAGGCGCGGCATCGACTGGAAGCGGACGACGTCCTGGCCGCCGCCGTCCTTGCCGGCGTCGAAGATGTTCTGCAACTCGCTGACCACCGCGTCGGGGCTGACGTTGGTGACCGGGAAGATGCCCACCGACTGGTTCTTCATGAAGTCGACGTCGAGGGCGAGGGCGGTGTCGAGCACCGAGGCACGCTCGGTGGCGGTGCCCTGGATGATCAGCAGATTGCGCGAGGCATCGGCCCGCACGGCGCCGGGCCGGGCGGCGAAGCTGTCGAGGGTGCGCACCACCGCCGCGGCCGAGACCCAACGCATCGGGACCACGGTGAGGCCGAAGCCGGGTTCGAGCCGGCCGCCGTTGTCGACGCCGCCGCCGGAGGAGACTTCGCCCGACGGCATCACCTTGTAGAGCGGACCTTCCTTGACCAGCGTCGCGTTGGCGAGCTTCAGGGTGCTCTCGAGCAGCGGTAGCAGGTCGCGCTTGGGCACGGCACGGGCCGAGGACAGGCTGATCGGCCCGGTGACGCGCGGGTCGACGGTGTAGGTCATGCCGAGAATGTCGCCGAGCACCACCTTGCAGACCGTGGCGACGTCGCTGTTCTCGAAGTTGAGGTCGTAGCTGTCGCCGTTCAACGACGAGCGAGCCCCGGGTGCGCCGGCGGAGAATTCCTCGGAAGCGCCGTGATAGACCTGAGCGACGGGCGTGGCGCCGGCGGAGGACGAGGCGTTGCCGTGGGGCTGGCGCTGGGTGTTGCCGAACCGGGCGCGGAGATCCTGAGAAAAGACGCCGTCGGGCGCGGATTCGTCGATGCCGAGCTCGCGCCGCTCCAATTCCGAGCAACTCGCCAGCAGCAACGCGATACAGAAGACGGCGGCGCGACGGATCACTCTCGGCCCTCTGGAGAGATCGGCATTTTCAAAACGCCCCATCTTTACCGGAGCCGACCATCCGGCGCCATACGGGACGGGGAAAAGCACGTGGATGAACGGACCGCGTGTCCGAAAAGACGCGATGCGGGCGGCATTCGGCAATCTCAGATTGCATCTTCGTCGCTCTCGCCGCCGAAGGCGGGCGTCGCGGACCCCATCACCGACGAATCGCCGCCGCGGCGGCGTTCGAACCGATGAGATGGGCACAAAAGCCCCGATGAAGGCCCACCCGGCGCCGGGGCGTCGCGCGATCGCCGTCTTCCCGCGTGCCCGGTGAAACGTCGGCCCTGCGGCGGGTGCAGGGCGGCCGGTCCGGACGATCGGAGCGCGGCGGCGGTTTCGGGACTATGGTCGACGGTCGGCGGCGGCGGTCTTCCGCCGGGCGCCCGTCTCCTCGTGCGGCGACGCGGTGCGCCGCCGAGCTTTCGGGAGGTCGATCATGACGACCCTCGTTCCCCAGGGCGGTTTCGCCCCCTCCCCCACGCCCCTCGACGACCTGCCCTTGTCCGAGGTCTATCGGTTGATCGAACCCGGACCGGTGGTGCTGCTCACCACCTGCCGACAGGGCCGGGCCAACGTCATGACCATGTCGTGGCACATGATGGTGGACTTCTCGCCGCCCCTCGTCGCCTGCATCGTCGCCGACGGCGACCATTCGGCGGCGGCGCTCGACGCCACCGGCGAATGCGTCATCGCCCTACCGGCGGCATCCCTTGCCAAGAAGGTGGTGGGGATCGGCAACTGTTCGGGCCGGCGGGTCGACAAGTTCGCCGAGTTCGGCCTCACGGCGGCGCGGGCAGAGACGGTCGCCGCGCCGCTGGTGGCGGAGTGCTTCGTCAATCTCGAATGCCGCGTCGTCGACGACACGCTCGCGGCGAAATACGGGTTGCGGGTGTTCGAGGTGACCAAGGCCTGGCGCGATCCGACCCAGGTCGAGCCGAAGACCTTCCATCACACCGGCTGGGGCACCTTCACCGTCGACGGCCGCCGGCTGGAGATCGCCTCGAAGATGCCGTGAGGGTCCACCCGGCCGGGTCGGTCGGGTGGAGGGCGATCCTCAACCGCGCTTCTTCGGACCGGGTCCGCGACCGGGTCCGGGGCGCGTGGACGTCGGCCGCGCCGACCGGGGACCGGCAGGGCGGGCGGGCTGCGGTCCGCCCTCGCCGCCGGAACGGCCGAGATGTCCCTTGTCGGCACCCTTGGTGAGGAACACCTGCGCCCCCTTCTTGGCGCCCATCCGCTTGCCCTCGCCGCCGGCGAGACCTGTGCCGGCCGGCTGCCAGTTGGGCACGAGATGGTGCTTGCCCGGGCCGATGAGATCGGCGCGGCCCATCTCCTTCAGCGCCTCGCGCAGGAGCGGCC
>ERZ1645187.793-NODE-793-length-30988-cov-10.514531_pt1 | contig 30988 bp, 23 predicted proteins | sample MGYA00575352_ERZ1645187 | MGnify/ENA primary metagenome ERZ1645187 (study PRJEB40837, sample SAMN11349314) | freshwater sediment metagenome | isolation source: river sediment | host: Sediment | place: India: Wazaribad , New Delhi | collected 2017-02-21 ... | reverse complement strand
GTCGCCCGCGGCGGCCCCGGCCGCGACGGGCGACGCCGCACAACTGCTCGCCCAGGCGCGCGAACGTCTCCAGGCCGGCGATCACCAGGGCGCGCGCCAGGCCGCGCTCGACGCGCTCGCCGTCCGTCCCGGCGACGCCGAGATCGAATCCTTCCTGAACGAGCTCGCCATGCCCCTGCTGGCCTCGCAGCGGCCCATGCCCGAGAAGGTCGAACACGTCGTCCAGTCCGGCGACTACCTCGGCAAGCTCGCCGCCACCTACAACACCCCCGTCGCGCTCATCGCCAAGGCCAACAACGTCCAAGGCGCGACCATCCGCGTCGGGGAAACCCTCCGCCTGCTCGACGGCAACGCCCACGCCTTCGCCCTCGCGATCAGCAAGAGCCGCAACGACCTGGTCGTCACCCTCGACGGCAAGTTCTTCAAGCGCTATCGCGTCAGCACCGGCGAAAACTCCAAGACCCCCGTCGGCACCTTCAAGATCACCGACAAGATCGCCCAGCCCGCCTGGCACAAGCCCGGCGGCAAGGCCATTCCCTACGGCGATCCCGAAAACCTGCTGGGCACCCATTGGCTCGCGCTCGACCTGCCGGGCTACGGCATCCACGGCACCTGGGAACCCGATTCCATCGGCAAACAGACCAGCGCCGGCTGCATCCGCCTGCTCAATTCCGACGTCGAAGAACTGTACACGATCCTGCCCAAGGGCACGGTCGTCACCATCGCCGAATAGAGGTTTACCCGTGGCCGCCTACACCCTCCCTTTCGAAAAACCCCTGCTCGATCTCCAAAACAAGATCGAGGAGCTCCGCCAGTTTTCCAAGGACCAGGGCATCGATTCCCCGCAGGACGTCGCCCGCCTCGAAACCCAACTGGCCGAAACGCGCCGCGATCTCTACGCCTCGCTCTCCCCGTGGCAGAAAGTCATGGTCGCGCGGCATCCCCGCCGCCCCTACACCCGCGACTACATCGCCGCGTTCGTCCGGGACTTCTCCGAGCTCCACGGCGACCGGCTCCTGTCCGACGATCAATCCATCGTCGGCGGTCTCGGCTGGATCGGGGAGCATGCGGCGATGGTCATCGGCACGCAGAAGGGCCGCGACACCAAGAGCAACCTCGCCTGCAACTTCGGCTGTCCCTACCCCGAGGGCTACCGCAAGGCCCTGCGCCTGATGCGCCTCGCCACCAAGTTCAACGTCCCCATCGTCACGTTCATCGACACCCCCGGCGCGTTTCCCGGCATCGAGGGTGAAGAGCGCCACGTGGCCGAAGCCATCGCGGTCAATCTCCGCGAGATGTTCCGCTTGCCCGTCCCGATCGTCGCCATCGTCATCGGCGAGGGCGGCTCCGGCGGCGCGCTCGGCATCGGCGTGGCCAACCGCATCCTCATCCTCGAGCATTCCTACTACTCCGTCATTTCCCCGGAAGGTTGCGCGGCCATCCTCTGGAAAAACCGCTCGCATGCCGACACGGCCGCCGCCGCCCTCAAGCTTACGGCGCCCGACCTGGTCGAACTCGGCATCGCCGACGAAATCGTGCCCGAACCCGTCGGCGGCGCGCATGCGGATCCCGCCGCCGCGGCCGAAAACGTCTGCCAATCGCTCCGGAAAAACATCGCCCAGCTCAAGAAACTGACCCCGAAACAGCTGCTCGACCAGCGCTACGACAAGTTCCGCGCCATGGGCGTTTTCAAAGAAGGGGCGCTTCCCCCCTTGACACCGCCCCCCCTTCCGGAAGATAATGTATAACGATTGACAGTGTCGGGCCGCGCGCCCCCAACCCCCATAGGAGAATCGACATGAAAAGCATCAAAGGAACCCGCACGGAAAAAAACCTGCTCGCCTCGTTCGCCGGCGAATCGCAGGCCCGCAACCGCTACACCTATTTCGCCTCCGCCGCCAAGAAGGAAGGCCTCGTCCAGATCTCCCAGATCTTCGAAGAAACCGCCAATCAGGAAAAGGAACACGCCAAGCGCTTTTTCAGCTTCCTGGAGGGCGGCATGGTCGAAATCACCGCCGCCTATCCGGCCGGCGTGATCGGCTCCACCCTCGACAATCTCAAGGCGGCCGCCGGCGGCGAGCACGAGGAATGGACCGAACTCTATCCCGAATTCGCCCGCATCGCCCGCGAAGAGGGATTCGAACAGATCGCCGTCCTCTGGGACAAGGTCTGCAACGCCGAAAAGCAGCATGAAAAACGCTATCTCGACCTTTGGAAGAACCTGTCCGACGGCAAGGTCTTCAAGCGCGACGGCGTGGTCGTCTGGCGCTGCATCAATTGCGGCTATCTCCACGAGGCCAAGGATGCACCCAAATTGTGCCCCGCCTGCCTCCATCCCCAGGCTTTCTTTGAAATCCTCGGCGAAAACTGGTAGCCTGCCAATTTAAAGAAACAACCCCGAAAGGAACGAAAACCATGAAAGCCACGATCGACGCTGGAACCTGCACCGGTTGCACCCTTTGCTGCGACATCGCCCCCGACGTCTTCGCCATGGGCGACGACGGTCTGGCGCATGCCAAGGCCGAAGAAGTCCCCGCCGCCGCCGAAGCTTCTGCTTCGGAAGCCGCCGGTAGCTGCCCCGTCGGCGCCATCACCGTCGGCTAATTCCCGATGCTTCGCAACGGCCGCCGTTCGCCGAACGGCGGCCGTTTTTTCGTCGCGGCCGGCGCTCCGCATTCCATCCTTTCCCCGGGCGCCGCTTTCAGCCTACAGTGGCCGACACATGAACCTGCTTCTCGGCATCGGCAATCCCCGCCATGGCGATGATGGCCTGGGTCCGCTTTTTGCCCGCGCCTTCCGGCATCCCGATTGGCGCGGCATCAACGCGGCCACGGCGCCGGAAAATTTCACCGGTTTGGTCCGGCGCCTGCGCCCCGAACTGCTCGTGCTGCTCGATGCCGCCGACATGGGCCTGCCGCCAGGCACGCTCCGCCGGCTGGACCCCGGCAAAATCCGCGGGCGCGATTTCGGCACCCACGCCCCCTCCATCGGCCAGCTGGCCGACTATCTTTCCGACTGCGCCGGACGCGTCGTCGTTTTCGGCATCCAGCCGGCCACGGTCCGTCCCGGCGACCGCCTTTCTCCGCCCGTCCGCGCGACGCTCAAAACCCTCGGACGCGCGCTTGCTTCGGGCCAGCTTCCGCCGTAGGATTTCTTCGGAAAAGAAGGACATCCGCCATGAAATTGCTTGCCGCCTTGGATCTCGCCCAAACGACGCCCGCCGTGCTCCGCGAGGCTCGCCTGTGGGCCCGCCGCCTCGCTTGCGAACTGATCCTCATCCACGTGGCGGAACCCGATCCCGACTTCGTCGGCTACGGCGCGGGGCCCGAAAGCGTCCGGCTCGCCGTGGCCCACAAGTTCACCCGCGCCCACCAGCGGATCGAAGCCCTCGCCGTGGAACTGCGCAAAGACGGCATCGCCGCCACCGCGCTCCTCCTGCAAGGCGCCACCGCCGAAACGATCCTGCGGGAAGCCGACCGGGTCGGTGCCGACGCCATCGTGATGGGCACCCGCGCCCACGGCCCGCTGCGCACGCTGCTGCTGGGCAGCGTCAGCAAGGAAGTCCTCGCCGGCTCCACCCGGCCCGTCTTGCTGGTCCCGCCCCGCGACGCCGCTTAGAACGTCCACTCCGCCTGCACGACGAGGTTGCGGCCGGGTTCGTTCACGCCGGAACCGTGGATCCGGTAGTCCTCGTCGGCCACGTTCTCCAGCGCCACCGTCAATTGCAGGTCGTCCATCACGGTCGCGCCGCCGCGCAGCGTCAGGACGGCGTAGCCCGGCGTGCCGCCGGGCGGGATGCGCTGCGTGTCGCGTTCGTCGTCCGCCGACAGGCGCGTGGCCTTTTCGGCGGCATCCACCACGGCCTCCAGCCAGAACGGCTGGCCCACCGGTTGCCAACGCACCGCGGCCTGGCCGGTCAACGGCATCAGGCGGCTGACGTAGTCGCGCTCGGCGACCGGATCGGACGTCGGATAGGTGTCCACCTTGCCGTCCATCCACGATCCCGACAAGCGCAAATGCCAATCTTCGGCCACCTGCCAGCCCAAGGTCAGTTCGACCCCCGCCACGTAGCCTTCCCCGGCGTTTTTCTTCGTCACTTCCCGCAGATCGTCCACGATTTCCCCCGTCGGCGTGCGCACGATCAGGTTTTCGATCCACGTGTAGTAGCCCGCGATTTCGGCCGAACGCCGGCCGTCGTCGTAGCGCGCCCCCACTTCCGCGGAGACGAAGCGTTCCGGATCGAGATCTTCCACCGGGGTTTCGATCTCGTCGCTGCGGGCCGTGTCCAGGCGGGTCAGGTCGGACAGGTTCGGCGCGCGGAAGCCCTGCGACAGACCGGCATAGACGGCATGGCGGCGTTCCGCCCCGAGCGGCGCCAGCGCGCGCAGCGACCCGACAACGCTGTCCCAGTCGTCTTCCCGCGACGTGGCCTCCCCGCCGACGGGATCCAAGACGCGGTCCGCGTCCAGCGCCGCATAGGTATAGCGGACGCCCGGCGTCACTTCGAGCGCTCCGTCGAAGAGCGACGCGGTATCCTGCACGAAAACGCCGACCAGATCGTAGGCGGCATCGTCGGCGACGGGCCCCTGGATTTCCTCCTTGTTCAGCGATCCATCGGCCTTGTAGCGCCGGCTGAAGGAATCCACTTCGTCGTGCGAAACGTCCACGCCGTAGACCCACCGCCCCACGGGGCTCGGGCTTTCCAGTTCGAAGGCGGCGGCCCACGTCGTCACGTCCACGCCCGATTCGTCGCGGCGGCCGTCCGCGCGCAAGCGGTGCAATCGCTCGTCTTGCGCCTGCCGGGACAATGTCAGGCGGTAGGCGGCGACGGCGCCCGCGCGCTCGTCGTCCGCCAGGCGCAAATAGGTCAGCGCGCGGTTCTGGTCGTAGACGCGCTTCTGGTCGTCGCCCGTTTTCAGCCCTTCCCAATCGATGCCGTAGACCGTGCTGTGGGTGCGCCAGGCGTCGTCTTGGGCCACTTGCTGGTGGGCCAGGGTCAGCGTCGCGCCCGAATCGAACGCGTAGTCCGCGCGCAGGTCGAAATCCGCCTCGTCGTAACCCGTGTGCCGCTGGCGGCCCACGTCGGCCCCGCCGCGCACGTCGTTGAATTTCTTCCAGGTGATTCCCGCGGAATATCCGAGCTTTTCGGTCGCCCGGCCGCGCACGCCCGCGCGGGCCTGGAGGGATTCGTCGGCCGTCGCGGCGCGCACGGCCAGCGTGCGTTCCCAGGTCGGCTGCCCGGCCCACGCCGGCGGCGCGAGGGTCAGGGCGTTCACCGCCCCGCCCACCGCGTCGCTGCCGTACAGCACCGACGCCGGCCCCATGACGGTTTCATAGCGGGCCACCGACCACGGATCGACCGTGTTCCAATACTGGTTGGGCCCGTCGCGGAACGTGGAATTGTTGAGCCGGATCCCATCCACCATCATCAGCGTGCGGAAACCCGTGAATCCGCGCAGATAGGGCGACCCTTGTCCATAGGCGGTTTTCTGGACCATGACCGACGGCAACCCGCGGAGCGCATCCGGCGTCGTCCGCGGAGCGTTGGCCTGCAGGTCGTCCCGATCGACGACGTGGACTGTGCCGGGCACCTCGGCCAAAGCCGTTTCGGCGCGCAACGCCGTCACCACCACCTCCGGCAACGTCGCCGGTTCCTCCGCCGCCGTCCAGCCCGCGCCGAATCCAACCGTCAGCGCCACCGCCAAACAAATCCGTTTGTCTTGTCTCATGGAAGTTCTCCTTTCCCGATTGAACGCCGCCGGCCGGCCGCAGGTTCATCGGTCCGTTTCCCGCCTTGAAGTTTCCGCCGCCATCCGCGAGAATGATCGGGTATGGAAGGCCGCTTTCGATCGCTGTTGTTCGTTTTGCTGCTGCTGCCCGGATTCGCGCTGGCCGGCGGGGGCCCGTTGAACACGCTGGTGGTGGTCAATGGCTCGAGCCGCGATTCGCGCGCGCTCGGCGCCTACTACGCCGAACGGCACGGCATTCCGCCTTCCCATCTCTGTTCGATCAAGGTCGATCCCCGGTCGCCTTCCATTTCCCTCGGCGATTTCGAACGCAACGTCCGCACGCCCATTCTCGCGCACGTCGCCAACAACCGGCTCGACGGCCAGATCCATTTTCTCGTGCTCTGCATGGACATCCCGTCCCGGGTCGAAAACGACAACGGCATCACCTCCGCGCTTTTCTACGGCTACAAGCCGCCGACGCCGGCCGCGCCGAAATGCCACATCGCCTCCAATTCCGTCAACCAGTACTTCGGCGCCGAAACCGCCTATACGTCCACGGCGGGCTGGAACCGAACGAACGCCCCGATTCCGTTCCTGCTCACCGCCGCCAATCTGGAAACCGCCAAGCAAGTCGTGGATCGCGGCGTGGCTTCCGCCGCCGCCTTTACGGAGGGCGCGTTCTGTCTCTATGGTTCCGGCGATTCCGCGCGCAACATCCGCTATCGCGCTTATCCGACCGTCGCCCGCCACTTCGCGCTCTTCGGCAAGTCCGCTCGGCTCGACGTCAACGTGGCGGCCAGTCCTCCGCCCCCGCGCCCCGTTTTGGGCTATCTCAACGGCCTGTCCAACTTGCCCAGCAATCTGGTCGACGCCGTCTTCGCTCCCGGCGCCATCGCCGAACATCTCACATCCTGCGCCGGCATGATTCCCGATCCCTGCCTCGGCCAAAGCAGCGTTTGGGACTGGATGCGCTTCGGCGCCACTGCCTCTTACGGGACTGTCTGCGAACCGTGCGCTTTCCAGGAGAAGTTCCCCGATCCGATGATCGCCTTCTGGTATTCGCGCGGGTTCACCGCCGGGGAAGCCCTCGCCATGTCCGTCCGGAATCCCTACCAAGGCATCTGGGTCGGCGACCCCCTGGCCGCGCCGTTCGCCGCCCCGCCTTCGGTCCAGATCCGGAGTCCCGCGCGAAACGCGGAGATCTCCGGCGAAACCCCGCTGCAGATCGCCGTCGCCGCGCATCCGCGCGGCGCGCCGCCGGTCTACCTCGACCTCTACGTCGACGGCCGGCACCAGGCGCCCGTCACGCGCCCCTTCGCTCCGGTCGGCAACGACCTCGTCGCGCAGATCGGCACCAACCGGTTCGTCTATGCCGTCGCCCCCGGAGAGGATCTTTTCGCCGCCGCCGCCGGCCTCGCCTGGGCCATCAATTCCAAGGGCGGCGGAGAAATCACGGCCAGCGCCAAATCCGACCGCCTCGAGGTCTCCGTCCGCAACCCCCTGGGGCAAGACACCCTGCCGTTGCCCTTTTCCGTTTCCGCCGAACAGGGCTTCGCCAAGGCGATCTATATCGGCGCGGTCGCCGGCACCGATCAGCTCGTCGTCGAAGACGGCGTGGGACGCGCCGCCGCGGCCCTCCATCTGGGCGATGTCCGCGCCTACGACATCGAATACCCCCTCGATCTTTCCGGCTTCGAACCCGGCCCGCACGTGTTGACGCTGGTCGTCCGCGACGGAACCGCCATGCAGTGCCAGGCGCAGACGGACCTCCCCTTCCGCATCGCCCAACGCGACGCCGAACCGGCGCCGGAGCCCTAGGCGGACGGAATTCCGCGCCAGCGGAAAAGCGTCAGTCGAGAGCCAATCCCAGCGCGCGGAACGTGCGCTTCACGTCGCGAAAGTGCCGCTTCAGGTCGAAACAGGCCGCCAGCTCCCGTCGCGACGTCCACTTGGCGACCTCGGCATCCGCCGCCGCCAATTCCAGCAACGGCCGGCCGGTCCGCCACGATTCCATCGCGTTGCGCTGCACCCAGCGATAGGCGTCTTCGCGCGACGCGCCTTTTTCCACCAGCAACAGCAAGACCTGCTGAGAATGGATCAGGCCGTGCGTCAGGTCGAGGTTCGCCCGCATGCGCCCGGCATCCACCTTCATCCCCGTCACCAGCGCCGCCAGCTTGTCCAGCATGTAGTCCAGCAGGATCGTCGCGTCCGGCAAAACGATCCGCTCGGCGGAGGAATGGGAAATGTCGCGCTCGTGCCACAGCGGGACGTTTTCCATGGCCGTCAGCGCATGGCCGCGCAGCACCCGGGCCAGGCCGCACAGCTGTTCGGCCACGATCGGGTTTTTCTTGTGCGGCATCGCGCTGGAGCCCTTCTGTCCCCGACCGAATCCTTCCTCCACTTCCCGTACTTCGGTGCGCTGGAGATGGCGGAATTCCTGGGCCCACCGTTCGACGCTCGTCCCGGCCAGGGCAAGCGCCGCCACGAATTCCGCATGCCGGTCCCGCTGCAGGATCTGCGTGGAAATCGCCGCCGGCTTCAGGCCCAGCTTGCGGCAGACCGCCGCTTCGATCTTCGGCTCCAGATGGGCGTGCGTTCCGACGGCGCCCGACAGCTTGCCCACGCGCACGGTCTCGCGGGCGCTTTCCAGCCGCGCCAACGCGCGGCCGAACTCGTCGTACATCAGGGCCATTTTCAAGCCGAACGTCGTGGGCTCGGCATGGATGCCGTGGCTGCGACCGATCATCGGCGTAAAGGCGTGCTTGCGCGCCTGCTTCGCCGCCGCCGTCCGCACCCGTTCCGCGCCGGCGATCAGCAAGTCCGCCGCCTTCACCAGATTCACGGAAAGCGCCGTGTCCACCACGTCGGAACTGGTCAGACCCTTGTGGACGTGCCGCGCCGCCGGACCGACGTTCTCCGCCACGTTCGTCAGGAAGGCGATCACGTCGTGGCGGACGTCCGCTTCGATTTTCCGGATGCGTTTCACGTCGAAGGCCGCCTTGCGGCGAATCGCGAGCCAGTCCTTCCGCGGAATCTTCCCCGCCTGCGCCAGGGCTTCGCACGCGGCCAATTCCACCGCCAGCCAGGTTTGGAACCGATGTTCGTCGGTCCACAGCGCGCCCATTTCGGGCCGGGTATATCGCTCGATCATGATCTGCCTCCTCCGCTCAACGCAAACGCCGGAGCCCTTGCGGATTCCGGCGCTTCGTCATCGATCCCGATGCCTCGATTTATTCGGCCGCCGGATCCCCGGCGTCCGCGCCGCCGGCTTCCGGCGCCTTGGACGTTTTCTTTTTCTTCGAAGACTTTTTCTTCTTCGGCTTGGCGTCTTCCTGGGCCGCGGGTTTTTCCGCGGAAACGGACGCCGGCTCGGCGATGACGACGTTTTCCGCCATGGCTCCGTCCTGGGACGAGTCGAAAACGACTTCCCGCGGGGCCGGCGCGTTCTTGGCGCGTTCGGCTTTCTTCAGGAACAGGAGACCCGATTCCGCCTGCGATAGCCAGGGGCTGTCGGGGTTCGCGGCGATGAAATCCTCGTAGAGCGCGCGGGCTTCATCGAACTTGCCGAGCTGTTCGAGGCAGCGCGCGGCGCCGGAGACGGCCTGCGGCTGGAGCGGGCTGCCCGGATGGTCTTTGGCGAACGTCTCGTAGCTGGCGGCGGCTTCCTCGAAACTGTCCAGCGCCTCGAGGCTGGCCGCCACGCCCACCGTGGCCTCGGGCGCCAGCATGTGCTCGGGATACAGGCTCAGAAAACGCTGATAGGCCGCCATCGCCTCGTCGTAGCGATTCTGGGCATAGAATTCCGCGGCGGCCGAAGCCAAGGCCATCGGAGCGGTCGGGGCTTCCGGATCGGCCGAAGCCAGCTGTTGCAGTTCTTCGGGGCTGGTGCTCCGGAACAGCGCCTGCACCGCCGCCGCCGCCTTGCTTTCCTTCTGGCCGCGCCAGACCTGGATGCCCAGCAGAACCGCCACGGCCACCGCCAAGCCGATCAGCGCCGGCCGGCCGTATTCGGCCAGCCACCGCGAAAACTGCTGCGCATCTTCGCCCTCGTGCGCCGCCGGAGCCGAAGGTTGCTCGGGCACTTGCGGGTCGTTCACGTCATCCGGTTTTTTCTCGTCCATGGGCGATCCATCCTTTGGTTGTCAAATCGGGGCCGAATTCTCGCCGCTCCCCCCCGAAAACGCAAGACAATCGTTTGCCGCCGCCCGTAAAAACCATTGACTTCCCCCGCCCCGCCGCTACACTGGCCGGACTTTTTGAATTGGAAGAGGAGTAAGAGAACATGCCCAACATCAAGAGCGCCGCCAAGCGAGCCAAGACGTCCGAAAAATCCCGCCAACGCAACGCGGAGACCAAATCCGCCCTGAAGACCCTGCGCAAGGGCCTGCTGGCGGCCATCGCGGCCAACGAGGCGCCCAAAACCGCCGCCGCTTATCGCGCCTTCTGCTCCGCCCTCGACAAGGGCGCGAAGCACGGCATCATCGCCAAAAACACGGCCATCCGGAAAAAGGCCCGCGCGGCCACGTTGCTCCGCAAGTCCGCCGCCAAGTAATTTTCCTCTTCGGCTCCAGACCGCAGAACGCCCCGCCCGCCTTCCGGCGCGCGGGGCGCTTTGTTGCCCCGGCTTCGGAACGCACGATCTAGCGGTTCAGAACCATCATCATGATCGTGCCCTGGCCCGAAGCGAACGGCTCGAGGGCCTTGCCCACCACGGTGCAAGACGCCGGATTGCCGGAACGCATCGCCCGCCCCGGAGTGGCCGACGCCACCAGCGCGTCGCCGATCTGGATGGCCCCGCAGGAAGCATCCACCTTCACGGGAACCCGCCCCGCCAGCGCGACCCGCGCGAGATGGTTCTGGCAGAAAATCTTGAGCGCTTCGCTCTCCATGGAAGCCGCGAGTTGCTGCACTTCCGATTCATAGGCTTCCTTGGCGCGAGCCGCGTCCGCCGCCTGGGCGCTCTTGGCCAGAGACGACTTCATTCGAACCACTTGGGCCATGCGCCCCTTGAGATAGGGATGGGAAGACGCCAGTTTCTTTTCAATGTCCTTCCGCTCGGCGGCAAACCGGGCGGCGACGTCGGCCCCCCAGAGGTCCTCCAGATGGCCGGCGGAGAAAGCGCCGCCGCCCATGATGAGGCCGGGATCGGTGCTGACCACGCCCACCACCGCGCGATCGTTGGCCGCGCGCGCCAAAACGACGGCATTCGGCGCTTCCGGATCGATGCAGACCACGTCGCCGGCCTCGATCGCGGCGTCGCTCTTCCAGTACGCTTCCGCCAGATCGAAGGCATAATTTTGGCTCAGGGCGCCACGGATGCGGAGATCGCCCTGCGTCGAAATCAATTCCATGAGCTTGTTTGCCGCGAGGTTTCCGTTGCTGTACCAGTCGAACGCCTCGATTTGGACCGTGTTGTTGTCCACGTCGGCGATGAATTTGATCTCCTCGCCGGTCGTGGACAGAACCAGATCGGCATTGTCCCCCTGGTTCGCGACGGTGATATAGAAGTCCCAGTTGGTGTAGGGACTGCTGATCCAGAGCGAGCTGCGATGAAATATGTAGTTGGTGCTGTATCCGTCCTGATCCATGAGTTTCAAATAACCTTGATGCCCCGGGTTGCAGATGGTGGCCGTGTCGCTGTTGAGCGCCAAAAAGGATTCTTCGGCGCTTCCGTCCGACGTGTTGGCCAGCAAGGTCGAGGTTTGCCCGAGGGAATAGCCACCGGCCGTGGCAGTGGCCAATCGCAGTTCGAGGTCGGCACCGATCGCATACAGATCGCCGTCGTTCTGGACGTAGAAATTCGGTGTTCCGGTGTTGCTGTCCAAGCGGAGACTGTTGCCCGTGGACGGGTTCCGGATGTGCAACGCGGCCGCCGGCGTTTCCGTATTGCCGATCAGGCCGTTGTTCGCGATGGTGAGCCGGCGGGTGCCGGCACCGCTCGTGGCCGTGCCCAAGTCGTTGATGACGAAAGATCCGTTGTTGACGCCGGAAGCGATGGTGCTGACCACGAAGGTCTTGTAGATGGAGTTGAAATTGCCCAGCGCCGTCTCCACCAGCATGAAGGCCGGGCCGTCCCGGTCGCGGTCCATGCGGAAGACCGCATTATCTCCCCTCACGTGCATTTGCCGGGCGGGCGCTTCTGTCCCCACTCCCATCGCCCCCTGCACGGTGGCGTTCCCTGCGATCGTCCAAGCCAAAGCCGCCGTCGGCATTCCTCCCGCAAGCACGGCGACCCGCATCCATCTCCCAACGAACGACGCCCCCCCTCCACCTTGACGTTTCCGCATCTTCGCTTCTCCCGTTACCAGGGAGTCCCCGTCCAGACGTCACGGACACGCATCCATCGCAATCCACCCAGAAGAAACTTCCCAACTCGGTGGAGCATATGGAAATCGAAAGAGCCGGTCAAGCCATGCGGGATCTTGGACGAGTATCGGCGCCGGAGGTCCAGAGGGGGGAGAAACCTCTTTTCCTCAGGCGCCGATGACGGCGGCCATTTCAACCGCCCCGATTTCGGGACGACTGATTTAGCGGCTCAGGACCAGCATCATGATCGTGCCCTGGCCCGAAGCATAGGCTTCGAGGGCCTTGCCGACCACGGTGCCCGGCGCGGGATTCTCGGAGCGCATCGCATGCCCCGGCGTGGCCGAGGCCACCAGCAAGTCGCCGATTTGAATCGCCCCGTAGGAGGCATCCACTTTCACCGGCACCCGGCCGGCAAGCGCCACCTTCGCGAGGTGCTCTTCGCAGAACGACTGGAGCGCCGCCACTTCCAAGGCACTCGCGATTTCCTGCTCTTCCTGCGCGAGGTCCGCCTTGGCTTGAGCCACATCCGCCGCCTTGCCGCCCTTCGCCAGCGCCGACTTCATCATGGCCGATTTGGCCACGCGCTTCTGGATGTAGGCATCCGTCGCGGCCAGATTCTTTTCGATCTTGACCCGCTCCTTGGCAAATCGAGCGCCGACTTCTTCGCCCCACAGGCTCGCCAGTTTTTCGGCGGAAAATGCGCCGCCGCCCATGATGAGACCCGGATCAGTGCTGACCACGCCCACCACCGCGCGCTCATTGGCCGCGCGGGCCAGCACCACCGCATTCGGCGCTTCCGGGTCGATGCTGACCACGTCGCCGGCCTCGATGCCGTCCTCGCTCTTCCAATACGCTTCCGCCAGATCGAACGCGTGATTTTGAGTCATGGACCCGGACGTGTAGAGATTCCCCGAAGAGGTGGTCAATCCCATCCGGATGTTGGCGGTGGCCATTCCTCCGTCGTACCAGTAGTAGGACCAGGTCGGCGAGGCCGTGTCGTTGTTGGAGTCCGTGACGAAAAACATCCCGTCGCCCGTCGTCGTCAGCATCAATTGGTCGCCCACGTTCTGGTTTGTGGCGGCCAACGTGTAGTCGGCGATGGTGCCGAGGTAAAGATAGCTGCTGCCGAATTTATAATAGTTGCCGGAGTTGTCTTGATCAATGATATTGAATAGGCCATTGTCGCCCGGGCTGCACAGGATGGCCGTATTGCCGTTGAGCGCCAAGAAGGCTTCTTCGTCGCTTCCGTCCGTCGTGTTGGCCAGCAGCGTCGAATAAATGCCTCCCAAGGAATAGCCCCCCGCCGTGGTGGTGGTCAGCCGCAGTTCGAGATCGGCGCCGATCGCGTACAGATCCCCGTCGTTCTGAACGTAGAAATTCGGAGTTCCGCCGTTGCTGTCCAGACGCAGGCTGTTGCCGGTGGATGGATTCTTGATGTGCAGGGCCGCCGCCGGCGTTTCCACGTTGCCGATCAGGCCGTTGTTCGCGATGGTCAACCGCCGCGTGCCGGAACCGCTCACGGCCGTGCCCAAGTCATTGATGACGAAAGAACCATTGTTGACGCCCGAAGCAATGGTGCTGACCACGAAGGTCTTGTAGACGGTGTTGAAGTTGCCCAACGCCGTTTCCACCAGCATGAAGGCCGGACCATCCCGGTCGCGGTCCATGCGGAAGACCGCGTTTTCGCCCCGCACGTGCACTTGCCGGGCCGGGGCTTCCGTCCCGACCCCCAGCGAGTTCTGGATGGTGGCGGTGCCCGCAATGGTCCAGGCCCAGACCGCCGTCGGCACGAGTCCGACGAACGCGACGGCCAACGTCAACGCCAGCATGGCTTGCGATAATCTTCCAACCCGACTTCTCCGCATTCTCATTGGCTTCTCCCGCTCCCGGAAAATTCCCTTTCAGACGCGGCGGACGCACGTCCACCGCCACCCATCTGGAAGTTCATCTCCCACGCTCGAAAGAGTAAGAAGCCGGAATGTGCAGGTCAAGTTCGGGTCGCATTAAAATGCAGGCTCCGGATCCTGGTGGCCGCAAGACCAAATCGGCAGCGCCTGCGCGCAAGGGCGCCGGCCGACTCGGACACAACGATTGCCGCCGCTGGTTCCGCCAGCGTGGAGGGGCTTTTCTTTGCCGGCGCCGATGGAACCGCCATTTCGACCACCCCGGTCTCGGGGCGATCGGGTCAGCGGTTCATGACCATCATCATGATCGCTCCTTGGCCCGAAACAAACGGCTCCAACGCCTTTCCGATCACGGTGCCGGGCGTCGGATCGACGGCGCGCATCGCCTGCCCCGGCGTGGCCGAGGCCACCAACAAATCGCCGACTCCGATCGCCCCATAGGAGGCGTCCACCTTCACGGGCACCCGCCCCGCCATGGCGACCAGCGCAAGATGCTCCTCGCAGAAAGCCGTCAACGCAGCGGCCTCTAGGTCATCCTCGAGTTGCTGGCTCTTCGCTGCGAAAGCCGCCTTGGCTCGGGCGGCGTCCGCCGCCTTGACGTTCTTCGCCAAGGAAGACTTCAGCTGGACGGCCTGGGCCATGCGCTCCTTGAATTCGGGTTCGGAGGACGCCAAGCGCTTCTTGAGGCTCTTCCGCTCGGCGACGTACAGGGCGGTAATGTCGTCCCCCCAGAGTTCCGTCAGATCGCCGACGGAGAAAGAACGACCGCCCATGACGAGGCCTGGCTTCGTGCTGACGACCCCAATCACCGAGCGGTCCTTTGCCGCGCGCGCCAAGACGACGGCATTCGGTTGCTCCGGGTTGATGCAGACCACGTCGCCGGCCTCGATCGCCACGTCGCTCTTCCAGTACGCTTCCGCCAGGTCAAAGGCGGCGCTTTCGAACAAGGTGCCCTTAATGATGAGATTTCCAATGGAAGCCAATTCCATGAGCCGGTTGGTATTGCTCGTTCCGTTGTTGTACCACCCGAACGACGTGAATCCAGCCGTGTCGTTGTCCGAGTCTCCAACGAAATAGAACCCCTCGCCGGTCGTCGACAACTTTGTCCATCCATTCTCACCCTGGTTCGTGACTTGGATATTGAAGTTGAAATAGGTCTCTTCCGTGCGGATCACCATTTCTTCCTCGGCGAATAGGTAGTTGGTCTTGTAGGTATCCGAATCCACGATCCCCAAAAGACCGCTGTCGCCGGGGCTGGAGATGGTCGCCGTTATGCCGTTGAGCGCCAAAAAGGACTCCTCGCCGCTCCCTTCCAACGTATTGGCCAGCAGGGTCGAGGGTTGTGAAAAGGCATGCCCCCCCGCCGTGGTGGTGGCCAACCGCAGTTCCAGGTCGGCTCCGATCGCGTACAGATCCCCGTCGTTCTGGACGTAGAAATTCGGAGTCCCGGCGTTGCTGTCCAAGCGCAGACTGTTGCCCGTGGACGGATTCCGGATGTGCAACGCCGCCGCCGGGGTCTCCGTATTGCCGATCAGGCCGTTGTTCGCAATGGTCAAGCGCCGGGTCCCCGCGCCGCTGACGGCCGTGCCCAGATCGTTGATGACGAAGGAACCGTTGTTGACGCCCGAAGCGATCGTGCTGACCACGAAGGTCTTGTAGATGGAGTTGAAATTGCCCAACGCCGTTTCCACCAGCATGAACGCCGGACCGTCCCGATCGCGATCCATCCGAAAGACCGCGTTGGTTCCTTTCACGTGCATTTGCCGAATGGGCGTTTCCGTCCCCACCCCCATCGCGCTTTGCACGGTGGCGGTTCCCGTATGAGTCCAAGCCCAACCCGTCGTCGAGATGAACCCCGCAAGCAGGGCCGTCAACGTCCAGACGATCTGCGAAATTCCTCCAACCAGACTTCTCCGCATCTTCATCGGTTCCTCCCGCCATCAGGGAACCACCTTTCAGACGCCACGGACTTGATATCCATCGCAACCCAATCTGGAAGAGCGCCTCCCAACGCTCAAAGCGTAGAAAGATGGAAAGAGCCGGTCAAGTTAGGGTCCCGTTAAAACGATAATGTGAGACCGGATGCCTTCCGGACGTGATCGCATCTTTTCGACGTAAGCGCGCCGATCGGCTTCCGCATGAACGAAAGCCGCCGCTGGATTCCCATGCCCCCCCACCCCAAATCCCCATCCGGCTCCGATCCGGTTTTGCCCAGCCGACTTATTCCAGATCGACCTTCAGGCGGAAGTACCCTTTCGGATCCGCCGCGCTCTCATTGGTGAAAGCCTGGTCCGTCCCGTCGCCATGGACCACGTGCAAGGGCGTCGTCGGCCACAGGCCCATCAGATTGGACGAATAGAACACCGAATAGACGCGGCCCGTTTCCGAGCGCCAGCAGAAGATCTCTCGCCCTTCCCCGTCCGATTCCGGTTCCATTCCCAGCATCAGATAGTCGCCGTTGTTTGTCCCGCAGGTTCCCGCGACGTATTCCGACCGGTCGGGATATCCATCGCCATCCGTATCGGTCTTTGTCGGATCAAAGCCCAGCGGCGCCTCCTGCCCGTTGGTCAGGCCGTCGCCGTCCGCATCGCCATCCGCATCGTCGGCCAGCGGATCCAGGCCATATCCAGCTTCCCAGCCATCTCCCATGCCATCGCCATCGGTATCCGAATCATCTATGGCGGTGTCCCCTTCGCCAGGAACGTAATCCGCAGAACCGTTCATCATCTGTTCTTCGTAGTCCGACAATCCGTCGTGATCCGCATCGTTCGCATGGGAGTAGGTGGCCCAGAACTGGTTGTTCTCCCGCACCACCGTGTTCTTCCACCTCAGATCTGCGCCGTACTGCGTGGATAACGCCGCGTCGGCCAGAGCCAAGTCGCACCACAATCCCGGTTCCGCTCCGGCATTGACGGCGAACAGCACTTGGCATAGCTGCCCACTGCCGCTCGTCAGACCGTCCGTCCGGAACAAGCGGATGATCAACCGCCCGTCCTCCGCTTCGCAATCGACGCCGAACGCCCCGCCCAGGCTGTCCGGCGGATTCGTCACGCCGACGACCGCCAGCAGCGAAGCATCGTAGTTGAGCTGGAATTCCACGCTGGCCACGTCGGCGGCGGAATTCAGATAGACGGAGACGGATCCAACCTGCCCCGGCTCGCCCTGACCCTCGCCCAGCGAAATCCCGTAGGTCGCCGCCATGGACGCGGGGGCTTGCAGCGCCAGCGATGCGATCCAAATCATAATGGCGTTTTTCGTGCGCATGTTCACTCGTTCGGATAAATCGGAAGCCCGTGAATCAGGCGGTTCAGCAAGGGAATGTCGCCCTGATCCAGTTCGCCGTTGCCGTTGATGTCGCCCGCGTACAGTTCCTCCGGCGTCGGCGGAGGCGAATTTTTCTTCAGAAGCTCCAGCAAACGCCGGTGGTCGTCCATGTCGAGATCGCCATCGCCATCCACGTCGCCCAGGAAGTAGGCGGTCGCGACCGTCAAAACGGCCACGTCGGAGAAGTCCACCGCCAACGCCTGCCCGCCAGCGTCGAACAACGTCGCCTGGAGGATGACGTTGGTCGTCCGGGCTCCCAACACCGCGCCGGTATCGACGCCAAAGACCACGTCCAGCAGCCGCCCTTCGCCGGCGGCCGCCGTGCCGCCGCTGCCGGTGATTTCCAGAATCCCCGCGGCGGCGGCTCCATTGTCCGTCAGGGTGAACGACTCCGACAGCGGCGTCAGGTGCACCGTCGCGTTGGTCGCATCCACCTGCGCAGCCGGACGAATGACGGCAGGATCGTAAGAAATGCGGATGTCCAGTCCATTGCCCGACAGCCCGTCCGCATTTTCCACGTTCACTTGGAGAATGGCCCAATCCCCGCGACGCCCCGCATAGTCCGGCATCCACAGCACCGCGCTCCGCGCAACGGCGGAAACGACGTCCGAAGGTGGGCTCTCCGCCAGCCGCGGGATCGTATTTCCCGGCAGATAGGCCGCACTCACGGCGGTGACATAGTAATAGTTTGTTGCGCCCGCCGGTGCCGCCGCATCCCGGTACTCGGGCAAGGCCAGCGGAGATTTCGTCAACCGCTCAAAGGTTCCCGTGGCCGAAGCGCCGCGATAGACGTAGTAGCCTAGGACCCGCGTCTGCCGGTCGGGCTCCCACTGCAACAGGATCGAGCTCGGTCCGCCAAACGCCTGCAATCCCGAAGGCGGCCCGATCTTGGGATCGCGCAGGAACATCAGTCCCCCGTGGTCGTATCCTGCATAGGCATCCGCATCGCCATCGCCGTCCAGATCGGCCGCGCCAATCGTCAGCCGGTTGGCGAAGCCGGGGCCCGACCCGCCCCAGACCTTGCTCTGCAACGCGAAGTTGCTCGATGCCGTCCGGTAAAACTCCCAGATGCGTCCTTCCGAATCGGACGCCAGCGCATCGCACCCGTCGTCGTCGTTGATGTCCCGCATCGAGAGTCCCGTCCCGGCCGTCACCGCCCCGCCCAGCTGGTTGCTCTCCACGGGTTCCCCGCCGAACGGCGCCGTTGGATTTCCGGAGTTTGCATACGCTCGCACGCTTCCGTCATCCGTCATCACCAGCAAGTCCAGCAGGCCATCGCCGGTGACCTCGGCAAAGGCCGGAAGGGCCGCCGCGGTGCCGGCAATGGCCAGATCGTAGCTCGTTGCCGGACTTTGCGGATCGGCGAAGTTTCCCGGCGACGACACGATTCGGATCCGGCCTGTATCGCCGCCGATGGCCAAGTCGTCCCGCCCGTCCCCGTTCCAATCACCGAGCGACGGGTACGGATGAGGAATTTCGTTCCAGGCCGCCGACAATCCCGCGAAGGCTTCGGTGCGTTCCGAGAAGTTCAGCGTGTATTCGGACCCGATGTTCTCGTAGACCCGGACCACGCCGCCCGAGGCTCCGACAAACAGGTCGAGATCGCCATCGCCATCCCAATCGCCGGCGCCGGGCGCCGTGTCGTCGCCGAAATCCTCCCCGCTCGCCGTCGCATTCGTCGGCCACACCGTGAAAAACCGCATCAGCATTCCATCCACCAACACGTGCTCGACCCGTTCGTAGGGTTGCAGGTTCACCGCCAACAACTCGCTGTTGCGCATGGACACGCCGCCCGAAAGGAAGGAATTCGAGAGCACGGGACTGAATCCGTAGCGATAGGCATCGCCGAGCGTCAGCCCCCCGGAAACAGCCACATTTGGATCTTGTCCCGTCGATCCGAAATAGCGGCACTCCCACCAATCGGGAAGGCCGTTGGCATCCGCGTCGGCATCTGCCACGAAGAAATGCGCCACCGCCGCCATGTCCGTCGTCACCTCGAAGCTGATCATCGACAGCGCCACGCCCAACTCGTCGGCTTGCCGCGTCCCGTTCAGGCTCCAATAGCCGAATTCATATCCCGACATCGGCTCGCCGAGGCTTGCCGTGGAAATCACCGTGCCGGTCTGCGCCACGCCCGTCTGCGCGGCAATCAACCCCGCCGGATCTCCTGAAATGGACCATCCATAGAAGCCGACCAAATTGACCAGCGTCGGCTCCGAATTCCGCATGGACACGCCGCCCGAGACGAAGGAGTTGGAGATCGCCGGACACAAATTCCATTGGTATTCCCGCAGCAGGGTCAGCCCATCGCCATCCGAATCCGCATCGGGAGACGAATCGGAATTGCCGAAATAGCGATATTCCCACCAGTCCGGCAGGCCATCGCCATCCGTATCCTGCGAAGTGGGAAAATACTGCGCCACGGCCGTCATGCCGGTCACCACCGTGAAGTTTAGCTGGGAGAGCGCCATTCCCAAGTCGTCGGCCTGCCGCACTCCATTGAGCGTCCACTGGCCGAAAGTGTATCCCGATATCTCGGGCCCAAGACTTGCGGTGCTGATCACGGCGCCCGTTTGCGCCAGTCCCGACGAACCGGCGATCAAACCGACGGGATCGCTGGAAATCGACCATTCGAAATATTGAGCTAGATTCACCAGCACCAGCCCGGAATCCCGCATGGAAATGCCGCCCGAGAGGAACGAATTGGACAGGCCCGGATGCAGATCCCACTGGTATTCCTGCGCCAGCGTCAATCCATCCCCCTCCGTATCCGAACCGGCGGTCTGCGCCAGATCCCCATAGAAATGGATTTCAAACCAATCCGGAATTCCATCGGAGTCGGTATCGTCGGTGGCCGTCATGTAATTCGCCACGGCATCGATCGCCTCATACACGTCGAAACGAGCCGGATTCAGCGCTCGTCCGCTGAAGTCATTCATCCGCGTTCCATTGACCGTCCAATGCGTAAAACGATAGCTGGTGGAAAGCATGGAGGCCGACTCGGAAATGAAATTCGTGGGCGTGCTGACCATCGTGGACTGGTTCACGATGCCGGCCGGAACCGAACGTTGAACCACCTCGACCACCGCCGCCGAAGCTGTCTGTGCGACCCAGAACAGGCTCCACAGAAGCATCGGCAACCGACTGGAAAAGGCGAGCCTCATGATCTCGGAAATCCTATTCCTTAACCACCCACCAGGCGCTGGGACCCCAGGCCCCCGTATCAAATCCGTATTCGTTGACCGCTTTCGGTCGATCTAGAGGCCCCGCCGTGACCCGCGGGGGCCACAGGTTGGTCACGCCCGACGGACCGGTACGGGCACGCTCCACTTCCGGCGCCGTGGCTTCCCGGACTCCCATGCGGTCAAACAAGAAGGCCCGCCCCGTGTCGGTTGTGTTGGAACCCTGGGCTAGCAGTTGTCCGTCGTAGGCGCCGCCTACTCCATGGACCATGCCTGTAGACAAATTGATGGATGGGTCGCCCGTCGCCAGCAACCAATACCAATCCGGCAGGAGGTCTTCTCCGGTAATGGGAGAGGCGCTGATGGTCAGGGCCGCATTCGTTCCGCTAGGCGGGAGGGTGATAAACCCGATGTCCAGCAACCCCCGTCCATCGTTGGCCATCACGCGAACCTTGAGGTTCACGTAATCCGCCTGCCAGTCCGCCGCCACGTTCCACGAAAGGCGATTCGTCACGTTGGCCGGAATGTTTGTCCCGAGATTGACTTCCGTGCCCTCCAGCAGTGAGCGAACGGAGACATAACGATCCAGCGAATTTGTCCCGCCCTCGAATGCCGCCACCGCCACGCTTACGACGGAACTGTCGGCATCCATGATCGTGTAGTCGACATCCAGACAGGTCGTTCCCGGCCGTTGTTCGCAGGACAATACCATCGGGAGCGGAACACCCCCATCGCTTCCCGCCACCCGATAAATTCTTGAAAATCTCTTGATGCTGTCATCGGAGTCGTCCCCCACCACGATGACACTTCCATCGGGCACTGCGGCTACTCCGTAGCAAGAATTGCTCCAAGCATGAACATAGGTCCCATCCTGTTCGTACACCTTGACCCCGGAGTGTGCGACATAGACCAATGCATCCGGCGCAACAAAGACATCCCAAGGTGCGGCGCTCCCCCACGAGCGGATAAACGATCCCTCCAGATCAAGCACCTGAATCCGATTGTTTCCCGTATCGGCAACATACACCATCCCGTCAGGCGTGATGGCAATCCCGCGGGGAAGATTGAACTGGCCAGCCGAAGATCCGCTACTTCCGAATTGGCGCACAAAGGTTCCATCTGTCTCAAATATCTGGATCCGGTTGTTGCCGCTGTCCGAAACCCAAACCCGTCCGTCCGGGGCTAACGCGATGCCTTTGGGCACGATAAATTGCCCCTCTCCCGACCCGTAACTACCCCACTTTCGCACAAACGTGCCATTTGATTCGAACACCTGAATACAGGCACCCACGTTTTCCACGACAAACACTTGGCCGCTGGACGACACCGCGATGCCCCAAGGGCCCGTAAGCCCCCCACCCCATTGCCGCACGAACGTTCCATCCGATTCGAACACCTGAATGCGTTGATTGCCACTATCCGTCATATATAGTCGGCCGTCAGGGCCCAAGGCAACATCCCGAATATTGTTGAATTGGCCGTCTGCCGTCCCCGACCCTCCCCATATCTGGCTCAGCACCCACGAATCCTGCGGCATGCGCTGGGCATGTGCAGAGACAATCAGACCGGACAACAGCAAGACCCCCATGCCAAGGAATTTCCAACCCGGTGTCTTCATATGCGTTCTCCAATCCATGCCCGGCCATCCGCCCGCACTTGGGAACCGATGGCTTCCATTCCATATGAAAGCTCGTTCCGACGAGCATGCTACTCCCATCCCACCAAAAAGCGCAATAAATATTTGTTGATTAACCATGCCGTTCCGGAAAGGCGCAAGCCATCGACGACAGGTAAATCGACGGACGCCGTCCGCCGGATCGGGAATGGATTTTCAGCCAAGGGCTTGCATGGCGGCGGCGTAACCGGCGGCCATGGCTTCTTTGGCGCGGTGGAATTCCAGCGTGCCGATGTTTCTCAGCTTGGGTTCCACGAGGACGTCCGGCGGTTCGCACTGCCGCCGCGCCAACGCGATCCGCGCTTCCGCGATCCGGACCGACTGCACCAGCACGTCCGTCACGGCGGGCCGGGAGGCCGCGTCGGCGGCGACCGCGCGAAGGCGGTTCACCTTCTTTTCGATTTCAGCGCGGAATCCGTCCAGCATGCGCACCGCGCCGTGCCGCTCTTCCTCTATCGTCGGCTTCGGCAAAGCCAAAGGTCCGCGCGAAGGCTCCGGGTCCTTGCTCTTCCGGGGGTCGGTCTGCTTTTCCGCCACGATGCCTTGCGAGACGTCCACGGCGATCACGATTTGCGCGCCCATGTCCCGGGCCACGCTGACCGGCACCGGGTTGACGAGGCCCCCGTCCACCAGCAAACGCCGGCCCACCCGGACCGGCGAAAACAATCCCGGAATCGAAATGCTGGCCCGCATGGCCTGCAGCAAATTCCCGGAACTCAGCACGACCTCCCCGCCCGAGTCCAGATCCGTCGCGACGGCGCGAAACGGCAATTCCAACTCGCGAAATTCCCGAACGCCCAGCATTTTGCGGGTCTCTTCCAGCAATTTCCGGCCATCCGTCAGCCCCGAACGCGACAGCGAAACCTCCCAGAAGAACGGCCGCAACCGCTTCCAATCCAGATCCTGCGCCAGTTCGCGCAAGACGTTCTCGCGGCCCGCCGCGAGAAACGCGCCCACGACCGACCCCATGCTGGTGCCCGCAACGAAATCGACGCGAACGTCCATTTCGCGCAAGGCCTGCAGCACGCCGAGATGCGCCCAGCCCCGCGCGCCGCCGCTCCCGAGCGCCAGCCCGACCCGTTTGTGCTTTCCGAACCGGCTCATGCGCCCCCGTCGCGGCTACTCCAGGAACGTCAACGTGGCCGAACCGATCACGCCCGCGTCGTTGCCCAGTTCCGCCCGCTTGATCACCAGGCGCTCCGCGAAATAGGGACTCAGGCGCTCGTTCAGGTGCTTGCGCAGCGGATCGAACAGCACCGGCCCCGCGGCCGACACCCCGCCGCCGACGATGAACGCCTGCGGTTGCAGCAAATACGACACCGAAGCCATCATCGTCGCGAGGCAATCCGCCACGAAATCGAAGATTTCCCGCGCCAGTTCGTCGCCGGCTTCGGCGGCTTCGCAGATGATCTTGGGGCTCACGGCCTCCGGCTTGCCGCCCGCGCGCTCCAGGATGGAACTCTTGCGGCCGGCATCAATATCTTTCAGCGCGCGTTCGACAATGCGCTTGTTGCCGACGTACTGTTCCACGCCGCCCTTGCCCATGGGCGCCGCGACGCCGTTCATGTCGATGGAAACGTGGCCGATTTCGCCGGCCATCGAATACGCGCCGCGATAGAGGTTGTTGTTGATGAGCAGGCCGCCGCCGACGCCCGTGCCGAGCGTCAGGAAGACCGCGTGCTGGTAGGCCTGGCCCGCGCCGTAGGTGCATTCGCCCACGGCCATGGCGTTGACGTCGTTGTCCACCCGCGCGATCTTGCCGAAGCGCTTGGCCAGCAATTCCGCCAGCGGCACCGCCGTCCAGCCCGGCACGTTGGTCAGATCGTGCACGAAGCCCTTGGCGTAGTCCACGAAGCCCGGCACGCCCACGCCGATGCCGGCCCATTCCGCGTCCCGGGGCATATCCGCCAGCAGCGCGCCGACGTGGCGCTCCACTTCGTCCAGCCAGCCGGGGACGCCCTTCAGATCCGTCGTCGCGAAACTGGCCCGCGCGCCGATCGCGCCGCGCTCGTCCACGCGCGCCATCTTCACGAAGGTTCCGCCGAAGTCCACGCCGATCGCGCACCGTTTTTTGTTCTCGTCCATGTTCATCCTTCCATCCGGAACATCCGCAACGCGTTCGCGAAGGTCGCCTCCGCGAGCGCCTCGGCGGTCGTTCCGCGCGCTTCGGCCAAGACTTCGGCCACGCGCGCCACGAACGCCGGTTCGTTTACTTTCCCGCGAAACGGCTTGGGTGTCAAATAGGGACAATCCGTCTCGATCAGCAGCCGGTCTTCCGGGACGTGTCGCGCCGTCTCCCGCAGCGGTCCCGCGTTGTTGAAGCTGACGATGCCGCTGAAGCTGATGAAATAGCCCAGCGCCAGCAGCTCCTCCGCGAACGCCGCATCGCCCGTGAAACAATGCAAAATGCCCGGCGGAGGCAAGTTTTCCACACTGTGGAAAGTTTTTTTCCACACTGTGGAAAACTCGCCGAGCAGGTCGATCGTGTCGTCGTCCGCATAGCGGCTGTGGACGATCACCGGCAAGCCGCGATGGGCCGCGAATTCCAGCATCTGGCCGAACAGCGCGCGCTGGGCGGGCGCGGTTTCCGCGGAATAGTAGTAATCCAGGCCGATTTCCCCCACCGCGACCACGGCCGGATCCGCCGCGAGCGCCGCCAGCTTGTCCAAATCGCGCGGCTTGTCGAGCTGGTCGCGGTCGTAGCCCACGGCCGCCGCCAGGACGCCCGGGTTTTCCCGCGCGAGCCGCACGACGAGGTCGTTCGACGCCTCCGAACTGCCGACGGCGCACATCCGTTCCACGCCCGCCACCGCGGCGCGCGACAGCACGGCGCCGACGGATCCTTCCGCCGCGAACGAGTCGAAATGCGCGTGCGTGTCGAAGAGCTTCACGGTCGGCGTTCCGATCAGTCCACCTTCTGGAAATGTTTCCGCGAGGTGTCGAGGCCGGTCCACTTTTCGACCGCCATCATGAGGCGGTTCTTGCGTTCGCGGCGCGTGAGCACGTGGTCCGGATTGGCCTGGAACAGGCCCTCGGCGGGCGGCAGCCAGTCCTGGATGGCCTGCGGATGCGTGCCGGCGAACGGCCGGAGCACCTGCGGGTCGATCTCGGCGTATTCCACGCGGGGGAAAGGCTTGTCGCTCCAGTGGTGGATGGTACCGGCCCACTTTTCGTTGAATTTTTCTTCGGGCCGGATCCAGCCGTAGTGGTAGATCGTGGCGTCGGCGAACGCCGCGCGCGGATAGCGCATGCGCTTGTAGCCGGTCACCACCGAGAAAAACAGCCCTTTGGGACCCCAGACGGGGATGTTGTTGCGCACCGCGCGCACTTCCCGCCGGTACCAGCGGGGCGAATTCGCCACCGTGTTCCGGTTGCCGTAGAAGTGCAGGTAGCGGAAATAGAGCGCCTCGACGCCGCGGTCGTCCAGATGCCGTTCCATCGCGGCCCGGATCCGCGGCAGGTCGTCCTCGTGCAGCAGTTCGTCGCCTTCCAGATAGAGCGCCCAGTCGCCCGTGCAGTTGAAGAGCGCGATGGTTTTCTGCTGGCCGTAGATGAACCCCTTGACCTTCCAACGGCCGTCGAGGTTTTCGTTCCACGCGGTGGGCACGATCCGGATCTTGGGATCGCCGATGGCGCGGAGCATCGCTTCCGTGTCGTCGTCGCACGGTCCCAGCGCGACGACGAACTCATCCACCAGCGGCAGCGCGGAGCGGATCGATTCCACGAAGGGAAAGCGCAGGCGGTGGGCGTTTCGCAGGAACGTGAAGGCGCTGATTTTCATCCGAGACTCCCCCCGGCGGTTCAGGTGTTGAGGCCGCTGGTCAGTTCGAAGACGGCCATCAGCATGCTGATGGCGACGAAACCGACGCCGATGGCGATCAGCAGCATCATGACGGGTTCCAAGATCGTGGTGAAGACCTTGACGGCGCGGTCCAGTTCGTTGTCGTAGCGCCGGCCGATGTGCTCGAGGGCGCCGCTCATGTCGCCCGATTCCTCGCCGATGGCCAGCATGTCGGTCAGCAGCCGCGGAAACGTGCCGTCCTGCGACAGCGGCCGGGAAATGGTCGAGCCGTCGGTGACGCGGTCCTTCGCCGCATGGATGGCCTTGGCGATGATGGAATTGTCGACCGTGTGCTCGACGATGGAAAGCGCCTGCAGCACCTGGACGCCGTTGGCCAGCAGCGTGCCGAGCGTGTGGGCGAAATTGGCGAAGGCGTTCGCGCGGACGATGTTTCCCGCCACCGGCAGGCGCAGCGCCAGCCGGTCTTTCCAATCGCGCCCGGCCGGGGTCTTGAGCAGGCGCCGCAGCGCCGCGATGCCGAAAAAGCCGCCGATGGCCAGCGCCCAGCCGTATTTGATCAGCCCTTTGCTCATGCCGATGAGGATCCGCGTCGGCAACGGCAACGTGCCGCCCAGTTCCTCGAACATGGCGGAGAACCGCGGAATGACGAACGCCATCATGAAGATCATGGCGCTGAACCCGACCAGCGCGACGATGAGCGGATAGACCATGGCCATGCTCACCTTTTCGCGCGCGGCCAGCACCCGTTCGTAATGCTTCACCAGCCGTTCCAGCACGCCGGGAAGCTGGCCGCTGGCCTCGCCGGCTTTCACCATGCTGACGTAGAGCGGCGGAAAGCTGTCGGGCCACCGCGCCAAGGCGCCGGACAGGCTCGCGCCCGACACGACCTCGTCGCGCAGGTTGGTCACGACGACGTCCTGCGCCTTACCGGTCTTGCGCTGGGCCAGCGCATGCAGCGCCGAGCCCAGCGTCATGCCCGACGCCAGCAGGTCGGACAGCTCGCTGGTGAACAGCAGCAGGTCGCCCATTTTCATCCGGGAATGGGTGCGCGCGCGCTTCTCGAAACGGAACCACTTTTTTCCCGGGGATTCCGGCGAAGCCGCGGGCGCCGGCGACGGCTTGGCGGCAGGCTTGGCCGCGGGTTTGGATCCCGCCTTGGATTTGTCGGCCGCGGGCGGCGCAACGGCGGACGACGTCAACTCGGACATCGAAATCGGCACGAGCCCCAGGCGGCTCAGCTGGGCCATCAGCGCGCGCTTGTCGGCCGCGTCGAGCACCCCCTCTTGGCGCTCGCCCGTCCGGCTTTTGGCGATGTACTTGAATTGCGCCATGGTCTATCGCGCCGGAGCGGCTCGCGCCGCCCTAGGCTTCGTCCTCCGAGGTGACGCGGAGCACTTCTTCCAGGGTGGTCACGCCGGCCAGCACCTTGCGCCAGCCGTCCATGCGCAGCGTGCGCATGCCGTGTTCGAGGGCGTGGATCTTGATGTCCGCGGCGGACTGGCGCTCCACGATCATCTGCCGGATGGCATCGCTGATGAGGAGGATTTCATAGATGCCGGTCCGGCCGACGTAGCCGGTGCCGCGGCATTCCTCGCAGCCGACCGGTTCGCAGATCGTGCCGGTCAGCAGCTTGGAAATCGGGAACCCGATGCTTTCGAGAAAAGGCATTTCCACGGTCCAGGGGCGCTTGCACTTGGGGCACAGGCGGCGAACCAGGCGCTGGGCCACGAGCGCTTCCACCGAGCTGGCGACGAGGAACGGCTCGATGCCCATGTCGACCAGCCGCGTCACGCCGCCCGCGGAATCGTTCGTGTGCAGCGTGCTAAACACCAAATGGCCGGTCAGCGCGGCGCGGATCGCGATGTCCGCGGTTTCCTGGTCGCGGATTTCACCGACCATGATGACGTCGGGGTCCTGGCGCAGGATGTGCCGGAGGCCCACGGCGAAGGTCAGGCCGATTTCGGGCTTCATCTGGATCTGGTTGATGCCGGCCATCTCGTATTCGATCGGGTCCTCGACGGTCAGGATGCGCTTGTCCACGGAATTGATGGTGTGGAGCCAGGCGTAGAGGCTGGTGGACTTGCCGGAACCGGTGGGGCCGGTGACGAGCAGGATGCCGTGCGGGCGGCGGATCAGGCGGTGCAAGATGTCCTCGTCGTCCTTGAACAAGCCCAGCTTGTCCATGCCGTACATGCCGCTGGAGCGCATCAAGAGGCGCAGGCTGACGCTTTCGCCGTAGACGGTGGGCATGGTGGACACGCGCACGTCGATTTCCTCGCCTTTCACGCGCAGACTGATGCGGCCATCCTGCGGCAGGCGCTTTTCGGCGATGTCCATGCCGGCCATGACCTTGATGCGGCTGATGATGGCGGACTGGAAGCGCTTCATCTGCGGCGGCAGCGGCGTAGGGTGCAAAACGCCGTCGATGCGGTAGCGGATGCGCAGGTCGTTTTCCATCGGCTCGATGTGGATGTCGGTGCCGCGGTCGTGGTGGGCCTCCCAGATGATCTGGTTGACGAACTTCACGACGCTGGCTTCCTGGTCGAGATTGCTCAGGTCGCCGACGGACGTCCCCGCGTCCTGGTCGAGATCGATCTGGTTGTCGGCGATCAGCCGGTCGAGCGTGTCGGCGCCGACGCCGTAGAATTTCTTGGAGGCCTTTTCGATGTCGGCGGCGGGGCTGAGCGCGAATTTGACGCGCAAGCCGGACGCCAGGCGCAGGGAATCGGCCAAGCCCGGGCGGAAAGGCTCGCTGGTGGCCACGCGCAGCGTGCCGTTCTCGATGCCGACGGGGATGACGTTGTACTGGAAAACGGCTTTGGTCGGCACCTTCTCGAGGATCTCGCCCGCGATGGGCTTGTCGCCGACCTTTACGTAGGGCACGCGCATCGCCTTGGCCAGCGCCGGCAGGAACACGTCTTCGCGGGCGTATTCCAAGGCGACGACGGTGGCCGTGAGCACGCCGTCGTTCTCGCGCTGCTTGATGGAGAGCTCTTCGATCTGCGACGGGGTGAACAACCCCGTCGCTTCGAGAAGCGCGCCCCAGCGGCTGGATGCGGTTCCGGCCATGCGCCGCCTAGACGGGTTTCTCCGCCCGGATTTCGGTCAACAGCACCAAGGCGCGGTCGAGCGCGTCCTGCAGCGCCGCCAGTTCCTGGGCGACCTGTTCCAGACGGGCGGCGCTCGTGACCCGGATCTGTTCAAGGAAGGCGCGCCGCTCCTGCAGGGCTTCCTTCTCGGCCCGCAGCTGGTCGATCTGCTGGTTGGCCATCGCCAGGGCCGCGTCCAGCTGCTGGATGGTGTCCTGGGACTCTTCGCCTTCGGCCGCGATCGGACTCGGCCCGGTCGCGACCGGAGCCTCGGGCGTGGCCGCATCGGGAATCGGCACCTGCACGGGCTTGCCGCAACCGACGCAGGGCACCATCAGGCCGGCGCCGGCCGCCTCGATGGCCAAGTTCTTCCCGCAATACGGACAGTCGAACAGGATGTCGCCTTCCCGGATATCCGAGGTGTCGATCAACTGGGTGGGATCGGTGCTCATGGGGTTCCTCCATTTTCATCGGCTTCGGGCACAAGGGTCGGTTCGGGCGCGGGGAACATCGACGGTTTGGGTTCTTCCTTCTTGGCCTTGGAAGAACGGCGGGACTTCTTCGCCTTGGGTTCCGCCGGTTCCGGTTTTTCCTCGGGCGCGGCGGGAACGGCCGGATCGAACGCGAACGGCGCGGTGGCGGTCGGTTCTTCCGGCGCCGGCAACGCGGGCTCCGGAGGGGGCTCGGCCGTTTCCTCGGCGGCGGCCGCCGGCGCGCTCATCGCGCGTTCGATTTCGCGGCCGAAGGATTCCGGATCCTGCGCGTCGGGCGCCGGCTTGGGCATGGGTTCCGCGGGAGCGATCAAGGCGACGGGCGGCGCGGAATCGGGCGTGCCTTTTTCCGAGGCGACGATCTGGCCGCGGCGCTGCTTTTTCTGTTCCTGTTCCATTTCGCGCAGCTTCTGCGGCGAGAACGGCGCGAGCGAGCTGTCCGACCAGCCGCGATACCAGTCTTCCGCAGCCACGTTCGACGAGCGGTGCAGCCGTTCGGTTTCCTCGCGGGCTTCGGCGGGCGTCATCAGCACGTAGGGCGTGATCAGCACCAGCAGTTCCGTGCGATTGCGCAACGTGCTTTCGCTGCGAAACAAGGCGCCGATCAGCGGGATGCTGCCGAGGATGGGCACGCGGGTCGAGTCGTTCAGGTAGTCCGTCTGGACGAGACCGCCGAGGACGATCGTCGAACGGCTCGGAACGGAGACCGAAGCCGTCATCTCACGCTTGTTGATCGAGGTCATCTTGCCAGCGGTGCCCACGTCCACGGAGGAGCCCAATGTGTCGGCCGTCTGCGTGATCTCGAGCGTCACGTAGCGGGAGGGATTGATCCGCGGCTTGACCTTCAGGATGATGCCCACGTCCTTGTACTCGTAGTTCGAGCGCGTGGTGCCGCCGCTGTCGACGTCGCCGGTGCGGATGGGGATCTGCTGGCCGCTGTTGATCGTGGCTTCCGTGTTGTCCGTGGTCAGGATCACCGGCGTGGCCAGCACGCGGCCTTCGCTCGACTTGGCCATCATGTTCAGCACCGCGTCGATGTTGAGGTCCGCGAAAGTGAAATAGTAGCTCAGGGCCTCTCCCCCGGCGACGGCGCGCGTGACGGTGTCGCCCGCGATGGAGGCGAAGGAATTCTCGCCGAAGTTGCCGCCCCACGAGGCGACCGGTTCCCGGAGGCTCACGCCGCCGTTGGCGCCGGCCAGCCGCTGGTTGTAGGCCGTCATGGACTTCTGCAGCCAGCTCACGCCGTAGGCCGTGTTGTTGTTGAGGTTGACCTCCAGGATGACCGTCTCGATCAGCACCTGCGCCAGCATGATGTCGACCTTCTTGACGATGTCCTGCAGGGCGGCGATGTCGCCCTTGGTGCCCATCAGCAGCAGCGTGTTGGTGCGCTTGTCCGCCAGGATCTTCGTGTTGGCCGAGAGCTGGCCGATCTTGCTGGCGGCTTCGTCGCCGGCCGCCTGCCGCACGCGGTCCGCGGCCGCCGCGC
>ERZ1645187.791-NODE-791-length-31004-cov-43.933762_pt1 | contig 31004 bp, 43 predicted proteins | sample MGYA00575352_ERZ1645187 | MGnify/ENA primary metagenome ERZ1645187 (study PRJEB40837, sample SAMN11349314) | freshwater sediment metagenome | isolation source: river sediment | host: Sediment | place: India: Wazaribad , New Delhi | collected 2017-02-21 ... | reverse complement strand
GCTCTCGCTCTCGGCGCCGATGCGCTGCGGGTTGAGGCCGATGGTGCGGAGGATGGCGGCGCCGACGGCGACGAGAGCGCTCATGCCCAGCTCCCACCGAGATCGTGAAGGGACCCGGCCAGAGCCCGCCGCACAGCGCGGTCCTGCTCCCGCTGCGAGGCACGGGCGATGGCACGCGGATCGGCGCCGCGGATGTGCTGATGCACGGTCGTCGACGGGCCTCCGAGGGACGACTGTTTGCCGGGAGATGTGCTGGCCCCGCCCCCTCCGGACGGGCCGACTCCCCCGGGAACCACAGGTGTGATGGTAGGTCTGGCCGTGAACGACAGAGCCTGTTGCAACGAGGCGGCGATCTGACGAGCGATTTCTATAGCCCTCTGTCCCCCGTCGCGGATTGCTTCGGTGTACCTTTCCATCTCGGCATCGATTGCGGCTTTGACTTCCGGTTGGGCCAGGGCATCGGCGAGCGCAGCGTTGGTCTCGTCTGCTGCTCGACGAGCCTTGGCCAATCGCTCCGCGGCGACCGATTCATCTCGCTCGCCGAGTTGGGAGCGATACCCGAAAGGCGTCACCTTCGGCGCCGCCGATGCGAGCGCGTGAGCCCGCTCCGCCGCCGTCAGTTCGGCTTCGGCGGTGACGCTCCGGCCATGGAGGTCAGCGTAACCTGACAATGCGCCACGCCGTTTCGCGTTTGAGAGCTGCTCATCTTTGGCACCCGGCTTACCGAACAGCCACTCCTTAAAGACCACGTCCGCGGTCCTATCGTCGCCATAGACCCATTTACGGATAGTCCCCCGCCAGGTCTCCGCTCCGTCGAGGCCGGGAGGCATCGGAGGCCCCTGCTCTGGTGGACCAAGAGGCTTGATCTTACCCTGTGCGAGCAGACGAGCCTCCTCTTCGGCGATCCAGCGGTCAATCCAGCCGGCACGGCCTTCGAGGTCTCGAAACTTGTCGATCGTCGCATCGACCATCGAATTGAAGGGGGAGATGGTCCACTTCGACAGGCCTTCGCCGATCCGCGACACCAACTCGTTCATTTTCTCGAGGTGGCTCTTGGCGGTCGCAAGCTTCAGCTCGAGGTTCTTGTCGAGCGATCCCATGAAGTTGGAAGGGGTCTTGAGGAACTCGATCTGCTTGTTGATCTCGGCAATGCCGCCCTTCGCCCGCAGTGTTTCGTCCCACCACTCACGCCCCCAGATCTTGGTCGCGGCGGTCGCGGCGTCCTCCGACTTCGTCAGCCGGTCGAAGATGTCGAGTATCGTCCCCATGGCGTTGGTCTTCATTCCCTTGGCGACCTTCTCGGCGCTGAGCCCGAGCATCTTGAGACCCTCGTCGACGCGCTCCGGGGCCTCCTCGGCCGTGCGCAATCCGCCAGCGAAGCCGCCAAACCATCGGCTGACGATCTCCGGTTCCATACCCCCCGACCGTACTGCCGTCAGAATTGCCAACGTGTCGTCGTCTTTCACACCGGATTCGCGGGCCGCAGGGCTACTCCTCAGGAACATCTCGACGATGTCGCGCTCGGAGGCCGATGAATTGTCGGCAAGGCCGTTGATCTTCTCCGACAGGACCTCCATCTCGGCGATCGTCTTGCCGGTGGCTGCCCGGATGTAGGCGAGCTTCTGCGCTGCATCGCGTGGGCTCATGTCCCAGGCGACCGAGTCCTTGCCGACCAACCGCATGAACGTCGACAAGTCCTTGTAGACGATACCGGCCGCCGCGGCTTCGGCCGTGAGGCCCATCATCTCGGTTCGAGCGATTCCGAGATCGAATGACAGGTCGAGGATGGTCTTCTTCAGGACCTGAAACTGCTCCGGGCTGGCGTCGTTGACCTTCTTCAGGATCTCCGCCCAAGCGGCGTCGGCGTTGACCGACTGATCGAAGGTCTTCTTGGCCGCATAACCGACGCCGAGAGGTGCGAGCACCCGGGAACCGAGGCGGGCCGCAGCCGCGCCCACTCCGACCTCGCCGGCCGACAGGCTGCCCGTGCCTGAGGTAGTACCCTTGCCGCCGCCGGCCTTGCCCATGCCGACCTTCGCCTGCTCTCTGGAGAGAGCCGCGACCTCGACCTTTGCGGCGCGCGCCGCGGTTCCCACTCTGGCGATGTCGTCTGCCGCGCGCGCGCCACTCCGCACCGTCCCCAGCCGCTCGGCCTCGCGCCGGAGATCGGTTACCGCGGCCTTCGTCGCCCTGGCCTGTCCGGAGGCCTTGGCCAGATCGCTCCCGAGCTTGTGGGAGGCCGACCCCTTGCCGAGTTCGCGCGCCGCAGCCCCGACCCGCTTCAGATCGCCCTCGGCAGCCTTGGCGCCGGACCCCATCTGATTGAGGAAGCGCGCCCGGATGGAGACGTCGAAGTTCGTCATCGCGTCCTCACCTCAGCCGTCGTTCGACGTCGATCTCGATGGCGGTCGATGCCCACCGCATCATCTCGTCCCAGGGCATGGCAAGAACGACCGGAAGCGGCGTCGACAGCGTCGCGGCGACCCGACCCGCGAAGCCCCGCCAGTCGGCGAGGTCGGGGATCAGTCGCTCGCGCCCCCGAACGCACGGGGCAAAAAACCGAAGCAGACCTCCGTCACCCGTTCGCCGTCGACGTCGGGCAGTGCCCGAATGACGGAGCCCGGCAGGCTGCACATCACGCCGTAGAGATCGGTGCGCTCATAGGACCCGTCGGAAGGCAGGGATTCCCAGAAGGCCCCCATCTCGGCGACCGTCATCCGCCGGGCGACGATCGTCTCGACCACCACGCCGTTCCAGCGGAACGGATAGCGCAGGGGGATCTCGACCCAGGGCTTCGTCTCCCCGACGAATTCCAGGGCCGCGACCGTCGGTGCCGCTTGGCGTGGAGCGGAGGTCGAAGCCGGGGCTTCCGTCGGTGTCGCGCCCACGCCGGAGTTGTCGAGGTCGCCCCACATCTCCTGCGGCGGCAGCGGGATCTCGCTCGGATCGGCCAGGATCGGCTCGGGCGTGGCAGGCGTGGGGGCGGGGGTGTCGGTCATGGCAGGAGCCTCGGAGGTCAGGGGGGATCGAGGCCTCGGGCGGATCGGCCCGAGGCGATGCCTCAGGCGACGATCAGCCGATTGTGTTCGGCGCCGTAGTCGACGCCGTTCATGATCAGCTTGTTGTTGAAGTAGTCGAACTTGTGAACGATGACGCCCTTCACGACGTCCTGATAGAGGACGATCGACGAGAATACGATCTTCGTCGGGTCGGCCTTCTGCCCTTCCACCTTCGGCTGCGCCACCTCGTTGACGAGGCCCTTGATGCGGACGACGCGACCGATGTTGGTGAGGCTCGCCGGGCCGATGTTGGCGAGACGCTCGTAGTAGGTGAGCGTCGTCCAGTCGCCGGCTTCGCGACCGAACCGGCCGCGGATGTCCTCGTGCGCTCCGTTGAGTTCGAACTCGGCGCTCAGCTCGTCGATCTCGCCGGGCATACCCATCGCGAAGAAGCCGCCCGACGCGATGAACTTCTCGGTCGTGCGCTTCAGGTCGGGGAGCTTGGCGCTCTTGGTGCGCAGACGCTGGTTGATGTCCTCACACCACCAGTTCGCGCCGCGAATGATCCGATCCATGATCGTCTCCTCAGATGAGCATCACGACGCGATGCGGATGGCGGGATTGCCGAGCGCGGCGAGCGCCTCGGCGATCGACGATGCGAGCACGTCGAAGGCTTCCGGCTGCGGCTCGGTGTAGATCTGCAGATCGGTGAGGTCCGGCGTCTCCTCGAAGGTGAGCTTGAGCCGCAGACCACCGTCGCGCAGGAACGTGTTGGGGTTGAGCTTGCGATCCCAGATGATCTGGTAGTCGATGATCGCCTTGAGGTTCTGGCGCTCCTCGCAGGCCTCCTCGAGGCTCTGGGCGAGCAGCGTCACCAGATGCGGCCCGAGGTCCTCGGACATGTACTGGCGCAGAGGCCGGAGCATCGCCTTCTCGATCGAGCGGCGGGTGCGGATACGCTTGATCGAGCGATAGGCCTTGATCGTCGGATCGGCCGCGGTGGTGAACGGCGACCACAGCACCTTGTTCTCGATGACGGTGCCGACGCCGTGCTGGACGAGATAGTTGGCATCGGTCGAGGTGTCGCCGTCCCGGTAGGGCACCCGCTGCGACAGACCGCGGATGCCGACCAGCGGCCGGTTCCACGCGGCCTTGTAGGGGTTGCCGACCTCCTTGTCGCGGCGGACGATCGCCGCGGCGACGTGCGGGCTGAGCGGCCGGATCACGTCGCCGCCGAGCCAGACCTTCGCTTGCGGGTACATGGCGATGATGTTGAGCGAGGTGGCGAAGTCGGCGGCATATTCGGCCGCCGCCTCGCGGGTCGTCCCGGGGGTGTCGACGACCGCCATGCAGTCGATGATGCGGTTGCAGATCGCATCCATCGCCACGACCGCCGGGTTGGCGGCGTCGCCCGGGCGGGACGCGGTGTAACCCGGCGAGATCAAGAGGCCGGGTTCCAGGCCGATGTGATCCTTCGCCTCGAGCTGCGCCCAGGCGCCGGTCTTGGCGCCGGCCGAACCGACGATTGCGTTGAGTTCGGCCTCGGCCTTGGCGGTCGGGTCGGTGAGGTCGGAGTGCGGTACGCGGACGAACGAGACGTCGGTGACGATCCCCTCGGAGAGGATCTGATTGACGGTGTCCTGGGCGAGGCCGGCGCCGAGCTTCTCGATCTGTTCGGCATTGTCGAGCGACAGCGTCACCGGCTCGTCCATGTCGAAGACCGAATTGTCGGCGAGCGGCGCCGGCAGAGTCACGCCGATGACGGTGCTGTCGCGCGTGTCGATCGAGGCGACCGTCTGGCGCAGGTCGGAGAAGACGCGCACGCCGACGAAGGGGGTCGTGGCCGACATTGAGGACCTCTTCAAGAGAGTTTCGAGCGCCGTTGACGAGCGCTCTTCGAGGTCCGAAAGTGGGGGAACGACGCAAGGCGAACACGGGCGACACCTGTCGCCCGTGTTCTGCGTTTTCGGGGGGGGGCGATCAGGCCGAGATCGTCGCGGCGGCGCGGAAGAGGTCGCCGAGCTGCTGGTCGGTCAGGCCGAGCGCCGCGGCGAGGGCGGCGATGGTCGGCGAGGTCCGTTCGAAGGAGGCCGCATCGGCCCAGGCAATCTGGACGAAGCGATCGGCACCGGCGATCGTCGCCTCGACGTCGTCGAGCAGTCCTGCGGCGAGCAGCGCGGCGCGCGCCTGGAAGCGCGTGACCGAGGCCGGGACCGGAGCGACCTCTGGCGATGCGAGAGCCACGGCGATCTCCGCCTCACTCGGGGGAGGTGAGCCGTCGTCCATGACGATGGCGCCGGCCACCGCAGTCCAGGCCGCGCCAGGGCGCAGACGGCGCATCGCATCGACGAGATGATCTCGATTCGTCATGTCAGCTTTGCTCCGTACTCGAGCGCAAGGATTTGGCTGTCGAACACGAGCAATGTCGTGTTGTTGGAGGTGACGGCCATCCCCACCCTCACCTTGAATTTGCCGTTGATGCATGCGTCGAGACCAAGTCTGCCGTCACAGACCGCCGACGTGCGCAGTGAGCCGTTCGCGGCGCTCCACGGGACGTTGCTTATGCCGATCGAGGCACCCTGGCCGAAGAGGATCCACTGGGCTCCGTCCCAGTATTGGAGCCCGAACGACGCCTGGATATTTGTCTGTCCTGCCAGGTCGGCCAAGAGCTGGTGACGGATGTTCGCGGTGATGTAGAGCCCCGCGTCCAGCCGTGCCGGGGCGATTTCGAATGTGTCGGAGGCCTGATAGAAGGTGGCCGATCCGCCCGAAGCTCCCGACGCGCGGGTGTAGTCCAGCGCCGTCTGGAGGATGGAGAGATCTCCGATCGGCCGCAGAGGAGTCAAGCCCGACACCAACGGCTGCTTGGTCGCCAGTGCCGTGGTGATCGTCTCAGCGAAGTCGGCGACGGCAGCCCGGACCGCCGTGATGTTGGCGATGCGATTGCTGTCCGCCGTCACCAGCGCAGTAGGCGCCGTCGGCTCGCCGGTGAGCTGTGCCGAGTCGATCGGCGCCGCGGCGATCGCCGACCTCGCCGCGGCCTTGTCCGCAGCCGCGAGAAGCGCCCTGCCGATCGTCGTGAGGGTCGCGAGATCGGGCGCCCCATTGGCGTCCGTCACCAGCGCCCGGTCACCGACCAGGTCGAGATCGGCAAAGGCCGACAAGGTCTCCGCGAGAGGTTGGCGGAGCGTCAGCGCCGCATCGATCTCGGCGAGCTGCTGCACGAGCGTCGCCCCGACCAGCCCGCCCTGCGCCGGGGTCCGCACCTGCGCGGCATTGTCGGCGACGGCCGCGGCCGAGAGGATCCACGACGTGTGGATGCCGGACCCGGTGAAGGTGATGACCTCGACGACGAGGTGACCCGTCGCGGCGTTCCATGCGGCGCGGCGCGCCAGCATGGTCGCCGTCGGATCGTCGACGGCGACGATCGACAGGGTCGCCGTCGGAGCGAAGACGAGCGCCTCCGGCTGTGGGATGACCAGTTCCTTGACGCCTTCGCCCACCTCGAGCGCCGTCCCCGAAGTGGTGGTCAGCAGCGCGCCGAGACCGGCCGCCGCGTCGATCGCGGCGACGATCGGCGTCAACAGGGCGTCGATCCTGGCCGTCCCGTAGTCCCGAAGCTCCGCCTCCATCTCGGCGATCGAGGCCGAGCGATCCTCGACCCCGCCGATCCTGAGATCGATGGATCGCAGGATCGGATTGAGGCGCTCGGCCAGAACGAGCGCTGTCGCCAGATCGCGCGCCCTCAGTCGATAGTCGCGGTCGAAGATCGTCGCCATCTCACTCGATCCTCGTGGCGGTCATCAAGTCGGCGATGTCGCTCCCCGATGCGCCGCCGGCGGCGGCGACATCGAGCACCATCGCTCCGGTCATCTGGTGGGCAACGCCCGGCCGGTAGAGCACCGCGCCGCGGCGAACCGGGCGGATCATGTCCACCCGATAGATGGCGGTCGGATCGATGGACGTGGTGGGAGTCGTCGTGGCCATGGGTCTCTCCGTGTCAGAGCGCGGCGTCCTGGACCTCTTCGATGACGAAGGGGAGCAGCGCCGAGGTGGTGGTGAAATCGAACCGCCAGCGATAGGTCACGATCGACGGCAGGCCCGAGAAGACGGCGGTCATCACCTTGAGCCCGTCCGACCGCGTCGCGATCGACACCGACGACGCGGCGACGAGCGTACCGGCGCCGGCGCCGTGCAGAAGCTTGGGCACGCAGGTGTGGTGGGCCTCGTCGAAGGCGGAGAGCAGCACCGTCATCGTCACCTCGGTCGCCGCCGGGGTCGACCACGGCTTGGACACGAAGGTGCCGGTGGTGCGCGGCCGGGTGAGCCTCACCCGCGACGTGTCGAACCTGAGGCCCGGCGCGATCTCCTGCGTGTGGGTCATCACCAGGCGCGCCGGCACCAGGGCCGGCAGTCCGACGAAGGGCGTCGCTCCCTCGACCTCCCCGATCGTGTGCCAGGCGCCGCCGATCCGGAACTGGAAGGCGAATCCGGCACTGGCGGAGCGCCAGCTGGGGACCATCACGTCGACACCGGCGATGCCGCCGTCCAGATTCCACGGCTGCAGATCGACGACCGTCTGGGTCGAGGCGAACTTGGCCACGCGCTCCTGGAAGCAGAGATCCTTGTTCGCCAGCGCCACGGCGAAATCGCCGTCGACGAAGGTGAAGAGCGTGCCCTGCGTGTAGTCGTTGTTGGCCGAGTGCATCAGCCAGTGATCGCCGGCGGTGACGACCACCGTCGCATATCGTCCCCCCTTGCGGCGCACGAACGGTTCGAGGGGGAAGGTCGTCCAGGCCCCCTTCTTCAGGCTCGCGGCAGGAAGCGTCACGTGGGCGAGGATCCGGTCGAACGCGATCCGGCCGTCCACGACCTCCATGCAGAGCACCGTCACGTCGCCGGCGGCTCCGACGCGGCTGAACCAGAGGTCGATCCCGGTGACCCACCGAGTGTCCGAGGCCAGGCGCGTCTGGGCCAGGATCTTGCCGGTGATCGACTTCGCCACCCGCCCGTTCGACCAATAGGCGTCCCGCCAGTAGTCCTCGAACCAGCGGGTCAGACGGATCGCCTGGTGGTTCATCTGGGTGTTGCCGTTGACGTCCCAGATTTCGCCGTCGCGCTTGAAGACCCCGGTCGCCGCATCGTACTCGCCGGTCTGCCAGTAGCGCGAATTGGTGCAGACGAGAAATTCCTCGCCGTAGCGCTGGCGCAGGCGCGACAGGGTGATGACGTTGCCGTTGATCGTCGCCGTCTGGTATTGCGCCATCGGCAGCTCGCCGTCGCGCTCGGACGCGCGATCTCCGATCGAGAGCGAGATCTGCTCCGTGTACTTCGGCAGCATCAACCCGCCGGTGGAGACCTTGACGGCGCTGTCGATCGACGAGAGCAGCGCCAGCGGGGCCTCGGCCGCGTTGGCATCGGCGAAGCGGATGCCCTCGGCGATCTTGGCGAGCCACGACGCATGGGTGGTATCGGCCTCGTCGTCGGTCAGGAAGGCGTCGGCGTGGGCGATCGAATAGGTATCGGGCAGACCGATCTCCTCGCGCATGCGTGCCATCTCGCGGGCGATCGTGGTGATCGCCGTCGTCGATGCCATCCCCTCCACGAGGCGTGCCAGATCCGCGATGTCCGAGCGCAGCGAGGTGAGCGAGGTGGAGATGCCCCGCTTCCATTCCTCGAGCGACTCGACCCGGCCGAAGGCGTCGTCGAGGGAGGAGATCTCGTTGGCGGTGATCTGCGTGATCGAGGCCTGATCGGCGATGCCGGTCGTTGCGAGGAGCACGTAGGCGACCCCGAGATAGATCGCGTTGATCGACGGCGCGACCGGCGTGCCGGCCTCGGCGCCGGCGACGACGGTCAGAGCCACCCGGCGGTGCGCCTCCAGGTAGATCTGGTTCGGCACGGCTTCCTCGGTGACCGGGTCGACGTAGTCGCGGACGACCGAATTCGCCGCCACCTCCTCACCGTAACAGACGACGGCGACGATCTTCGGGCTGACCGCCGGCAGGTAGGGCGTCAGATCGATGTCGACGGCCGCGTCGAGGCCGTACATCCGTCCGGCGCCGTCGTAGTAGCGACCGATCGCGACCGTGACGACGGTCGACGATTTGCGGGTGACCGCCAGCCCGGCGTAGCCGCGCGAGCCGGGAGCCTGCAGGAAGTCGGCGACGAGGTTGTCCCCGTACTCCTGGACATAGCCCTGCAGGGCATTCTCGTCGGCGGCGAGCGCCTCCATGTGGTCGCGAAAATTGATGCGCTTGCGCATGTTCAGGCTCCGTAGAAGCGCCGCTCGAAGGCGGTGTCGAGGTCGACGAGGATCGTTTCGTGCGGCAGCCGCGCCGCGGCAACCGCTTCGAGAGCGGCAGCGAGAGGGGCGCCGTCGTGAGGGTGCATGGCGCCCGAGAAGGCTCGGCCCCACCAGCGCTTGCGTCCCGGCGCCCGGGCCGCGACCGCGATGGAGAGGACGGCCGAATGGGTCGGCTGGCCCCGCCAGGACCAGGACCAGTAGGACCGCTTGCCGCGATGGTGCGTCGCCGCCGCCCGGTCCCACAGGCGGAGGCGGTCATAGACGTGGCCGGCCGCCACCGAGGCAAGGAAGAACCGACGGCCGCCTCGCCGCAGACCGTGCCACGCCTTGGAGGGCGGGACAGCGTGACGACCCATGACGGTCTCGGGCGCCGCCGCGGCCGGATAGAGGCCGCGCGCCACGGTGCGGCGATGGGTGCCGTCGCCGGTGTAGGAAACGACCCAGGTGGTGGTGATCGATGCACCCCACCGGCGCTGGCGACGACCGTGGCCGGCACCGAGGACACGGGCTCCCCCCCAGGCGTGGGGGATATGGAGCCGAGCGAAGACGCCGAGATCGTCGACGAGACCGGCCTCGATCTCGGCCACGCGCAAGCGGGTGACGACGCCGTCGGCGATCATCACCGCCCGCGTCTCGTGATGGTCCAGCGCGTGTTCGGCCGACCAGCCCTTGCGACCGCTCCAGGCGAAGTGCCCCCAGACGGTGCGGCGGCCGGGACGTCGCGGCGAGGCCTGACGCCAGATGCGCAGCTCCGGCATGGCGCCGAGGAGTGCTTCGGTCTCGGCCTCGCTGCGGCGCGCCCCGAGGACGAACCGCGCCGGCGGGGTGATCGCCCGCAGGATCTTCGCCCCGACGTAGCCGAGATAGCGCGCATGGAGATCGAGCGTGCCCTTGAGCCGATGGTCGAGAAAGGCACGGCCCGTGACGTGACGCTTGAGCTCGATCGGCCAGTCGGCGCGCCACAGGTCGACTGACCGCGCCCAGGCGAGGTAGCCGATGAGATCCGGTGGGCACTCATCGGCGCGTCCGACGGCCTTGATCAGATCGACGGGCAGATCCCACCGCGGCGCCGAGGTCGCCTCGACCGCTGCTTCGCGCGGGGCCGTGATTTCCGGGAGCAGGGAGACGATCTCAGTCATCGAGCCCCTCCGGTGTGATCGTCAGGGAGGTGCAGATCGGCACCGCGTCGGAGGCGACGACGATGTCGTCGGGCGCATCGAGGATGACCCGCTCGACACCGGACACTCGGCCGGCCGCCTCGACCGCCTGACGCAGCACGTCGACGCCGAGGCCGCGCCGCGCGGCGACGAGGGCGGTGACCGCGGTGAGGGCAGCGGACCGGACGAGCGACGGATCGGGGCCGGCGGGGATGACCAGCCGCATCACCACGTCATAGGTGACGACGGCCGGACCGGAGATCGACACGGGTACGGTCATCGGCCTGACGTCGGTTCGGGTCAGCCGAGCGCGGCAGGCCTCGAGGGTCTCGGGCGACGGGATACCGGTCGGGCCGCGGTCGAGGCAGACGACGCGCACCTGTTTTTCGCCGGAGGCCGTGGCCCCGACGAGCGGCACCACGTCGACCAGCGCGGGCGCGGCTTCGAGCGCATGATGCACGTAGGATGCCTCGCTGCCGCAGGTGGTCAGTGCCTCCGGCGCGATCTGCACGCGCCGGCGCAGCTCCGCATCCGACTCGTAGACCGCCGCGGCGGATGCGGTCGCCGGCGAGATCAGGCGGCGGGAAATGCCGTAGAGCGCGGCGAGGTGGTCGAGATCCGAACCGGTGGCGAAGGCGAGCATCGTCGCCTTCGCTGCGTCGTTGATCTTCTGGCGGACGAGCACCTCGCGCCCCCCATCGACCCGCTGCTGGATGGTCGCCGAGTCGGTCTCGAGCATGTCGACGTCGTAGTCGACGCCGCGCGTCCGAAATTCCTCGACCAGCGTCGCCTTGCGAACGGCCAGGATCGCGTCGAACGAGATGTTCTCGACCACCAGCGGTGCCGGCAAGTCGGACAGGTCGAGCGACGTCGCGGCATATCGGGTCATGCCACCCTCCTGGCGAGCTCTTCCTTCAAGACGATCGGCGCGCCGGCGCCGATCTGGATCGCCGGGCCGTAGTTCCCGAGCCGCCCTTCGGGGTAATAGATGCCGCCGTGGCGCAGCCCGAGTGATCCGCCGCGGTCGACCAGCACGAACTGGAGAGTGGAGACCCGATACTCCGGCTCCCACCGGTGAGCAGAGGTGATCAGATCGCCGTAGATGCCGAGCGCCGTCGCCGGCGTCAGATCTTCGGAGAGCCAGGAGCGCAGGTTCGACCCGAATTCGAGCGCCATGAACAGTTCGCCGACCCGCGTCGTCCAGATCCGCGCGAGCGACTGCTGGACGTGAGCCCAGCCGACGAGCGGCCTGCCCGTCGTTCGATCGATCCCGGTCCGGTACCTCAGCGCCTGCATGATCGCCTCTCGAGCGGCTCTTCGATGTCTCTTCAACTGCGCCGGCGGATCGCCCTGGGCACATCCGCCGTGACCTCCTCCACCGGCTCCTCCGCGATGGTCTCGGCCGCCGGCTTGCTCTCCTTCGGCCGCAGGCTGCCGGCGAGCAGCTCGGCGCGTGCCTCGAATTCGGTGAGGCGCAGCTCGTCGCCCGGGGTGGCGCGGCGGCCGGCGACCTTCGGGCCGGCGCTCTCGGTGACGACGTAGGCGGTCTTGTCCATGGGTCTCTCCTTCACGCCGGCGGTCCGGTGAGCGCGGCTCCGGGCATGACGTCCTTGTGCTGGTGGGTCTTGTCGATCGCGTGCCCGTCGTGCTCGATCGCACCGCCGGTCTGTTTCTGCCCCGCGGCCGAGAAGCCCCACGTCGTGCCGCCCGACGCGAACTCGACCGACCCGCTGCGATAGGTGATGGTCAGTTCGCCGACCTTGTCGACGACGGCGTCGCCGGCGTTGGAGGGGGCGGGATTGGCGCCCGAGTAGCCGTCGCGCACGGCGATCGAGCCGGCGCCGATGGTGCCGCCCTGGCTCTCGAGGGAGACCAGCTCGCCGACCTTCATCGGCGTGTGACGCGCGAAGAACCCGTTGCCGGGCTCGCGCCAGCTCACCCATGGGCTCTTCACCGTCTCGCCGTCCGCCGTCTCACCGATCTTCACCCGGCAGAGACGCTTGCCGTCATCGACGTCGGTCACCTCGCCGCGCAGCCTGGCGCGCGCCAGGCGCTGCTCGGTCTGAGCATGGAGCCGGTGCAGACGGCGGATCTCGCGGGCAGCGACCGACATCACGCCTCCTCCGCCTGGGCGATCATGGCCAACACTTCCGGCGGCATCGTCTCGCCGTCCGGCCATGTGAGGTCGATCGCGCCGGTCTCGCTCGACGTCGCCGTCGGCGTCTGGCCGGCGAACAGCGAACGGCCCTGATCGACGATCGTCTGCGTCCAGGTCACCGCGTAGTAGGCGGCGCCTTGGGTCGCGTCCTTCACGGTGAAGAGCGGCTTCAGCTCGGGCGGCGGATCGGCGGCCGGCGGCAGGAGGAGACCGAGCCCCCAGGTCTGTTCGTCGGCGTCCTCGACGATCTCGACGAGGCGCCGGCCGATGGCGAGCCCGACCTCTTCGCGGCCCTTGCGCCGGCCGCCGATCGCCATGTCCTCGACCACCACATAGGCCGACCATTCGACCGTCGCGGCGAACGAGCCGTCGACGAGGCGGGGCGCACGGATCCGCGACCAGCCGACGGCGATCCCGGGCGAGGCGACCACCGACTTTGCCACGACCTCGGAGATGTCGATCTTGCCGGGGTGCGAGACGATCGCCACGCCCGGCAGCAGAGCCTTCAGCCGCGCCACGATCGCCGACTGGACGGCGGCGAGCGGATCGGCGGCGAGCAGCTCGGCGAGGGTCTTGGGCTCGATCATCGGACGAGCCCCCCGAAGACGTCGGTGATCAGGTGCTGGATCTCCTCGGCGTTGTCGGCCGAGATGCCGACGAACGCGCGCGCCGGGATCGTCACCTTCTTGGCGTGGACGAGCTTGCCGCCGAGCATGAAGGAGAGGTGCGGGCCGTTCTTCGGCGTGATCACCATGCCGTTCTGGTGGACGTGAGCATACTGCCAGCTCGATCCCCACTCGCTCTCGGCGCCCGACGCGGTCGAGGCGACCGTCCCGAGGAGATGCTCGCCGGAGCGCAACAGGATCGGCGTGCCTTCCTTGTTCGCCGGCCAGGCGCTGCCGTCCGGCGCCGTCTTCTCTTCCTGGATCCGGCGGCGGGTCTGGCTCTCGCCGAGTGAGGCGACGCCGGTCATCAGCTCGGCCGCGTCGAACGCGGAGAGCCGACCGATCAGCGCCTCGGCACGGCCGAGGTCGGAGGCGTCGACGACGATCGAGATCCCGGCGCCCATCACGACCTCCGGAACCGGTCGCGGGTGAAGATGCGTTCAGGCGCGTCGATGACGACGCCGTTCGGGCCGATCTCGCCGACGTCGACCGAGGACGCCGGCGGCGTCATGCCGGCCGCGCCGGAGCCGAGGATGGTGAGCCCGCCCTTACCCGCCGCGATCGCCTCGAGGCGCTTGATCGCATTGTCTCGGGTCTCCTTCAGCCGCTCCGACGAGCGGGCGAAGGAGAGCGCCACGCGGTAGAGGGCGATGTCCATGGCATAGACGGCGAGGATCTCGGCCGAGGTGGCGTCGACCCGGTCGAGGTCGTCGGGGGTGTAGCGTGCCTGGAGGATGCCGCGCATCTCGGCCGAGGCATCGGCGAGCGCCGCGCTCACCCGCGCATCGTCGCGCAGGCCGGTCGTCTCGTCGGCGGCGAGCAGCACCAGCTCCGACGGATAGCGCTGGGCGAGAAGCTCGAGAGTGGCGAAGGCGGCGGGCATGTCGGGTCTCCGCAGGGTCGGAGGTCAGGGGAGAGGTGTCGCCGGCGGAGCCCCTGATCTCCGCCGGCGAGCCCTCGGGGGCGGCGGACGGCGCGCGCCCCGGAGGATCGGATCAGTCGGCGGCGGTGATCGGCCGCTCCGCCCTCACGACGGAAAGCTGATCGTCGAAGAACAACGACCGGAGGATTTCGTCGGGCCCCACGCCCTTCGCCCCCGCCATCGCCTCCAGATCGGCCCCGGTGAGTTCCACGACCTCGCGGCCGAACTGCCGGCCGGCGCGCCAGTGCGGGCCACCCGGGGAGGTCACGCGGAGGATGGGCTCCGTCGGCCGCGCGGTGTCGGTGGCGCCGTGCGGCGCCGGGGTCAGGGCTTCGTTGGTGGCGCCGTGCGGCGCCGGGGTCAGGGCTTCGTTGGTGGCGCCGTCCGGCGCCGAGGTCGGGGGCGGGGTCGGGGCTTTCGCCATGGTTCGGCCTTTCGCTGGGGTGAATGACCGCGCCGCCGTCGACCCGGCTCGCGGTCTGGGGAGCGGCACGGCTCCATTCGGTGGTCGACCCCTCATGGGCCATCCGGCCCGGGTATTCCTCAGGCCGCGAGCTTCGGCGCCCGGATGAGCTGCACCAGATTGCGGTTGGTGTTGGTCGACGCGTCGATGACCTCCTTCTCGAGGATGTCCTTGGCGGCGAAGAAGTTGGTATTGCCGACCACGAGATGGGTCGGGTTGATCCCGAGCGGCTCGCCGTTGTCGCGCTTGAAGGCGGTCATCGCGTTCCACGCGGCCCGCAGGTTCGCGGCGGTCAGCTCCGCCTTCGAGCCGAAGGCCATCTGCCAGAAGCCGTAGCCGGCGCCGACCCGAGCGTCCGAGCCGTAGACGTACTCGTCGCGCATGAATACCTGGTCGGAGGTCTTGGGATCCTCCTTGGCGACGAAGGCGTAGTCGCGGCGCTTCTGGAAGATGAAAGGCTTCAGCGGGCGCGACAGGTCGAGCAGCATCCACGCCTCGCCGGTGCCGGCCTGGACGTTGGAGACCGTGGTCTGGGCGCCCGGCAGGCCGACCGGATGATCGGCGTCGAAGAAGTTCTGCCCGTCGAAGCAGGCGGTCGTCCACGCCTTGGGGATCAGCTCGCCGAAGACCAGGTCGTCGGGGTGCTCGGCGGCGGCCTGGCCGAGAAGTTGGAAGCGCGGCGCGTAGATGCCGAGCGTGTCGTCCTCGATCGCATCGCGAGAGACCGAGACGGTGTTCTCGAACTTGCGGTTCTTGATCGAGTAGCCGTGCGCCATGAGGCCGTTGATCTGACGATCGCCGATCCACTCGCGGAACTTGGGGATGTCGCCGAGCCAGCCGTAGGTTTCCTCGGCATGGGTCGAGGTCACGACGGTGCAGAGCGACGTGTAGAGCGCGGTGACGCCCTTGAAGCCGGTCTGGAAGTGGGTGTTGAAGCCCTTCTGGACGGCCTCGAGCAGGGCGGGAGTGATCGAACGGGACATGTGCCGAACCTCTTGAAGGTGCGTTGATGCGAGACGTCGGCCGTCAGAAGCCGACGCGGACCCAGGCGCCGGCGGCGTCGACGTCGATCACCTTGCCGGCGACCGAACGCGTGTCGGTGGCCGAGGTCTTGGCGACGGTCTGGTCGTCGACGAGGTAGGCGTCCTTGCCGATGTCGGCCGCGGTCAGCGCATCGGCGCCGAGGTTGGCGAAGCGGAAAGTGCCGCGCCGCGCCGTCACCGCGACGGCGCCGGCGATGCCGCCCGAGTTGTCGGCGGTGTCTTCGGCGACGCCGAGCACCACGAGACCGACGCCGGTCTTCCCCGGCTTGGCGACGCCGCCCTCCATGACGACGAGGGCGCCCTGGAAGATGGTCGTGGCGGCGGCGACGGGGGCGGTGGAGGTGATGCCCGCCTTCTCGGAGACGAGGCGCGGGGCGGAAAGAGCGGTCATGTCTGGATCCTCGGGTCCGTGGCGGGAGGGGCGGCGGTCAGGCCTTCTTCAGGCCGTTCGCCTCGCGATAGGCGTCTTCGGTGAGGCCGAGCTGCTTCATCACGGCCTGATCCTCGGCCGAGAGCTGGACGACGTCGCCGCCGGGCACCGTCTTGTCGTCGAGGCCGGAGGCGCCGAGCAGCTCGGGCGAGGCGGCGAGCAGCGCCTCGACGGCAGCGAGGCCTTCGTCGGTGGCGCAGAGCGAGACGTAGTGGCCCTTCTGCGCCGGCAGGATCTTCTTCGCCTTCAGCGCCCCTTCGATCACCGCGTCGACCTTGCCCTTGCGGGCCGCGTCGCGGATCTGGGTCAGCTCCGCCGTGGTGGCGGCGAGCTTGGCGACGGTCTCGTCGTGGATCGCCTTGGCGACCGTGTCGGCCGCCTTGGACTGGAGCGAGGTGACGGCGGCGAGGTATTCGGCCTCGGTCGCGGTCTCGGCGAGGCCGAGCGCGGTGGCGACGGTCTTCATGCAGATCTCCTGGACTTCTTCGGGGGATCGGTCGGCGGCGGCGAGCGCCGGCTGATTGCCGAGCGCCGGCGACGTGACGAGGGCGACGGACTTAAGCCATTCGGCTTCGCCCTTCGACGCCGGGAACGCAGGCGAGACGTAGGGGTAGGCGCGCAGCAGCGCGACGGCGCCGGCCGGGTCGATCCATTCGATCGTGCCGAGCAAGGCGGCCCCCTCGATCTCCACGGCCGTGATCCATCCGACCGGGTCGGCTCGCTGCCCCTGCGGGGCGAGGATCTCGGTGGCATGATTGATGTCGACCGGGATCTTGACGCCGTCGGCGGCGAAGCGCGCGGCGAGCTTGGCGAGGTCGATGCGATAGGAGCGGCCGTCACGGGTCCGGATGGTGCCGCCGGCCGAGAACAGCATGATGCGCTTCGGCGGCTCGTCACCGAGAGCGGTGACGGCGAGGCAGGCGATGGCGGCGGTCGTGGTGGTCAGGGGCTTCGACATGCCCCGACCATGCAGGGTCGGCGACCGCCACTCACGGGCGACAGATGTCGCCCCGGGTAGGTCGGGAGAGCGGCGCGCTTCGGGAGGGGGAGACCATCACCTTAGCCCTCGGATCGCCGGCGCGCCATACCCGACCGCGGCGATCGCGCGTTGAAGTGTATTTGAAGAATATGGAGGCCGATCGGCGGCTCGGGCGGCACGGATGAGGCGGGAAGATCTGCCGCGCCCGTCCACGGCCTTCTCTGGCGATCTTGCCTTCCGATCCTCCCGCGACCATATTCGAGGGAGCGCGGCAGTGAAGTCCTTAGGCCTCGATGCCCGCCGCGGGGTGACCCGGCTCTCGCCGGATTGGCTCCCCCCTGCCGCGCTTCAATCCTCTCTCCCGAGATCGCGTCGCGCCAGCGCTTCCCCGCGCTGGTGGAGCGACGTCACGCGCATGAAGCCGTTCGACGACCTGGCGACGAAGCCGCGCCACCAGGTCTTCGCCGATTGCCAGATGACCGAGCGCACCGAAGCCTTGCCTCTGGGGTCCGGCCTGATCGTCCCTTCGGCGATCGCCTGAGGTAGCCGCGCCAGGTCGTCGAAGCCGCGGCCGTCGCGATAGCGTCCGTCGATGTTGGAGCGGGCGATGACGTCCTCGGCGGCGATCGACACGAGCGGCGTCTTGGCGCCGAGCTGCGCCTGCATCTCCTTCGAGACGCCGGCGGGAAGGAACACCCCCTTCGCCTCCTCCGGCGACAAGCGGCTCACCACCCGCGTCCAGGGGCTCTGCCACAGCGCGTCGAGCGCCTTCGTCGCATCCGCCGGCGCAGCCTCGATCAACGACTGCTCGAGGCTGCGCATGATGCCCTTGACCCGGGCGAGACCCGGATTGCCGCCCCAGCCGGGATCGCAGCCGGCCGGTACCTGGAGGATCTCGCCGGTGCGCTTGTTGGTCCAGGTGCGCATCGGGATCTCCGGCGCCTCGCTGGTGTAACGGACCGTGTCGTCGTCCTTCCACGGCCGGGCGAGCAGCTCCTCGGCCTCGCGGGCGGTGATCTGGCGCACCGCGCACTTGCAGTGCCAGCCGTTGGGAGGAAAGATCTTCGCCCACACGGAATCGTCCACCGGCCGGATCAGGCCGACCCACTGGAGGTGGTCCTTGCGGGGGTGAGCGGAGACGGTGTGGAGGTAGAGGAAGAAGGGCAGCGCCCGCTTGGACCGCTGCGCCCGCTCCCACTGGCCCGCCGCCCGGGCCGAGGCCATGTTGCCCCAGAAGATCGTCCGGAGGCGGCGCGGCGCCGTGAAGTCGACGGCGACAGGGGCTTGGCGGCCGGTCGGGTCCTCGACCAGCCGAGGCCCGCCCCAGCCGGCCTTGCGCAGCTCCTCGACGACGTCCTTGCGCCAGGTCTCGAAGCCCCGCCCCTCGGCGATCGCGTTCTTCAACGACTTCTTGAAGAGGGTTCCGAGCTCCAGTTCGGTGACCTTGGCAACGGCGAAGGCGTTGGCGTGCTCGTTGCCGAAGACGTCCTTCCAATTGAAGCTCGGCTTCCAGGCCCGATCCTCGAACCAGCGGGCCACCTCGGGCGGCGGGCCGAAGCCCGGCTTCACCTCGGCCATCGCCTCAGTCCTTCACGTCGCCGATGCCGCGCGCGATGGTGGTCGCGGTCGCCAGCGCCGCCGCTACCCTCGTTCCGTCCGGCCCACGCGCTTCGAGCATGGCGAGCGCCTCTTCGAAGCTCGTCGCCTTGGCGATGATCTCGCGCAACGGATCGAGCAGCGGGTCGGTGATGTCCTGCCAATCCGCGAGCATCTCCTCGAGCGCCGCCTCGATCTCGTCGGGGCCGTCGACCACCGCGTCCGCCCGCGGCGCGAGCAGCTCCGCCTTCAGGCAGCCGCCGCAGCGGCAGCCGGCGACGTGCGCGGTGAGGCGCGCCGGCTTCTTCGGATCGGGCGGCGGCACTTTCGGGTCGGGCTGCTTCGCGGGCGGTGCCGGCGGGGTCGGCGCCGGCTCGCTCTTCGCCGGCGGCGTCAGGATCTCGTCGCCCTCCTGCGGCTTGGAGAAGCCGAAGCGATCGCGCACCTCGTCCTGCCCGATCCGGAGGCCCACCGGCACCAGGCGCGACAGAGCCTCGGACAGGGTGTTGAGATCCTCCGGTTCGGTCACCGGCCATTCGACGCTCGGATAGACCGCCTGCGGCCCGAAGTTCATCGACACGAACCAGCGGATGAGGTCGCGGTTGGCGGTGCGTCCGAGCTGCCGACCGTCGGCCTGGGCGATGTCGATGCGCACCTTGTCGTGGATCTTGGCCTGGCCGTAGGAGGAGCCGTCCTTCACCGTCATCGTCTGCCCGAGCACGACGAGGGAGACCTTGTCGTCGGTGTAGTCGATGAGCGAGCCGAAGACCTGGGCGCCCTGCGTTCCCTTCACCTCGTGGAACTCGATCAGCATGCTCTCCGGGATGATCGCCGCGGCGTCGTTGGCGATCGACGAGACGGCGCGCAAGAGCTTGCGCTTGTCGGCCTCGCTGGCGCCCGGGCCGTACTTGCCGACGCGGAACGGCATGCCGTAGACCTCGGCGAAGGCCGCCCAATCCTGGAGGGTGAAGGATTGGACCATGTAGGCCCAGCTCGCGGCGCGCGCCACGCCGCGACGGATCGGGATGCCCATCCGTGTCGCCGGCATGTGGACCATGAAGCGGCCGGGCGGCAGCTCCTCGCCGTCGATCGAGCCGTCGACCGCGAGCCGCAGTTCGGAGAGCTTGACCCGATCGAACTGGAAGAAGCGGGGGTCGCGCCAGTCGAAGCGGACCGGGCGGAGCAGGCCGTCGCGATAGTCCCACCCGATCTCGACGACAGAGTAGCCCTTGCCGATGCCGTCGAGCAGCGGCGCGATGCCCTCCTGGAACTCGACGTCCTCGACCAACTCGTTGACGGCGTCGATGATCTTCGCCGGGACGCCCTTGGGCGCGTCGACGGTCGGGGCGACGCCGGTCAGCCGCAGCTTTCGCGTCATCAGTACCGAGGCGTAGTGGAGGTACCGCTCCTCCATCTCCTCGGCGAGCGTCAGATAGGCCCGAGCGTCGCCGGTCTGGGCGTCGCGCAGGATCGACCCGAGCCGGTCGGGCGTGAGCCCGGAGGAGATCCGCTCCTCGGCGATGCGCCGCACGCCGGCGACGGTCGGCGTGGCGATCTCGTCGGTGAGCGTCTTCGAAGCGATGGGCAGCCCGTCCGGGCCGAGGATCCGGCTCACCATAGTGCGCGCCCTCCGGAGGTTTCGTCGTCGTCACCGTCTTCGCGTCGGAGGTCGGCGGCGGTCTGGTAGTCGTATTCGACCGGGGCGGCCCGGCTCGCGGTGTAGGCGAGGAGCGCTGCGACGAAGCTGTCACCGTGCCGGCCCTTGCCGTCGGCGCCCTGGACGCGCACCGGCGGGATGGTCGGCACGCCGCCCTTCATCACCGGCAGCTGCAGGTCCTTCTTGGTGTCGAGGTCCTTCGGCACCACGATCGCGTCGTCTTCGAACGCGGCACGGAACGCCGGCACGTTCTCGATGTACCAGCCGGCCGACAGCTTCACCGGCTCGGCACGGAGCGAGCCGTAGCGCACGACGAAGCTCTCCGAGATCTGCATGCCGATGCCGATCGCATCGAACATGCCCTTCGAGAACCGCGGCAGGCGATCGGCGATGTAGCGGCCGATCTGCCACTGCTGTTCGAAGGGGATGTTGCGCAGCTCGACCACGAACGGCGTCCAGCGCTTCAGGTTGCGAAGCGTCTGGAGCGGCCAGAACACGGTCAGATCCTTCAGGCGACCGAAGTCGCCGCCGAGCGCGGTCGGCAGGTTCGGATCCATCTTGGCGAGGAGCGGTCGAAGGTGCTCCTCACACCAGTCCTCGACCTCGGCGCGCCGGTAGACCTCCGGCACCTGCAACCAGCTCGCCGGCCTCTCCAGGCGCAGCACCGGGATCGCCTCGGACATTCGGGCTTCGATGAGTTGCCCGGAGAGGACCGCCCCGCCGCCTTGGGCAGGCACGCAGAAGAACTCCTCGTCGGCGGCTTCGTCGCCGATCGCCGCAATGAGCTTCCTCCGCCAAGCCGCCTCGCCCTCGGGCGACCAGGTCACGTTCGTCTTGCGGCAGATCCGCTGATAGAGCCCGTCGCGGAGCGCGTCGTCGAGGGTGACGCGGAGGACGGCATAGGGCTTGCGGCCCGCCCGGGCGTCCTCGATCAGCCGGTTGAACGGATTGTCCTCGCCGAAGTGGGTGGAGATCACCAGGATCTTGCCGCCCCACATCAGGAACGGCACGGCGGCATCGACCACGGCCTGAAGCTCGTCGTGGAACGCCGCCTCGTCGAGGATCAGATAGCCCTGCCGGCCGCGCAGCGATCGGGCCTTCGCGGTCAGGGCGACGATCTCGAAGCCGCTCGGCAGGCGGATGCGAAACGCCTGGATAGCCTTCTCGCCGTCGTCGAACAGGAAGTCCTCGATCACGACCGAGGTCGCCTTCACGGCGTCGCGGAAGGCCTCGCACCACATGGCGGCGGTGTCGATGAACTCCCTCGCCATGTCGAGATTGTAGCCCATGTAGAGGACGTCCATGCCGCCGGCGTCGCGCGACGTCGCCGCGGTCAACACCGCGTCCGCGGCTGCCGCCCAGGTCATACCGGTGCGGCGGGACTTCTCGACGATCGTGACTTGGTTGACGGCGGTCGTCGACAGGAGCCGGCGCTGGTAGCGCAACAGCACCTCGGTCGTTTCGCCGTGGTCCTCGCCGCGCAGCACGTCGGCGAGCCGGATCGCTGCCCACTCCGCCTCGGAGATCGCCCGGCCGGTCGCGAAAGCGTCGTGGTCGACGAGCATCAGCCCTTCCCCTGGATCTGCGCCCCGAGCGCCGTCTTGAAGGCGGCGATGGTGTCGGCCGAGAAGCCCTTCGCCTTGCCGACCGCATCCACCGTTTGTTCGGCCTTGGCGGTGAACTCCTTGAGGATCTTCGACTTGGTGTCGGCGCTGATCCGCTTCGCCTCTTCGGCGTGCTTGGCGGCGCGTGCCGCGAACATCAGCATCTCGGCGGTCTCGCCGTCGGCCTTCAGCTCGCCGGCACTCTCGAGCATCTCGTAGGTGAGGCTCTTGATCGTCTGAGCGAGGAGCAGCGCGATCTGTTCGCCGTCATCGCCCTCGAACCGCGGCGTCAGGATCGCGGCGATCTCGCGCGTCTCCTCGAGACGCCGGCCCATCGCCGCAAGCCGCATCGAACGGCGGTTGAAGGCGCTCTTCGAGATCTGCGGGATCTTGTCCGGATCGGTGATCCCCTCTTGCCATGCGGCGGCTCGGATGGCGCCGTTGAGCCCGTCGAGGATCTCGATCTGCGTGAGCTTCGCCTCCTTGAGCGAGGTGAAGGCATCACGCACGGCCGGGTCGCACCACGCCGGGAGCTTGTCGATCGAGGAGATCCGGCCTCGCCCGGTGTCGCGGCCGGCCATGGCTCACCTCACTCCTGGACGCGGCCGTAGCCCATGCCCAACGCCTGCATGTAGAGATCGAGCAGCGCCTCGCGCTCCTCGCGCTCGGACTTGTCCTGCCTCCGCACCCGGATCACCTCGCGCAGGATCGTGGTGTCGTAGCCGGTGGCCTTGGCCTCGGCGTAGACGTCGGCGATGTCCTCGGTGATCGTCTTCTTCTCCCCCTCGAGGCGCTCGATGCGTTCGACGAAGGACTTGAGCTGTTCGGCGGCGACGCCGGCGGGATCGGACATGGGTCACCTCACTCGGTGATGATCGGGTCGGTCGGCCAGTCGACACCGCCGATCTGAAGGCGGCGGGCGAGATGAGACCGGCCCTTCGCGGTGATCGTGCCGACCAGCACGGTGTCGGCGTCGGTGATCGTGATGGCGGCGAGGCGCTCGAGGTACCTCATCTCCTCGTGGATCCACTCGCGGTCCTGGTTGATGCCGTAGACCTGGAGCTTGCGGGAGAGGAGTTTCGAGGAGAGCGTGCCGTCGCCCTCCTCGGCGAGGCCGCGGAGGATCAGGAGGCGCGCTTCGGCCCGGTACTGGTCGGTGAACTTCGCCATCGTCTAGCGTCCCTGGGAGAGCAGGAATTCCTGAAGCCGTTCGCTCGTCTTGGCGATCGGGCCGATGCGTTCGACCAACACGGCGACCTCACCCTTGAGATCGCGGAAGGCGAGTTCCATCGCGTGCGTCGTCTCCCTATCGGGCAGGTGCTGCATCTCCGATTCGAGCACCGCGACACGCTCCTCGACCGACTCGACCTTCTCGGAGAGCTTTTCGACGTCGGCCTGCGCCTTGGCGCCGGGCCTGGAGAAGATGGTCCAGATGGTGCCCCCGATGCCGAGCATGCCGGCGGTGAGTACGACCCAGGGATTGAGCAGAGTCGGATCCATCAGTGCCCCCGGGGCTCGGCGTGCGCCTGGTGCTCGGCCCAGACGCCGAGGTAGCGGGCGGCGAGCGCCGGCGCCCCCCGGATCACCAGGATGTTCTCGGCGTTGCGTTCGGCGCTCTTGGAGAAGTTGAACGACCCGGTCACCACCGTGGCGGCGTCGACCACCACCACCTTGTTGTGATGGATCCGCTCCCGGTCGTCGCAGGCGACCTCGACGCCGGCCTTCGCCAGCACGACCAGCACCGGCGCCAGGCGCTTCGTCTCGCAGGTCGCCCCGTCGACGATCACGGCGACGTCGACCCCGCGCCCGGCGGCGGCGCGCAGCGCGTTGATCACCCGGCCGGAGGAGAGCTGATAGGTCATCACCCGAACCGTCGACCGCGCCTCGCCGATCGCCGCGGCGACCAGTTTCGGCGCCTCGGAGCCGGGCGCGAAGGCGACCTCGATCGTGGCGCCGGCGGACAGCGCCAGCGGCTCGGCGCGCGACTGGAGCGAGGTCAGGACGCCGATGCCGACGAGGAGGGCGATGGTGACGGCGGCGATGACGAGGCCGCGGGCGATGTCTCTCAGCGTGTTCATGTCACCGTCCCTTCGCACCGCTCTTCGAGCCGTCGTAGATCGCCTTGATGGTGTGGCCGCCACCATAGATGGTCAGCCAGATGCCCGAAAAGGCGAGGAGCTGGTCATAGGGCACTGCCGGCACGCCGAGCCGCGCCACTGCGTTGACCACCGGCAGGACGAGGACGCCCCACGCCCACATGACGATCAGCAGCCAGCTCAGCGCCGGGCGCCAGGCCCAGGAGAACCAGGTCTCCCGCTCGCCGTCGGCCTTGGCGAGGGCGGCGGCGGTCCGCGCGTGGATGAGCAGCCACTCGGTGACGTCGGTCGGCGGGTCCGCCTCGATCCCGGCGATCGCGCCCGGATCGTCCTTGATCGCCTTGGCCAGCGCCTCCGGCGACGCCGGCACGCCGAGGACGACGGCGACCGCCTCGCCCACCTGCTTGCCGACCGGTCCGCCGAGCGCCGCGCCGAGCGTCGGCGCGCCGAGGCCGACCACCTGCTTGCCGAGAGCACCCCAATCGAGCTTCATGACAGCCCCCCAGATCAGACTTCGCGGCCGGCGGCGGCGCCGGGACGGATGATCGCCGGCACGTGGCCGGTCTTCGGCAGCGGCGCCGAACGCGGCCACCAGTAGCCGACCACCCGGTCGGTGCCGTAGGCCGCGGCGGTGACCGCGTCGTTCTGATTGCCACCGACCGCGACATTGCGACCGCCGTCGGTGCGGCCGGCGTAGATGTAGACGTGACCGAGGCCGGACGACTTGGAGCCGCGCCACATGGTGACGATGGCGCCGAGCGCCGGGCCGTCGAGCCGGACGAACCGCGAATCGCGCTCGATGGCGCGCGCCATGCCGGAGCGCGGGGACCGGACGCCGGCCGTCTCCAGCATGGCGCAGACGAAGTCGGCGCACCACGGCCGCGAGCCGTCTTCGGTCGAGGTGTCGTCGGTGGTCTTGCCGAGGATCCGATAGGCGATGATCCGCCCTTCGCTGTCCCGGCCCGCCTTCTCGCGGACGCCGATCTCGGCGATCGCATTGGCGAGCCAGCGCGGCATGCCGGGCGGTGGCACCGAGGCGGTCAGCGAGGATACGAGATCCGGCCACAGCGCCTGCCGGGTCAGCGGCCCGACGATGCCGTCGGCGACGAGATTGCGGGCGCGCTGAAACTGCTTCACCGCCGCCTCGGTCATCGACCCCCACTCACCATCGATCGGACCCGGCGCGTAACCGAGTTCGGCGAGGCGGGACTGGATGGCGCGGATGTCGGACATGTCGGCCTCGTCGGGTCCTCTTCCGGGCAAATCCCGGAATTCGTGGAACCGACCATGGCCCTGTTGCGGCCGCGGCGGACGGGCGACAGATGTCGCCCTCTCGTGGGGGCGGATCACGGCGCGTGACGGGGGAGACATCGGGACGTTACGCCGTCGCCGCGGCGACGTCGAGAGCCCTCAGAACAGGCTGCCTTGCGGGCCGCTCGAAGAGCCCTTCAAGCGCGCTCTCATGCGCTGCGCCGTGCGATGGTGGAGCCCCGACGAGCGCGCCGCGCCGTTGATCGAGGCCCCGTCGTCGAGCGCCTTGGCCAGTCGCCGGCGGGCCTCGGCGAGCGTGCCGGCCGGACCCTGGGGGACGAGGACCACCTCGCCGCCGTACATGTCACAGAGGCGATCGGCCCCGGCGCGGCCGAGGATCTCGACCAGCCGGTGCCCGTCGCGGGCGCGTTTCGGCACCGACATGCGCTGCCCTCCGCATTCGCGGGCGAAGGCGAGGACCCGCGCCAGGCCGGCGGCATCGACCAGCTCGGCGAGCAGATGGGGCAGGCGCAGCTCGGTCATGACGACTCCTCCCCGGCCTCGATCGCCGCATGGGCGCGCTTGATCGCCGCCTCGTGGTCGCGCACCCATTCGAGCGTGGTGATCGCCGCGACGAAGCTCTCGACGAGGTAGTCGGCCTCGGCCTGACGCATCTGCCGCCGGGCGACGAGATCGCGCAGGCGCCGCTCGAAAGAGCCCTGCTCCTGAACGAGGATTCCGATCTGACGGCCGATGGGCACGCTCATCGCTGCCCTCCGAACTTCGTCGACTCGTTGCCCCACACCGACCACCCCGGACGCTGCTCGCGGCCGAAGAGGTCGGCGCGGCGGGCGCGGGGGGCGAAGCCCTCGACCAGCTTGAAGAACTCTTCGGGCTTCCTGGAGTGTTCGCGGGCGACACCGTCGAAGATCGACGGCAGGGCGCGTGTGATCTGCGGCCGGCCGACGCGGCCGACGAGGACGGTCTCGTCACAGGTGCGGGCGACGTAGCCCGGCCCCATCCGGACCTTGCCGTTGCGCGTCACCTTGCGCCAGGTGAGCCGCGTCACGTAGACGAAGCCCCAGCCCTGCATCGTGGCGATCGCCTCGGGCAGGAGCGGCGCCGTCGCCCACAGGAAGAGCCAGGCGTTCGCCCCGACCAACTGGCCGACCGGCAGCGCCTGGATGTCGGCGAGCGCCATGCAGTCGTACTGCGCCTGCGGGCTCTTCTCCTCACCCTTCGCGGAATAGAGGGAGAAGGACCACGGCGGATCGACGGTTAAGAGGTCGAAGCCGAACAGCGGCAGAGGATCGAAGGGCCAGGGGGTCATAGGCTGGACTCCACCCGCAGCCGGCCGAGCCGCGCCCAGGCATCGCGCTCGCGGGCGCAGGCCTTGCGATGGGCCTCGGCCAGCCGGCCGAGGTCCTTGCCGACGGTCGACGGGCGCTTCTCGGCGATCGCCTTGTCGTGGAGCGCCTTCGTGCGGGTGTAGTCGGCGAGTGCCGCGGTCACGGCCTCGCCGGCTCGCTCGACCCGCCGTGTCGCCGCGTGGAACCGCGCTTCGTCGACGGCTCTGTCAGGCATGCCGCCGATCTCGTAGGCCAGGACCGAGACCAGCTCGATCAGCTCGAGGCGGTCGAGCCGGGTGAGGACGGAGAGGTCAGCCATCGCGGCGCGCCTCCGCCCTGGAGATCATCGCCTTGAGCCCTTCGCTCACCCTGTTCGCCTCGGCCGGCGCGCAGAATTCAGGGGCGCTCTTGCCGGTCTGGCGGACGACGAAGGCGCGGAGAGCCTCCTTCGACGCGTTGTCGACGGCGCCGACGATCCCGGCCTCTTTCCACAGCGCGTAGATCTTGCGGACGTAGGGCTTGGCCGAGACCGGGTTCGCGCCCTTCTTCGGCGTCCAACCCAGCCGCTTGAACTCGGCGAGGAGCTGCTCGAGCTGGCGTTCGCTACAGTCCTTCGACGAGGCGCGGCCGGTGACGCGCTCCAGGATGGCGCGATAGCTCTCCTCGGCGAGGGCCAGCTCCTTCTTGGCGATGTGAACCTTGGCGAGCAGGGCGCGGGTCATGTCTGCCCCTTCCTGGATGGATCGAGTTCGAAATCGTTGCAGGCCTGCGTATCGCGACCGGAGGGGCGGCCGTGATAGAGGCACGGGCCGGACGGCTCGGCGCCGCCATCCCAGCCGGCGCAGCTGCGGCAAGCGCGGAAGAAGGTGCACGGGCGCGGTGCGGGCCGACCGGCGAGGACGTAGACGCTCTTCATGCCTCGATCCTCCGCGGCTCGGTGACCGACCGCCGCCGCCACGACGGGCAGGCGACGGCATCGGCGCGCTGCGCGATGTCGAAGGTCTCGCAGACACCCGCCGCGGCCGTCTGGCGCGACCACCAGGAGCAGGCGCCGCAGCGCGCGAGGATCGGCGCCGGCGCGGCCGAGGAGAGGGGGAGCGGGGCGAGGGTCACAGGGCACCTCCGATGGCGAGCATTTCGCGGGTGATTTCGGCGATCCGTCGGAGGATCCGCACCTGGTGGCGGGTGCGGATGCCGCGGCGGACCAGCGACCGCAGGCGATCCCGCTCGGCGGCGAGATCCTGCAGGGCGGTCGGCGGCGCGGGGGGCGGGTCGTCCGCCTCGGGCGGGAGGGAGCGGTGAACCCAAGTCATGCAGGCACCTCCTCCATCTCCCTCAGCCGGTCGCGACTCTCCGGCGAAAGCCGGTAGCCCCACCCCCAGACGGTTTCGATTGAGATGCCGGATCCGGCGAGTTTCTTGCGGATCTTGCCGACATGGACGGAGATGATGTTGGTTTCGGGAATGTCCGTGTCAGGCCGCGCGAGGTAGACCACCTCGAAGATCATGGATCGCGACGCTCCGGTCTTTCGCGCGGCGATCAGTCTGAGGATCCGACTCTCGATCGGCGCCAGCCCACGAATGGGGCACCGCTCCTCGCCGCCCATGAGCGCGCTCCGGAGTTGGATCACCTGCTCGCGGAGCTCGTCGTTTTCGGCGATCAATCGATCGCACCGCTGGTAGATGGTCTCCACCATCAGCCCATCCTCCCCAGAAACGCATCGGCCGCGGCGCGGTAGGCGCGCTCGACGCGCCAGCCCCAGACGCCTACCGGCTCGAAAGCGATCCCTTCCGCCCCCAGCTTCTTTCGGACGGCGGAGACCAGGACGAGGAGAGACGTCTTCTCCTGGTAGGCCGGGGCGAGCGCGGCTCGCACCTCGGCATAGGATGCACCCTCCTCCCGACAGACGAGGCGGGCGAAGGTCATCTGCGAGGGCGACCAGTGCGCCGTCTTCGGCGGCGCCGGCGCCGTCGGCGGCGCCTCGACCGGCGACGCGTCGACCGCAGCGTCGGCGGCCGCCATTGCCTCGGCCGGCAGCTCGCAGCGCGCCGGGCGGACGATCGGCACGGCGATCGGCACCGGCACCAGGACGGGCACCGGCACGACGCGCAGCGCCGGCACCGCCGCGGGCGTCGGCAGGGCGATCGGCGTGACGGCCATATGCTGCCGGTAGTCCTCTTCTTCTGAACACAGCCGGCGGACTTCGGCCTCGGCCTTGCGCAGGGCCATGACAAGCCCCCGTTCCTCGCCTGCCTTGATCCGGCAAGCCGGATCATCGGATTGCGAGCAACCGAAATGGTCCCGAGCTGCTCCGGGCGTCGTGAAGGTCTCGCCACAGTGGAAGCAGGTCCATCCGAGCGCCGGGTACCCGAGCCGTGTCCTGCGAGCGAAAGGCCCCACCTTCTGTTCTGTCTCGCCATCCAATGGCCGGACAATTTCCACCGGTGGCGCGATCGGCGCGGCGGCTGCCGGCGACGACGTCCACGACAGCCCCTTCTCGACGCAGGCGACGAGCAGCGGATCGTCCTCGCCCTTGCCGACGCGCGCCGCCCAGGCCGCCTCGAACAGCAGTTGGGCGTAGAGGGTCGGCGTGTAGCCGGCCTTGCGGCCGTGGTCGATCAGGCCGGCGAAGACTCGCTCGGACATGTTGATGGTGACGGCTCGGGTCTCGGTGGGTGCAGGCATCGTCGTCTCCTTGCCGTCGCCCTCCGCGCGGGAGAGCGATGGGAAGGGCGCCGGCCCGCGAGGACCGGCGCGCCGTCGATCATTCGGCCGCGAGACGCGGCTCGGCCTCCGCCTCGGCCTCGTCCTCGACACCGGCCATCGCCTTGACCAGCTCGACCAGCTTGCGGCGCTGCTTGGGGTCCGTGATCCGGACGAAGGCCCTGTTGAGCGCGAGGCCCTCGGAGGACGACAGGAAGGCGACGACCGGCGACGGGTCGCCGCCGAACCCCTGCTCGCCGCGGACGGGCGTCTGGCCGGGCGCGTCCTCGAACAGGAAGGCCACGGGCACCGAGAGGATGCGGGCGATCGCCTGCATCCGGCTGGCGCCGATCCGGTTCGTGCCCTTCTCGTATTTCTGGACCTGCTGGAAGGTGATGCCGAGGTGCTCGCCGAGCTTCTCCTGGCTCATCCCGAGCATCATCCGACGCAGGCGGACACGGCTGCCGACGTGGATGTCGATCGGGTTCGGGGATTTCTTCGAGGCCATGGTGGTACTCCTCATGGGGTCAGGGGTTCAGGGGATTTCAGGCCCGCCCGATGGTCGGGTGGGGGGCGGCTTCATCGTCCAGAGCCGCGAAGGCCGCCTGGAGCGATCGAAGAGCGTCGTCGAGATGCGGCAGCGACCGGTCGGCGGAGCCGTCGGCGAGGCGGTTGGCCCGCGCGATCGTCTGCTCGAGCACGAAGGTCGCGATCTCGTGGAGGGTCAGGGTCGAGACCGGCGTCGTCCTCCAGGCGAGCCGGGTCGCGATGCCGTCGCGCGTCTCGATCAGGACGACGACGGCGCCGTGTCCGGCGTCGATCGCCTTGGAGAGGGTCGACGGGAGGTCGGCGCCGTCCGGCGGGAAGCTCGTCATGCGGCGCCCCTTTCCAGGCTGGCGACCGGCAGCGCCCAGCGGCAGCCGGTGTCGTCGACGAGCACGGAGATCTCGCCGTCGTCGGAGATCTCGAGGGAATCGACGGTGGCGTCGATCTCGAAGGAGACCGACCCGCGCAGCGCGATGGTGACGATGTCGCCGGGCTCCGGCCGGGCGGGCCCGGCGAGGAGCGCGAAGGCGGTGTGGACGAGAGGGATGGGGTCAGCCACGGGCGCCTCCGATGGCGAGAGGACGGCCGTCGGTACCGGCGACACCGTGCGCGAGCGTCACCCCGCCGCCGGCGCGATAACCGGCGTTCGCAGCGTCGTCGAAGCGCGCCTTTCGGTCGGGCGCCTTCCGGTCGCGAGTGTTCGGATATCGAAGGGCGAGCGCTGCCCAGGCGGCATCTCTCGCCTCCTTCGACAGGGTCGGCCGGAACATCTCGAAGAGGCGCGCCCGAAGTCGCAGGCCCATGCCGTTCGCAAAGTCGACCAGGGCGGCGCGTCGGGTCTTGGTCGTGCGACGCCGGCGGTATTCCGGCGACTCCTTGAACTCCCGCGAGGCACGGACGATCGCGTTGACGACGACCGCGTAGAGGTAGGCTGCGACTTCCGGGCCGGGATCGCGGCCGAGGAACTCCACCGACGCGTTCTGTGGGTGGAAGATGGCGGCGGTGTTGGTGACGTGCGCCACGGTGACCGCCACCGTCGTGCGCCAAGTCGCTCGCTTCGTCGTCTCCTCGGCCGAGGC
>ERZ1645187.789-NODE-789-length-31034-cov-6.552374_pt1 | contig 31034 bp, 27 predicted proteins | sample MGYA00575352_ERZ1645187 | MGnify/ENA primary metagenome ERZ1645187 (study PRJEB40837, sample SAMN11349314) | freshwater sediment metagenome | isolation source: river sediment | host: Sediment | place: India: Wazaribad , New Delhi | collected 2017-02-21 ... | reverse complement strand
CAGCGTATGACGATTTAGCAAACCGTTGCCTTCAGCCACTCGGCCACGTCTCCTGTGGGCGGGCTTTTGCCGTGATTTGTGCAGAGGCGCAAGCAGTTCATGACACTGCGGAAAAACACCGGCGACAGGCCCCTCCTCGATTCCTCGCGTCGCTTTGATTTGGATCATTTCTAATTTCCGAGTTTTCTGCTCGGATTGCTTGACACGTAAATGAAACGCGCGCATTCCATACCCGACATTTTCACTCGGAGATAAGAAATGAAGCTCAAGCCTCTCTCGCTCGCCCTGCTCTGCAGTTCGGTGCTGTTCGCGTCCACCGCCTTCGCGGATGGCGTGGTCAATGTGTACTCCTACCGCCAGCCGCAACTCGTCGAGCCGCTCTTCAAGCTGTTCCATGAGAAGACCGGTGTTGAGGTCAAGATGGTGTTCGCCGAAAAGGGCCTCATCGAACGCATGGAGCAGGAAGCCGCTCTCAGCCCGGTTGACGTGCTGCTGACGGCGGATGCTGGCAGGCTGGTGGAGGCAGCGGAAAAGGGTCTGGCCCAGTCCGTGTCCTCGGAGGCGATCTCCGCCAAGGTTCCGGAGGCCCTGCGTGACGGTGCCAACCAGTGGTTCGGACTCACCATGCGGGCCCGTGTTGTCTACGCATCGAAAGAGCGGGTGAAGCAGGACAGCATCTCGTACGAGGAACTGGCCGACCCCAAATTCAAGGGAAAGGTCTGCACCCGCCCTGGTGACCACCCCTACAACCTTGGCCTGATCGGCGCGATGATTGCCAGGCGCGGCGAAGCGGCCACCAAGACGTGGTTGGAAGGCCTGAAGGCCAATCTCGCCGTGAAGCCGAATGGCAATGACCGCGCCCAGGCCAAGAGTGTCGCTGCCGGCGAGTGCGACCTCGCCATCGCCAACACCTATTACATGGGCCTGATGATGACCAACGAGAAGGAACCGGAACAGAAGGAATGGGCCGCAGCCTCGCGCATCATCTTCCCGTCATCACCCGAGATGGGTACGCATGTGAACATTTCCGGCATGCTCATGGCCAAGAATGCCCCCAACCACGACAATGCGCTGAAGCTCATGGAATTCCTCGCCAGCGACGAGGCGCAGGCCCTCTATGCCAGCCAGAACTTCGAATATCCGGTGAACCCGGCTGTCAAGGCTTCGGACATCGTCGCTGGCTGGGGGACCTTCACCCCCGACACGCTCAACATGGCGGAGATCGCTCGCAACCAGAAGGCGGCGGCCAAGCTGGTCAATGACGTGCAGTTCAACGACTGACGCAAAACCGGGTCGGCGCCCGGTCCAGAGGGTTAACCAAATCTTCTGGCATCGGGCGCAAGATCGTGGCACACCATCCGGCAGGAGTGCCACCATGCGGAAGTTTGTATCGTTCGGTTTGATGTTGACTGCCCTCGCCGGAGTTTCGGCGGGCGTTGCTGCGGCCTATGAAAACTTCATTCCGATGGGCACCGGCTATTCCACCGAAATCGACAACCTGCCCAATTTTGAGTCGGACCGGGGACAAGTGAGCGTCACCACTGATGTGCTGGAGACCGAGGTCTACCGCAAGAACCGGGAAGCCGCCGAAATGGACAGCCAGTTCCGCATGTTCCAGTCCGGCAACGAGATCGAGGGTGGCAGCACCTTCATCGACTACTGAAGCGCTGCCCCTGCCCCCAAGTGCCCGCAGGCCTACATGCCGTGCGGGCTTATTCTTTTTCAGTGCAGTGTCATCCAGGCGCGGGCCTGGCGCTGGGCTTCGGCAATGTCGTGAGCCGACATCTCGCGAGCCAGTTCGCAGCGGTATGATTTTGCGTTGTCGCTGCCCTTCAGCGCGGCCAGATTGAACCACTTGTGGGCCTCAATGTAGTTCTGCGAAACACCGCGGCCGAAGCAGTACTTCAGGCCCATGGCGAGCAGGTCTTCTGCCGTTGCCGAGTGCGGCAAGGAATTGGCGAATGCGGATTCAACGTTGTCCCAAATCATGTTCTGTCCCTCTGTTTGACGCACAGGCCCTGTTGTTTTTTTGAACCTGCCGGGTGCCACCCACCGTGGCGTCCCGTGCAGAGGAATTTGCCGCACGCGGAAAAACGCCCGCTTAAGCCGCGTGCTTAAGCAGGTTTGAACGTGGCGCGTCGGCGGGATGGTGTAGGAGTCATGAATCCAATTTGATTCAATGTGTTACGAACAGCCCGAACGGCGGAACACCAGTCCGCTGTTGACGACTGATTCACCCTGGTTCCGCTTCGGATGTTACTGGACGTCGATGCCGAGCGTCATCACGACGGGATAGTGATCGGATCCGGAGGCGTAGCCAATCTGTTGCCCGGCCAGCACGCGCGTGCCTTTCGATGCGAAGATGTGGTCGATCGCCAGTTGCGGCACCTCCACGGTGCTGGGCCACGTCGGCATGGACGTGAGGCGGTCCAGCCCCAGGCCATCCGCGACGATGGAGGTCACACGCGAATAAGGTGTCGCGTTGAAATCACCCATCACCAGCAGTTTTCCGGAGACCGACTCCATGCTCTTCACCAGCGCTGTCACTTGCGTCAGCTGCGCACGGGAATGGGGGAAGCGTGTCGTGTGCACGCCATAGACGGTGAGGCCCTGTAAGGGGCCGCCCACCTGCGCACTGATGAAGGGCGGACCTTCCCACTGCGAATTGGCCTGCACCGCCGAAAGCGGGTACTTCGAGAAAATCGCGAGATGGCAATTCCAGACGACGGAACATTCAGCCTGATATGGATACCGCACCCTCAGGCGGTCCAGCAGCGGCCTCTTTTCCTCCGTGAACTCAACGAGCGAGATGATGTCGGCATCGAGGCGCAGCACTTCCTTCTCGATCGCATCAAGATCGTTGTTCCTGAAAAACAGGTTGAAGTGCGCCACGCGCACGGCACGCTCTCCCGGATTGAGCTGCCACGGCCCGGCCTGCACAGGTCCGGCGGTGGATTGGGCCCACAGGCCATAGGCCAGCACCGCCAGCACCGACAGGACAAGGCCGGCGAACGCCTTTCGCCTGGGCATGAAGGCGGCAAACGAGAAGGCGGCGGCCACGCAGATGAACTGAACCGTGAATTGCGAGAACACATCGAAGGCGAACCAGATGTGACCAAGGCGCCCCGCGAGAATGCCCGTAACGCCCACAATCAAGCCGATCAGGGCACCACCCCATTCGACGTCACGCTTCTTCTTCTTTGGCGGCTTGACCGGCTCGGGCTTGACCAGAACGAGATCGGGGTCCAGTTCGGATATCTCGTCGATCAGGTCGTCAGACTTGGTATTCAATGGCGTACACCTGCAATCGGCCCCCGATTCCAGGCGTTCTTACACCAAACGGCTCTCCATGGGCAAAAGCTGTTCCGGCGTGGCAAAGCCGGGCAAGGCCTCGATACGCTTTTTCCACGCCGAGACGTGCGGATAGTGGGCAAGATCGACATTGGCATCAGCGCAGAAGCGCACCACGCTGTAGATGCCCACATCGGCCGCCGTCGGCTTTTTGCCCGCGATCCACTCGGATTTCCCCAATTCGCCTTCCATCACGGCCAGCGCAGCCTTGGCCTCGGTGTCATACATCACACGTACTTCATCGCCGAACTGGCGGAATCCGCGGTTGCGGGCGCGCAGGCGGTACACGGGCACGGCCAGCTTGTCCCACTGCCAGAACAGCCATTCCCGGATGCGGGCGCGCTCCAGCGGCGTCTTGCCGTCGAATTTGCCGAGTGTCTCGGCGAGATGCATCAGGATGGCCGCCGACTGCACAAGGAACACCTGCCCGTCCCTCAGCGCTGGCACCTGGCCATAGCGGTTCTTGACCAGGTAGTCGGCGAGCTTGTGGGCGCCGTCACGCAGGCTGATGTGGATGTAAGAGAATGGGTGACGGCACAGCGACAGCATGAGCGCCACCGTATAGGTGCTCGTCGAACCGGCAAATCCATAGAGCGTGAAACGGTTCCGTTCGGCAGCGGAAGGTCCTTTTTCCTTCGCCGGCTTGGCAGACTTGGCGGACGTTGCCGCCTTGACAGGCTTGGACACAGCCTTGCCCTGCGCCGCCTTCTTGGCTGGCTTTGCCATATTCTCCCACTCCCCTGATTGTACGTAGGCTGAAATTCAGCGTACGGACTATAGCGGAACCCGGGCACCCTGCCAATGGTTAACAAGCCATTGTTATAAAATGGTTATTTTAACTGTCTTTGCCCCTCAAAGCCCCAATTTGGCTTTCAGGATGTCGTTCACGGCCTGCGGATTGGCCTTGCCGCCAGTGGATTTCATCACCTGGCCCACGAACCAGCCAAGCATGTTGGGCTTGGCGCGGGCGGCTTCCACCTTGTCAGGGTTGGCTGCAACGATTTCGTCCACGGCCTTCTCGATGGCCCCGGTATCGGTCACCTGCTTCAGGCCGCGGGCTTCCACCACGTCGGCCGGATTGCCGCCTTCAGTCCAGATGATCTCGAAGACATCCTTGGCGATCTTGCCGCTGATCGTTCCCGCGGCAATGAGATTAACGATGCCACCGATCTGCGTGGCGCTGACGGGCGAGGTCTCGACCGTCTTGCCTTCCTTATTGAGGCGGCCAAACAGTTCGTTGATGACCCAGTTCGCGGCGAGCTTGCCATCACGCCCTTTGGCAACGCTTTCAAAGTAGTCCGCCGAAGCCCGCTCCGACACCAGCACGGAAGCATCATAGGCCGACAGGCCGTAGGTCTTCACGAAGCGCGACTTCTTCTCGTCGGGCAATTCGGGAAGTGCTGCGGCAATGCCGTCCACCCAGGCCTGCTCCAGCTCCAGCGGCAGTAGGTCCGGGTCTGGGAAGTAGCGGTAGTCATGGGCCTCTTCCTTGGAGCGCATGGAACGGGTTTCGCCCTTCCTTGCGTCGAACAAGCGGGTCTCCTGGTCGATCTTGCCGCCATCCTCCAGAATACCGATCTGGCGGCGGGCCTCATATTCGATCGCCTGCCCCATGAAGCGGATGGAGTTGACATTCTTGATTTCGCAACGCGTTCCGAATTCGCCACCGGGGCGGCGCACGGACACGTTGACGTCGGCGCGCATGGAGCCCTGCTCCATGTTGCCGTCACAGGTGCCGAGATAGCGCATGATCTGGCGCAGCTTGGTCACATAGGCCTTGGCTTCGTCGGCGGAGCGCATGTCGGGACGCGAGACGATTTCCATCAGCGCGCAACCCGAGCGGTTGAGATCGACGAAACTCATGTTCGGGTGCTGGTCGTGGAGGGACTTGCCAGCATCCTGTTCGAGGTGCAGGCGTTCAATGCCCACCGTCACCGTGGTGTCGGCATCCACATCCACCAACACCTGGCCCTCGCCCACCACTGGCTGCTTGTACTGGGAAATCTGGTAGCCCTGCGGCAGGTCGGGGTAGAAGTAGTTCTTCCGGTCGAAAACAGAATAGTTGTTGATCTGCGCCTTCAGGCCAAGGCCGGTGCGCACCGCCTGCTCCACGCAGAACTTGTTGATCACCGGCAGCATGCCGGGCATGGCCGCATCCACGGTCGAAACGTGTGCGTTGGGGTCGCCACCGAATTCGGCAGACGAGCCCGAGAACAGCTTGGCCTTGGACAAGACCTGGGCATGGACTTCGAGGCCGATGATGACCTCCCAGTCACCCGTGGCACCTTTGATCCAGTCCTTCTTGTCGGCAACGCGCTTTGCGGATTCCATGGTCAGTCCCAATGTCAAATGATGGGCGCGTGGTAACGTTTTGGCGGGCTGTGATCAACCCCTTGCGGCGGCTATTTGCCGCCGGGATCGTCCAATTCCCTGCGGATGCCGCGCACCAGATAGATTGCAAGGAAAAGAAGAAAGGCCAGAACCCCAAGGAAGGCAAAGTCACCTTTCTGGAAGGCAAATCCCGCAGGCGTCCAGCGTTGCCAGAGCAGGATCGCGGCAAATACCATCAGAAGCGCTCCTGCCGCCCAGGAACCCTTGTGCAGGATGCCCATGAGGATGCGGGCCAGCGGTGACATTTCAGACATGGGACTCCTGTCTTCCGGGATATTGATTTTGCGGGGAGAATAGTCTCTCGTTGCCGCCATGGCAAAAGAACTGAAAAACCGCTCAGCGCTGAACCCCGCAACCCGCATTGCCACCGCAGCCCGCCCCTACGCGGAACATGGTGCCGTCAATCCGGCCGTCTACCGCGCCTCCACCATCACCTATCCGGATGTGGCGACGCTGCATACCCGGAACCAGGACTACACCTATGGCCGCAAGGGCACACCCACCTCGCGTGCCTTCGAGACCGCCGTAGCCGAGCTGGAAGGCGGGCATGACTGCAAGGCGGCGCCATCCGGCCTCGCGGCCATCACGGCAGCGCTGTTGTCTTTCCTCAAGGCCGGTGACCATTTGCTGATGGTGGACACCGTCTACTGGCCGGCGCGGCAGTTGTGCGACACCCTGATCAAAGGGCTAGGCATCGAGACCACCTACTACGATCCGCTCATCGGCGGCGGCATCAAGAGCCTCATGCGGCCCAACACGCGGGTGGTTTATTGCGAGAGCCCGGGATCGCAGACCATGGAAGTGCAGGATGTGCCTGCCATCGCGGCAGCAGCCCACGGCCATGGCGCCATTGTCATCCTCGACAACACATGGGGAGCGGGACACTATTTCAAGGCCTTCGCAATGGGGTGCGATGTCTCGATCCAGGCCGCGACCAAATACATTGTCGGACATTCCGATGCGATGCTCGGCACCGTCACGTGCAATGAGGCGACATGGGGACAGTTCAAGGAGGCTTACGAAACCATGGGGCTGTTTGCAGGCCCTGACGACATGTATCTCGCCTTGCGTGGCCTGCGCACGCTCGATGTCAGGCTGGAACGTCACATGCGCTCCGCCATTGCGGTGGCCGAGTGGCTGCGCGGGCGTCCCGAAGTGGAAACCGTTCTGCACCCTGCCCTCTCAAACGCGCCAGGGCACTCGCTTTGGAAGCGCGATTTCACCGGGTCGTGCGGTCTTTTCTCGGTGGTCCTGAAACCAACCGCCGAAAACGCCGTTGCCGCCATGCTGGATGGCCTTGAGCTGTTCAGCATGGGCTATTCCTGGGGTGGCTTTGAAAGCCTCGTCATTCCCTTCAAGCCACACCGCACGGCCACCACTTGGACAGGCGGAGCCCCATGCCTGCGCCTCCACATCGGGCTGGAACATCCGGATGACCTGATCGCGGACTTACATTCCGGATTCAGGCGAATGGCCGCGTCAACTTGATTCCGGGCCGAAACTCCCCATCTGTTCGCCGACCGGAGGACCACATGAAGAAACTTGCTGCCAGCCTGTTCGCCCTTGCCTGCCTCGCGCTTCCCGCCAGCGCACAGGAGCAGGACGATCCCGAACTGATCTTCAAGAAGACAACTGTCTGGCGCATGCTCTCGCCGGATGCGAAGCTCACCACCTACTCCTTGAATGATCCAGGCATAGACGGCGTGGCCTGTTTCTTCACTGTGCCGGAAATCGGCGGCTGGTCCGGCTGGGCCGGATTTGCGGAAGAAGTCTCTGATGTCTCCATCGCCTGCCGCCAGGTGGGTCCCATCTTGATCAAGGAGAAATTCGCTCAAGGCCACGAGATCTACCGCCAGCGGCGCTCGCTCTTCTTCAAGAAGATGCAAATCGTGCGCGGCTGTGATCCGAAGAACAACGTGCTGGTCTATCTCAGCTATACCGACAAGCTGATCGAGGGCAGCCCGAAGAACTCCACATCGGCCGTTCCCATCATGCCGTGGGGAAATTCCGAGGCCCCGAAGTGCAGCGCGTTCATGACAAATTGACAGGCCATCGCGCTGTTCAGTGACTTGTTTTGTTGCGAAATCGTTGCGCAATTACAACAACTTGCTCAAGCACTGCGGTTTGCGCATATCTGTCGCAGGTTGATTTGATCCAAATCAAACTCAGTCTCCTCCCCACGCCTAACCGGGAAGGCGGGGGCGCACGCAGCTTCACGCGTGAGTCCGTTTCAAGGAGAAGACTATGAAGACGAAGGCAACGACAAGCCTGATGGCGCTGGGTCTCGCCGCTGGCTTTGCCCTGCTGGCAGGTGCCGCATCGGCAGCAGATGTGGCAACAGCAGACGGACTGAGCCCATGGATGTTCCGCCTGCGCAGCATCTATGTGATGCCGGATGAACAGGCCCACCTCACGGTTCCCGGCAATGTTGACATCGGTGACGCTGTCGTTCCGGAACTGGACATCAGCTACTTCTTCACCGAAAACATCGCAGCCGAACTCATCCTCGGCACCACCAATCATGATGTTGATGGCCACAGCGGTGGCCTCGCAGGCCTGAACCTTGGTGACGTGTGGCTGCTGCCGCCAACGCTGACGGCCCAGTACCACTTCAACCTCACCGACTCGATCAAGCCCTATGTGGGCGCGGGCGTGAACTACACGATCTTCTACGGTGAAGACGCTGGCCAGTTTGCGGACATCGACTACAAGAACTCCTTCGGCTGGGCCTTGCAGGCCGGCGTTGACATCGCCACGGGCGACAACTGGGGCATCAACCTCGACGTCAAGAAGCTGTTCCTGGACACCAAGGTCAAGGTCAACAACGGCGCCGTCACCTCTGGCAAAGTCGAGATCGATCCCTGGATTTTCGGCGCAGGCGTTTACTACCGCTACTGAACACCTCCCGCATACGGGACGGAGAAACCGGCGCTCTTTGGGCGCCGGTTTTTTTGTGGTGACCGGAATTCTCTGGAATTGGCGACCCCGGCTGGATTCGAACCAGCGACCTAGTGCTTAGAAGGCACTTGCTCTAGTCCAGCTGAGCTACGGGGTCGTGGGGCTGGACGAGGCTCTCGCCTCAATGCGTCCAGTTCTCGGTGCGACCGAATTTGAAATTGTCGGAGTAGGATTTCTTCTGCAGGCGCACCGGCGCTTCGGCCTGCACCACATAGGCGATGCCCTTGCGCCTGGCATAGGCCTCGGCTTCTTCCAACGTGTCGAACTTGAGCTTCACCTGCGTGACGGTATCGGCGGTGGAGGTCCAGCCCATCAACGGGTCGGCCACACGCTTGGTCTCCTGCTCATGCTCCAGAACCCAGAAATCCGACTTGCCCTTGCCGGACTGCATGGCGTTGCGGGATGGCTTGTAGATGCGCGCAGGCATGGTGAACCTCTTCAACAGTGCTTCCGCCAGTGGCGGACAAAGGTGGTCGGGGCGGCGGGATTCGAACTCGCGACCCCCTGCGCCCAAGGCAGGTGCGCTACCAGACTGCGCTACGCCCCGACGTGACCTCTGGGGCAGGCCATAACGGGTTCAAACCCGCTCCGCAAGTCTTTGAGCATCGGACCCTGATTTGCCGCTCGGTTAGAGGTGCAGAGCCGCTGCAAACCGGCGTCTAGGGCGTAGCCGTTTCCGCCGCGGCATCCTCTTCCTTGAAGATCGGGTGGAAAACCTTGTCGTCGCGCTGGATGCCCAGCCGCTTTACAGTCCCGGCTGCCACCTCCAGCACGGCTTTCACTGGCTCCTGCACGCTGATCGTCTGCAAGGACAAGGGCTCGGTGTTCTCCGCCACGGCGGCAATGCTTCCGTCGGCGCGGATGAAAAGCATGTCGAGGGAGATGTAGGTGTTCTTCATCCACATGGCGGCAGGGCGCGGATCACCAAAATCAAACAGCATGGCGCGGTCTTCGGGCAGCTTGTGCCGGAACATCAGGCCGCGGGCGCGCAGGTCGTCCGTGTCCGCAACTTCGGCTTCAAAGGTTGCGGCCTCCCTGGTGCTGACCACGGTCACCTGTTCAATGCGGGCGGGCTCCTGCGCCAGGGCGATTCCCGGCAACAGGGAGAAAAGGGTGAAGAGGAAGAGACAAAGAAACGTACGAAGCAGCGTCATGCGCCCTCGTGTCGTTGGGGATTGCAGCAAAAATACGGCTGGTGCCTGTACGGCAGAACGTCAGTTCGTATGGGCCGGGCCGCTGTCGAGTGAGAGGCGCACTTCCGCAGCCATCTTGCCTTTCGGGCTATCACCGTAGCGCACATAGATCCACTGGTCGGGGATCAGTTCGGCGACGGCTGTTTTCCGCATCACTTCCATGTGCACAAAGATATCGCCCAGCCCGTCGCCTTCCGTGGCGAAGCCGAAGCCGCGGGCACGATTGAACCATTTCACGCGGGCTCGAACCCAGCCGGTGGACGGTGCCACTTCGGAATGGGTGCGCGCCTTGCGCTCCACGGGATGAATGGCGGTGGAGTGGTCAACCGCAAGAACCTTGAGGCATTGGTAGCCCTTCTGGCGTGCCACCACCTCGCAGGCGATGCGCGTGCCCTCAAGCGGCGCATCAAAGCCGTCACGCTTCAGGCAGGAGAGATGCAGGAGAATGTCGGGAAGGCCGTTGTCCGGGATGATGAAGCCGTAGCCCCGGCCCACATCGAACCATTTCACCAATCCGTCGACACGAATGATGTTTATGCCGGTGTCCGCAACACCCTGCCCCAAATGCCCGGCAACAGCCGCGCTCTCATCTTTAGCCGCCATAACTTACCAACCCTCGCGGGCTTTAGCCCCAGCCCCGTGACAGAACATTGAACAAAAAATTAACACTTTGTACAGCCCGTCGAAGACCTCGCGTTGATAACTTGCCGCCGCCGCAATGTTGCGTCACGCTGCAGTTGCTGCCAAATCGAAAAAGTGGCGCAAATCCGGGCACTTGTTTGCACAGATCGTCTGGCTGCTGACGAGTTTGATTTCGCGCCCGCATCAGGCGTGCAGGGTGTGGCGAGGTGTTATTCTGGACAAGCGAATCAAAAGTCTGGCATTTTGCCGCGACTCACAACTCAGGAGCGGCCATGAAATACCTGCACACAATGATCCGGGTTTCGAACCTCGAACAGTCCCTGGACTTCTTCATCAACAAAGTGGGGTTTGTAGAGCAGCGCCGCTATGACAACGAAAAGGGACGCTTCACGCTGGTGTTTGTGGCCGCGCCCGAAAGCCCGGACGCACCGGTGGAACTCACCTACAACTGGGATCCGGAGGCCTACACGGGCGGGCGCAACTTCGGGCACCTCGCCATCGAGGTGGAGAATGTGCACGACTACTGTGCGCGCCTGCAGGCGCAGGGCATCACCATCAACCGTCCGCCGCGCGACGGGCGCATGGCCTTCATCCGGACACCGGACAGCATCTCGATTGAAATTCTCAACAAGGGCGGCGCGCTGACGCCGCAAGAGCCCTGGCTCAGCATGCCCAACACGGGAACGTGGTGAAGCCTACCACGGCCCCTGCACGAACTGGGCTTCGTCCTCACCGGGCCATGGCGGCATGGTCACGCCGACAATGTCGAGTGCCTCTTCGCCGTCGCAGCGAAACTGGAAAGATGTGCCAGCCGGAATGGTGAGGGACAGGCCCGGCACCAATCCGGTCACGGTTTCGCCCGCCTGATCCTTGCGCCAGATTCGTCCGCATCCTGCCGTCACGAACCACAGCTCATCCACCGTGCGATGGTGGATGGCCTTGGCGACCTGTCCCGGCTGAAGACGAAAATGGGCCATGGAACCGCGCCCCGTGGCCACAAGAATGCGGACCTCGGACCCATCCGGCGCAAGCACATCGGCATTGTCAGGGAGGTGCCGCTGGCTAATGCCGCTCACGGCATCAACTGCCCGCCGTTCACCTCGACGATCTGTCCCGTCACGTAGCCGGAAGCCTGTTCGCTGGCGAGATAGAGGAAGGTGCCGGTGCAGTCATCGGCAAGTCCAAGGCGCTGCATGGGAATGGATTTGGCCGTGGCCGCCAGCTTTTCGGCGCTGGAGTGGCGGTTGTGGAAGGCGGTGTGGATGGTGCCCGGCGACACCGCATTGACGCGGATGCCATGCCCCACGAGTTCTTTCGACATCGCCTTGGTGAAGGCGGAAATGAACCCCTTGGCACCGCCATAGACGCTGCCACCGGGGCTTGAGCCCTGACGTGCGGCGATGGAGGTGACATTGATGATGCAGCCGGACTTCTGTTTCACCATTTCATTGGCTGCAAGGCGCGTGCAGTGAATGACCTGGCGGACGTTGAGATCAAGAACCTTATCAATGAAGTCGTCGGTGAGATCAGCCAGCAATGTGCGCCCCACCAGCGTTCCGGCATTGTTGACGAGCACGTCAACGCGGCCAAACAATTTCATCGCTTCGGCGATCAACTTGTCCGGCGCCCCCTTCTCGGTGAGGTCGAGGCGGATGGTCTTGATTCCTGCCGCTTCGATGGCTTTCAATTCCTCGCCGCCGCCGAAGTACTGGGCCAGCACGCGTGCGCCCGCCTTGGCAAAACCAAGCGATGCCGCACCGCCAATGCCCGTGACGCCGCCCGTCACCACGACGGCCTTGCCCTTCAGATCATCAAACATGGAAAGCTCCACCAAAAGCGGGAGAAAGTGGCGCGCCCTACGGGAGTCGAACCCGTCTTTACAACGTGAAAGGCTGTCGTCCTAACCGATAGACGAAGGGCGCGCTGAGGTGCCGGTTGGTGACAAATCACCAAAGGCCGCCGCTCTATAGGTGGCGAAATCCGGCTTGGCAAGCGCCAAGAAAGAACTTCATGAAACCGGTGCCGCATCCTCGATCTGCAGGCTGGGCTGGCGCTTCGCCCCCCATTCGTCGGCGACGAGCCGCCCGGCGATATGCAGGGGAAACTGCCGTTCCGAGAGCAGAAGCTCGCCCAGTTCCGTGCCCATGGCGCGGAAGGCAATCGCCTTGATGCGGGTGCCGTCGCTGGCCGCCACGGTGCAGCGGATGTGGTCGGTGCCCGCCGCATCGGCATAGACCACACGGTGCGCCGGAAAGACGAACAGCGGCGCGGGATGGCCTGAGCCATAGGGGCCCGCCTGTTCCATCAGTTCGATCAGGTCCAGCGTGGCCGCCGTCGCGGTCAGCGCGCCATCGACCAGCAGCGCATCGTCCCGGGCCGTGTCTACCTCGCGGGCCAGTTGCTCTCCCAGAAACTGCCGGAGATCGGCAAGTTTGGCCGTCTCGACCGTCAGGCCTGCCGCCATGGCATGGCCGCCGCCCTTGGTGAGCAGACCCGCGTCCAGCGCGGCCCGCACGGCCCGACCCAAATCAACGCCGGAGACGGAACGGCCAGAGCCTACCGCAGTGCCAGTTTTCTCATTGATTGCAAGGGCAAAGGCAGGTTTGCGGAAGCGCTCCTTGAGGCGGGCGGCAACCAACCCGACGACACCAGGATGCCAGCCCTTGGCCGCTGCGATGATCACAGGTGGCTTGCCCTCCTGCCCCAGTTCCAGTTCTGCCTGTGCCACAGCCTCGTCCACCGCACGCATTTCGATGACCTGGCGCTTGCGGTTCAGGTCATCAAGGTTGCGGGCGAGATTGGCCGCCTCGCCGCGCTCGTGGGCCATCAGCAGAGCCAGTGCCTCATCGGCATGGCCCACGCGGCCCGCAGCATTGAGGCGCGGGCCCAGCATGAAGCCGAGCGCATACACATCGGGCCGACGCTTCAGCCCGGCCACGTCCGCCAGAGCGGCAAGTCCTGCATTTTCGCGCCGCGCCATGATCTTCAGGCCTTGCGTGACATAGGCGCGGTTCAGGCCCTTCAGCGGCACCACGTCACAGACCGTCGCCAATGCCACCAGTTCCAGCCACTGCAGCATGTTGGGTTCGGGGCGTTGGTCGGCATAGTGCCCGGCGGTGCGCAGCAAGCGGTTAGTGGCAGCAATCAGGATCATCACAACTCCTGCCGCGCAGAGATGCCCCTGCCCCGACAGGTCGTCCTGCCGGTTGGGATTGATTACTGCGTGGGCCATGGGCAATTCGGCCCCGGCCTGGTGATGGTCCACGATGATGGTCTCAAGGCCAAGATCGGCAGCGTGCGCAAGTGGATCGTGGGAGAGCACCCCGCAATCGAGCGTCAGCAGAACCTGCGTGCCTTCATCGGCAAGGGCGCGAACGGCCTTGGCGCTGGGACCGTAACCTTCGGTGAGGCGGTCAGGGAGATAAACGTGGGCATCACTGCCCGCCGCGCGCAAGAAGCGCAGCATGAGTGCTGCGGAAGACACGCCATCGACGTCGTAGTCCGAGATGATGCCGATCTTCTCGCCATTGCGGATGGCGGCGGCGAGCCGTTCCGCCCCCTTCTCCATGTCGCGGAAGGCCGAGGGTTGCGGCATCAGCGTGCGCAGGGTGGGGTTCAAAAAGGCTTCCGCCTCATCAATGCCAACGCCGCGTCCCGCCAGCACACGGCACAAGAGGTCCGGCAATTCGTGGCGCTGGGCCATGGCTTCCGCCGCCCGCTGGTCCGGCAGACGCACCTGCCAGCGCTGCCCCTTGGCGGAGCGCGTGACGTTCAGAAAAGCGGGCGTCATGGGGTGGTCGGCCTGCTAGAGCCGTTCAATCCGGATCACCCGCGGGTGACCGACGACGTGACCGTCTTTTTCGATCTTGGCCATGGCCTTGCGGATCGAAGGCTCAAGCGTGTTGTGGGTGATGAGGATGAAGGGTGCCGTATCACGCGTCTCGTTGGACGCGGTGCCGCGCTGCACGATGCTTTCGATCGAGATCTTTTCATCCGCGAGTATGCGGGCCACCGCGGCCACGGCGCCCGGCTTGTCGTGCAGTTGCAGGGCCACATAGTAGCCGCCCTCATGGGCCTTCTGCGGCGCCTGCACGTATGGCTTCAGGTCTTTTGCAGGAATGCCAAATACCGGACGGGCGTTGCCGCGTGCAATGTCCACCACGTCGCCCACCACGGCAGAAGCCGTCGGATGCGAACCCGCACCCCGGCCTTCCAGCATGAGATCACCCACGAAGTCGCCACGGATGACCACGGCATTGAACACGCCATCGGTCTCCGACACGGGCGAGTTCTTCGGCACCAGCGTCGGGTTGACGCGCTGCTCCACCCCGCCTTCATGTGCGACCGCCACGCCCAGCAGCTTGATCTTGTAGCCAAGCTCGGCGGCGTTGCGGATGTCTTCCAGGGTGATGGCCTCGATGCCCTCGATGGCGATCTTGTCAACATTCACCTGCGTGCCGAAAGCGAGCGAGGTGAGAATGGCCAGCTTGTGGGCGGTATCAAAACCACCAACGTCGAAGGTCGGGTCGGCTTCGGCATAGCCCAGCTTCTGCGCCTCGGCGAGGACGTCGGCAAAGCTGCGGCCCTCATCCGCCATCTTGGTGAGAATGTAGTTGCAGGTGCCGTTGAGGATGCCGAAGATGCGGCGCACGTCGTTGCCCGCGAGCCCCTCGCGCAGGGTCTTGATCACCGGAATGCCACCAGCCACGGCGGCCTCGAAGTTCAGCATCACGCCCTTGGCTTCTGCTGCTTTCGCCAGTGCCACGCCATGGTGCGCCAGCAAGGCCTTGTTTGCGGTCACCACATGCTTGCCTGCCGCAAGCGCCGCCTCGACAGAAACCTTGGCGGGACCGGAATCACCGCCCATGAGTTCGATGAACACATCGATATCCGCCGACTTTGCCAGTGCCACGGGATCATCATGCCAGGCGAGCGCGGAGAGATCGTGGCCCCGGTCCTTGCCCTTGCTGCGGGCCGAGACGGCCGTCACCTGCAAGGGCCTGCCAGCACGCGCCGCCAGCAGCGCGGCGTGGCGTTTCACGATATCCAGAACGCCGGTGCCAACGGTGCCGAGCCCCGCAATTCCCAGCCTGAGCGCATTGGTCATGTGTCTGTCTTGTGCCTTTAACGAATTTGCGGGACTTATGGCCTTCGAGGCCCGATTTGGCAAGGAAAGGCCTTGCCCTGCGGCCATGCGTCCTTAAACTGGCACAGGCAGATGGACCAAGGAGCACATGAGCGACACCAAGCCCGCCCCCCTCGCTGATTTCAGCCTGCCTGATCCAGCGCGCTTCGCCCAGAACCTTGCCAAACTGGCGGAACAGGCTGCCGTTCTGGCCAAGACACTGTCAGACAATCCGGAAGCCCGCCAAGAGGAAGCGGAAACGCAAATCCTGCCCATGGCTCAGGTGAGCAAGACGCTCACTGATGTCTGGCAGGCCCACATGGCCGACCCCAAGAAGTTCATGGAGGCGCAGGCGCAGCTTTGGGCGCAGTACTCGGAAATCTGGAACCGCTCATGGGCCAGGGCCATGGGCATGCCGGTCGAACCGGTGATAGCGGCCGCCAAGAGCGACAAGCGCTTCAAGGACAAGGACTGGGCCGAAAACACGGTCTATGATTTCATCAAGCAGATCTACCTCGTCTCGACCAAGTGGGCCCTTGACCTCGTCAACAGCGCCGAAGGCCTCGACGAGCATACAAAACAGAAGGCGCGCTTCTACGTCGAGAACATCGCCAATGCGCTGTCGCCCACAAATTCCGTGCTGCTCAATCCGGAGGTGCTGCGCACCACGCTGGCCACGAGCGGCGAAAACCTGATCAAGGGACTCGAGAAATTCCAGAAGGACCTCGGACAGGTGAAGGGCCGACTGCGCATCAGCCAGGTGGATGGCAGTGCCTTCAAGCTGGGCGAAAACATCGCCACCACGCCGGGCAAGGTCGTCTTCCGCAACGACCTGTTCGAATTGATCCAGTACAGTCCACAGGTGGCGCGCACCCACGAAATCCCCCTGCTCATCGTGCCACCGTGGATCAACAAGTATTACATCCTCGATCTCACGGCACAGAAATCCTATGTGCGCTGGTGCGTGGAAAACGGCCTCACGGTCTTCATCATTTCGTGGGTCAATGCCGATGAGAAGCTGGGCCGCAAGAGTTTCTCCGACTACATGCGCGAGGGATTGCTGTCCGCCATCGATGCCGTTCAACAGGCGACGGGAACGGCCAAGGTCAACACCGTGGGCTTCTGCATCGGCGGCTCGCTGCTCGCCTCCACCATGGGCTACCTCGCCGCCAAGAATGACGAGCGCATCAATTCCGCCACCTTCTTCACCACGCAGGTGGACTTTGAAAAGGCGGGTGACCTGCTGGTCTATGTGGACGAAGAACAGGTGAAGTGGATTGAAGAGCGCATGCAGGACAAGGGCTACCTGCCCGGCAACCGCATGGCCGATGCCTTCAACCTGCTGCGTTCCAACGATCTCATCTGGTCTTACGTCGTCAACAACTACCTGCTCGGCAAGGACCCCGCGCCCTTCGACCTCCTCTACTGGAACAGCGATTCCACCCGCATGCCGGCAGGCGTGCATTCCTTCTATCTCCGCGAATGCTACCTTGAGAACAAGCTCTCGCAGGGCAAGCTGGTGGTGGACAATGTGCGCATTGACCTGAAAAAGGTGAAGGCCCCGGTCTACAATCTCGCGGCAAAGGAAGATCACATCGCCCCGCTGCCATCCGTGTTCCGCCTCGGGCGTTACTTCGGCGGCGAGACAACGCTGGTTGTCTCAGGCTCAGGCCACATCGCGGGCGTGGTCAATCCGCCGGCTGCGAAGAAGTACCAGTATTGGACCGATGGCAAGTCTGCCACCTCCCACACCGATTGGCTGAAGACGGCAACCGAACACCCCGGCTCATGGTGGCCGCACTGGCTGGAATGGGTCACCGCAAAATCCGGCGACAAGATCTCCGCCCCCGTGCCCGGAGACGGTGCGTTGCCCGTATTGTGTGATGCGCCGGGAACGTATGTGCGGGTGAGCGGGATCACGTAAGTCCCTGAAGGCCCCCTCCGCCCTTTGGGCACCTCCCCCAACAAGTTGGGGGAGGGCATTTGACATGCAGCGCGCCAGATCATTGAGGGCGCTCTTTCAACCACGCTCCCCCAACTTGTTGGGGGAGCTGTCCGAAGGACTGAGGGGGGCCTTCGTCCTCAGATATCCAGCCCCTCCTCACTCACGAACGCGGCGCGTTCGGAAATGAAGTTGAAGCGTTCTTCCGCCTTGTTGCCCATCAGCTGTTCCACCACGCGCGCCGTCGAGGTGCGGGCGGCTTCGGACAGCGTCACACGCAGCAGCGTGCGCTTTGACGGGTCCATGGTGGTTTCCTTAAGCTGCGGCGCCGTCATCTCGCCCAACCCCTTGAAGCGCCCCACCTCAACCTTGCCGCGGCCCGAGAACTCCGTCTTGAGCAGATGCTCCTTGTGGGCATCGTCGCGGGCATAGGCGTTCTTGCCGCCCTGGCTGATGCGGTAGAGCGGCGGCACGGCGAGATAGAGGTGCCCCTCGTCAATCAGCTTCGGCATCTGGCGGAAGAAGAAGGTGATCAGAAGCGAAGCGATGTGCGCCCCGTCCACGTCGGCATCGGTCATGATGACGATCTTGTCGTAGCGCAGGTCTTCCTCGCGATAGGAAGTACCCGTTCCCGCCCCCAGCGCCTGGATCAGGTCGGCAAGCTGCTGGTTGGAGGCAAGCTTGTCCTTGCCCGCGTTGGCGACGTTCAGAATCTTGCCGCGCAAGGGCAACACGGCCTGGGTCTCGCGGTTGCGCGCCTGCTTGGCGGAGCCGCCTGCCGAGTCACCTTCCACGATGAAAAGCTCCGAGCCTTGCGCCTGCGTCGCCGAACAATCGGCGAGCTTGCCGGGCAGGCGCAGCTTGCGCACCGCCGTCTTGCGGCCCACTTCCTTCTCCTGGCGGCGTCGGATGCGCTCTTCGGCGCGGTCGATGATCCATTCCAGCAGCTTGTCAGCCTGCGCCGGATGGCCGGTCAGCCAGTGGTCGAAATGATCCGAGACGGCACGGTCCACGATGCGCACCGCCTCTACCGTCGCCAGCTTGTCCTTGGTCTGGCCCTGGAACTCCGGCTCGCGGATGAAGACCGAGAGCATGGCGCCGGACTGCACCATCACGTCATCGGTCTGAATCACGCCGGCGCGCTTGTTGCCGGCAAGTTCGGCATAGTTCTTGAGCGAACGGGTGAGCGCCGTGCGGAAGCCCATCTCGTGCGTGCCGCCGTCACCGGTGGGGATGGTGTTGCAGTAAGACGAGATGAACCCGTCATCGCCGCCGAACCAGGCCACCGCCCATTCGACGCTGCCGTGGCCACCTTCCTTCTCCACCTTGCCGGAGAAGATGTCGTCCACCACGCGGGTCTTGCCCTCCAGCCGCTCGGCCAGAAAATCCTTCAGGCCACCGGGGAAATGGAACACCGCTTCCTCGGGGATTTCCTTGTCCTTGAGATGGACGGGCGCGCAGCGCCAGCGGATTTCCACACCACCGAACAGGTATGACTTCGAGCGCGCCATCTTGTAGAGCCGCGGCGCACTGAAGGCACAGCCCTTGCCGAAAATCTGTTCGTCCGGCTTGAACTTCACAGTGGTGCCGCGGCGGCCGGAAATCTTGCCGAGGTTTTCGAGCTTGCCCACCGGCTTGCCGCGGCGGAAATCCTGCCGGTAGAGCTGCTGGCCGCGGGCCACTTCAACGATCACGTGCTCGGAGAGCGCATTCACCACCGACACACCGACACCATGCAGGCCGCCCGATGTGTCGTAGGCACCGGAGTCAAACTTGCCGCCTGCGTGCAGCATGGTCATGATCACTTCCAGCGCCGACTTGTCCTTGAACTTGGGATGATTGTCCACGGGCATGCCGCGGCCATTGTCGGTCACCGCCAGATAGCCGTCCGCACCATACTCCACTTCGATGCGGGTGGCATGGCCCGCCACCGCTTCGTCCATGGAGTTGTCGATGACCTCGGCAAAAAGGTGATGCAGTGCTTTCTCATCGGTGCCGCCGATGTACATGCCGGGGCGGCGGCGCACCGGTTCGAGCCCTTCCAGCACCTCGATGTCGGCAGCCGTGTAGCTGTCCTCGCCACGCGACTTGGCGGGGGCCTTGGGCGCGGGCTTCTTCGTCTGGGGCACCTCCCCGAACAGGTCGTCATCGGTTTTGGCGGCGGATTTGGCCATCAGGTCCTGCTTCAAATGTCATGCGAATCGTTGCCGCCAATATGGCGGTTCGGACCGCAAATCTCAAACCCGCGACAGGACTGGATTTTCCGGCGGAAAAGCCGCAAGAATTTTCTTGCATCGCGGCGCGCAAGCCTTATGAGCGCGCGCGCTTAGCGGCCCATATCACCCCCCGCGAGAATGTACGGCACGAGGAGACTGACATGAGCAACTGGACACGGCATGCCACCTGGAACGGCCCGATCGTGATGATCGGCTTCGGATCAATCGGGCGCGGCGTCCTGCCCCTGATCTTGCGCCACATCGGCTGTGACAGGTCGCAGATCACCATCCTCGATCCCTCCACCGAGTCGAAGCACATCGCCGACAAGGAAGGTGTGCGCTTTGTCCAGCAAGGCCTGACCAAGGACAACTACAAGCAGGTGTTGAAGCCGTTGGTGACGGCCGGCCCCGGACAGGGCTTTATCGTCAACCTCTCGGTTGATGTGGACTCGCTCTCCGTCATGCAGCTGGCCCATGACCTCAACGCGCTCTACCTCGACACGGTGATCGAACCGTGGCCGGGCTTCTACTACAATACCAAGCTCGACAATTCGGCGCGTTCCAACTACGCCATGCGCGAGCGGCTGCTCGGCCTCAAGCGCAAGCTGGGCGCAGGCCCCACGGCCGTGTCCTGCTGCGGGGCCAATCCCGGCATGGTTTCGTGGCTGGTCAAGCAGGCCCTGCTCGACATCGCCAGCGATCTCAACATCAAGACGGCAATTCCGAAGGACCAGCAGGGCTGGGCCAAACTGATGAAGCGCGTCGGCGTCAAGGGCATCCATGTCGCCGAGCGCGACACGCAGCGCGCCAGGTCGCCCAAGCCGTTTGACACCTTCCTCAACACCTGGTCCGTCGAAGGTTTCGTCTCGGAAGGCCTGCAGCCTGCCGAACTGGGCTGGGGCACGCATGAAAAGAAGCTGCCGCCGGAAGGTCGCCGCCACAAGGGCGGCTGCGGTGCCGCCATCTACCTGGAGCGCCCAGGGGCCGACACGCGCGTGCGTACCTGGACTCCCGGTCTTGGCGAACACTTCGGCTTCCTCGTCACCCACAACGAGGCCATCTCCATCGCTGACTTTTTCACCGTGAAGGCAGGCCGCAAGGCCAGCTACCGGCCAACCTGCCACTATGCCTATCACCCTTCCAACGATGCAGTGATTTCCTGGCACGAGTTGCTGGGCGCTGGCGGCAAGCGCCACGCCAAGAGCCACGTGCTGGAAGAGAATGAAATTCTCGACGGTGGCGATGAGTTGGGTGTGCTTCTCTATGGCCACAAGAAAAACGCATACTGGTATGGCTCGCGGCTTTCCATTGAGGAAGCGCGCCGCCTCGCCCCGTACCAGAACGCCACCGGCATGCAGGTCACCTCTTCCGTTCTGGCGGGCATTGTCTGGGCCATGGAGAACCCGTTGGCAGGTGTCGTCGAAACCGACGAGATGGACTATGCCCGCTGCAACGAGGTGCAGAAGCCATACCTCGGCACGGTTGAAGGCATCTACACGGACTGGAACCCGCTGAAGTCGCGCCACGGCTTGTTCGACGAGAAGATCGACAAGAAGGACCCGTGGCAGTTCCAGAACATCATCTGGCGCTGAACACGCATACTTTTGCCATCAGGGCCGGACAGCGTTTGCTTGTCCGGTCCTTTCTTTTGGGGCACCCTCGCCACCATCCATTCCCCAACCAACGGGTGATTCCATGCGCTTGTTCCGCGCCCAGACTTTCCGGATGATGGCCGCCGCCGCTGTTCTCTGCACCTGCCTTGCCACCGCCGTTTCGGCCGAACCGAAACATGGCATCGCCATGCACGGCGAACCGGGACTGCCGGCGGACTTCAAGAGCCTGCCTTACGTCAATCCGGATGCGCCGCAGGGCGGCATGTTGCGGCAGGCGCTGTCAGGCTCCTTCGACAGCGTGAACCCCTTCATCATCAAGGGCACCTCAGCCTTCAACGTGCGCACCCTGGTCTTCGAAAGCCTGATGGGCCGCAACTGGGATGAGCCGTTCTCGCTCTATGGCCTGCTCGCCGAATCCATCGACGTGTCGGACGACCGCTCCACCTTCACCTTCAGGATCAGGCCGGAGGCGAAATTCTCTGACGGCACCCCCGTTACCGCCGCCGATGTGGTGTGGTCCATGGAGACGCTCCGCGACAAGGGCCGCCCCAACTTCAAGAACTCCTATTCCAAGGTCACATCGGTCGAAACGCCCGATGAGCGCACTGTCGTCTTCAAGCAAACCGGCGGCGACCGCGAATTGCCGCTGATCGTCGGCGTCATGCCGGTGCTGTCGAAGAAGGCCTGGGAGGGCAAGACCTTCGATGCCACGACGCTCGATGCCATCACCGGCTCCGGTCCGTATATCATCAGCGAGATCAAGGCAGGCGAGAGCATCACCTACAAGAAGAACCCGGATTACTGGGGCAAGAACCTCGCCATCAACAAGGGCCTGTGGAACTTCGAGACCCTGCGCTACGACTACTTCCGTGACGCCAACGCCGCCTTCGAAGCCTTCAAGAAGGGGGACGCGGATGTGCGGATCGAAACCGATCCGGTGCGCTGGACCTCGGGTTATGATTTCCCGGCAGTGAGTGAAGGCAAAGTCGTCATGGGCACTGTGGAGCAGCGTTCCCCTTCTCCCGCCGCCGGATTTGTCTTCAACACGCGCCGCAAGATTTTCGAAGATGTGCGGGTTCGTGAGGGACTGGTCATGGCCTTCGATTTTGAATGGGCCAACGCCAATCTCTTCGGCAAGGCCTACCGCCGCACCTTCGGCTATTTCAGCGGCTCAGCGCTCTCGTCCTTGGGCAAAGCCGCAGATGCAAAGGAACTGTCGATCATCGGAGCAGATAGCCTGCGCAAGGATTACATTGATGGCAGCTATAGCCTGCCGGTCAGTGATGGTTCGGGGCGTGACCGGAAGGTGCTTCGCGCCGCCGTGGGCAAACTCTCGGACGCCGGTTGGGTGATCAAGGATGGCGCCATGGTGAATGCGGCAGGTGAACCTTTCGCCTTCACGCTCACCATCGCCAATGGTGACCAGCAGAAGATCGCGCTGCACTTTGCCCGCACGCTGGAGCAGATCGGCATCAAGGTGGATGTACGTCTGATCGACCCCGCCCAGTTTGCCGCGATCCAGAAGACCTACGACTACGACATGATCCCCGCCACCTGGTTCAATTCGCTGTCGCCCGGCAATGAGCAGAAGCTCTATTTCGGCTCCGACGGCAAAAGCAAGGAAGGTACGCGCAACTACCCCGGCATTGCCGACCCGAAGGTCGACGCCGCCATCGAGGCCATGCTGAAGGCCACGACACGCGAGGACTTCGAAGCCGCCGTGCGCGCCGAGGACCGCCTGCTGGTGGCGGGCCACTACATCATCCCGCTCTATGACGCGGGCGGACAATGGGTGGCGCGCTGGGCCCACATCGGAGTGCCGGGGAAGCAGCCGCTGCCGGGCTTCGAGGCAACAACCCTGTGGCGGACGCCATGACGGCCTTGCGCATCGACGTTGTCTCGGACGTGATCTGCCCCTGGTGTTTTCTCGGAAAACGCAGGCTGGACAAAGCCTTGTCAATGGTTCCTGAGGTCAAGGTTGAAGTGATCTTCCGGCCTTTCTTCCTTGATCCCACCATCCCGCCGGAGGGCCTCGACCGCCACGCCTACATGGTGGCGAAGTTCGGCGAGGAGCGCCTGAAGACCATCCACGACCCGCTCATCGCAGCAGGCAAAGAAGATGGCGTACCCTACGCCTTCGACAAGATCACCCGCACCCCCAACACGCTGAACGCCCACCGCCTGCTGCGCTGGGCCCAGGCCGCAGGCGTCCAGCCCACCGTTGCGGAAGCCCTGTTCATGGCCTACTGGCATCATGGTCAGGACGTGGGCGACACCGATGTGCTCACGGCAATCGCCGGTGCCAACGGCCTCAAGGATTCCGGGATCAGGGAACTGCTCGCCAGCGACAGGGACGTTGACGCCGTGCAGGCCGAAGTGGCGCAGGCGCAAGCCATCGGCGTCACGGGTGTGCCGACCTTCATTCTCGCCAGCAAATATGGCGTTGTCGGCGCGCAATCGGCCGAACATCTGGCCAGCGCCATCCGCAAGGCGGCAGAGGGGTAATTCCTTACCCCGCCAGCTTCACCAGGGTCTGCATCAGCTGCCGCGTGCCCTTCAGGCGGGCGGCGGGCGTGGCCCAGTCGCGGATGATGACGAGCTTCATGTCAGGCCGCAGCTTGGCGAGGTTGCCCTGCCCGCCGATCCACTGCACCAGTGCAGGCGGATTGGGGAACACGCCGCTCCTAAAAGCGATAGACGCACCCTTGGCACCTGCATCCACACTTTGCACATTGGCCGTGCGGCAGAGCAGCTTGATGGAGACGATCTGCAACAGGTGCTGCACCTCGTCCGGCAGCTTGCCGAAACGGTCATGCAGTTCCGCCCCAAAGGCATCGAGATCGGCCTGGTCCTTGAAGTCGGCGAGACGGCGGTAGAGGCCAAGGCGCACCTGCAAATCCGCCACATAGTCTTCCGGAATGAGCACAGAGGTTCCGATGTTGATCTGCGGCGACCACTGGCTGTCATCGGCCACCGTCAGGTCACCGGCCCGCATCTGCGCCACGGCCTCTTCCAGCATGGTCTGGTAAAGCTCGTAGCCCACCTCGCGGATATTGCCGGATTGCTCCTCGCCCAGAATGTTGCCGGCACCACGGATGTCGAGGTCGTGGCTGGCGAGCGTGAAGCCTGCCCCCAGCGAGTCCAGCGACTGCAACACCTTGAGACGCCGTTCCGCCGTTGCCGTCATGGCCCGGTTGGCGGGCGTGGTCATCAGCGCATAGGCGCGCGTCTTGGAGCGGCCCACACGGCCACGGATCTGGTACAGCTGCGCCAGGCCGAACATGTCGGCCCGGTGCACGATCAGCGTGTTGGCCGTGGGAATGTCGAGGCCTGATTCCACAATGGTCGTGGAGAGCAGCACATCGAAGGCCCGGTCATAGAAACCGGTCATGATGTCTTCCAGCTCCGTTGGCGCCATGCGGCCATGGGCCAGGCGGAACTTCACCTCCGGCACGCTCTCGCGCAGGAATGCGGCGATTTCATCCAGGTCGGAGACGCGCGGCACCACATAGAAGCTCTGCCCGCCGCGGAAGTGCTCGCGCAGCAGGTGCTCGCGGATCACCACCGGATCAAACGGCGTCACATAGGTGCGCACCGCCAGACGGTCCACCGGCGGCGTGGCGATCAGCGACATGTCGCGCACGCCGGAGAGCGAGAGTTGCAGCGTGCGCGGGATCGGCGTCGCCGTCAGCGTCAGCACATGCACGTTCGCCTTCATCTCCTTCAGGCGTTCCTTGTGCTTCACGCCGAAGTGCTGTTCCTCGTCAATGATGAGAAGGCCCAGGTCGCGGAACTTGATCGTGCCCTGGAGCAACGCATGGGTGCCGACAACAATGTCGACCGAGCCCTCCGCCAGCCCCCGCTTCACCTCCTCCACCTCCTTGCGGCCCACAAGGCGCGACGCCAGCGCCAGCTTCAGCGGCAGGTTCTTGAAGCGCTCGGTGAAGGTGCGGAAATGTTGCCGGGCCAGCAGCGTCGTCGGCACCACCACGGCCACCTGCTTGCCCGCATAGGCAGCGACGAAGGCCGCCCGCAGCGCCACTTCCGTCTTGCCGAAGCCCACGTCGCCACAGACCAGCCGGTCCATGGGACGGCCCCGCTGCAGGTCGTCCAGCACCGCCTCGATCGAGGTCAGCTGGTCATCGGTTTCCTCATAGGGGAAGCGGGCGCAGAATTCATCGAACGCCCCTTCCGGCGGGGCCAGAATGTCGCCCGCCTTCAACTCACGCGCCGCCGCCGTCTTGATCAGGTCGTTGGCGATCTCGCGGATGCGTTCCTTGAGGCGCGCCTTCTTGGCCTGCCAGGCACCGCCACCCAGGCGGTCGAGCTGCACGCCGTCCGTCTCCGAGCCATAGCGCGAGAGCAGGTCGATGTTCTCGACCGGAATGAACAACCGGTCATTGTTGTGATAAATGAGCAGCAGGCAGTCGTGCGGCGCGCCCTGCACCTCGATGGTCTTCAGCCCCTCGAAGCGGCCGATGCCATGGTCCACATGCACCATGTAGTCGCCGGGCGAGAGCGAGGCCAGTTCGGAGATGACATCTGCCGCCTTGCGGGCCCGGCGCGCGCGGCGCACCATGCGGTCGCCCAGAATGTCCTGCTCGGCGATGACCGCGAGGTCATCCGTCTCGAAACCTTCTTCCAGCGGCAGCACGATGATGTTGACGAGCGAGGCGGCCCGCCCCGTCACCTCGCCCCAGGTCCTGGCATCGGCAATGGCCGTGACCTCATGGTCGCGCAGGATGGTGGCAAGGCGCTCGGCCGAACCTTCCGACCACGCCGCCAGCGCCACGCGCTTGCCCGCCGCCTGCAACGCCGCCACATGGGCCTTCACCGCCTCATAGACATTGCCGCCCGCCTCGGCGCGCTCGGCGGCAAAGCTGCGGCCCCGCCTGCCGCCAAAGGAAATGGCGTGCGCTTCCGGCCGCTCGAAGGGCGTCACCTCCACAACGGACCGGTCGGCCAGCAGTTGCTGCCATTCCTCCGCCATGACGAAAAGCCGCGACGGCGACAGCGGCTTGTACGGGGCGGCGCCGAAGTTCTGCTTGCTCAGGGCTTCCTTGCGGGCATCGAAATACTCGGCAATCTGCTCGTGCCGTGCCGTCACTGCCTCCGGCACGGTATGGCCGAGGCTCAGCACCGCATCCGGCAGGAAGTCCGTCAGCCGCGACAGGCTGGCGTGGAACAGCGGCAGCCAGTGTTCCATGCCCTGGTAGCGCCGGGCCGCCGTCACGCTCTCGTAGAGCGGATCGGAGGTATCGATGCCACCAAAAGCCTCCGCGTAGGATTTGCGGAACTGCGCGATGCTCTGGCCATTGAGCAGCACCTCGTTGGCGGGGTTGATGGTGAGCCGCTTGAGTTGCTCGGTGGTGCGCTGGGTTTCAGGATCGAAGGCGCGGATCGATTCCAACGTGTCGCCGAAGAAGTCCAGGCGTACGGGGGCCGCCTGTCCCGGCGGGAATATGTCGATGAGCCCGCCGCGCACCGCATAGTCGCCGGGATCGACCACTGTTCCGGTGCGCGAATAGCCGTTGTCGGCAAGGAATACGGTGAGTGCGTTGCTGTCCACCCGTTGCCCCGGTGCCGCCGACCACGATGCGCCGCGCACCATGTCATGACCAACCGTGCGCATGAGAATGGCGTTGACCGTGGTGAGCACCAGCACCGGCTGTTGCAGGGGCCGCGCCAGTTCAGCCAGCGCCGCAAGACGCTGCGCGATGATGTCTGGCGATGGCGACACCCGGTCGTACGGCAGGCAATCCCATGCCGGGAAACGCAGCACCCGCAAGCCCGCCGCAAAGAAGCTGATCTGCTCGGCCAGTTGCGCCGCATGCTGGTCATCGATGCAGACGTGGATCAGCCCGCGCGTGCCTGCGGCCTGCACCAGTTGCGGCAGCACGGCGCCCTCCAGACCTTCCGGCAAACCAGCGGCGATGAGGCGGCCGGAGACATTCCAGCGGGCGGTCAGTGCGGCAATGGCTGTCATGGTGTCACTGCAGGGCGAAAGGCGAGAACGGCGTCCAGCATGGGGCTGCGCAGCTTCGGCGGCACCTCCACCTGCAACGTGCAGTAGGAGAGCAGGTCCTGGTCCGGAATGTCGAGCACACGCTCGAAGGCATCCAGCGCCACGCCATCCATGCCCCCCAGATGGGCCTCAGCAAAGCCGCCAACGATGATGTCCATCTCCTTGATGCCGCGCCGCGAGGCGCGCCAGAGCAAGCGCTTGCGGCGGGTTTCGAGAGGATCGGCATCGGTCATGATGGCCCGCTTATAGAGGAGAAGCCTTGCGCCGCAACCCGTTCCGAAGGACAAGTGTGTCACCATGCGGCCCGACATCCTCACCCCCGTCTTTGCCTCCGTCACCAGCCTGAAAGGCGTGGGCGACAAGGTGGAGGGGCTGTTCCGCAGGCTCCTCGGCAAGCCCGAGGAGGTTCGTCTGGCCGACCTGTTGATGCACCTTCCATCAGGTCTTGTTGACCGTCGATACCGCTGCAAGATCAACCAGTTGCCGGAACAAGGTGTGGTGACGGTTGAAGTCACCGTTGGAACCCACAAGCCGCCGCCAAAGGGCCGGGGCAACATCCCCTACCGGGTCGAGGTCTTTGACGAAACGGGTTCCATGTCACTCGTCTTCTTCAAGGCCTTCCCCGACCACCTGAAGCGGGTGCTGCCGGAGGGGGAAACGCGCATCATATCCGGCAGCATCGAATGGTTCCGCGCCGAAGCGCAGATGAGCCATCCCGACCACATCGTCACGCGCGAGGAGTTTGCCCACCTGCCCCAGATCGAACCGGTCTATCCCATGACAGCGGGGCTGTCGTCGAAGGTTCTGCTCAAGGCCATGCAGGCCGCGCTCGCGAAACTCCCCGCCTTGCCGGAATGGCAGGATGCGGCGTGGCTCGCCAAGAATGCCTGGCCGGATTTCAATGCGGCGCTCGCAGCCTGCCACCATCCACAGACGCCAGCGGCCACAGATACGCAGTCTCCCGCCCGGCAGCGGCTGGCCTATGATGAACTGCTCTCCAACCAGCTCGCCCTGATGATGGTCCGCCACCACATGAAGCGCGCCTCCGGCAGGGTGCTGCGGGGCTCGGGAGAACTGCGCGCGAAGATCATCGCAGGCCTGCCCTACACGCTCACGGGCTCACAAACACAGGCCACGGAAGACATCCTCAAGGACATGGCGCAGCCCTTGCGCATGATCCGCCTGCTGCAGGGTGACGTGGGCGCAGGCAAAACCGTCGTGGCGCTCATGGCGCTGGCAACTACCGTGGAGGCCGGCGCGCAGGGCGCCCTGATGGCACCGACGGAAATCCTCGCCCGCCAGCACCTCGCGACCCTCTCCAAGCTTGCAAGCCCGGCTGGTTTGCGCCTCGCCCTCCTCACCGGACGCGAGAAAGGCACCACCCGCGACAACATGCTGGCGGAACTTGCGGCGGGCCGCATTGACATCCTCATTGGTACCCATGCCCTGTTCCAGGACGACGTCAGTTTCCGCAATCTCGGCCTCGTGGTGATCGACGAGCAGCACCGTTTCGGCGTGCACCAGCGCCTCGCCCTTCAGGCCAAGGCGGAACAGACGCCCGACCTGCTGGTGATGACGGCAACGCCCATTCCGCGCACCCTTGCCCTCACCGTCTATGGCGACATGGATGTTTCCAAGCTCACGGAAAAGCCTGCGGGCCGCCAGCCCATCGACACGCGCGTCATGCCACTGTCACGCATCGAGGATGTTGTCGCGGGGCTCGCGCGCTCGCTTGCCCAGGGCGTCCGCGCCTATTGGGTCTGCCCGCTGGTCGAGGAGAGCGAGGTGGTGGACATGGCGGCGGCGGAAGAGCGTCACGCTGCCCTCGCCCAAGCCTTCCTCGGCAAGGTTGGCCTCGTCCATGGCCGCATGAAGGGCAAGGACAAGGATTCCGTCATGGACGCCTTCAAGTCCGGCGCCTTGTCGGTCCTTGTCTCAACCACGGTCATTGAGGTCGGTGTTGACGTGCCGGAAGCTTCGATCATGGTGATTGAGAATGCGGAGCGTTTCGGCCTCTCGCAGTTGCACCAGTTGCGCGGGCGCGTGGGGCGCGGCAGCGCCAAATCCAGCTGCCTGCTGCTCTATCAGGAGCCGCTGGGCGAAACCGCCAAGGCGCGTCTGCAGATCATGCGCGACACGGAAGATGGCTTCCGCATTGCCGAGGAAGATTTGCGCCTGCGGGGTGCGGGCGAAATGTTGGGCACACAGCAATCGGGCCTGCCCGTGTTCCGCATGGCCGATCTTGCCGTTCACGCCGACCTGCTGGCCGCCGCGCGTGATGATGCGGCCCTCATCCTGCAGAAGAACCCTTCACTGTCAGGGACGCGGGGCGAGGCGCTGCGCGTGCTGCTCTACCTCTTCGGGCGCGACGAAGCGGTGCGGCTTGTCACATCCGGCTGACGGTCCTAGACTCGCGCGGGGCGGAGACTTCACCCTTTCGGGAGGTGCCAGATGTCCGGTACAGCAAAGTTACCCCTTCACTTCTGGATCGTCAGCGGCCTGTCACTCGTGTGGAATGCCTTTGGGGCCGTGGACTATGTCCTGACGCAGTTTCACAACGAGGCCTATCTCCAGCAGTTCACGCCGGAACAGCGGGCCCATTTCGACAGCTTCCCGGCCTGGATGGAGGCGGCCTGGGCGCTTGGCGTGTGGGGTGCCATTGCAGGCTCGCTGCTGCTCCTGCTGCGCAACAAGCATGCCGTCACGGCCTTTGCCGTGTCGCTGGCGGGCCTTGCCGTCAGCACGGTCTGGCAGGTGGCGTTCTCGGCCACAAGACTCTCGGAGTTGTTCACAACCGCCAACTGGATCATGTTCGCCGTAATCTGGATCGGGGCGGTGGCCTTGCTGTATTATGCATGGCGGCAGGGTCAGGCAGGCCGCATCCACTGACAGGAGTGGATTACCGCCTCGTCTTGCGCGCCGTTTTTGCCGCCCGGCGCGGCTTTGCTGGCACAGCAGGCGGGAGTGGCGCGGCAACGCCCTGCGCCACGGTTTGGGGCAGCGGCTTGTCCGGGAAGACGAGGCCCATGGAAATCACCAGTTTCAGGCCGTCCTCCACACTCATCGGGAGGATTTCAACGTCCACCTCATCGACGAAGACCACATAGCCACCCGTCGGGTTCGGCGTGGTGGCGACATAGACGGCATACATCCTGCGGCCCTCTTTCAGGCCAAGCTGGCTGCCGTCCACTTCGCGTGAAACAAAGCCGATGGTCCACATGTCCTGGTGCGGCCAGCGGATGCGGCAGACGAATTTGAAGTTGGTGCCCTTGTCGGCAAAAATCGTCTGGAAAATCTGTTTCGATCCCCGATAGACCGAGCGCACCACCGGCGTGCGGTGAATGAGGCTGTCCCACCAACCGATCAGGGTGCGGCCCACGAGATTGGCCGCCAGCGCGCCTGCCGCCGTGATGATCAGCAGCGCCACCACAAGCCCCGTGCCCGGCACCTTGAATGGCAGGTAGGTATCCGGGTTGTAGCCCGCCGGGATCATCGGCTTCACAAAGCTGTCGAACAGCGAGATGAACCACAGCGTCGCCCAGACAGTGATGGCGGCCGGTGCGATGATGACGAGGCCC